>Ga0310812_10000016_pt1 | contig 101778 bp, 90 predicted proteins | sample NN3metagenome_FD_205747 | JGI IMG/M metagenome (GOLD analysis project Ga0310812, IMG submission 205747) | Soil microbial communities from experimental microcosm in Duke University, North Carolina, United States - NN3 | ecosystem: Engineered > Artificial ecosystem > Soil microcosm >...
TCTCGGGCGGCCTCGCGCTGGCCGGCGCCGTCGGTCAGGGCGCGCCCGCGCCGCTGCGCGTCGGCGTGGTGAACGTCCGCCGCTGCTTCGAGAAGGACCGCTACGTCCGGATGAAGGAAGGGCTCGAGGAGCTCGGCGCGCTCCGCGATACGTTCACGCGGGAAGGGGAGGAGCTGCAGAAGAAGATCGCCGCGCTGGCGGACCTGATGAGCCGCACGCCCCGGAACGGGGAACTCTACGTCGAGAAGCTCCGGCAGCGCGCGCACGCCGAGTACGATCTCAAGCTGCTGCAGGAGGTGGGGAGCCGCAAGGTCCGCGACCGCCTGGGCGACCTGGAGCTCCGGATCCATGCCGACCTGCGCCGCGCCGTGGCCCAGGTGGCCCGCGCGCTGCAGCTGGACCTGGTGCTGCGGGCGGACGAGCCCCGCCTGCCGGAGGAGGATGTCGAGGCCCAGCAGCGGGCCGCGTCGCGCGACGTGCTCTTCCACCAGGATGCGCTCGACATCACGGCGCCCGTCCTCGAGCGGCTCAACGCCGACTGGGCGCAGGCGTGGAGCTGCCCGGACTGCAAGCGGAAGGTCGCGGACCCCAAGTGTCCCGACTGCGGCAAGAATCGTCCCTGAAGCCCGCCGCGTTTGCTAAGATCGCCCCCGATGAACGTGCTTCGATTCGCGGGGGGCGCCCTCCTGCTCGTCGCCGCTCTCGCCGGCTGCGGCGAGAAGGTCACGGCGACCGGCCTGGACTTCGCCGCCTACGGCGACTGCCGCCACCGGCGCGCCATCCACCAGGAGCTCTGCCGCAGCATGGCGGCGGCGTCGCCGAAGTACGTGCTCGTGACGGGCGACCTCGTCGACTACGCGGACCGCCCCGAGCAGTGGGCCGAGTGGAAGGCGGACACCGAGGCGCTGCGCGCGAAGGTGAAGTACATCTGCGCCGCCGGCAACCACGACCTCGGGGAAGGGAACCTCTTCCAGAAGACCCTGGGACTCGAGCGGCTCTACTTCGACGTCCGCGAGGGCGACACCCACATCTTCGTTCTGGACTCGAACCAGAACTTCGCCGACCCGCGGCAGCTCGAATGGTTCGAGAAGACGGTGGCCGCGTCGACGGCGACGCACAAGTTCGCCGTCTTCCACCACCCGTCCTTCATGCTGAGTCCCGCGCGGAACGCCGAGGTGGCGCCCGTGCGCGACGCGATCCATCCGCTGCTCGTGAAGCACAAGTTCTGCGCGGCCTTCTGCGGCCACCAACACGCGTTCTACACCACGGTGCGGGACGGCGTCCGCTACGTGGTGACGGCCGGCGGCGGCGCGCCGCTCTGGGACCTGGACCGCTCGCTGGGGATGCCGAGCGATTTGACGCGGAAGTTCTTTCACTTCGTGGGCTTCAAGGTCACGCCCAAGTCGATCCAGGCCGGCGTCTACGGGAAGGACGGGGTCGAGGACCCCGACCTGCGCTTCACCCTCTGCAGCCACCCGTAAGAAGCCGCTCGCCCGCGACGTCGCCCAGGAAGCATTTGATTTGAACTTCGGGAACTTCCATACTCTGGCCGTGCACGAGGTGAAGTCATCATGGAACGGCGCGGCAGGCCCGTGCCTCGTCCGGCTCCTGGCGGCCTCGGCCTTCTGCGCCTTCCTGCTCGGTTGCCCCAAGATCGATGCTCGACTTCCTCTCTGGCAGCTTCGCGGGCGCGGATCCGGCGGGACCCCGGTGAGCGTCCCTCCCTGGCCGGGCTCGTTGACCGCGTACCTCAAAGCCTCGAACACCGGAGACGGGGACATGTTCGGGTATACGGTCGCGATCTCGGGGGACACCATCGTGGTCGGAGCCACGTGGGAAGGCAGCGTGCCGGGAAACCCTGCCGACAATTCGAAGCCGAAGGCGGGAGCCGCCTACGTCTTCCGGAGGACGGCGGGCGCATGGACTCCGGAGGCGATCCTCAAGGCCTCCAACGCCGATGCGGGGGACCTGTTCGGGTGGGGGGTCGCGGTTGACGGAGATACGATCGTGATCGGCGCCCCCGGCGAGGCCAGCAACGCCACGGCCGTGAACGGCAATCAGGCGGACAATTCTGCTCCGGAGGCGGGAGCCGTCTACGTGTTCACCCGGGGAGCGGGGGGATGGTCCCAGCAGGCTTACTTGAAAGCCTCCAACGCCGAGGCCGGAGACATCTTCGGACGTTGCGTTTCGATTTCCGGGGACACCATCGTGGTCGGTGCGATTGGCGAAGACGGCGGCTACCCCGGAGTGAACGGGACGCCGTCCGACAATTCCTGCAACTTCGCCGGGGCCGCGTACGTCTTTGTGCGATCGGGGACCACGTGGACCCAGGAGGCGTACCTCAAAGCGTCGAACCCCGGAGAGGACGATGAGTTCGGGCAGGGCGTCTCGATCGACGGCGACACGATCGTGGTCGGCGCGCTGCTCGAGGACAGCTCGGCCGTCGGGGTGGACGGCGACTCGTCGGACAACATGACCCTGAACTCCGGCGCGGCGTACGTGTTCGTCCGAAACTCGGGCGTCTGGACGCAGCAGGCCTACCTCAAGGCCTCCAACACGAGAATGAACAGCCAGTTCGGGTGCAGCGTGTCCGTCTCCGGCGACAGCCTCGTGGTCGGCGCCCGTTGGGAAGAGGGCGGCGCGACCGGGGTGAATGGTAACGAGGCCCTCGCGGGGAACCCGTACGGGGGCGCCGCCTACGTATTCACGAGGACGACGGGGATCTGGAGCCAGCAGGCGTACTTGAAGTCCAATGATCCGAACGGCAATTCGTGGTTCGGCCATAGCGTCGCGATCTCAGGGGACCTTGTCCTGGTGGGAGCCTTTGAGGAACGCGGCGGCCTGACGGGCGTGATGGCCCCGACGGTCGATCCCACGTCCGGTCCCCAAGTGCTCGATTCCGGCGCCGCGTTCCTGTTCTCGAGAGTCGGCGGCGCGTGGTACGCGACCGCCTACCTGAAATCGCCGAACCCGGATCCATACGATCAGTTCGGATGCAGCGTGGGCCTCTCGGGAGACACGATGGTTATCGGCGCGAATCTCGAATGCGGCGGCGGAACCGGCGTGACCGGCTCCCCGAGCGATAATAGCGTCCCCAACTCCGGCGCCGCGTACGTCTATCGTTAGGCCCGGTTTCGCGCGACGCGGATCGGCTACGGCATGTTCTTGGCCAGGTGCTCGCGGATCAGGCGCAGGGCTTTGTCCTCGTTCTCGTCGGCCACCAGGATCGTGGGCGGCGCGGCGGAGGGGAAGGGCGCGCTCGCGTTGTCGATCATGGCCTCGATCCCGTGTTCCCGAAGGATCGTGCGGAGGAGCCCCGCTTCAGGGAGCGACTGCGTGGTGTAGATGGGCTTCATACCCAGAAGAGCGCCCTGCGGCCGCTTTGTGACGGCTCGACCGTAACGTCCGGGCCAGCCCCTAGGACCCGCTCTTGCGAAGGGCGGCGACGAAGCTTTCGCGGCGGGTCGCCCAGTCGGCCGCAGCGGAGGCCTCCCAGAACTTCACGGACTTGATCAGCGCCGACTTGCCCCGCACGGTGAAGCCGATGGCGTTCTTGGTGGCGTGATCCAGGCCGGACGACTTCAGGTACGCGGCGGGCTTGTCGTCGACGCTCATCGTCATCTCGTCGCCGACGATCTCGACCCGAACCTTGTGCCACTGGGACAGGTCGGCGTCGACCTTGATGCTGACCAGCTTGTCCTTCATGCTGTCCCGCAGCGTGCGCTTTTCTTCCTCCGTCGTCTGCGGGTCCTTCATCTTCTCGAGATAGTCGTTCCGCATCGTCCCCGTCTTGAAGTCGCAGAGCTCGACCCGGCCGGGCAGGACCGTGGCCCGCAGGATGTGCCCCGCGTGGGCCTCTTTGTAATTGGTATCGTCGATGAGGAGATGGCAGAGCTGGCCGCCTTCCAGCTTCACGGAGTACTCGGCCACGAGGTCCTTGAACTGGAACTTCGGGTTCGCGTAGGCGTACGCGCCGTGGTGGTCGTCGGGATTCTCCGTCGCCTTCGCGACGCCGTCCTTCACCTCGAAGAAGCCTTTCCCGACCTTCCACTTCGGCGCCATCTCCGATCGGGAGAAGTCGTCCTCGAAGAGAAGCTTCCCCGCGGTCGCGGGTCCCGATTGCGGGGCGGCGGCGAGGATGCCGGCGAGCAGCGCGACGAGGCGAATCATGCGAGGACCCTCCTCAGAGGGTACCCGCGCCGAACCCGCGGAGGTGCAGCAATCCGCCGACCGGGCCGCGTCGATTCCACAGGAGCCAGGTCTACCTGATCGGGCTGATCCGCCGGTCTTCGCAATAGCCGCAGACGATCTTCTCTCCGTTGATGGATCCCACGACGGCGCACGCCCCGGAGCACGCGGGACACCCGGCGATCGGGAGGCAGGCCAAGACAAGCAGGGCGAGCGCGACGACGCCGGGGATGATCCACTTCAGATCGTCCTTCGAGAGGCTCATCGGCTGAGGCGCTTCGACGCGAGCTCGCTCAGCTTCCCGCCTTTCGACGTCGTCCGCTGGTCCTGCAGGAAGCCGCGCACGAGCTCCTCGCGGATCGGGAAGGGCGAGTCCGCGAGGATCGTCGCGACGAGGTCGGGGTCGGGATTGGCGAGCAGGGCCTCGTGGACGTGCAGGCCCTTCTCGGCGTCGAAGCCCGGCCGCTTCACCGCCTCCTCGCAGAGGCGCCGCGAGAAGAACTTGTCGGCCGCGTGCTTGACCAGGAAGCCGGCCAGTTCCGTCGACGTCATGACCGAGAGCATCGTCTCGCAGGACTCCAGGGTCGCGTCCGGGCCCATCGCCTGCCGGTGGGCGACGGCGAGCACCGTCAGGCGATCGATCTCCTCGGCGCGCGGGAGCGTCGGGGCGTCGAGCGACTGCGCCCAGATGCGGCCGAGCGCGCGGACCGCCGCGGGCTCCTCCGGATGGTGGAGCAGGGACTCGGTGGCGCCCTTGAGGCGGCGCAGTCCGGCCGCCACCGCGGCCATGCGGGCGACCTCGCGGTCCTTCGACTCCAGCAGGTAGGAGAGCCGGTCGATCAGGAGCTTCGCGCTGCCCTCGGTGGAGAGCTCGCCGATCAGCATGAGGGTCCGGACGGGGGCGGCGTCGAGCGCCTTCGCAAGCCGCGGCAGCTCCTCGTCGTCGTAGGCGGCGACGAGCTTCTCGCTCGCCGCCAGGGCCTCGGCGGCGCTCCCGGTCTCGAGGGTCCGGAAGAGCGGCTCGACGTCCTCGCGCGGCGCCGAGGAGCACGCCGCCAGGAGGAGCAGGACGAGACTAAATCGCGCCGTCGTCATACCAATTGTCGCTCAACAGGGGTCCGGGGCTCGCCCCGTGGGCCACCGTTGTACCGCAATGGGCCGCGTAGGCGTCAATAAACTTCTCGAAGAAGCCGTCCAGGGACAGGCCGTGGCGGTTCGTGTAGGTCCGGTAGGACAGCACCCCCTGCGGGACGAGCGCGATGAGGCGGCGCCCGACGATGTTGCCCGACGGGTCCCGCGCCCAGACGATCGCCTTGTCGACGTCGATGGCGTTGGACACCGCGCTCCAGACGTTCGCGCCGCGCAGCGAGAGGCAGGACGCGAATCCGTACTCGCCCATGAAGAGCACCCGGAAGGGGTCGGTCTCGATCTCGAGCGCGATCTTCCCCTCGTAGTCCGACTGGTCCTCCTGCTGCAGCGCGATGCGGATCCGCTCGAGGTTGTTGCCGATCTCCTCGACGACCGCGGGGTTCTTCGCCTTCGGGCGGGCCTCCAGGAACTTGGCGCGGAGCTCCTCGTAGCCGGCCTTCTCGACGCCTTCGACCTCGAGCTTGGCCAGGAGGTCGCGGGTCTGCTCCAGGTCGAACTCGATCCGCTTCTGCTTCTCCCGCGCGGCGGATTCCGGGCGGTAGGAGAACTCCTTCCGGAACGCCTCGCGCCAGCGCTCCAGGCGGATCCCGGGCTGCTGCTTCGTGACCGACTCGGCCCACGCGAGCGCGGGCGGCTCCGTGCGCATCCAGTCGTGCGGCCGGCCTTCGATGCGATCCTCGATGAGGCGCGCGAGGTACTTGCGGTTGTTGGGCATGCGGCCCAAGCGCCCGTAGTAGAGGAAGGCCGGGAGGACGCCCGGCTCGATCCGGTCCAGGTCGATGTCGCGGCCCAGCACGTGGCGGACGGCGGCGCGGTACGCGTCCTTCGCGGCCGTGTCGATCGCCTTCTGCGCGATCTCGGCGGCCTGCGCGCGGAGCGCGTCGGCCACCTTCTTGGCGAGCGCGCGCTGCTCGCGCAGGCCGACCTCGCCGCGGCTCCATTCGGCGAGGCGCGCCTCGAGGGACTCGCGGCGCCGGCGCCGCCGGGTCGTGCTGGCGCCGCCCAGCACCTGCCGCTCGCGCTCCGCGTTCTCGGCCCGCTTCCGGAACTGCTCCAGCGGAGCGACCCGGAGCTCGGCGCCGAAGCGCGCCGCCATCATGGCCGCGGTCGCGTGGAGCGTCGCGAGCGCCGCGTCGGCGTTCAGGAACTGCGCCTCGGGGGGGAAGGGCGCGGGCGGCGGGTTCCGCAGGTCGAGCTTTGCCACGAGCAGCTGCTCGAACTCGTAGGGGGTGACGATCTGCTGGAGCCGGTAGGAGCCCTCGAGGAACTTCTCGGCCGCGGCGGTGGAGACCTGCTTGGGGTCCGAGGTCTCGATGAGGAAGAGCAGGAAGTCCCAGAGGGGCGGCCAGCGGGCGGCGTTGTCGAGCCCCTCGAGGAGCACGCGCTGGAGGGCCCGCGAGGTCTGCCGGAACAGGAGGGCCATGAGGACGCGCGCGGGGCGGCTGCCGTGGGCGGCGGGCTCGCGGAGGGCGCGCTCGAGGCCGGTCTGCACGTGGGAGCGGCCGGCGATGGCCATGATGTCGCCCAGCATCTCGCGGCGCTGGTACGGCTGGGGCTCGCGGAAGACGCACTCGAAGAGGGCGAGGGCGCAGAGCGGCGTGAATTCCGGCCGCGCCTTGAGGAGCTCGCGGATGAAGAAGAAGGCCTGGTTGACCTGGGCCGAGAGGTGGTCGACGACGGTCCGGACCACGTCCTTCGTGATGAGCTCGGGGCGTTTCGCGAGGACGTACTGGAAGGTCTGGAAGGCCTTGGAGCCGTCGGCGGCGACGTGGGCGGCGACGAGATCGATGAGGTCCTGCCGGAGGAGCCGGGGGTTGTTGGTGGCGACGTAGTACAGCGCGTCGATGGCCTCCGCGGGGAAGCGGGGGAAGCGCTCCGCCCAGGTCTCCATGAGGGCGCGGGCGCGCGCTTCGTCGGCGGCGGCGAGGTTGTGGAGGATCCAGAAGCAGCGATTGGGGTCCGCGTCGAAGCGGGCGAGGACGGCCTCGAGGACGCGGGGCGTGAACCACGCGGCGTGCTGGTAGGTGGCGTCGCAGACGCGCTCGAGGGTCCGGGGGGCGTCGGCCGCGAAGGCGGCGTCGAGCGAAGGGTGCTCGGCGCCGTAGCCGCGCAGGTAGTCCAGGAGGGCCTTCTCGCTCACGGGGACATTCTAGAAAACCCCATAAACGACACGGTGTGATTTGTGGGGTTCCACGGCGAGCGGCGCCGGGAAAGGTCAGTGCGTGAAGCCGTTCCCGGGGACGAGCACGGGCTCGGCCAGGAACACGTTGCGCGAGTCCGGGTCCACGGTCACCTTGACCCAGTGGACGTTCGTCTCGCCGAAGTTCTCCAGGCGGGTGAAGTTCTCGATCGTGTGGCCCGCGGCGAGCAGGACGAACATCAGGGCGGGGCGGGCAAGCGAACGAAGCATGGGGCTCTCCTTCTCTCATGCGGGAAATCCGCGCGTGCAGACTAGGAGAGTCCGGTAAACGGGGGATGAATTAGCCGCAAGCCGATGATGAGCGGACTTCGACGCTACAATTCTAGAACATGAACTGTCCGGTGTGCGGGCATGTGCTTTCGGAGGAGCGCTGCGAGGGCTGCGGGGCCCGTCGCGGCCGCCATCGGATCCCGCTGAGCGGGCAGCTCGGCCCGAAGGGCCCCAGGAACTGGAAGCTGCTCGCGATTTCGATCGGGGTCGCGGTCGTGGTGGCGGCCGTGTTTTTCGCGATCATGGCGGCCGGCGGGGAGAATTACGTTCGCAACCAGCAGAATGCCAGTGGGGCCTTCGGTGACGAGGTCATCCTCCCACCCGGGAAGAGCATCAGCTACGTCATTACGGTGATGTTTTCGTCGAGCTATGTCTTCACCGTGTCGCCGATCGACGGCCCGGTCATCATGGCGGTCGGACGGATTGACGCCGGCGAGCACCAGAAGATGGATCCCGACGATATCGACCGGGCGCTGGAGGGCGGCGTACAGGTCGAGGCCGGCAAATCGCACACTCTCACCGGGCCGATGGACCGCGGCCGCTATACCTGGGCGGTGTCGAATCCGACCGGCCGGAAGGTCCGCGTGAAGATCTCGTTCCAGTAGACCCGGTTCTAGCGATACTGGGCGTCCGTCTTCACGGTCGTCGCGAGCGGCTTCCCGTCGACGCTGACGCCCAGGGGGCCGTCCGCGGCGAACTTCACCTTGTGGCCGTTGCCGAGCTCCACCACTCCATCCGCATACTTCACGGGCGTTGGCTCGGTCGCGCTCTCGTCCGCAATCTCCAGGACGTGCAGGAAGAGGCTGCGGGCCCCGGGGAGCGTGTTGCCGACCTCGATCCGCCAGGGGCAGATCGGGGGCTGCTTCCGGCCGGGGCTGTCGTGGTTGTACTGGGCCGTGGGCTCGAGAGGGTGACCCCATGCCTCCTTGCCGGGACCGCCCCGCAGCACGAGCTCGGATTCCGCGGGCTGGAGCGTGTGAAGGAAGGCCCGGGAGCGGCCCTGCGAGGTCACGCTGCGGTCGCCGTCGGCCTCGGGCAGGCTGAGCCAGCTCGCAACCCGACCGGCGAGCTTCGGCTCGGTCGGGACATGCAGGAACCAGTGCCTCGCGTAGTCCGGCTTCGTGGCCTCCACGCGGTCGAAAATGAGGACGAATTCCTTCGCGCCGCGGAGGTAGAGGAACTGCCGCGTCACCTCCTTGGCCTTGTGTGCGCTGTATCCCTTCGAGAGGTCCGCCGCGGCATACGTGAAGTCCTTCCCGTGCTCGAACGCGACGACGTGCGCGCGCTCCGACGGCCAGGGGCCGCTTTCGTAGACGTGGCGGAGGAGTCCGCCGTCGTTCTCGTTCCCGCGGTCGCGGCGGAATTTCTCCTGGGGGTCGAAGATCGTGACCAGGTTGTAGACGAGCGACCCGCCGATGTAGTAGTCGTCGTCGTTCCCGCCCTGTCCGCCTCCGCGCGAGACGAGGGCGCCCTTCTTCGAGATCAGGAAATGCCCTTCGTCGTCCCTCGCATGGCCGGCGAACTGCGGTCCCGCTCCGAAGAACGCCCAGGTCGCGTTGGGGTCGTTCCAGGCGCTCCTCGCGTAGACGTGCCCCGCGCCCGGGAAGAGGTACCCGAGCGGCAGCGACTCGGGCCCCGCCGGCTTGATCGAGGGGTCCGTGCAGGCCACGCGCTGCCAGCGCTCCCGGATCCACTCGCGGCCCCGATCGGCCAGGTGCTGGGAGAGCGGATCCCGCATCATGGGCGCCGCCCGCACGAAGGCGCCCGGTCGAGCTCCGTCCCCGTCGTCGATCCAGGCCGTCCGATCGTTGTGAGGCATCATCGTGTAGGCGACCCAGCGGGGGGATTCCGAGAGGTAGCCCCACGGCTTGGAGCGTTTGAAGAGGTCGATGCCCGTCGCCGTCCTCCAGGCGTGGAAGGCGTACGGGACGACCGTCACCGGTCCGTAGCCGCCGTGGCCCATCGATTCCGACCACACGCCGCCCATCCGGTCGAACGCGGGGAGGCACTCGGCGGGGACCCGCCTGGCCCAGGAGTCGAGGAACGCCTTGGCATCGGCCTCGAACTTCGAGCCGGAGCCCGTGATCGCGATGGCGATGAAGAGTTTCTGGGCGATCGCGTCCCGGCTGTGCATGACGTTCAGGTGGGACGGCCCCCAGGTCTGGTTGTAGTACCAGTCGCCGTTCTTGAGCTGGATCTCGGGCCGCTCCGTGTACCAGCGCAGCCACGACCCGAGCGCGTCGGCGTAGCGGATCCGCTCCTCGGGCGTGAGCGCGTCGTAGATCCAGTCGTACGCGATCGGATGGTAGCCGAAGGCCGTGCCGTCCTTGTTCTGGAGGATCCGGCCGTCGCCCCACTGCCGGACGATCGCCGCCGCGTAAGGCCGGGCGTCGGCGCCGCGCGCGCGCTCGACGAGGTACGCGAGCCCCAGGTTCATGAGGTCCTCGGGGGTCGCCCACTTGTTCCCGATGAACTCGATGCCGTTCCGGAGGGCGCGGTCGGCGCGCTCCTTGACGATCTTGTAGTCCTCGGCGAGAGGGCCTCCGCAGCGCGTGGAGACGGCCTTGGGATCCTCGATGAAGAGCCGGGGGTGCTCCTTGCGGACCGTATAGGAGTCCTGGAGGAGAAGGCCGAGCAGGGCGATCGCGGCGTTCATCATGTCCTGATAACGCCGAAGCGGGGCCCGGCGTGGCCGCCATCTCCTCGAGGGCGGGGGGAAAAGAAAACCGCCGGCCCCCCTCGCGGGGAGCCGGCGGCTCGTGTCTCTCCTACCTATGGGCGCGGCTCGTCCTTACGAGCAGCCCAGCGTATTTCCGCAGTTCAGGCACTTGTAGCAGACGCCGTTGCGGACCGTCGTGTGGCCGCAGAGGTTGCAGAACGGGGCGTCGCCCATCATCTTGCCCAGGTGCTCCGAGAGGGCGCTCGCTTCGTGGTTGCCGGCCACGCCGGCGATGTTCAGCTGGACCGGGGCGGCCGAGGCGCTGGCCGCGGTCGTGGGCGCGTCGCTCGCGGGAGCGGTCGTGGGGGCGATTCCGCCGTCCGTGTTCTTGCGGATGAAGTCCGTGGCGCGGCGCAACCGCGTATCGCCCTCGGCGGGCTTCACCTGGGCGAACTCGTCCTGGCCCAGGTACTCCAGGGCGAGCACCCGGAAGAGGTAGTCCACGATCGAGGTGCACATCTTGATGTTCGGGTGGTCCACCGAGCCCTGGGGCTCGAAGCGCGAGAAGGTGAAGACGTCGATGAACTCCTTCAGGGGCACGCCGTACTGGAGGCCGAGCGAGACCGAGATCGCGAAGCAGTTCATCATCGAGCGGAAGGCCGCGCCTTCCTTGGCCAGGTCGACGAAGATCTCGCCGATCGTGCCGTCGGCGTACTCGCCCGTGCGCAGGTACACCTTCTGGCCGGCGATGCGGGCCTCCTGGGTGAAGCCGCTGCGCTTGCGCGGCAGGCGGAAGCGCTTGGGGCTCTGGCTGGCGGCCGTCGGGCTCACCGGGTTGGCGACCGTGGCGGGGAGCAGCTGGCCCTGCACCAGGGTGGGCTGCTGCTGGGGGAGCTTCGCCAGGATCGCGGCGACGCGCTTCTGGACCTCGTCCTCGATGTCGACGTCGCTGGCCGACGCCTTCTTCTTCTCGGACTTGGTCGAGAGCGGCTGGGAGGCCTTGCAGCCGTCGCGGTAGAGCGCGACCGCCTTGAGGCCGAGCTTCCAGGACTGCCAGTAGGCTTCCTTGATCTCCTCGACCGTCGTCTCGGCCGTCATGTTGATCGTCTTGGAGATGGCGCCGGAGAGGAAGGGCTGCGTGGCGCCCATCATCTTGATGTGGCCCATCCAGTGGATGAAGCGCTGCCCGATCTTGCCGCACTTGTTGGCGCAGTCGAAGATCGGAAGGTGCTCCTCCTTGAGGTGCGGTGCGCCCTCCACGGTCATGCGGCCGCAGAGGACGTCGTTGGACTGCTCGACCTCGGCCTCCGTGAAGCCGAGCTTGGCGAGGAGGTCGTCCTCGGCCGTGAACCCGAGCCGCTTCAGGCACGCTTCGCCGACGTTGAACGAGTTGAAGGCGTGCCGGAGTTCGAACACCTTGGGGAGCTGCGCTTCGACGCGCGCGATCTCCTCCGCGGTGAGCCCCCTCTCCGCCAGGGCCCGGTCGTTGACAGGCGCCGCGCTCTTGAGGGTATTGGTGCCCATGACGTAGGCCACGATTTCCTGGGCCTGCTCCTTCGTGTATCCCAGGCGGCGCAGGGCCTCGGGCACCGATTCGTTGACGATCTTGAAGTAGCCGCCGCCGGCCAGCTTCTTGAACTTCACCAGCGCGAAGTCGGGCTCGACGCCCGTCGTGTCGCAATCCATGAGGAGGCCAATCGTGCCCGTCGGGGCGAGCACCGTGGCCTGCGCGTTGCGGTAGCCGTGGACCTCGCCGAGGGCGACCACGTCGTCCCAGTCCTCGCGGGCCGCCTTGAGGAGGTTCTGGGGGCAGTCCTCCGCCTTGATGGCGTAGGCCGCGTCGCGGTGCATCCGCATGACCTTGAGGAACGGCTCCTTGTTCTTCTCGTAGCCGGGGAAGGGGCCCTTGGTGCGCGCGATCTCGGCGCTCTGGCGGTAGGCGCTGCCCGTCAGGATCGCGGTGAGCGAGGCGGCGATGCCGCGGCCGCGGTCGCTGTCGTAGGGGATGCCGAGCAGCATCAGCAACGTGCCCAGGTTCGCGTAGCCCAGGCCGAGCGGACGGTAGTCGTGCGAGTTCTGCGCGATCTGCTTGTTCGGGTAGCTCGCGAACTCGACCGCGATCTCCTGGGCGGCCGTGAAGACCTCGGCCGCGTGGCGGTACTTCGCCACGTCGAACATGCCCTCGGGCGAGAGGAACTTCGTCAGGTTCAGCGACGCCAGGTTGCAGGCCGTGTCGTCGAGGAACATGTACTCGCTGCAGGGGTTCGACGCGTTGATCTTGTCCGTGCCGGGGCAGGTGTGCCACTTGTTGATCGTGGTGTCGTACTGGAGGCCGGGGTCGGCGCACTTCCAGGCGGCGACCGCGATCTTCTCCCAGAGGTCGCGCGCCTTGTAGGTCTTGGCGACCTTGCCGTTGGCGCGGAACTTGGTGTCGTAGGTCCCGTCGGTCTCGACGGCCTTCATGAACTCGTCGGTGACGCGGACCGAGTTGTTCGAGTTCTGGCCGCTGACGGTGTGGTAGGCCTCGCCGTTGAAGTCGGCCGGCAGGCCGCCGTGCTCGATGAGGACGCGCGCCTTGTCCTCCTCCTTCATCTTCCAGTCGATGAAGCGCTCGATGTCCGGGTGGTCCATGTCGAGGCAGACCATCTTGGCGGCGCGGCGCGTGGTGCCGCCCGACTTGATGGCGCCGGCGGACTTGTCGTAGATCTCGAGGAAGCTCATCAGGCCGCTCGAGGTGCCGCCGCTGGAGAGCTTCTCGCCCTCGGCGCGGATCTTCGAGAAGTTCGTGCCCGTGCCGGAGCCGAACTTGAAGATGCGCATCTCGCGCTTGACCAGGTCGGCCATGTCCATCAGGTCGTCGCTGACGGACTGGATGAAGCAGGCCGAGAGCTGCGGGCGGCTGTAGCTGTCGACGGTCTCCTCGACCTTGTCGGTCAGCTTGTTCCACTGCCAGTTGCCGACGGCCGGGCCCTTGATGCCGTACTCCTGCGCCAGGCCGCAGTTGAACCAGACGGGCGAGTTGAACGCGCCGATCTGGTTGATCAGCATGTGGGTGAGCTCGGCCTCGAAGGTGTCGGCGTCCTCGACGTCGGCGAAGTAGCCGCCGAAGTCCTCGCCGGCGCGGCGCAGCGAGCGCGCGATGCGGGTGACGGTCTGCTTGGCGCTGACCTCGTTGCCCGTGCCGGGCACGCCTGCCTTGCGGAAGTACTTCGACGCGATGATGTCGGTGGCGAGTTGCGTCCAGGCCTTCGGGATCTCGAGGTTCTCGAGCTTGAAGACGGTGGAGCCGTCGGGGTTCGTGATCTTCGAGCTCCGGCGGTCCCACTCGATCATGTCGTACGGGTCGACGCCGGGGGTTGTGTAGACGCGCTTGATCTTGAGTCCCTTGCCCTTCGAGGGCACCCGGCGGGTTTTACGGCGGACGTCCGTCACGGAGTTGGTGTCCACGGCCGATGCGGCGACAGTCTTCCCAAACATGTCCACGTTTCCTCCTCTCACCCTAGGTGGTGCGAGACTAAAATATTTAGAACAGGGTCGTTCGCGTTGGAATCACGTTCGACGACGGTTGCTGCCTCTCCCCATCTCCCCGACTGAACAGCCCCTCCCGACATCTCCCTACACGGTCTATCGGAGTGCTTTAGGCGTGCGGTGGATTCGCGTCACCCCCGGCCAGCTCTCCACAACCTGTATACCTGACGGGGGGACTATACCCCCATCGCTAGGGGTAGTCAAGGTGAAACGCCCTCTTTCTCGTAAAATTTTTAACGCGAGTTTTGTGTCCAGAAAAGTCGCGTATTGCGGACATCGACAAACCGTAAAGTGTTTTTTTTCTGATTAACTTCGGTCGCGCGCGCGATCAGAAGTCCTTCTTCGGCGCGAGCGTCTCCTTCTTTCCTTTGCGCAGCACGAGCAGCGTGCTGTCTTTCGTGATCGCGCCCTTCGCGGCCTCCGGCGACGCAAGTTTCTTGCCGTCGACCTCGAGCAGCACGTCGCTCTTCCTCAACCCGAGCGCGTCGGCGACGCCGCCGGGCGTCACCTTCGAGACGACGGCGCCCTGGCCCTCGGGAATCTCGAGCTGCGCGCGCAGCGAGTCGTCCACCGGCGAGAGCAGCGCGCCTGCGACGGGCGTGCTCTCGGGCTCTTCCTGCGGGAGCGGCGCCGGCGGCGGCACGGCGCGGCCCGGACGCTGCGGGAGCGTGAAGCGGAAGTTCGGGACCATCGCGCCGCCCTTGAAGGTCACGCGGCCGCCGGCATAGTCGATCCCTTCCTCCGTGATGCCGAAGCGCTGCGCCAGTTCCTTGTGGTCTTTCAGGAACGCCTCCAGGCTCGCCGCCTCCGCGACGGCGGACTGGCCCTGGTCGTCGGCATAGATCAGCTTCACCCGGCCGGACGCCGCCTTCTCGAAGTTGAGCACGGGGCTGCCGTCGAAGGGCGTGATCTGGTACGTCGTGTCGCCGTTGACCGAGCGCACCGACACCGAGCTGCCGCGGACGCCCGGGCGGCCGGGGACCGCCGGCGGCGGCGTCGCCTTCCCGGGCCGCTGCGGCGCCCGGGCCATCTCCTCGAGGATGTCCTTGGCGCGCGTGCGGACCTCGGGGTCGTCGCTCTGCTCGGCGGCCTTCTGGAGGGGATCCTTCGCGGCCTTGCCGGCCTTCTTGAGCGCCTCGGTCGCCTGCTCGCGCGTGGCGAAATCGTCCGAGCCGAGCTTCTTGATGAGATCCTGGATGCTCTCCTGATCCTGCAGGAAGAGGGCGAGCATCATCGTGGCGATGAGGGTCATGGCGACCTCCTTGAGTACTACCCTAGTAGCATAGCGGAGCCGAAAGTTCGGCGCCCGAGGAAATTAGACCAGCCCGGTGGCGTAGTAGACCGCGATGACCACGAAGACCGCCACCGTCTTGACACAGGTCAGGGCGAAGATGTCCCGGTAGGACGTCCGGTGGGTGAGGCCGGACACCGCCAGGAGCGTGATGACGGCCCCGTTGTGGGGGAGCGTGTCCATGCCGCCGCTGGCCATGGCGGCCACCCGGTGCAGGACCTCCATCGGGACCTGCCCCGCGTGCGCGGCGGCGATGAACTGCTCGGACATCGCGGCGAGCGCGATGCTCAGGCCCCCCGAGGCCGAGCCCGTCACGCCCGCGAGCGTCGTGACCGTGACGGCCTCGTTGAGCAGCGGGTTCGGGATCGCCTGCAGGCCCTTCTGGATCAGCAGGAAGCCCGGCAGCGTCGCGATGACCGCGCCGAAGCCGTACTCCGACGCCGTGTTCACCGAGGCCAGCAGCGAGCCCGAGATCGCGGCCTTGGAGCCCTCGGCGAACTTCCGCTTCACCGTCCCGAACGCGAACGCCAGCACCGTCAGGATCCCGACGATGAGGGCCGCCTCGACGGACCAGATCGCCTTGACCGACGAGATCTGCGTCGTGAGCGGCTTCGCCAGGCCGGGGAGCATGACCTCGTGGACCGTGCCGTAGTGCTTCTCGATCAGGATCGAGAAGACCTTGTTCATCGCGAAGACGGCGACCAGCGGGAGGAGGGCGACCGCGGGGTGGGGCAGCCGCTCCGGCCCGGCGGGCTCGGGCTCCAGCACGTGCCCGGTCCCGTACCCTTCGCCGCTCGCGGCGGCCTGGCGCCGCCGCCACTCCAGGTAGGGGAACCCGGCCGCCAGGATGACGACGGCGCCGACCGTCCCCAGCCACGGCGCGGCCCAGGCGTCGGTCTTGAAGAACGTCGTCGGGATGATGTTCTGGATCTGCGGGCTGCCGGGGAGCGCGTCCATCGTGAAGGTGAACGAGCCCAGCGCGATCGCGCCCGGAATGAGGCGCTTGGGGATGTCGGCCTGGCGGAACATCTCGGCCGCGAAGGGGTAGACGGCGAAGACCACGACGAAGACCGACACGCCGCCGTAGGTCAGGACGGCCGAGGCGAGCACGATCGAGGCGATGACGCGCTTTGGCCCCGCGACGCGGATCAGGGACGAGACGATCGAGCGCGCGAAGCCCGAAAGCTCGATGAGCTTGCCGAAGATCGCGCCGAGCAGGAAGAGCGGGAAGTAGTCCCTGAGGAACGTGACCATCTTCACCATGAAGACCCCGACGAAGACGGGCGGCACCGCCGAGGGGGCGGTGAGGAGCACGGCGAGCATCGCGGCGACGGGCGCGAAGAGAATGACGCTGAAGCCGCGATAAGCGACCACCATCAAGAAGATGAGAGCGCCTAGAACGATCAGGATGCTCATGGGCCGACGATCTTAACAGGAACCAGTACTCCGTACACCGTACACAGACGGAGCGGCATCCGGGCAAACCCCGGAGCAACAGCGACCTTCGGAGAACGGGAAGCAGGAAGCCGGAATCAGAAGACCGGGTCCCCATCCCTCCTTGCCCGGCGGAGGGGGACTACTTCCAGATCTCTTCCAGCAAGCGGAAGAGCTTCGGGTCGTGGACGCGAAGCTCGGCGCGGACGAAGGGGTAGAAATCGTTCGTGCCGAAGAACGCCTCTGTCCCTTCCGCGAAGTACTCCTGGGGGTCCGTGAGGGCGTAGTGCCGCTCCTTCGAGCCGCCGATCCGGAGGACCGACTCGTACGCGCCACCCTTCTTCGCCTCGCGGTAGGCCTCCTGCACGCCGCTGTGGCTGAAGCCCAGGACGCGGTCGTGGTACGCATGGGCCAGCTCGTGGAGCACCATCGAGGGCTGTTCGATCGACGTCTTGAGGAAGCGCGCGGCGTTCCCGATCTCGACGCCCTTGGCCTTCTCGGGGTTGAGGCCGTGCTTCGCGAGCCAGTCGGGGCTCGGGTGATACTGGGCGCGGTCGTTCGGCCCGTCGTCCACGCCCAGCCAGATCGGCACCTTCCGCAGCTCGTCGCACTTGGGCCCGGGGACGACGCGGGCGATCTCGTGGAGCTTGTCCCCCAGCACCCGCAGGGCCTCGGCGCCCAGCGGCGCCTGTTCGGTCAGGAGCCTCCGATTGACGCGGACCGTCCAGCCCTCCAGGGCCCGGACGTCGTACTGCGACGTGGGGATGGGCTGGGTCGTGACGTCGGCGGGCGCCGCGCACGCGCCGAGCGCCGCCAGCAGCGGGAGGAGGTGTTTCACGAGGCGACCATTGTACCCGGGCCGCATAACCGGATCACGGAAACGAGGATCAATAGTTCGGAGAGACGAATCGTATTTAGCGGAGGTTTCGCATGATCTGGAAAGCGGCCGGATTCGGATTCGTGGCGGTGGTCCTCGCCCTCGCGGCGTGCAGCTCGTCCGATCTCGGGACGGGGATGAACACGGTGGACCGGGAGTATCCCAACACGGTCAAGGAGGCTCACGAGGCCGCCCTGGCGACCCTGAAGGCGGAGAACCTACAAATCGAGAGCGACAAGGCCGACGCCCTCGGGGCCAACATCGTCGCCAAGCGGGGCGCCAGCGACGACAAAGTCATGGTGGACATCAAGGGGAAGGAGAAGGGCAAGAGCAGCGTCTCCGTCCGCGTGCAGCCCGGAGACAAGGCCCAGGCCACGATGCTCCAGGATCGCATCGAGGAGAAGCTCTCCCCTGCGGCCAAGTAGGGTCGCCTACTTCCCGCCGACCACCTGGACGCGGCCGGCGGAGCCCGGGGCCTCCTCGACCTCCACGCGCAGCGGCTCGCCGCCGCGGCGCGACGCGTCGATGTCGATCTTGAGCTGGTGGATGCCCAGCTTGAGCTCGAGGTCCAGGACCTCCTTGGTCTCCGCCGGAGCCCCGTCCACGGACAGCGTCAGGCCTTTCGCCGAGTTGAGCCGGATCCGGATCAGCCCGGGCGTGACCACGTTGATCTCGGCCTTCGCGTAGGGCACGTCGGCCGGGAGGGCGCCCGCCACAAGGCTGTAGGCGGGGACCTCCACGCCGGCCGCGTCGGGCACGCGCCAGCGCCGGATCACGGGGGCGGCCGTCACCGCGTAGGGCCCGGGCTTGCCGAGCTCCGAGAGGAAGCGGACGAGGTCGAGGAACTCGGCGTCCGTGAGGAGGTCGGCCAGGCCCGCGGGCATGATCGAGCCGATCTCCTTCTTCTTCTCGATCGCGTCGAGCGGGATGATCATCTCGTCCCGCGCGGCGTCGCGGAGGACCAGCTCCTTGTCGCTCTGGCGGACGCGCACGCCGCTGAGGATGTCGCCGGACTTCGTCATCACCTGCATCGAGACGAAGCCTTCCTTCTGCTTGGCGTCGGGGACCAGGACCGACTCGACCAGGTAGTCCACGGGCGCGCTGGCGCCGAGGCTCATGAAGTCGGGGCCGACCTGGCTGCCCGCGCCGCCGATCGCGTGGCACTGGAAGCAGCTGAGCTCCTTGCGGCGGAAGATCGCCTGGCCGCGCGCCGGGTCGCCCTTCTCGCGGACCTGCTGGGCCCACTGGGCGAGCTGCGCGGGCGTCACGTTCTTGCCCCGGGGCGTCAGGCCGACGATGCCGTTGAGCAGCTCCCGCAGCGCGGGCTCCTGGAGGCCGGCGGCGTACATCGCCCGCAGGCCCAGGCGCGCCGCGTCGGCGGAGGGCTTTTTCGACTGGAGGGCGCCCAGCAGCGCCTCGGCGCCGCCCTTGCGCAGCAGGAACGCCGTGTAGACGTCGCTGCACTCGCCCGCGAGGACCTCGGGCACGCGCTCCGCGGCGGCCTTCAGGTCGGCCGCGACCAGGCCGATGACGCCGAGCTGCCGGAGGCGGAGCGCCTTCTCGGGCGCCGAGAGGTCCTTGAAGAACTCCAGGCTCGCGTCGCCGCCCAGCAGGGCCAGCGCGTCGACCGCGGCCCGCCGGCCCGCCTCCGCGTGCTTCTGAAGCTCGGGCCGCAGGGCCTCCAGCTTCCAGAGGCCCGCCAGCACGAGGGCCTCGTTGGCGATCGGGTCGGCCGCGTCGAACCAGCGCTTGACCTTCGTGAGGTCGCCGCCCGGGCGCACGTTGCGCTCGCGGGCGCCGCGCGCGATGGCCGCGAGGATCTTCGGCTGCATCTCGGGCGGGAAGCTCGCGTTGAAGAGCGAGGTGAGCTCGTCGGGGCCCGCGGTCCCGGCGAGCAGGGTGAGCGCGTTGAGCCGCGTCTCCATCGACTGCCAGCCGGCCTTCACCTGGTCGGCGAGGGCCTTGAGGGCCAGCGGCGACTTCACGGCCCGGAGGGCGAACTCCTCGTGGGCCTTGTTGCCGCCGAACGTGAGCTTCTCCGCCTGGAACTGCGGGAGCCACACTGCGCGGAGGTCGTTGGCCGTGAGCCAGAGGGCGTGCTCGAGGAAGCGGTCCATGGGCTTGTCGAGCGCCTTCATGGCGACCTCGATCGCCCGGGGCTCGGCGAACTCCTTGAGGGCCCGGACCGCCTCGATGCGGACCCGCGGGTGCTCGTCGGCCACCTGGACCTCGAGGAGCGCGAGCGCGTCGGTGACGCGGGAGCCCCAGCGGGCCAGGATGCGCGTGGCGGCAGCGCGGGCGTTGAAGTCCTTCGCGCGGAGCAGCTCCTTGAGGAGGGGCACCTGGACGAGGTCCAGCGTCTGGTAGGTCCAGAGCGCCTCGAGGCGGTCGTGCTCGTCGGCGTTGGCCTTGAGGAAGTCCGCCAGCGCCACGGTGACTTCGCGGAGGTCGCGCTCGGCCAGCGCGCGCTTGGCGAAATGACGCGTCCAGCCTTCGGGCGACTTGAGCTGCTCGACGACGTCGCGGAGCGGCACGTCGACCAGCTTGGGCCGGGCGACCGGGGCGCGGTCCTTCGCGGCGACGCGCCAGATGCGGCCGTGCGTCTTGTCGCGGCGCGGGTCGCGGAAGCCGACCTCGCCGTGGTTGATGATCGGGTTGTACCAGTCGGCGATGTAGAGCGCGCCGTCGGGGCCCATGCGGACGTCGATGGGCCGGAAGGCCCGGTCGGTCGACGTGATCAGGTCCGGCATCAGCTTCGAGGAGAAGCCGGAGCCGTCGTCGGAGATCTTGAAACGGACGACCCGGTTGGCGCGGAAGTCGTTGGTGACGATGTCGCCCTGCCAGTCGTCCGGGAAGTGGCGGCCGCTGATCGTCTCGTTGCCGCAGTACTTGGGCTGTCCGGGGTTGAGGCCGGGGAAGTGCTTCTCGCCGCTGGGGAAGTGCGGGTAGGTGAAGCCGGGGACGAGGTAGTGGATGCCGTCGCCGCCGGCGCCGTCGGTGCCGAACGAATTCCCCCAGCGGTCGAACTCGTGGCCCCACGGATTGCACATGCCCTTGCAGAAGACGTCGAGGTCGAGGCTGGCCGGCCGGAAGCGCCAGATGCCGCCGCCTCCCAGGCGCCGGGTGCCGTGGGGAGTCTCGATGTGGCTGTGGATGTAGATCGACTGGTTGAAGTAAAGCGCGCCGTCGGGGCCCCAGCGGAACGTGTGGATGATGTGGTGCGTGTCCTCGGTGCCGAAGCCCGAGAGGAGGACGCGGCGCTGATCGGCCTTGCCGTCGCCGTCCGTGTCCTTCAGGTGGATCAGCTCCGTGCTGTTCGCGACATAGCAGCCGCCGTCGCCCGGCTCGATCCCGGTGGGAATGTGGAGGCCGTCGGCGAAAACGGTCGACTTGTCGGCCTTGCCGTCGCCGTCCGTGTCCTCGAGCACGACGATCTTGTCGTTGGGAATCTCCCCGGGGACGACCATGGGGTAGACGCTCGAGGTCGAGATCCAGAGCCGGCCGCGCGCGTCCCAGTTCATCTGGGTGGGCTTGGCGACGAGCGGGTCGGCGGCGAAGAGCGTGACCTCGAAGCCCTCGGCGACCTTGAAACTCTTGCGCTCGATCTCGGGATCGGGCGGCAGGTTCGGGTCGACCGGCTTTTCCTGCGCCGGCGCCGGCGGCTGGGGCTTCTTGTCTTGTGAGGGCGCGGCGCCCTGGAGGAGGAGAAGCGAGAGGACGAGAGAGATCATTGCGCACGCTCCAGGACGTAGGTGTGGGGGACGGGGACGCGGAGCTTGGCGATCTCGGCGTCCTTTTCGTTCAGGATCGGGGGGTACTTGGGGAACTCGGCGGTGAGGTGCCCCTGCTCCTTGCGGCGGAACCCGAAGATGTAGGTGTCGTTCTGCGGGCGCCAGTAATGAAAGTAGTGGCGGTTCTTCTCCTCGATGAGCCGCCGCAGCTTCTCGACCTGCGCGACCTCGGGCCCGGCCGTGATCGTGACGCCCTTGGCCCACTCCTCGGCCGTCGCGGTGGCGACCGCGGCGCCGTCGACGTTCAGCGTGTGCCGGCCGGCCGCGAGCCCGGACGCGCGGAGCGTCCGTGCGCCGCCGGGCAGGGTCGTGTCGGCCGCGGCGAAGCGGGCACCCTCGGCCCCCGTCAGGGTGGTCCCGACCGAGAGGGCCTTGCCCTTGCCCTCGAGGGACACCTCCCACGCGAGCGGGGCGAGACCGAGCGAGCGCTCGATCGTCCACGTGGCGGCGCGGTAGCCGCGGTCGTTGAGGTGGATGCCGTTCTCGGTGAGGGGCTGCTCCTTCGAGCCGGCGAGGTCGAAGAGGTTGACGTAGTCGTAGCTCCGGCGCCCCGCAACCTTCGCGATCGCCTCGCAGTAGAGCTGCAGGTGGCGGTTGTGCTCGGCGGGGTCGGGGAAGGGCCGCCCCAGATCCTCATGGCGGATCGGCGACAGGAGGATGATCCGCGCCTGGGTGCGGGAGAGCATGTCGAGCATCTTGTCGAGCTGCTGGGTGAAGGCGGGGATCCCCGCGGGCCCCGCGAACGACTCGCTGAAGCCGTAGGCGACGAAGATCACGCTGGGCTTGAGGTCGGCCACGTGCTTGGCGAGGCTGTTGAAGCCGTCGGCGGGGCTCCCGAACTCGGCGCGCGCCTCGCCCCAGACGGTGTCGCCGTCCCAGCCGAGGTTGCGGAACGTGACGTTCCTCGAGGGCCAGCGGACCGTGAGGGCGGTCTCGAGGTGGTTGTACTTGAGGTCGCGCTCGAAGAACGTGTTGCCGACGAAGACGACGCGGTCGCCGTCGGCGAGCTCGAAGGGCTTCTTCGACGCCGACTGGCAGAGCGCGAGCGATAAGGCAAGAAGGTAGATCACGGTACCCGGCACCCCCAACGATTGGATCCCGCTGTATCGAATTAGCTACTGACTATACGTCTGTAACCCGTGGGTGGCAACCCAGAACCCAAAAGCAGAATACCGGACACCGAACACCGCACACGGGACACCGGGGCGGAGGGATTCCCCTCTGCTCCTCCCCCGCGGGGGAGGCAGGGAGGGGGAACGGTCTTTGCCGGTGTCCGGTGTTCGGTGTTCGGGGTTCCGTGTTCGGGACTAGGGCTTGGGCTTGATCGCGCGGTCGATGGCGCGGCGCAGGTCGGTCAGGGAGAACGGCTTCTGCAGGAAGGCGATGTGGCGCAGGCTGCGGCAGGCGCGGACGGTCTCGTCGGAGAGGAAGCTCGACATGAGGACGATCGGGATCCCGTGGCCGCGTCCGCGGATCTCCCGGACGAGCTCGACACCGCTCTTGTGGGGCATCATGACGTCGGAGACGAGGAGCGCGTAGGACTGTTCCTCGAGCTTCCGGGCGGCGGCCTCGCCGTCCTGGACGACGTCCGCGGCGTAGCCGGATGGGGCGAGCGCCTCCCGCAGCAGGGAGCCGATCTGCGGCTCGTCGTCGGCAACGAGGCAGCGCAGGGGGGGCTTCGGGTGGCTCGCCATGGACCCCAGAATTCTAGTTGGAGCGCCCGGGATGTCAATCGTTCTTTATTGAACTTGCCGGGGCGGACCCCCGGGCGCGGCGCCCGGCGCTACAATGGAAGCGCATGCTGCGGGAAGAGTTCTTCGACCTGACGATCGCGACGGTCTCGCCGGGCGAGGCGGCGCCGCCGGAGGCGCACGTGGCGCGGGTCCTGGAGCCGACCCGCCGGGAGGTCGAGCTGCGCTCGGCCGACGGCTGGTTCTACAAGCCCTGCTACGTGACCTACGTGCTGCGGGTGCCCGGGTCGCTCGACGAGTACATCCAGGAGTCGTTCCGCTCCGGCACCCGCAACAAGCCGCGGCGCCTGCTCCGCGACGTCCCGGCCCGCTACCGGCTCTCGGTCGAGACGGGCGGCCGGGGCATGGACGAGTTCAAGGACCTCTACCGGCGCACGATCGTGGCCCGGCCGCGGGGCCGGGACCGCGTGGGGGAGCACGAGGACGGCTTCGGCCCCGGATGGGTGGGCTTCTTCCTCCACGACGCGACCGCGATGGTGGCCGGGATCCTGGTGCACGAGCTGCGGGACCACCTCTCGGTGGCCTACGGCGCCTTCGATCCCGCCCACCGGGACCTCGACCTGGAGCACTTCCTCATCATGCAGGCGATCGAGCGCTGCGTGAGGCGCCGCGTGCCCGCGCTCTCGCTGGGGATGGACACGAACCGCTACGGCCACCACCTGCCGCTGGGGCTGCCCGCCTACAAGCTCCGGATCGGCTTCACGCCGCTGCCCTGGGAGCCGGCGGGCCGGGAGGTGGTGAAGTACCAGAGCTTCGACCGCTACGAGAAGGGCCTCTTCTTCTACTCTTATGAGGGCCGGGGGATCGTGGGCAACCTCTTCACCCGGGAGGAGCCGGACCTGCGCCCCTTCCACCACCACAACGCCCCCGAGATCCGCACCTACCGCATCCCGGTGAAAAAATAAACGGTCTATCTTGTCGCACGGAGTCCCAAGGGCTTGCGTTGAGACAAAACGAACGGTTTATTTCGTCTCGAGCAGGGACTGCATCTGGTCGCGGCAGGCCCGGACGCGCTCCTCGGCCCTGCGCCGCTGCTCGTCCGCGGCGCGGCGCTCCTCGGCGTGCTGAACCTCCTGGTCGAGCGTCGCCGGCTTCGGCCGCTTCGCCAGCTGCTCCACGAGCGCGCGGGCCTTGTCGAGCTCGCCCATGGCCTTGTCGAACTCGGTCCACGCGGCCCCGACGAGCTTGCCCTTCGCTTCCTCGCGGCCGGCGCGGGCCAGCGGGTCGCCGGGGTTGGTCCGCAGCGCCTGCTCGTAGAGCTTGAGGGCCGCGGCGTAGTCGCCGTCCTTCATCAGCTTGTCCGCCTGCGGATGGCTCGAGCGCGGATCGGCGCCGGACGGGGAACGGAACGCGAGCGCCGCGAAGGCCAGGAGGACGACGACCGCCCCGGCCGCCGCCGCCAGACGGAAGCGCGGGGGCACGCGGATCTGCTGCGTCTCTTCCTGGGTCGGTCCCGGCGCCGCCCCTTTCTTGTCGAGCCACTGGGCCAGCTCCCTGGCGAAGGCCTCGGCGGTCGGATAGCGCTCCTCGGGCTTCTTGGCGAGCGACTTGAGGCAGATGCGCTCGATGTCGCGGTCGGACGTCGAGAACCCCCGCGCGCGAGCCACGCCGGAGAACGGCGGCACGGGATCGTGGATGACCTTCTTGAGCGTCGCGGCGCGGGTCGCCTCCTTGAACGGGGGGCGCCCCTCGAGGATCTCGTAGAGCATGACGCCGAGCGAATAGATGTCGGTCCGCCGGTCGATCCCGGGCAGGCCCTGCGCCTGCTCGGGGCTGATATAGGTCGGCGTGCCGCAGGCGCGGCGCGCCTCCGGGTCGTCCGCGGCCGCCCCGTGCTCGTGGGCGCGGGCCAGGCCGAAGTCGGTCACGTAGGGCTTCTGGTCGGCGTCGAGCAGCACGTTGGCGGGCTTGAGGTCGCGGTGGAGCACGCCGTGCTCGTGGGCGTAGTGGACCGCGAGCGCGACGGCGCGGAGGATCTTGATCTGCTGCCGCGCGGTGAGGGCGCCCTTCTGGCGCCACTCGGCGAGCGTCTGCCCCCGCACGAGCTCCATGGCGATGTAGTGCAGGCCGTCGGCCACGTCCGCCTCGTACACGCTGACGATGTGCGGGTGCTTCGACAGCTTGGCAGCCAGCTGCGCTTCCTTGATGAAGCGCTCCACCTCGCGGCTGCTGCCGGCGCCGTCGAGCTCGCTGCGGATCACCTTGAGGGCCGCCTGGCGATTGAGCTGCGGGTCGTGTGCCTCGTAGACCTCGCCCATCGCGCCGCGGCCCAGCTTGCCGACGATCGTGTAGCGGCCCAGCTTCTGCAGCTCGGGGGCGGCGGGGGGAGGCGGCTTCGGCGCCGGCGGCTCCTCGGGCTCCAGCGGGGACTGGCACTGCGGGCAGACGTCGGAGCCGCCGACGCCGCCCGCGCGGACGTGCTCGCCGCAGCGTCGGCAGACGGCCGGGACGCCCTTCTGGAGTTCGAGCGCCTCCTCGATCTGGTCCTTGGTGACGTGGCCCTTCTCGATGAGCAGCTCGCCCAGGAGCGGCACCTCTTCGGCGCCGTAGCGGACCGCGTCGTTCTGGATCCGGAGGCAGGCGTCGACCTTGTCCTTCTCCACGAAGCCGGCGTCGACGAGGATCTGGCCCAGCAGGCGGTCCTCGGCGCGGCGCTGGGCCTGCGCGGCGAACTTCGCCTCCTGTTCCTCGAGGAGGGCGAGGACTTGGTCGTCGCTGAGGAAGCGCTTCTCGGCGAGGATGACGCCGAGACGTCGGGGCTTCTTGCGCCCGCGCTGCACGCCCAGGCGCTGCTCGTCGAGGGCCTGCTGGAGCTGAGCGTCGCTGAGGAGCCCCTTCTGGACCGCGAGCTTGCCCAGGCGGACGTCCGCCCGGGCCTCCCGTTGATCCTGCGGGGTCTCCATACGTCCAGTGATGATACCCCATGTTTGATGCGAAAACCCTCGCGTCGCGAATCGGTGACAGCCCGGGGGCGTACGCTATACTAGGGAAAGACCGGGAGGCCAACATCCGTGGGCGCTGATCAGGATCTTCTTTTCGGGCGCATCGCCGTCAACCGCAAGTTCTGCACCCAGGCGCAGCTCAACGAGTGCATCGCCATCCAGGCGCGCTCGCGCGACCGCCTGGCGATCGGCCACATCCTCAAGGACGAGGGCTACATCACGGAGGACCAGCACTCCGAGGTGCTCGCCATCCAGCGCAAGAACATGATGGCAGTGGACCCGGTCCAGAAGCTGAGCAAGGAGACGGTCCTGCTCGGCAAGCTCGCGGTGCGCGAGCGCTACATGTCGGAGCGCGACGTCAACCTCTGCCTCCGCCTACAGGCCAAGGAGGGCGAGAAGCGCTCCATCGGCGAGCTGATGGTGGAGCAGGGCTTCCTGACGCCCGAGCAGCTCAAGAAGCTGCTCGCCAAGCAGCACAAGAAGATCATGAGCTGCCCGAACTGCAAGCTCTCCTTCACGGTGCTGACGATCTCGAAGGACTCAGTCATCGCCTGCCCTCGCTGCAAGGGGCCGCTGAAGGAAGGGAAGCCGTCGGATTCGGTCCGCACCGACGCGCAGCTCGACACCGCCGTCTCGCGCCGCATCAAGAAGGAGAACGCGCCGCCCGCCAAGCCCGCGCCGTCGCCGAGCTCCTCGGTCCGGATGCTGAAAATGAAGTGCCCCTTCTGCTCCGTCGACTTCAACGAGCCCGTCGACTCGAAGGGTCGGGTCGACTGCCCGTCCTGCTTCTCCAGCTTCTCGGCGTAGCCTCAGATCCCCGCCAGGTTCGGCGCGATCTTCACGTAGCCGTGCTCGCGGGCGATGACGTCGAGCGGCGTCGACGCGAGCTCGTCGACGAGCGGCTCCGCCTCCCAGTTCAGCGTCAGGTCCACCGACTTGATGTATTTATGGCAGGAGTCGCAGGCCTCGACGCGCATCCACGGGATCTCCTGCGCCGTCAGTCTCGGCAGCTTCTCCGGCCGCTCTTCCTCGCAGGAGGGGCAGAGCACGCGCGAGAAATCCCACTCGTTGCAGGAGCGGGGACAGAGCAGCGTGCGCCGGACCGTATCGGCCTGCTTGTCCTCGCGGAGGACGCTGACGATCGGAGGAAGCTGGCAGTGGGGGCAGGTTCCGGAAGGGTTCACGGACGATGCCTCCCGCAGTTCTTTCGAGAGCGGATCCGCAGACTCAACTTGAGCCAGCACCTGCAGGAAGAATTGCCCGGCCGGATCGGACGGGGGATCAATCCACGAGCTTAAGGAGAGCTCGATCCCCAGAAGGTCCCCGGGCTTCATGCGCTTCGCGTCGTCGGCGAGCGCGGCCGGCCCTCTCGTGCAGACGTGTTCCCAAAGCCGAGAATGAAGTCTCGTCTTGATCTCGGTCTCCCGTGAGAGGAAGAGGTCTCTCTGGATCTGGGCGATCGGCCTGAAGAAGCTGAGGATCTGGGTTGCGAATTCCCACGTGGCGAGCAGGGTCTCGGCGCGGCGGATCCGCTTCTCGAAGACGTCGGGCATCAGGCCTGGGGGTCCCGGACGTTGCCCTTGGCCCACTGGTCGTCGGGCTTGGCGGGGGCCGGGGCCTGCTTGAGCATCTCGTCCGCCCAGGTGCCATGATGGTGCTTCGCCCACTCCTCGCTCACGGTGCCCTCGGTCATGGCGCGCAGCGCGCCGCCGGTGATGAAGACCGCCATGTGGATGTGCATCACGAGCGAGAGGATCGCCAGCGCCGCCGACGCGGAGTGGATCACGACCGCCCAGAGGCGGACGTCGCGGCCGAAGTCCTGCGGGAACCAGATCGGGACGCCGCTGCCGAGCAGCACGAGCCCCAGGAGCACCTGCGCCGTGAAGAGCAGCTTCTGGCCCGCGTTGAAGCGGCCCGTCGGCGGGATCCCCTCGTCGCGGCCCGCCAGGTAGTCCCGCATCTTCTTCATCCACACCCGGTCGCCCGGCGTGAGGCGCAGGTCCTTGAACCACTTTACGAACTGGATCAGCGTCGCGACGATGAAGACGACGCCCACGATCGGGTGCCAGGCCCGCACGACCTGGCCGCCGCCGAAGACCTTCAGCAGCCAGTCCATCTTCGGCGTGAAGAGGCCCAGGCCCGTCAGGCCGAGGTAGACGAACGTGAAGGCGACCGTCCAGTGGACCAGGCGCTCGAAGAACGTGTAGCGGACGATGCGCTTCTCGGGCTTCGGGGCCGCCTCCGCGTGCGCGACCTTCTCGCGCCGCGGGCCGGCGACCAGGTAGTGGACGGCCGCCGCCGCGAGCGACGCGCCGAACGCGATCCCGCCCATCAGCTTGAGCGGGCCCTTCCAGAAGCGGATCTGCGGCTCGATCTTCGGCTCCTTCGGCAGGTGGCCGTAGAGCTCGGGCTGGTCGGCGTGGTGGAGCACGTAGATGACGCCCGTGCCGCCGACGCCCGCGGGATCGTAGACGCCCGCGTTCGGGAAGCCTTCCTCGACCACCTGATGCGCGCGCTTTTCGGCGCGCGCCTTCATCTCCTTCTTGGTGCCGAACTCGAGGCAGCCGGTGGGGCAGGACTTCACGCAGGCGGGCCCCAGGCCGTTGGAGACGCGGTCCGAGCACATCGTGCACTTGAAGACGCGCTGCGACACGGGGTCGAACTTCGGGATGTTGAAGGGGCAGCCCGTCATGCAGTAGCCGCAGCCGATGCAGCTCTCCTGCTGGAAGTCGACGATGCCGTTGGTGAACTGGACGATCGCGCCCTCCGCCGGGCAGGCGATCATGCAGCCCGGCTCCGAGCAGTGCATGCACATGTCCTTGCGCATGAGCATCATGATGCCCGGCGCGTCGGCGGCCGCTTCGAGGCCGCCCAGCTGCAGCGGCTTGCGATTGGTGTCGACGGGGATCTCGTTGAACTTGATCAGGTTCCAGAACGACGGCGTCATGTCCGGGATCGTCTGGTACGAGTGGAGCGTCCGCTCCCGCGTCTCCGGCTCGATGTGCAGGTCGTTCCACTCCACGCAGGCCACCTCGCAGGCCTTGCAGCCGATGCAGGTGGTCGTGTCGATGAGCATGGCGACCTGCTCGTCCTCGCGGACGGTGGTCCGGGCTCCGGTGGCGGAGACGTTCTTGACCTCGAGCGCGCCGCCCATCAGACGCTCCCCACTTTCTCGAGCTTGACCAGGAACGTCTTGTACTCGGGCGTGTGCGAATTCGGGTCGACGACGCTCGGCGTGAGCAGGTTCGCCATCGGTCCGCGGCCCGTGCCCTTGCCGGTGCGGCCGGCGAAGCCGAAGTGGATCGGGATCGCCACGTGCCAGACGGTCTTGCCGGTCACCTTCATGGGCCGGATCCGCTTCGTGACCAGCGCGCGCCCTTCGACCGAGCCGCGCGGGGTCGAGACGCGGACCAGGTCCTCGTTCGCGATCTTCCGCTCCTTCGCGAGACCCTCGGGGATCTCGATGAAGAACTCGGGCTGCAGCGCCGCGTTGGGCGCGATGTGCTTGGTCCAATAGTGGAAATGCTCGGTGAGCCGGAAGGTCGTCGCGACGATGTCGTACTCCTTCGGATCCCCGAACGCCGGGTCGAGCGCGCTCTGGAAGACGTGCGCGACCGGATTCGCGGAATGCGCCGGGTGCAGCGGGTTGGGGACCGGATGCTCCTGCGCCTCGTAGTGCTCGGGGAAGGGGCCGTCGGCGAAGTCGGGCGCCCAAAGTTTGGCGACGCCCTCGGGGAGCATGATGAACGCGTCGTAGGTGCCGGGCTTCGCGTCGGGCTTCATGTCGGGGACGTCGCCGACCCACTTGTCGCCGTCCCAGACGATGCCGGGGCGGGTGGCGTCCCAGGCCTTGCCCTGGGCGTCGGAGTTCGCGCGGTTGTAGAGGACCCGCCGGTTCGCGGGCCAGTTCCAGGCCCAGCCTTCGTAGCGCCCCATGCCGGACGGGTCGCGCGGATCGCGCCGCGCCATCTGGTTCCCGCCCTCGGTGAAGCTGCCGCAATAGAGCCAGTTGCCGCTCGAGGTCGTCCCGTCGTCCTTGAGCTCCCCGAACGTCGAGAGCTGCTTCCCGGTCGTGAGGTCGCGGCCGTTGATCTCCTTCGCGATCTCCTCGAGCGCGGGGTGATAGGGATTCTTATAGGACCAGTCGAGGTTGAGGACGGTCTCCGCGCCGGGGCCGCCTTCCTTCTGGTAGAGCTCGCGGACGCGGAGGAAGATCCGGGAGAGGATCTCCTCGTCGGCCAGCGCCTCGCCGGGCGGCTCCGCTGCCTTGAACTTCCACTGCGCCCAGCGCGACGAATTCGAGAACGACCCGTCCTTTTCGGCGAAGATCGCCGCCGGAAGGAGGAACACTTCCGTCTTCGGCGACTCCTTGGCGACCTTCCAGAACTGGGCGGTCTCGGTCTCGAACGCCTCGGCGATGACGCACCAGTCGAGCTTCGACAGCGCGGCGATCATCTTCTCGGTGTTCGGGCCGCCCGCCACGGGGTTCATGCCGAAGTCGATGAAGCCCTGGATCTTGCCGGCCAGCATCCGGTCGAACATGTAGACCCAGGAGTAGTTGTCGTTGATCTTCGGGAGCCAGTGGAAGCCCCACTCGTTCTCCTTCGTCGCCGCCTTGCCGAAGTGCGACTTGAGCAGCGAGACCGCGAACTTCGGGGTGTTGCCCCAGTAGTTCATCGACGTCGGGGAGAGCGGCTTGGGCGTGATCCGCTGGAGGTACTTCTCGAACGTCGTGTCCTCGGGGCGGGGCATCGCGAGGTAGCCGGAGAGCGCGTGGTAGGCGACGCCCATGTCCGTGCCGCCCTGGATGTTGGCGTGGCCGCGGAGCGCGTTCACGCCGCCGCCGGCGCGGCCAATGTTGCCGAGGAGCAGTTGCAGGATCGCCGCCGCCCGGATGATCTGGACGCTCGTCGAGTGGTGCGTCCAGCCGAGCGCGTACATGACCGTCCCGACGCGGTCCGCGCTGCCCGTCGAGGTCACGACTTCGGCGGCCTTGAGGAAGTCTTCCTTCGTGCAGCCGCAGATGTCCGCCACCGTCTCGGGCGTGTAGCGCGAGTAGTGCTTCTTCAGATTCTGGAAGACGCAGTTCGGGTCGTCGAGCGACGCCGCCCGCTTGGCGAAACCCTTCTCGTCGAGCACGTACTTCCACGTCGACTTGTCGTACTTCTTCGCCGACGCGTTGAAGCCGCCGAAGACGCCGTCGGCCCCGAGTTCCCAGCCGGACTCCAGGAGGAAGAGGGCGTTCGTGTGCAGCGTCACGTACTCTTCGTGGAAGCGCTTCTTCTCGAGCGCGTGGTGGATCAGGCCGCCGAGGAACGCGATGTCGGTGCCCGGGCGGAGGGGGCAGTAGACGTCGGACACCGCCGAGGTGCGGTTGAAGCGCGGGTCGACGGACACGAGCTTCGCGCGCCGCTTCTTCTTGGCCTCAATGACCCACTTGAAGCCGCAGGGATGGTTCTCGGCCGGGTTGCCGCCCATGGCGAGGACGACATCCGTGTTGCGGATGTCGGTCCATCCGTTGGTCATCGAGCCGCGTCCGAACGTGGGGGCCAAACTGGCCACCGTGGGACCGTGTCATATCCGCGACTGCTGCTCGAGGTGGGCGATCGACCAGGAACGGGAGACCTTCTGGAAGAGCCAGTTGAACTCGTTGGTGTCGGTGCAGCCGCCGATGGCGGCGAGGTTCTCGAGCCGGTTGACGACCCGGCCCTCGGCGTCCTTGGCGATGAAGCCGGCGTCGCGCGTCTTCTTGATGAGCCGCGCGATCTTTTCGATCGCCTCGTCCCAGCCGATCTGCCTCCAGTCACTCTCTCCAGGGCCACGGTAGCGAACGCTGCTGAGGCGCCGGTCGTTCATGACGTAATGCTTGAGGGTGGCGCCCTTGGGGCAGAGCGTGCCTTGATTGATGGGGTGGTCGGGATCGCCCTCGATGTGGACGATGTCCTTGCGGGTGTTCTTGCCGTCGCCGCGGGTGTGGACGATGACGCCGCAGGAGACGGAGCAGTAGGGGCAGATCGAGCGGGCCTCGGTGGTGCGCGCGATCTTGAACTTCTTGGCCTGCGCGACCGCGGGCGTCAGGTCGAAGCCGAAAGGGCTGAGGAAGCCCCCCGCAGCCGACACTTTGAGAAAGTCACGCCGACTGACCGTCACAGTTCTACCCCGCTGGATGGCGACTACTGATAGTAGACAGGGGAAGATTACCCGTCAACGGATGCTTCGGGTAAGGAAGCGAGAATTACTCCAGACGTTTGATGATGTGCCAGCCGAACGGGCTGTCCTGCGGGTGATAGGAGGCCATCCCGATGGCGCCGACGCGGAGTTTGAAGCTGAGGTCCCCGAAGGCTTTGACCATGCCCGCTCGTTGAAACTCCTGCCCTTGAGGGGGCTGCCCGGTGTTGACCATCGCGTAGGTGCCCCCGCCGGGATCGTCCGACAGGGTCTTCATGAGGGTGCCGAAGTCCTCCCCGTCCCGGGCCCGCGACAGCAAGGCGGCGGCGAGGCGTTCCGCTTCGGCCTTGGGGCGCGTGGCCGTGGTCCCGGCTCCGGAGAAGGAAATGAGGATGTGCTGCACCTTCACCCGGGCCGGCTCGGGGCGCGGGCCGAAGGCGAAGAACAGGCCGGCCGCGCTGACCAGAAGGATGACGATGACCAGCCAGACCGCCGACGGCCGAACGGACGCGCCCTCCGTCACGGGACTTTCGGCGTCGCCTCGGTCTTCGCCATCCCGGCGGCCTTCTTCTCCAGCTTCTTCTTCCGCATCCAGAGCCAGACGGCCGCGACGCTGAGCGCGACGGCGATCGGGGTGACGACCAGGAGCTTGACGTCCAGAACGATGCCAAGGACCGAGAGGACCACGGTGAAGAGTCCCAGGAAGCCGGCGCCGATCAGGAAGTTCTGCTTTGATTCCTTCTGCTCCACGAACTCGCCCACGAGGTGGGGCACGACGGCGGTCGCGACGGGCGTCGCGTCGCTCGGCACCGGGACCGCCTCGGTCGTCGGGGCCGGGGCGGGGGAAGGGGCCGCGGCTGCCGGGGCGGCGCTCGGCGCGGGAGGCGTCCCCGGCGTGAGCAGCTCGACGTGGGCGTCCTTGACGTGGACCACTCGGGCGCCGCACTTGGGGCACTTGATCTTGCGGCCCTGGAACTTGTCGTCCACCGAGCAGGTGGACTTGCAGGACGGACAGGCGAACTGGATCAGGGGTTCCCTCCTTGAGCCCGCACCCTTAGTGTAGCGCGAGCCGAGACATTTGACGTCGGATGCCGCTCGAAGAGTCTTCCCGCTTTCGGGATCGCATTCTATTCTGACTGCGAACGAGACAGGAGGCCCTCATGAGCCACGGAGTTCCGCACGAAGCGCACGGCACCGACGACCTCACCGGCAAGAAGGTCGGCCTGCTGGCCGCCCTGCTGGCGATCGGCCTGACGCTGGTGACCATTGCGTCGCATCGCACTCACACGCACGGGATCGTCTCGCGGTCGGAGGCGAACGATCAGTGGTCCTACTACCAGGCGAAGAAGATCAAGTACCACAGCCTCGAGCTGGGGATCGACCTGATCACGGCGCAGGGCCTGAAGGGCGAGGCCGCCGAGAAGATGCTGCAGCGCTACGGCAGCGAGCGCGAGCGCTACGAGCTCGAAGCGAAGGAGATCAAGGAGAAGGCTGAGCACAAGGAGAAGGAGTCCGAGCACGCCGAGCACCGGGCGCTGCGCTTCGACCTGGCGGAGGGGCTCTTCGAGATCGGCCTGGTGATGAGCTCGCTCTACTTCCTGGCGCGCAAGAGGCTCTTCCCGACGATCGGCCTGCTGGGCGGGATCGCGGGAACCGTTCTCGCGGTGTTGGGATCCCTGGCGTAAGAGGCTATGAGCCCTTGCGCCGGTAGACCCTGAAGCCGGGCCCGGGACGATCCGCGTAGGAGAGGCCGGCGTAGGGAAGGAAGAACGCGTCTTGAATGTCGGCCGTCATGGGTCCCTCGCGCAGCGTGTGCAGCTCGTAGACCATCTCGTAGTCGGTCTGAAGGAGTTCTTCATACCAGGGTCCGACCCCGCCGCGCAGAAAGAGAGGCGGAAGGATCGGGTAGTCCGGCACGATGACGTAGTCGGGGCGCCGGTCTTCGACCGGAAGGCCGGTGTCGAAGTCGACCCAGCCCTGCTTCTCGTCATGCGTCCGCCAGCGAACGTAGTAGGGGCGCGAGCCCGTCCGGACCAGGTCCCGGTAACGGCTCGTCGTCCGGCCCTCTCCGCCCTTCTTGTCGATCCAGAAGAGGCGAAGCCGTTCGATCTGATCCGGATGGCTGAGCAGCGGAGGATGGCAGGCCCGGGACCCCACGAGCGCGAGGGTGGTCCCGTTCGGGATCTTTTCTTCGATCCATCGGAGCAGGAGCAGGCGGCTGTCCTCCTGCAGGAGGAGCCAGTCCAGGCGGACGGATCGGTAGAGCGGCAGCAGCAGGAGCAGGGCGGTCGCGACACCGAAGGCGACCTTGCGGCGTCGCTCGGGAAGCTTCGCGTCCAGGCTCGTGACGGCTTCCGCCGCCAGCAGGCAGAGCGGGGCAACCAGGGGGAGTGCGTAGCGGACGAAAACCACGAGGCTCGACGCCATCTGCGCCCAGTACGCGATCGCGAAGGCGATGATGGGGAACGCGCTGCGGCGTCGTTGCAGCAGCAGAATGATCAGGCCGGCCATGGCCGCCAGAAAAAGGGGCCATCCGAGGCCCTGCTCCAGGCTGAAGAACAGGTGCTGCCAGCCGCGGCCTGCATAGATGCCGAGGTGGGGTCCGGCAACCGTCTTGTCCGTGAAGAGGATCGTCACGTCCCGGACGAAATCGCTCCAGCGCCACAGGACGTACGGAGTGGCGAGCAGGAATCCCAGGGGAACCGCGACCGTGCAGACGAGCGCGCGAGCGGCAATGTGCCGAAACGCCTGGGCGGCACCCCGTCCCGCGGACCCGGCAAAACAGGCCATCCCCAGCGGCAGGGCGAGCGCCGCCGCGTTGTATTTCGTGGAGATCGCAAGCCCCACCGCGATCGCCGCTCCCAGGATCTTGCGAAGAGATCCATCGGCCGCCCGATGGATGGCCAGAAGCGCCGCCGTGCACATCAGCGCGAGCATGACGTCCGTGGTGCCGAAATGGGAGTCGCGCACGTGAAGGTAGCAGACGCTGACGAAGCAGGCCGCCAGCAATCCCTGCCGTCGTCCCAACGCCCCGGCCCCGAGCCAGTACACGAGAGGGATGGCCAGGGCTCCCAGGAATGCCGACAAGCCTCGATCGATCCGAAGGATGGTGCTTGGATTGACGTACCATTCGAGATTGACGTCGTCCGCCGCGGCGAAGTGTCCGGTCACCCGGCCTCCCACGTAGTAGATGGCCTGGGACAGGGCGACCAGATCGATGTAGGCGGACGGATAGTCGAAATGGGCGGGGGACTTGGTCCGGAGGAGGGAGAACGACTGCTCGACGATGAAATCCTCGTCCGGGCGCGCGATGCGGCTCGGAAGGCCGAAGCTGATCCCCGTCAGCCGAAGAACCAGGCCGAGCAGCGTCAGACCCAGAACGAGGGCCGCGTCGCTCCGGCAGAACGCGCGGAGGCGCCCGGCAGCAGGGGACGGAGGGGTCGTGGGAGGGGAGATCAGGTCCCCGGACTCGGCCATCGACCCATTTTACACGTCGGGATCCCGCCATGCGAAAATATCGGGGCCACGGAGTGCTTCCGCCCCTCCGGCCCGTGTACTATTTATATAGATGCTGCGGATCGAAGGGACCGGGCCTCGGTTTTGCGACGGCGTGAGCCGGCGCTCCTTCCTTCGGATCGGCGGACTGGGGCTGGGCGGGCTCGCGCTGCCGCAGATCCTGGCGGCGCAGTCCCAGGCGCCCGCGCCGACCCGCGGCGGCGGCCTCGGCCACAAGGCCGTCATCATGGTCTACATGCCCGGCGGACCGCCGCACCAGGACATGTACGATCTGAAGCTGAATGCCCCCGCGGAAGTCCGCGGCCCGCTGCGCCCGATCGCGACCAACGTCGACGGCATCCAGATCTGCGAGCTGATGCCGCGCCTGGCGCGGATGATGGACAAGCTCGTGCCGATCCGCTCGATCGTCGGCGCGAAGGACCGCCACGAGTCGTTCCAGTGCCTCACGGGGCGGCTGAACGAGAACCTCCCGCGGGGCGGCTGGCCGGAGCTGGGCGCCGTGGTGTCCCACCTGCAGGGTCCGACCGGGTCGTCGGTGCCGCCCTTCATGGCGCTCTCGCCGCGGATGCAGCACCGCCCCTACAACAACGGCACGCCGGGCTTCCTGGGACCCGCCCACGCGCCCTTCAAGCCCGAGGACGAGGGACGCAACGATCTCACCCTGAACGGCGTGTCGCCGGAGCGCCTCGAAGACCGCAAGCGGCTGCTCGCGAGCCTCGACCAGTTCCGCCGCGACGCCGACGCCCAACGTATGATGGACGGCCTCGACGCCTACACCCAGCAGGCCTTCGGGGTGCTGACCTCGAGCCGGCTCGCGAAGGCGCTCGACCTCTCGCAGGAGAGCGCCGCAGTCCGCGAGCGCTACGGCACGGGCACCACGGTCCACCAGGGCGACGGCGCGCCGCGGATCAACGGGCAGTTCCTGCTGGCGCGGCGCCTCGTCGAGGCCGGCGTCCGCTGCGTCACCTTCAGCTACAGCTTCTGGGACTGGCACGGCGGCAACTTCGAGAACGCGAAGCGCAACCTGCCGGACTTCGACCAGGCGATGAGCGCGCTGGTGACGGACCTGCACGAGCGCGGCCTGGACAAGGACGTGACCGTGGTCGCGTGGGGCGAGTTCGGCCGGACGCCGCAGATCAACAAGGACGGCGGCCGCGACCACTGGCCGCGCGTCTCCTGCGCCCTGATGGCCGGCGGCGGCCTGCGCACGGGCCAGGTCCTCGGCTCGACCACGCGCGACGGCGGCGAGGCCGACAGCCGCCCCGTCCATTTCCAGGATGTGATGGCCACCCTCTACAACCGCCTCGGGATCGACGTCGGCACCGCCACGGTCACCGACCTCGCCGGCCGCCCCCACTTCCTGGTCGACGAAGAGTACAAACCCATCCGCGAACTCCTCTAGGCCCCATCGGCCACCCCACAAATCAAACCGTGTCGTTTATGGGGTTCCCGATTCCTCTACCCGCAGAACGCCCCCCGGGTAACTAGTAGGTCTGATCCGGCGTCTGGGGTCAAAGGCTTGACAGCGACAAACGGGGGCTGATAAGGTTCCTGCTCTTCGCGCATCACCCCTGACGAACGGATCGGCGGCATCGAAATAGGGAGGAGAAGGATCATGAGTCGCGTTCGGAATCTGATCATGGCGGCGGCCTTCGCGGCCGCGATCGGCTGCTCCACGGCCCCGGCGGCGCCCAAGCCCGCGGCCGGCGGCGCCAAGAGCAGCGAGGCGCCCACGATGATGTCCACGGTCAAGCCGGACGAGATCGAGGTCGCCCGCCCCGGCGGCAAGCTGTCGGGCGACGTGAAGGTGCAGCTCGTCGAGGTCGCGGGCGGCTTCATCGACCCGATCCACGTGACGAGCGCCCGCGACGGCAGCGGCCGCCTCTTCGTGTGCGAGCGGCCCGGCGTCATCAAGATCATCAAGAACGGCAAGGTCCTGGACGAGCCGTTCTACGAGAACAAGGCCAATGTCGCCTGGCAGTTCCTGGAGTGCGGCCTCTACTGCGTCGAGTTCCACCCGAAATTCAAGGAGAACGGGCTCCTCTACGTCAGCTACGCCGACATGTGGTTCAACGGTTCGACCTTCATCGTGGAGTACAAGGTCGCCGCGGGCGACCCCAACAAGGTCGACATGTCCAGCGCCCGCCCGGTGATGCGCCTCGACTTCCCGTACTGCAACCACCACGGCGGCAAGATCGCCTTCGGCCCCGACGGCTACCTCTACGTGGGTGTCGGCGACGGCGGCTGGGAGGGCGACGTCCTCGACGCCGGCCCCGACCTCAGCACCTGGATGGGCAAGATTCTCCGGATCGACGTCAATGTGAAGAAGGGCTACGGGATCCCCGAGTCGAACCCCTACGCCACCGCGTCCGACCCGAAGCTCATGGTGCTCTTCGGCGTGAGCGAGCTGGAGTTCTCGAAGATCAAGCAGAAGTCCAAGCCCGAGATCTGGGCCTCCGGCATCCGCAACCCCTGGACCTTCTCGTTCGACCGGAAGAGCGGCGACCTCTACATCGCCGACATCGGCCAGAACCACTGGGAAGAGATCAACGTGCAGCCCGCCTCCAGCAAGGGCGGCGAGGACTACGGCTGGAACAAGATGTGCGGCGTCCACCCGTTCCCGCTGGAGCTCGAGAAGTCGGGCAAGAAGTGGTTCCCCGTGGGCGTGCTCCCCGTGGCCGAGTACAACCACGCGACCGACGGCATCTGCGTCATCGGCGCGGGCGTCTACCGCGGGAGCGAGTACCCCTCGCTTGACGGCGTGTACTTCGTCGGCGACTGGGGCACGGGCCGCTTCTGGGGCCTGAAGAAGGGCGACAACGGCAAGTGGGCGCTCCAGCAGCTCCTCCACACGAAGCTCCACTTCTCGTCGGGGGGTGAGGACGAGCAGGGCAACGTCTACGTGACGGACATGTTCAGTCAGTACGGGCCGTTCAACCCGGACATCAAGCCGGGCTCGGTCTGGAAGGTGGTCGCCGCCGACAAGGTTGCGGCGGGCGCCAAGACGGCGCCGCTGCAGTAAGGATGACAGACGTGAACGGGGGCCGGGGCGCTTCGCGGCGCACCGGCCCCCTTTTTTTGATCGGCCCCGCGGGGGCCGGCATCGTACTACACGAGAGATGGTCATGAAGCAGTTGCTCGGCACCGTGATCCTGGCCGCCGCCCTCCTGACCCCCGTGGTCGCCAAGGACGGGGAGAAGAAGTCCTCCGCCAACGTGGGCGGCGTCGACGGCCCCGGCGCGACGATCACCGGCATCGTCAAGTTCAGCGGCCCCAAACCCCCGGTCAAGACGCTCGACAACATGCTGGGCAACGCGTATTGCAGCGAGGCCTGCAAGGGCAAGGCGCCGCTCGATGAGAAGTGGGTCTTCGGCAAGAACGGCAACGACGACACCTTCGTCAACGTGCTCGTCTACGTCGCCAAGGGCCTCGAGGGGAAGAAGTTCGCGCCCCCCAAGGACGCGGTCCTGCTGGACCAGGTGGGCTGCGTCTACCGTCCGCGCGTCGTCGGCGTCATGGTCGGCCAGACGCTGCAGATCCGCAACAGCGACGCCACGCTGCACAATGTGATCGGCAACCTGAAGGCCAGCCGGGGCTTCAACGAGGGCATGTCCGTCAAGGACGGCACGATCGAGAAGGTCTTCCAGAACCCCGAGTTCAAGGCCGACTTCCGCTGCTTCATGCACCCCTGGATGGTGGCCTACGTCCACGTGATGGAGCATCCGTTCTACGCGGTCACGGGCCAGGACGGCACCTTCACCCTGAAGGGCCTGCCGCCCGGCGAGTACGAGATCGGGGCGCTGCACGAGTCCTCGCGCTTCGAGGTCGCCCCCGAGCGGGTGAAGGTGACGGTCGCGGCGGGCGAGACGAAGACGGTCGAGTTCGTCTACAAGGACCCCAAGTAAGGGCTCCGACCGAAAACAGTTCCACACCCCGCTGCTCATCCCCTAGACTGAGCGCCATGAAGCTGACACGTCGGGAAATCCTGAGAGGCGCGGGTGCGTCCCTGGCGCTGGGGGCGGCGGGCTGCTCGATCTTCGGGGTAGGCGAGGGGTCGAAGGATCTCGTCACCCGGCAGGACACTCCGTTCAACGCGGAGCCGCGCCTGGAGGATCTGGTCGAGTCCTGGATCACGCCCTACTCCAACTTCTACGTCCGCGGCCACGGGACGATGCCGACGGTGTCCCCCGCCACCTACAAGCTGACGATCGAAGGCCTCGTGACCCGGAACGCCGCGTTCTCGCTGGAGGAACTCCAGCGGATGCCCATGGTCGTGGTCCCCGCCACGATGCAGTGCGCGGGGAACCGGCGCAGCGAGCACTCGCTGGTAAAGCCCGCCGGCGGCGTCCAGTGGGACGCCGGCGCGATCGGCAACGCCGAGTGGAAGGGGGTCCGGCTGGCCGACCTCCTCGAACGGGTCGGGGCGAAGCCGTCGGCGACGTACGTGTGGTTCGAAGGGCTCGACTCCGTCACCCTCAAGGATCGCCAGACGCTCTTCGGCGGACAGGTGCCGATCGCGAAAGCGATGCGGCCCGAGACGATCGTCGCCTTCGAGATGAACGGCCGACCGCTGCCCCGGGAGCACGGGTACCCGGCCCGGACCATCGTGCCCGGCTACATCGGCGCCCGCAGCGTCAAGTGGCTGAACCGGATCGTGGTTTCGGACAAGAAGTCGGACAACAATTTCGTCGCGCGGGACTACAAGTTGTTCCCGCCCGACGCGACGGCCGAGAATGTCCGGCCGCAGGACTTCGACCCGATTTACGAGAACCTGCTCAACTCGGCGATCTGCGAGCCCCGGGCGGGGCAGAGCGTGGGTGCGGGCAAGGTCCGCGTGAAGGGCTTCGCGATCCCCCCCGGCGCCGTGGGCGTCGCGCTGGCCGGCGTCGAGGTCTCTCCCGACGGCGGGGCGACCTGGGTGCGCGCCACGCTGCAGGGCAAGGATGCGGCCTTCACGTGGAAGCTCTGGAGCGTCGACCTGGAGTTGAGCGCCGGGACCCGCACGCTGGTCGTGCGGGCGACGGACACGAAGGGCGGCACGCAGCCCGAGCGCGCGCCCTGGAACTTCAAAGGCTACCTCTACAACGGCTGGCACCGCGTGCCGATCACCGTGGCTTGATCCGGCGCCGCAGCCCCTCGATCCGGTCCGCCTCCTTCGGAATGCGCTTGAAGTCCGGCGCCGCGCGGTCGAGCAGGTCCAGGGCCATCTTCTTGTCCCCGCGGGCCGCGAGCCCCTCGGCCCTCGTCAGAAGCTCGTCCGCCGCCGCAGCAGCCCTGGTCTTGGTTTCCTCGATCAGCTTCTGCGTGTCGAAGTCCTTCGCCCCCGGGCGTTTCAGGAACTCGTCGATCAGGTCCATGACCCCGGAGAAGTGCCACGCCTTCTGCTCCAGGGTCACTTTGCCCATCAGACTCATGAAATCTGGGGCACTGACCTTCTTGGGCAGCGATTCCAGCTTGGCCGTCAGCTCGTCCATCCGCTTGCGCAGGGGCTCGCCGAAGCGGGAGGCGCCGTAGCTGTTGATCAGCGACCTCGCCTCCCCGATGAGCAGGTTGAGGTCTTCGTGGATGGCCTTCGAGAGGTCCTTGCTGCGGGCGAGGAAGGGCGGGACTTCCTTCTGCGCCGCGCGGTCGAGCTGGGCGGCGTCATGGAGCGAGCGGTGGGCCTTCTCCAGTTTGAGCCAGAGCGCCTTCGCGTACTGCTTGTACTCTTCGTTGGCGAGGTACTCCTCGGCCAGGGCGTCCTTGCGGACTGCCTCTTCGTCGGGGATCTTGTTGAGCGCCTCGATCCTGGCCGCGAAGTCCGCCTTGATCTCGTCCGGCTTGGGACCCATCTGGTTGAGGCCCCAGAGCACCCCGATCGCTCCGAGGAGGATCAGGCCGACGACCCAGACGATCGTACGCCCCCGCATCGCCATCCAGACACTGGACGCCGCGGAGGAGGGGGCCGTACAGAGGCGGCCGGAAATTGCGTCGGGCCCCTCGCGCACTTCTTCGAGCGCCACAAATGCTTTAACGAAACACTACGTATCCTTTACAACTGATTAAAATGAGGATCCTTCTTTTCTTCCTGGGATGCGGTCTTGCTGCGGCAGGCTGCGCCCGGAGCAGGCCTGAGAGGGAGCAGGTCCCGCCGGCTCCGCCCGCGAAGGCCGACGCTCCGCCGGCGGAAGGACCCCTGGACGTCCGTCGCGCCGTCGCGACGGCGCAACTTCACGCCCCGGCGATCCGCACGGCCCGCGCGAGGATCGACGTCGCGAACGCCGGGATCGAGCTCGCCGACACCGCGTACCTCCCGCGCCTGGACCTGGTGTGGCAGGAGCTCCGCGCCACCCGGAACAACATCTCGGGCACGACCTTCCCCCAGGGGGTTATCCCGGCCATTTCGGGACCCGTTGGCAAGACGCGGTCCTGGGAGAGCGGCTGGGGAAGCAACGCCGGCGCGCTCCTCACGTATGAGCCGATCGACTTCGGCCTCCGCTCGGCGTCGACCGAGGCGGCCCGGACGCTCGCGCGGCAGGCCGAGGCCGACGTCCGCGTGACCCGGCTCGACGCGGGGGCCAGCGCGGCCGATGCGTTCCTCGCCCACCTCGCCGCCCTCCAGACGCTGCGGGCGGTACGGGCGAACCTCGAGCGCTGGGATGTCTTCGCGAAGGCGGTTCACGCGCTTGCCGACCGCGAGCTCCGCCCCGGGGCCGACACCTCGCGCGCGGACGCCGAGGTCGCCACCGCGCGGACCCAGCTCCTGCTCGCGGAGCAGACGGTGCAGACGAGCAGGATCGCGCTCGCCGAGTCGATGGGCACGACCGAATTACCCGCGGAGGCGGACGCGGGACCGCTGCTGGATCTCCCGCCGCAGGAGACCCCGGCGGGCGATCCGGCGGGCCACCCGCTCCTGGAGCGGCAGAGCGCCGCCGTCCAGGCCGCGCGGGCCCGGCACGACGCCCTCGATCACGCCTACGCCCCGAGGATCGCTCTGCTCGCCGGCGTGAATGGGAGGGGCAGCGGCTTCGACGCGGCCGGCGACCTCGACGCCTCCGACGGGCTCTTTCCCACGCGGCCCAACTGGGCCGCCGGCATCTCGCTCACGTTCGGCGTGACGGACTATTACCAGATCGGGGCCCGACGGCTCGCCGAGGAAGGCGCCGAGCGGGCGGAGCGGGCCCGCGGGGACGAGATCTACCTCGCGCTGCGGATGCAGTCCGCGCGCGTCCGGACCACGCTCGACACCGCGCGGAAGATCGCGGAGAACACGCCGGTCCAGCTCAAGGCCGCGAACGATGCCGTGATCCGCGCGAGGGCCCGCTACGACTCGGGCCTGGGCACGCTCACCGACGTCGCCGACGCGCAGCGGCTGCTGGCCCAGGCGGAGATCGACGACCACCTGGCGCGCCTCACGATCTGGCGGACGCTGGCGGCGTCGGCTCGGGTTCAAGGGGACATGGAACCCTTCCTCAAGCTCGTCGCGACAGCCCAGGGAGGGAAGAAGTAGCATGGGCCTCATCAACTTCGCCCTGCGACGCCCCTTCACGGTGCTGGTGGCGGTGATCGCGCTCGCGCTCGGCTCCGGGTTCGCCCTCAAGCGGATGCCTCGCGACATCTTCCCGAACCTGAATCTCCCGGTGATCTACGTCGCGCAGCCGTACGGCGGCATGGACCCCGGCCAGATGGAAGGCTTCCTGGTCTACTACTACGAGTACCACTTCCTGTACATCAACGGCATCGAGCACGTCGAGTCGAAGTCGATCCAGAACGTCGGCCTGCTCAAGCTCTACTTCCACCCGGGCACGGACATGAACCAGGCCCTCGCGCAGACCGTCTCCTACGTCGAGCGGTCGCGCGCCTTCATGCCCCCCGGCACCGTCCCGCCGTTCATCGTCCGCTTCGACGCCGGGAGCGTGCCCGTGGGCCAGCTCGTGTTCGCCAGCGACACGCGCAGCGTCGGCGAGATCCAGAACTTCGCGCTCAACAACGTCCGGCCGACCTTCGCGACGCTGCCGGGCGTCTCGGCCCCTCCTCCCTTCGGAGGCAACCAGAGGACCGTGGTGATCCGCGTCGACCCGGAGCGGCTCCGGGCCCTCTCGATGTCGCCCGAGGAGGTGGTGAAGGCGGTCGCCTCCGGGAACGTCATCCTCCCGGCGGGCAACGTGAGAACGGGGGAGCTCAACCGTCTGGCCCCGGTGAATTCGGTCGTGAAGGACCCGGCGGAACTGGAAAGTCTCCCGATCCGGACCGGCGCGGGGCCGAGTGTCCTGCTCCGCGACGTCGCGAAGGTCGCGATCGGCACCGACATCGTCACGGGCTACGCCCACAAGGACGGGAAGCGGACGGTCTACATCCCCGTCACCAAGCGCGCCGATGCCTCGACGCTCGCGGTCGTCGACGTCGTGAAGGAGAACCTCAAGAAGATGCAGGGCATCCTCGACGGCGCCACCGGGACGGCCGGCGAGGTGACGGTGACCTTCGAGCTCGACCAGTCGCCGATCGTGACGGGCGCGATCCGCGGGCTGGCGATGGAAGGGCTGCTCGGGGCCGCGCTCACGGGTCTCATGGTGCTCCTCTTCCTCCGCGACCTGCGCAGCGCGCTCATCGTGGCGATCACGATCCCGTTCTCGCTGCTGGCCTCGCTCGCCGGCCTGTGGCTCAGCGGGCAGACCGTGAATCTGATGACCCTGGGCGGCCTGGCGCTCGCGGTCGGCATCCTGGTGGACGAGGCGACCGTCGCGATCGAGAACATCCACACGCACCTCTCCAGGGGCGAGCCCAAGCGCAAGGCCGTCTTCGAGGCGGCACGCGAGACCGTCACGCCGCGGCTCCTGGCCATGCTCTCGGTCGTGTCGGTGTTCGTGCCGTCGTTCTTCATGACCGGCGTGGCCCGCTCGCTGTTCATCCCGCTGTCGCTCGCGGTCGGCTTCGCGATGCTCGCCTCATATGTGCTCTCGAGCACGCTGGTCCCCGTGCTCGCCAACTGGCTGCTTCCCGAGCGGCACGCCGCGGACCGCGAGCCCCTTCTGTCGCGGGCGTATGCGGCCGTTCAAGGGGGATTGCTCAAGCTGCGCTGGCCCCTGGTGGCGCTCTACCTCGTCGCGGCCATTGGAATCATTTACTGGGGGACGACGCGGGCGGAGAGGGCTCTCGGAACCGATATCTTCCCCTCCGTGGATACGGGATTCCTGCAGCTCCGGCTGCGGGCACCCACCGGGACGCGGGTGGAACGAACGGAGCTGCTCACGCTGCAGGTCCTCGACGCGCTCCGGGAGGAGGCGGGCCCCGGCAACGTCGCGATCACGCTCGACTTCACCGGCGTGCAGCCGCCCAGCTACCCCGTGAACACGATCCACTTGTGGACGAGCGGCCCCCAGGAGGCGGTGCTCCTCGTCGCGCTGAGAAAGTCCTGCCCCTACCGGGTCGACGAGTTCCAGGAGCGCCTGCGGCCGAAGCTGGCGGAGCGCTTCCCGGGGGTCGCGTTCTCCTTCGAGGCGGGCGACCTGGTGAGCAAGATCCTGAACTTCGGTGCCGCGACGCCGATCGAGGTGGCGGTGAAAGGCCCGCGGCCGGAGGCGATCCGGCCCTGGGCCGAGAAGGCGCTGGCCGAGATGAAGAAGATCCCGGGGCTTCGCGACCTGCAGTTCGGGCAGCCGCTCGACTACCCCGCGGTGGACATCCGGATCGACCGCGAGCGGGCGGGGCAGCTCGGCGTAACGGTCGACCAGGTGGGGAAGACGCTGGTCGCCGCGACGTCGTCGAGCCGTTACCTCCAGCCGACCTACTGGCGCGACCCGAACACCGGCATCGCCTTCCAGGTCCAGGTGGAGGTCCCGCAAGGGCGCGTCTCCTCCGTGGAGGACGTGGAGAACCTGCCGGTGACCCCGGCCGGCGCCTCCGGTCCCTTCCTGCGCGACGTCGCCCGCGTGGCCTACGGGAACCAGGTCGGAGAGTACGACCGCGACAGCGGCCGGCGGATGCTGACGATCACCGGGAACGTGACGGGCCGCGACCTGGGCAGCATCGCGCGGGACGTGGACGAGGCGATCCGCCGGGTTGGAACGTTGCCGGCGGGCTTTGCGATCGAGAACGGCGGCCAGGTCAAGCCGATGCTCCAGACCCTCGAGGGGATGAAGCTCGGCCTCGGCGTGGCGATCGCCGTGATCTTCCTGCTCCTGGTCGCCTACTTTCAATCGGTTCGCGTCTCCCTCTCGGTCCTCCTGATCGTCCCCGCGGTCGTGGCGGGCGTCGCGCTGTCGCTCTGGCTCACGCGGACGACGCTGAACGTCCAGTCCTTCATGGGGGCGATCATGGCGATCGGCGTCTCGGTGGCGAACGCCATCCTCATGGTCAGCTTCGCCGACCAGCGCCGCCGCGGCGGCCTCCCCGCGAGAGATGCCGCGCTCGAGGGGGCCCGGGGCCGGGTGCGGCCGATCCTGATGACGACCGTCGCGATGATCGCGGGCATGATGCCGATGGCGCTGGGCCTGGGGGAGGGCGGCGAGCAGTCGGCGCCGCTCGGGAGGGCCGTCATCGGGGGTCTGGCGGCATCGTCCCTGGCGGTGCTGGGGATCCTGCCGTCGCTGTTTTCCGTCCTGCTCGGCGGCGCCCGCGCGGCGTCGCCGTCGCTGCATCCTGAAGATGCCGGGAGGTCTTGATGCGCCGCCACTGGGTCTGGGCAACGCTCCTTCTCGCGGCCTGCGAGCCGCCGGCGCCGCCTCCTCCCGCGAGCGCGGGCCCCTCCGGCCCGCCCGTCGTCACGGTGGTCGCGGTCGTGTCGCAGAAGCTGGTCAAGCCCATGAAGCTCTCGGGCGAACTCGTCGCCCGGCGGGACGTCGCCCTCTACGCGCGCGTCCAGGGCTTCGTGGAGAAGATCGAGGTGGACCGCGGGTCGGTCGCGAAGCAGGGACAGACGCTGGTCCAGCTGGTGGCGCCGGAGCTCGAGGCGCAGCGGCACGAGGTGGAGGCGAAGCTCGCCTCCGACCTGGCCACCTACAAGCGCCTGAAGGAAGCGTCGTCGACGCCCGGGGTCGTTTCCGGGAACGAGGTCGAAGTCTCCGAGAAGGTGGTGGAAGCCGACCGGGCTCGCGTCCAGTGGTGCAAGCAGAACGAATCGTATCTGAAAATCGCCGCCCCGTTCGACGGGGTGATCACGGAGCGGAACGTGCACGAGGGGAGCCTCGTTTCGCCGTCGGGCGCGGGGTCGATCGCGATGCTCCGGATCCAGGAGGTCGCCAGCCTGCGGCTCGTGGTGCCGGTGCCCGAGGTCGCGGCGGGCAGCGTCACGGACGGCGACGTCGTCAAATTCACGGTGCCGGCCTTCCCGGGGGTGGCGTTTTCGGGGACGGTGGCCCGCACGTCGCGGGCGCTCGACCTCAAGACGCGCTCTCTTCCGGTCGAACTCGACGTCGACAACCGGGACGGGCGCCTTGCGCCGGGCATGTTTCCCGAGGTGCAGTGGCAGATGAAGCGCGCCGAACCGACCTCCTTCGTTCCTCCGACCTCCATCGTCGTCACGACCGAGCGGACCTTCGTCGTTCGGGTAAACGGCGGCAAGGCCGAGTGGGTGGACGTCAAGCTGGGCGTTTCGACGGGTCCCCTCCAGGAGGTCTTCGGAACCCTGTCGGCAGGCGATTCCGTGGCGCTGCGCGGATCGGACGAACTGCGCGCGGGCACGGCCGTTTCGCCGAAGGACGTCTCAAGCTCTCGATAAATGAAAAAACGGCGTCCGATCGCTCGGACGCCGTTTTCGAAGTTCCGTCGTCTTCAGCCCTGCCCTCCGACTAGAAGGCGTACGTCACGAAGAGACTGTAGCGGTTGGCGCGCCCGGTCTCGACCGTCAGGTAGTCGGTCGCCCAGAAGATCGCCTCGGCGCCGATCGCGAAGCCGCCGCCGAAATCGACCTTGTTCCAGACGTAGGGCGCGATGTTGTGCACGCGCTGGGTGCCGGTCGACAGGCTGCTGTTGCGGGGATCGTCCACGCCCACGCCGACGGCGATGAAGTACGGGTTGGCAAGCTGGGCCATCAACTCCGCCCAGCCGCCGCGCGCCGCGATCTCGACCCCGCGGACCGTGTTGACGCCCTGGTCGATGCCGCCACGCAGGTCGCTGAGGTTCTTGCCGTACCAGATCTCGCCGGCGAAGGTCAGCTCGTCGATGATCTTGACCTTGAGGTCGTAGCCGACGCTGGCGGTGTAGAAGACGGTCCGCCCGCTGGTGCCGATGGGGACCTCGGTGCGCTCCCAGCCGTAGTGACCCCAAATTCCGGCGTCCACCCGCTTATCCAGGAACTTCGCCAGGCCGATGCGGGCCTGGAGCATCGGCCGGGCCGAAGCGTCACCGTCCCGCTGGGAGTCGCCCGTCGCGAGGGCGGTGGGAGGCTGGGTGCCGTCGAGGTTCTGCCGGTCGATGGCGCCCGTCTGGGCGGCCGCGATCGCGGTCGTGAAGAGGGTGTCGCCGCCGACGGGGATGTCGTAGCCGAGGCGGAGCTGCGGACGGCGGTCGCCCAGGTTGCCGGAGTTCCACATCATGCCGTCGGCGTTCGCCACCGGCCAGAGGGGAGAGATGAGGTCCCAGGTCTGGCCGGCCAGGAAGGAGAAGCCGCCCGCCTGCAGCTTGACGTACGCGTGGCGGAGCCGCGGCAGCTCCCGCGATTCACTCTCCAGGCCCGACACTTCGCTCGTGGCACGGTTCTGGAAGTCGAACTCCAGGACGCCGCTCACCTTCGCCTCCTGCCAGAAGGGGAGGCTGTCCCGATCCACCTTGATGCCGAAGCGGCTCAGGCGGGGCGTGAAGTTGATCCAGTTGTGGCGGTCGTTGGTGGCCGGAGTGACGGTGGGGTCGGAGGAGTTGGCGTAGTACGTGAACTGTTCGTGGTTGAAGCGCCCCGTCCCGTAGTACGAGTCCATGCGAAGGATGCCGTAGAGGCTGATCCGGTTGCCCGCCACCTCGAAGCTCGTGGGGCTCTGGGGCGGCGGCGCCTTTTCCTTGTCCTGCTCGGCGTCCACGAAGACCGGCGGGGCCGACAGACGGGGGTCCTGAACTTGCAGCAACAGTGCGGCAACAAGATGAATGAGCATGATCCCAACCCTCCCTATTCCCTATCCCTGCCCGCCCACGGCGGACACATTAAGATCGTGTTAAGGGCTTCGTGGCGGCGGGACTACCGCGGACGTCGCCAGGAGTCGTCGAGTCGTTAGTCGAGATCCTTGAAGCTCCAGGACTTGTCCGTCTTGACCGGCTTCCCGTCCGCCTCGGCGTACGGATTCAGGAAGTAGTTGAGCGGGTCGCCGGCCTGCTTCGGCTCCAGCGTGATGTCCCGCCCGGTCGACAGCGCCACGCGATTGTCGGTGTGGCCGCCGAAGAAGAAGTCGCGGCGCGCCTGGAAGCGGCTCGCCTCGGAACAGTCCACCGGCACCCAGGTCTTGCCGGGGACGCGGAAGAGCGCCCAGCAGTGGTAGCCGCCGAGCTTCTCCTCGCTCTTGCGATCGTAGGGGAGGTAGAGGCCGATCTCGAAGCCGCTCGCGATGCCCTGCGCGCGGGCCAGCGAGTTGAAGAGCGCGTGGAAGTCGGTGCAGTTGCCCTTGCCCACGTCACAGGCATGCTGGGTCGAGCCGCGGCCCCAGCCTGGGTGGTTCTTGTCGTAGGTCATTTTGCTGACCACGTAGTCGTAGATCGCATGAGCCTTCTCGAGCGTGCCGGTCTTGCCCTTCACGATCTCGTCCGACATCTTCTTGATCTTGTCGTCGACGAGGACCAGCGCGTCGGCCTTTCGGAAAACCGCGTAGGAGTCCGCGTCGTCCTTACCCTCGACTTTGAGGGCGTCGAGGTCCGTCTTGATCTCCAGGCGGGTGCAGGCGAACTTCATCGTGAGCTCGGTCGCGGCGCCCGGGTTGTCGATCTCGAAGTACGCGATCTTGTTCCCGTACTTGGGCTCGGTGGAGACCTTCGCCTCCTTCGAGAAGGAAAGGTCCTTGATGCTCTGGACCGTCGAATCCTGGGGGACGGGGAGCCAGATGCGGAGCTTCTTGGTGCCCGCGGGGATCTCCAGGGCCTTGCCGACGTACTCGATCGAGAAGGTGCGGCTGCCGCCGGGCTTCAGGAAGCTCTTCTCGACGACCTGCGGTGCGGGGGCGACCGAGCAGCGGTCGCCCTTGCCGCAGCAGTCGTCCGTGTGGCTGCAGGAGGCCAGCAGGGTCAGCGCGGCGAACGCGAGGGCGGCGAGGGTCTTCATCATGGCTCCCATCCCCGTATCAGAAAATCAAATACCCGATATTGCGACAGCTTATAGATATTTGAACGGGGGATGCAAGCTTTCCTTATCCGCTATTTCGAATCCGGGACGCGCCGCCGAGATTCGTCCGCATGAACGATGCGCCGGGCCCGGGGCAGGGGATCTCCCCGGAGGGAGCGCTCGGGGAATCCTCGACGCTAGCCGAGGAGGTCCTTGACGATCGAGGCCTTGGGGCCCGCGCCGACCCGGCGGCGGACTTCCTTGCCGCCCTGGAAGAGCACGAGCGTCGGCACCGAGAGGATGCCCAGCGAGGCGGCCGTGTCCTGCGCCTCGTCCACGTCGCACTTCACGACCTTGAGCTTGCCCTTCATGTCGCCCGCGATCTCGTCGACCACCGGGGCGAGGACCTTGCAGGGACCGCACCACGTCGCATGGAAATCCACGAGGACGGGGAGGGGAGACTTGGCCACCTCCGCATCCCAGTTCTGATCCGTTACCGCCGCCACGTTGCTCATCCGGAATTCTCCTTCGTCGTGTCGTTGGGCGCGCCCCGGGGGGGGGGGCGTCGCCGGGCCACCACCATACCTCAGGCGGCGGTCCCGATCAATGCCGGAGCGCTAGGACTTGATCCCGCAGCCCTCGAATTTCTGGTCGCTGGCGGGCAGCGTCTTGCCCTCGAGGACGGCGTTGATGGCGTCGATCAGCAGGTTCGTCTTGTCGGTCGCGATGCCGCCGCGGTAGGCCAGGTTGCCCTTGGCGTCGATCACGAAGGTCGCGTTGACCTTCCGGGGTGCGAAGTGCTTCGCGATCTTCTTTCCCTCGTCGAAGACGAAGGTGGCCTTCAGGCCGCTCTCTTTCGCCCAGGACTCGCCCTTGTCCGCGGGCTCGCCGGACGACGAGACCACGAAGATCTTCACCTTGGCGTTCTCGGCGAACTTGTCCGTCGCCGCCTTGATCTTCGGGTAGTTGGGCGGGCCGTAGGGGCAGTCGCAGGACCAGAAGTACACCGCCACGACCTTGCCTTCCTTCGTGAGGGCCGCCAAGCTGTCCTTGCCGAGCGCGATGTCCGGCACCGGCTCGCCGAGCTTCAGGTCCGCCGTGGGAGCGAAGAGCGCCAGGGCGGCCGCGATCATGATGGACGCCTTCATGGGGTCGTTCTCCTGTCGAGGTTATTGGAACGGCGAGGGAGGCGCATTCTATTCCTTCCCGTCACATGAAGTTGGGCGTATGGAGGTCGGAGAGCGTCTTCGCCTGCTCCGGGCTGAAGCCCGCGTGCTCGAGCCTCCGCATCCGGTTGCCGTGCATCGTCTCGAGCAGCTCGCGGAACGCCTCGTGGCCCTTGCGGACGCCGCCGGGATCCGCGCCGCCGGCCGCCAGGATCGTGAGGGCGTCCGCGAGCGGCGCCGGGACGCCGGCCGCCGACGCCAGCGTGGCGGCGCGCTTCCGCACGGCGGCCTCGAGGCGGCCGTAGAGCGAGGGGTCGTGCCCCAGCGCGTGGCGGACGTGCGCCAGGCCGAAGTGCACGTGGCGCGTCTCGTCGACGCGCGCCTTCTGGGCCAGCTGCAGGGTCGCTTCGTCGGGCGCGAAGCGCTCGACGAACTTGAGCAGGTCGAGGAAGGTGCCCTCGCCCAGCACCGAGAGCAGGAATGCCGCCTCCGTGAAGTCGCGCAGCTCGAGCAGCGACAGCAGGGACTGCGACGTCGTCACGGACGAGACGCCCAGGCTTCCGCCGCCCGCGCGGGCGCGGCGGAGGAAAACCTCGATGTGGCGCGACTCGTCGTTGAGCTGCGTCGCCAGGAACATCGCCACCTCGGCGTACGCGGGGTGGATGCGCGGGAGGAAGTTCGCGGGGACGTAGAGGGCCGAGAGCTCGTTCTCGGCCAGGAACGTCATCGTCTGGCCGAGCGCGCGCTCCAGCGTCGGCGGGAGGGGCTTGACCGTGTTCCACGGGATGTCGCGGGCCGCGACCCACTGCGATGCGACCGCCTGCTCGTAGAGCGAGCCGACCTCGGGCGGGATCACATGGTCGCGCTCCACCAGCGTGAACGGGTAGACGGGCCCTCCGGGCTCGACCGCGGCGCCGCGGGGCGCGAAGCCCGTCGAGGGGTCGCCCCGCTCGGGGAGCGCGAGGCCGCCGTCCGCCGGGCCGCGGGCCACCCCGAGGGGGCCGCGCGCGATTCGATGGCTCGTGCGGCCGTCGGGCAGCGGGTCGGCGCCCAGGTAGTCGTGGCGTTCCACGCGGCACCAGGCGGGGAGGTCCTGCGCGACCGACGGCGCGGAGGAGATCAGGGAGAGCTGGCCCCCGGGCTGGAGGAGCGCGAGGGCGGGGCGGAGCAGCGCGAGCAGGCCGCCTCCCAGGGGGAGGTCGCCGCCGTCCACCGCGACGACCGACATCGGGGCCGACATCAGGTCACTTCTTTGCTTCGTCCCGGTCGAGCGCCTCGTGGAGGCTCGCGTAGCCCTCCTCGCGGGGCGGCATCCATTGCTTGAGTCCTTCGAGCTCCAGCACCCGGCGGTGCTTGGGGTTCTCCCACTTCATGGAGAAGAGCCCTTTCCGGAAGCGCTCGAGCTTGTCCTTGTCGGCGCCCGGGGCGGCGTCGAACATGCAGTGGTCGAAGGGCGGCGTGGTCCAGAGCACCTCGACCTTCGCGGCGTCCACGCGTCCGGCCGACTGCTCGGTCACCCAGATGAGGTCGCCCAGCGCGCCCGCGTCGGCCCGGCCGTCGTGCAGCGCCTTGAGGACCTCGAGCTCGCTCGTCCCGGTGTCGCCGTGCTTGCCCACGTCGGTGTCGAAGGCCAGGATCTTCAGTTTGCCCAGGTCGATGCCCGCCTTCGCGAGGAAGTGCAGCGGGAGGATGCGGGCCTGCGTCGAGTCGCGGCTGCCGACCGCGAGGGTGCGGCCCGCGAGGGCCTGGATCGAGGAGACCCCGGCGCCGCGCCGAACGACGATCTTCGCGTGGAAGTCGCGGTCGGAGTCCCGCATGCCGAGCGAGACGGACTGGTTCTTCGTGCGCCTCCGGACGCGGGCGTGCGCCAGCGGCGTGTTCCAGGCGATGTCGATGTGGCCCTGAAGCAGGGATTCGACCTGCCGCTCGTAGTTCGAGAAGAGGACGAAGTCCATCGCGATGCCCTGGTCCAGGAAGTGCTCGCGGATGCCTTCCCAGATCGTGACGGCCTTCGGGTCGTAGGCGACGGCTCCGATCAGGAGAGTGAGATCGCTCATGGGTCCGGATTATAGCAAGGGAAGCCCGGTCAGTGCCTTCCCGACGAGATCCTCCAGGTGGTCGACGGTGGGTGCCATGACCCAGCCCGCGCGGGCGTCGCGGAACATCCGCTCGACGCCCAGGTGGCTCGAGAACGCGGCACCGCCGCAGGTCTTCATGGCCAGGTCGGTGACGTCGACGGCCGCCTGGATGGCGGAGAGGCGCGACTGGAGGACGTAGAGGGGAGTCGCGTCGATGGGCTTCTCCATGAGGCCGATGGTGTAGCCCAGGAGGGCGCGGGACTGCTCGGTGCGGACCATCATCTGGGCGAGGCGCGAGCGCAGGTTGGGCAGATCGCGCAGCTTGCTGCCGTTGAACTCGAAGCCGGCCCCGCTCAGGTGGGCGGTGGTGGCCCCGATCGCGGCGCGGCAGAGGCCGTGGGCCATCGCCGCGGTGCCGATCGCGAACCACGGGAGGACCACCTGGAGCATCACGCCGACGCCTTCGCCGGCGCCGCAAAGGAGCGCCTCCTTGGAGACCTTGACGTTCTCGAGAGAGACGGGAGCCGAGTCGTTGCCGCGGAGGCCGAGTCCCTGGAAGGGGCCGACGACCTTGACGCCGGGCGCCTTCCGCTCGACGAGGTAGAGGATCGACTCGAGCGGCGACTTCGCGTTCGGCAGGCCGGCGCTGGAGACGTAGGAGTCGGCATTCCCGGCGGACGTGACCCAGGACTTCTGCGCGCTGGTCGTGTCGCCGTTCAGCTTCGACACCGGAATCCAGAAGATGGAGCGGGACCCCTTCTCGGAGAAGGCCAGGGTCGTGAGGTGCTTGCCGGCGGCGATATCCTTGAGAACGGCGGCGCGGTTGGCCAGGGTCTTGGAGGCCGCGATCGCCATCGTGGCGGAGACGTGCATGGTGTAGATCATGGCGGTCGAGGGGCACGCCATGGCGAGTTCCTCGACGACGGCGCAGAAGGCGCGCGGCCCCTGGCCCTTGCCGCCGGCGTCGCCGCCGACGGTCAGGCCGGCCAACCCCTTGGCCTGGAAGGCCGAGACCGCCTCCTTGGGGAAGCGGGCCTTGGCATCGACGTCGGCCGCGGCAGGGCCGGCGACGTCCTTGGCGATGGCGCTGGCGCTGTCGACGAAAGGCTTCTCGGCGGCGCCGATTCCGTAGGGGTGGCTCATGGGAGGACCTCGAACAAAGAATTAGAAAACGTGATAGCTGTTATTACGCATATCGATCCGGGGCTTTCAAGTAAAAAGAAAACCCCATAAACGACACGGTGTCGTTTATGGGGTTTCTTGGGTCTTGCTTCGTGCTTCTTACTTCTTCTCCTGCCCGATGAGCTGCTCCTGGTAGGGCTCCTTGTCGTTGTACTCGGAGTGCGCGGTCCAGCAGCCCCAGCCGATCGCGCCCTGCTTGACGCGATCGGGGTTCAGGACGAACTCCGCGAAGTTGGACTGGCGGCCCGTCAGGTCCCACTCGTACTTGAGCTGCGCGTCCTTGTAGACGTGGACGAGGCAGTCCGCGTGGACGAAGCGGTCGCCGAAGGCGTCCATGATGCCCGTGCTGACCACGGGGTTCGTGTGGCCCGGGTTGACGTGGGCGCGGACCTTGAGGTCGAGGACGCCCGGGATCTTCGCGGCCCAGTCCTTTTTGTCGGCCGAGACGGTGTAGCTGACGGGGACGCGCTTCACGCCCTTGAACTCGCCGGCGAGGTGCCTCGCCTTCGGGCCCCAGGCCTTGAGGTCGCCGCCCAGCATGTCCGTCAGGGCTTTCTCCTGCTCGGGCGTGGCCTTCTCGTCGAGGTAGACGACGACCCAGTTGGCGTCGCTCTTCTCGCCGAAGCCGCGACCGACGACGACCCAGGTGACGCCGTCCATCTTGACGGGGCCGACGTGGCCCTTGTCGATGTGGACCGCGTCGGTGTGGTCGCAGCCGTGGCACTGCATCGGTTTCTTGTTGAGCCGGCAGGGGCAGGGCGCGCCGCAGCAGCACCCGATGATCCGCGACCCCTGGAGCTCGAACGCGGGGGCCTCGCCCTTGGCGGCGGGCTTGGAGTCCGCCGCGCACCCGGCGGCGAGGGCCAGGACCAGCCCGGCCAGCAAGTTCTTCGACATGAGTTCCTCCCTGTCTTCAAATCCCAGGTCGAAGCTTATCTACTAGTAAGTAGGGTAGCAAGAACTTTTGCATGTCCTTACGTCCGGTGATACAGTGGAGGGGCTATGACGAACGCCGCTACGGCCGGCCGTATCCTCGACATCGCTGAGCGTCTGGTCCAGATGCGCGGCTACAACGGGTTCAGCTACGCGGATATCTCGTCGGAGCTGCGGATCCGCAACGCGTCCATCCACTACCACTTCCCGTCGAAGACGGACCTCGGCAGGCGCCTCGTCGCGCGCTACCGCGAGAACTTCATGGCCGCGCTGGCGGCCCTCGAGACGCAGACGACGGACGCGCGGCGCCGCCTGCGCACCTACGTTGGCTTCTGGTCGCAGGTGCTTCGGGACCGCGACCGCATGTGCCTCTGCGGCATGATGGCCGCCGACATCGCCACCCTCCCGAAGGCCGTGCGGGCCGAGATCAAGCAGTTCTTCGAGGAGAACGAGGCCTGGCTGGTCCGGGTGCTGAGCGCGGGACGGAAGGCGAAGACGCTGCGCCTCGCCGGCAGCCCGGAGGTCGAAGCCCGCCTTCTCACGATGGGCCTCGAAGGCGCGATGCTCGTCGCGCGCAGCTACGGCGAACCCCGCCGCTTCGAGGAAATCGCGACGCGGCTCCTTCAGGGCTTAGGCATCCCGTAGCCGCGATTCCTACTTCAGGTTCTTCTCGAACCACCCGAGCATTTCCGCCCACATCTCCGGCGTGTAGACGTGGCCGACGCCGGGGTACAGCACCCCCTTGAACGACTCGGGCTTGCCGTAGAGGCGGTAGACCTCTGCGCAGAAGTCGTTGATCTTCGTCACCCCCGCGGCCGGAGAACCGCCGTCGTCCGCGCCCGAGAGCGTCAGGAAGGGTCGCGGCGCGATCAGGCTCGTAACCGCCTCCGTGTCGAAGTGCTTCAGCATCCCCGGGACGAAATAGTAGATGCCGTGCTCCCGCAGCCCCCCGGAGCGGAAGAGGTCCTCGTAGCGCGTCAGGCAGCAGACGCCGACCGCCACCGCCACCCGGTCGTCGAGCGCCGCCAGCCACCAGGTCCGCGTGCTGCCCATGCTGATCCCGGTCGCGCCGATCCGCTTCGGGTCGACCTCGGGCCGCGCGCTCAGCACGTCGAGCGCGATCTGGTCGTCGCGCACCATCATCCCCCAGAGGCTGCGCCCCAGCCAGAGGTAGGCCTTCGACAGGCTTGTCTCCTCGTCCTTGCCCTTCTGCTTCGGGCCGTCGGGCCCGAGGCCCGAGCGCTCGCCGAACGCGTAGGCGTCGATCGCGAGCACGACGTAGCCGCGGCGGACGAGCGCCTCGCCGCGCTTGCTCTTCTTGTCGGGCGCTTCGAGCCAGAGCTCCTCCTTCCCGAGGTTGTACTGGCCCGCGTGCCAGTGGTGATAGAGGATCGCGGGGAAGGGGCCCTTGCCCTCGGGGACGAGCAGCCAGGCCGGAATTTGCGCGCCGGCGCCGTTGTCGATCAGCAGCTTGTCGAGACGATACCCTTCTCGGGCCTCCTGCTTCAGGACCTTGACCGCGGGTGCCGCCGGCCGCGGGGGGAGATTGCCCAGAAGCGTCCGGAGCGTCGCGCGCGTCTCCTCGCGCCGCGCCGTCCATTCGTCGAGGGTCTTCGGCGCCGGGAAGGCCGGCGAGCGGACCTCGGGGAAGCGGGGTCGCTCCGGGTCGTTCTCTTGCATGGCGGGCACCAGCAGCAGGGCCAGAAAAACAATGTGGTTCATACGATTCTCCTTTTACCCGGAGGTCCCGGGGGGCGTCAAATGACTGGATGAGCATGGTTGCGGCCGTTCTGTTCCTCCTGCTGCAATCCGACCCCAAGGACCGTCTCTTCGACGCCATCCGCGACACCAACGTCGAGGCAACCCAGAAGGCCCTGGCCGACCTGGCCGTCGGCGACGGCGCCAAGGCGGCCCGCGCCGTGATGGCCGCGCTGCCCCGGGCCCGCGAGCGGCTCAACTTCCTCATCGCCGCCACGATGCGGGCGCGCGAGAACTACGTGGCCGCGGACACGTCCTTCGGCTTCAACATCAATGAAGCGACCGTGAAGCAGCGCAGCCTCGAGGTCGCCGCGGCCCGCGTGCGCGAGTCCGCGCTCCGCGCCATCGAGGGCGAGAAGGTCTACCAGTCCATCCTCGACATCTTCGGCTTCCTGAAGCCGGAGGCGATCCCGGTCCTGGGGGCCGAGGCGGAGCGCACCGCCCTCTGGCCGCTCAAGTGCGAGATCCTGGAGGGGCTCGGGGCCCTGGGAGCCAAGACGGAGCTGGCCGTCGTCCTCGACCGCGAGACGGCGCCGGCGCCCCTCGCGGCCGCCTTGGGAGCTTCGCCGAGCGACCAGGGCGTGAAGTTCCTGGCGCACCCGCAGTGGCAGGTCCGCCTCGCGGCGCTCGACGGCCTCCGCCGCTCGCGAGAGTCGGTGGGGCCCATCGTGGAGTCGCTGGCCCGCAACGACGTCCGCTACCGCCGGGCCGCGGCCGCCGCGCTCGGACGGCTCACCGACACGGAACTGCCCCCCGACCCCGACGTCTGGCGCGACTGGTGGAAGGCGAACCGCGACGATTTCGAGACAGGGCTCTACAACCCGCGGGCGGCGCGGCAGCTCCCCGGGCCCGGGCGGACGACGGCGTTTTACGACGTTCCGGTCCACTCCTCGCGGGTCTGCTTCGTGATCGACCGCTCCAAGAGCATGCGCGAGCAGGACCGCTTCAACGACGCCCGGCGCGAGCTCAAGCGCCTCCTCGAATCGATGCCGGACGGCTCCCTGGTGAACGTGATCTTCTTCGGGTGGACGCAGAACTGCTTCTCCAAGTCGCCGCGCACGCTCGACGCGCAGTCGCGCCGCGAGCTCGAGGTCTTCATCGACCGCTGCGGCCTCGAATCGGGCACGGACCTCTACGGCGCGCTCGAGAAGGCCCTTACGATGGTCGGCAACCCCGACACGGGCCGCCTTCACGAGGACGGCGTCGACACGATCGTCGTCCTCTCGGACGGGCAGGCCACCGTGGGCCGCATCATCGACGACGAGCTCCTCGCCTGGGTCATCGCCCGCCGGGCGCGCTACCTGCGCCCGACGTTCAGCACCATCAGCCTCGCCAGCGACTCCAAGTCCCTCCGCCTCCTCGCCGAGCGCAGCGGCGGAGAATATAAGGCGAAGTGACACGCCAGGCAGAGATCGCGCTTTTATATAGTTGATGCGCCTCTACCTCTACCTGGCGATGCTGGTCGCCGTGGCCGGCGTCCTCGGGATCTCCGCGCTTCCGCAGGCGGAGCCCCGGGAGCACTGGCGCGCGTTCGGCGGCATCCAGCCCCGCCTCTCCCCCGACGGCGTCTCGATCGCGTTCGCCTACCAGGGGGCGATCTGGCGCCTGCCTCCCGGCGGCGGCGTCATGCGGCGCATGACCTCCGACGCCCGCTGGGACTCCGATCCCGCGTGGTTTCCGGACGGCAAGAAGATCGCGTACCTGTCGGGCGGCGAGCTCGCGCTGCTCGACGCCGAGACGGGCGTCCGCCTGCCGTTCGCGCCCCGCCTCTCCATCCGCGGCTCGCTTCAGGTGCATCCGGACGGAGACCGGGTCCTGGCCAACGTCCGTGGGTCCCTCTCCTGGATCTCGCTCGCGGACGGCGCCGTGAACGCCGTGCTCGACCCGCCGGCCGAGCGGGTCTTCGCGCTGTCGCCCAACGGCAACGAGATCGCCACGGTGCAGCATCGCGACGTCGCCGGAGAGCAGGGCGGCAGCGAAGGCCCTCAGGCCGACATCTGGATCGTTCCCGCGAAGGGCGAGCCGCGCAAGCTCGTCCGCTTCCCGTCGCGGATCTACGATCTGACCTGGAGCGGGGGCTCCCTCGTCGCGGTCTCCAACGCGGGCGGCGCCCACGAGGACCTCTGGGCGATCCCGCTCCTGCGGCCCGAGCGGGCGCGCAAGCTGACGTCCGGCCAGGCCGACGAGGCGGCGCCGTCGATCGCCGGCGGGACGCTCCTCTACACGGACAACCGTGAGGGCGCCACCGCCTTCGTGCGTCGCACGCTGGCGAACGGCGACGAGAAAACTCTCGTCGTGAGCGGCCTCGACTTCGGCCGGCCTGCGGGCGAGCTGGAGCTGAGCTTCGTCGAGAAGGGGAGCGGCACGCCGCTGTCGGCCCGCGTCGCCATCCAGGAGGAGAACGGCAAGCCCGTCGCGCCGCCCGGGGCGCTTTACCGGCTCCGCGGCGACCAGATGGACTTCTTCGCCGAGCGCAGCGTCCGGCTGCCGGTCCCGGGCGGAAAGCTCCACCTCCACGCGTGGCACGGGCCGGAGTACCGCATGGCCCACCGGGAGGTTGAGGTCGCCGAGGGCAAGACGACGTCCGTGACGCTGGAGCTGGAGCGCTGGACGGACCCGGCCGCGAAGGGCTGGTGGTCCGGCGAGAATCACATCCACGCCAACTACGGCTACGGATCCTGGTACACGCAGCCCGACGAGCTGCGGCGCATGATGGAGGCCGAGGGGCTCAACGTCGCCAACCTCGTGGTCGCCAATTCCGACACCGACGGCGTTTTCGACCGCGAGTTCTTCCTGGGACGACCCGACCCGGCGTCCGGCCCCCGGAGTATCCTCTACTGGAACGAGGAGTTCCGCGCGACCCTCTGGGGCCACCTCACGCTCGTGAACCTGAAGCAGCTCGTCGAGCCGATCTTCACCGGCTTCGCCGACACGACGAACCCCTGGGACAGTCCGACCAACGCGGATGTCGCCGATCACACGCACCTGCAGGGCGGCCACGTGAACTACACCCATCCCGCGGCGAACGCGAAGGACCCCTATCTCAGCGCGTACTCGGGGAAGTCGCTGCCGGTGGACGTCGCGCTGGGGAAGATCGACAGCCTCGACATCAACTGGAGCTACGAGCCGACGCTCTCGCTCTGGTACCGCTTCCTGAACTGCGGGTTCCGCGTTCCCGCGTCCGCCGGGACCGACTGCTTCCTCAACCGGATCCGCAGCCGGCTCCCCGGCATCGACCGCGCGTACGTGAAGATCGACGGCCCCTTCACCTACGACGCCTGGGTGAAGGGCCTGAAGGCCGGGCGCTCCTTCGTCTCGAACGGCCCGATCCTGGACTTCGAGCCGGGCGGGAGCGTGCGGGGGCCGGCCACCGTGACCGTGAAGGCTTCCGCGTCGTCGCAGGTCCCGATCGACCGCTTCGAGCTGGTCGTCAACGGTGAGGTCGCCGCGAGCGGGACCCTGTCGGCGGACAAGAGGTCGGCCGTCCTCGATCAGACGGTGTCGCTCGAGAGGAGCGGCTGGTACGGGGTGCGCGTCTTCGCGGGCCGGCAGCAGGCCCATTCCAGTCCCGTCTACGTCGAGGTCCCGGGGAAGCCCGCGGGATCCAAGGCTGACGCCGAGTTTTTCCTTGGATGGATCGACCGCCTGGAGGCGCAGCTGAAGAAGCGCGATCGGGTGCCGAGCGAGGAGCTGAAGAAGCACGTCGCGGAGCAGTTGAACGCGGCGCGGGCCGTGTATCGCGCGATCGTCGCGCGCTAGACCTCGAGGCGGCCCGTCAGGATGGTGATGTCGTCCGACTGTTCCTGGCCGGCGCGGTGAAGTTCGAGGGCCTGGACCAGGCTCTTGACGGCGTCCTCCGACCAGAGGTGGGCGTTCGAGCGCATCCACACCTCGAGGCGGCCCATCCCGAACTCCTCGCTGACCGGGTTCATCAGCTCGGAGACGCCGTCGGAGAAGAGCAGGAAGCGGTCGCCCGGGTAGAGCGGCACGGTCTCCTCGACGATGCTGTCCTGGAACTTCTTGTCGGGCATCACGCCCAGGATCAGCCCGCGGGGCGAGAGCTGGACGATGGTGTTGCCGACCTCGCGGCAGATGAGCAGCGGCGTGTGACCCGCGTTGGCCATCGTGATCGTGCGCTGCTTCGGATCGAGGAGGGCGAAGAACGTGGTGACGAAGCGGCCGCGCTCGAGGTCGCGCAGCAGGACGCGGTTGACCGCCGCGAGGATCTCGCTCGGCGACGAGGTCACGGACGACATCGCGCGGATCATGGCGCGCGCCTCGACCATGAGGAGCGCGCCGGCCAGGCCCTTGCCCGACGCGTCCGCCACGACGAGGCCCATTTTGCCCCCGTCCATGGGGATGAAGTCGTAGAAGTCTCCGCCGACCTCGCCTGCGGGCTGGTAGTAGCACCCGAAGTCGTAGCCTTTCAGTTCGGGCGCCGGGGGCAGCATCCGGGCCTGGATCTGGCCGGCCGTCAGCATGTCCCGCTGGAGGTTGTAGAGGTTCTCGGCGATGCCGTGGAGCTGCGGGACTTCCGAGTTGTCCTCGGGAAGGATCCGGGAGATCTTGGTCTCCCCGCTGCGGCGCTTCCTGGTGGAATCGGACATCCTGCCTCATTCTATCCCGCGGTCCTGCGGGGAGCGACCGCTTTGACGCGAATGCGGTTCAATCTTGCGTAACGCGGGGCGGGGGATCTGGCTCGGTAGAGGCCACTTGTGCGAGGGGAGGATGACATGCACTGGACCGCCATCGAGAGCTGGGAGAAACGCTCGGATCATCTCTTCGTCCACGTCACCGGCGCCCGCATCGAGCGCCGCGGCTTGCCGGACCGCTACGGCTGGTACCTGATCCCCGCGGAGCCCGGGGTCCCGTCGCTCTACTTCGAGGGCACGCCGGGCGGCTGCGACCAGGCCTTCATCGCGTTCGCCGCGGGCTACGGCCCGTGCTTCGCGACGCGCTTCGCCAGCTGAGCCGCGCCCGCCTCCGTCCGGGTCATAATAGGAACAGGTGAACGGTTCCCGTCTCTACCGGGCGGCCCTCGTCTGCGGCGCGGCGCCGCTGCTGTCGGGCATCGGCATCCTGCTCCTCTGGATCCTGACCCGGGCGGAGATCCTGGAGGCCGCGGGCCTCTGGTGCGTCCTCCTGGGCATCGGGTCGGTCGTCGTCGGGATCCTGCTGCTGATCCTCTGGTCGCAGACGCTCGACGCGGGCTTCTCGTACTGGAAACGCCAGCTCGCCGCCATCGTGCTCCTGCTGATCAATTTCCCCGCGGCCGCCGGCACGATCGCGCTGGTCTGGGTGCTCCAGCATCCGCTTCGAGAGGTGGTCCTCGCGGACGCGACGAAGGAGCAGACCTTCACGCTGTCGACGGACCTGAAATTGCCGAACGCGCTGGAGATCCGCGCGATCGGAGAGCTGGACGCTCCGGCCACGCTGGAGCTGGATTCCGCGGCCTGGCTGTCGCTGACTCCGGGAGCGCTGGACGTCCGCCGGAGCGGCGACTGCTATGCCTCCAGCTGTCAGCTCCGCTACGTTCCCCAGAAGGTGACCCGCGGGCGCCTTCGGGTGGAGTACCGCTTCAAGTAACCCCGGATAATTCTTTACCCCCCCTCCTGAAAACTGCTACGTTGCCGCGGCTTCAGGAGAAAACTGGAATGGCGCCGAGCCTCCTCAGGGTCCCCCCGAAATTCGTCCCGCCTCTCGACCCGGATCACCGCCCCGCGTGGCTGGGCAACCGGAACTTCGAGGCCGCCGCGAAGAAGACCCGCAAGGCCGTCAAGATGGTCTTTGCGGTCGAGGCGGCCGCGGGCGCCGTGACGCACTTCGATACCGTGGCGCTTCCGCCGGGGCATCCGCAGGCGGCCGAGACCCTGGCCTATGCGGAGCGAATCGTGAAGTTCCTCCTCTGGTCCTGGGGCGGCTGGAAGGTCAGCATCGCGGGTCCCAAGGAGGTCGCCGAGCATCTCAAGACGGCTTACGGCCCCGGCGGCGCGCGGGCCTTCGACGCCGAGTTCATGGCGAAGGTCTACGAGAAGCCGGCCTTCGTCGTGGAGCACTGCACGGTCTCGAAGCTGCCCAAGAAGAAGGACACGGCGACGCCGGTCGGCGGCCACCTGGGCGGCTGCCGCATCGGGTTCGACGCCGGCGGCTCGGACCGCAAGGTCGCCGCGGTCATCGACGGCAAGGAAGTCTTCGCTACCGAGACCGTCTGGCAGCCCAAGACGAACTCGGACCCGCAGTACCACTTCGACGGCATCGACGACTCCATCCGCCAGGCCGCCGCCCACCTGCCGCGCATCGACGCGATCGGCGTGAGCTCGGCCGGCATCATCATCAACAACCGCTGCATGGCGGCGCTGCTCTTCAAGAAGGTGTCGCCCGAGGACTTCGACAAGCGCATCAAAAGCATCTACCTGGACGTCGCCAAGAAGTGGGGCGACGTGCCCATCGAGGTCGCCAACGACGGCGACGTCACCGCGCTGGCCGGCGCGCTGAGCCTCAAGGCGAAGCAGGTGCTGGGCATCGCGATGGGGACCTCGCAGGCCGGCGGCTACGTCGACCGCCGCGGCTACATCACGGGCTGGCTGAACGAGCTGGCCTTCGCGCCCGTGGACTACGCCGAGAATGCGCCGCGCGACGTCGAATGGAGCCAGGACCAGGGCGTGGGCGGGCTTTACTTCAGCCAGGATGCCGTGATCCGCCTGGCCCCGAAGCTCGGCTTCCAGTTCGAGCCCAACGCCACGCCGGGCGAGAAGCTCAAGGCGGTGCAGCAGGCCTTCGAGAAGGGGGACCGCCGCCTGGCGGCCATTTTCGAGAGCATCGGCGTCTACATGGGCTACGCGGTCCTGCACTACGCGCGCTTCTACGCGATCAAGCACGTGCTGCTGCTGGGTCGCGTCACGAGCGGCGAGGGCGGCGACATCCTGCTCAAGACCGCGCGCAAGGTGATGAAGGGCGAGGACCCGAAGGCCGCGCGCGGCATCACGCTGCACGTGCCCGACGAGGCGACCCGCCGCGTGGGCCAGGCGATCGCGGCCGCCAGCCTCCCCGAGCTGCGCCGGAAGAAGAAGGCCCGCCGCTAACGGACCTTTCGGATTCGGACAATATTTCACGTCGGCCTCCGTTCCCCCTCCAGACGCACCGAGGAGGATCGATGAAAGCGATGCTGACCCTGGCGCTGCTTCTGTCGGCCGCGGGGATTTCCGCCGCGCAGGACGAGCGCGACCGACGCCTGGACGATCTGCGCCGCGACCACGAGCGGCGCATGCAGGAGCTCGAGAAGCGCTTCCGCGAGGAACGCGAGCGGGTCGAGCAGGACTTCCGCCGCCGGATGGAGGAACTGAGGCCCGCCCCGCGCCCTGACGGGGAGCGGCGTCCGGAGCCGCCCCGCGACAGGGCTCCCGAGGGCGAGCGCCGGCCCGGCCTCGAGCGTCGTCCCGAAAACTTCCGCCCGCCGCAGCCGCCCTTCGAGCGCCGGCAGGAGGGCGAACGGCGTCCGGAAGGCGAGCGTCGCCCCGACGGGGAGCGCCGTCCCGAGGGGGCGCGCCCCGGCAACCTGGAGGAGCAGATCCGCCGGCTCACGGAGCAGGTCGAGCGTCTGACGCAGGAAGTGGAGCGCCTGAAGCGCGGGGAGCACGCGCCGGAGCGGCGTCCCGAGCCGCCCCGCGAGCCCCGTCAGCCGAACCCGGAGCGCCAGCCGAACCGTCGCGGCACGGATCGCGACAACTTCTAGGCCGGCATCTCGGGCGTGCGCTGGGGCTCCTTCTTCTCCGGCCAGGTCAGCGCGAAGAGCGCCGCCAGCAGGGGCAGGGCCCCGGCCATCAGGAGCATCGGGACGAACTTGCCGATGGCCGGCGAGTGCGTGTCGGCGAAGTCGCCGATGATCGGGTGCAGCTGCGACACGATGAACCACACGGTCGCCCCGATCAGGCCCAGGCACTTGGAGGTGTGCGCGGGCACGATGTCCTGCACGAACGAGTAGAACATGCAGAAGACGCCCATGATCCCCGCGCCGACGATGCAGTAGAGGGGCACCATCACCCAGCGGCCCGGCTGCAGCAGCGCCGGCAGCGCCATCAGGCACACGAGGGCCGCGCTGATGACGACCAGCTTCCGGGCGCGCTCGACGGGCCGGGCGGACGTGATCGCCTTCTTGGTGATGAAGCCGAACACGATGCTGCCGAGGTCGGCGACCAGGTAATAGGCCATGAGCAGATACTGCAGCTGGTTGTCCGTGAACTTCAGGTCCACCACCAGGTGCCGCGGCAGCCAGACGCGGTAGAGGTGCCAGGCCAAATTGACGGCGATGCCGACCGCCATGGTGATCCAGAAGGTGCGCAGCTTGAACACGGAGAGGAACGGGACCGGCGCCGCCACGACCGTCCGCGTCGGCGTCATTTCCTCCGCCCGTTCGCCGCGCGTCGTGAGGAGCCAGAAGACCACCCAGATCGAGCCCACCGCGCCGACGATCTTGAACAACGAGCGCCACCCCTCGCCCGTGTCCTTGTGAACCATCATGAGGACCAGGATCGGCGTGAGGACCGCACCGATCGTCATGCCGCTGTTGAAGACGCCGTTCGCGAAGCTCTGATTTTCCCGTGGCATGATGCGGCGGACGGTGCCCACGGCGACGGGCCAGTTGAACGCCTCGCCGGCGCCGAGGATCGCGCGGCAGACCTGCAGCTGCGTGAGCGTCGCGACGAAGCCCGTGGCGAAGCCGGCAACGGACCAGACGAGCAGCGCGCCCGCATAGAGCCAGCGCAGGCTCATGCGGTCGGCAAGGACGCCCGACACCACGAGGAAAATCGCGTAGGAGTATCCGAACCACTGCTCCAGGGTCCCGTAGCCCTTCTCGTTGAGATTGAAGTCCTTCTTGATGTAGGAGCTGAGGTTCCCGAGCGCCGCCCGGTCCATGTAGTTGATGACCGTGGCGAGGAGCATCATCACCACGACCGCCCACTTCCAGGTGGGGACGGAGACCCGGGACGACGACGAAGCGTCAGCGCTCATGAAGTGCGACCATCGTAAGACACTACAACTCTCGGGGGAAGGATTAAGGAAAGCCTCAGCAAATCCTCATCGTGAGGCCGCCGTCGATCGTGTAGGTCTCGCCCGTGATGTAGTCGTTGGTGACGAGCTCTCGGATCACGGTGGCCACCTGCTCGGGCGTCCCTTCGCGATGCAGCGGGATCCGGTTCTTCAGGTTGTGCTCCTTCACCTCGGGCGGCATCTTCGCGTGGAAGGCGGTGCGGATCACCCCCGGCGCCACGCCGTTCACCCGGATGTTCCAGTCGGCGAACTCGAAGGCCAGCGCGCGCGTCAGCTGCGGAATCACCCCCTTCACGGTCTGGTACGCGACGTTCGTGCGGATTCCGCGGATGCCCGCGGTCGATGACACGAGGATGATTGCCCCCTCGCGCTTCTCCTTCATGGCGGGAATGACCGCGCGGCAGAGGTGGTAGACCGGGTGGACGTGGACGTCGAAGGCCGCCAGCCACTGCTCGGGCGTGACGTCGAAGAGGCCCCCGTTGACGGGCCCGCCCGCCGCGTGGATGAGGACGTCGACCGGGCCGAGCTTGCGGACCGTCTCGTCGTGCGCCCGCGTGATCTCGGCGGGCTTGGCAACGTCGGCGGCGATCGCGATCGCCCGGGGCCCGAGGCGGGCCAGGGTCTTCTTCGCCTCGTCGTCGATCGTGCGCGCGACGATCGAGACCAGGCCGCCCTGTTCGGCGAGCGCGACCGCAGCCGCGCCGCCGATGCCCTTCGTGCCGCCGGTGACCAGGCAGACCTTATGTTGAAGGTTCATGCCCGGCTATTTTAGCTTGTCGAGCTCCTTTTTCGCTTCATTTGAGACGGCCAGCGGCTTGTACTCGTCGACGATCTTCTTCAGCGCCTTCTTCTTGTCCTCGACGTTCTCCAGGGCGAGCGCCTCCGTCAGGGCCTTGCGGCCGGCATCCTCGACCTTGGTCGTCGTCTCCTCCTGGAGCGACTTGAAGGCGGCCCCCTTCATCTTGCCGAGCTTCACGACCGCGTCGACCGCCTTCTTGGTGTCGCCCTTGCCGAGGAACGTCTCGCTGTCGGCCGCGAGCTTGGCGGCCGTCTGCCACAGGGTCAGGTGCACCTTCTCGCCGCTGACCTTCCCGGACGCCTCGTTCATCTTCTTGATGAGCTCGCCCGCCGACATCGACCCGGTCACCTTGAAGAGCTCCTTGCCGGACGGGTCGGCGAACACGGTCGAGGGCGTGCCCAGCCCGCCCTGGAAGAATTTGCCGACCACGGACTCTCCCTTGGTGTGGACCGAGCAGGGGATGTCGTAGTACTCGTTGCAGAGCTTGATCTTCTCCTTGCCGACGGTCACTTCATGGTCGCCGTGGCCCGTTTCCCGGTGGGCGATGATATTGACGAAGTTCTTGGACGCCTCGATGACCTTGGGATCCGTAAATGTCGTCTCCGACATTTCCTTGCAGGGTCCTCAGTTGTCTTTGTGGACCGCGAAGTGGATGGGAACGTTGCGGGCCGTGGCCTCCTTGACGGCGGCGTCCCAGTCGCCCTGCCAGTCGATGCCCTGGCCGGGCAGCATTTCCTTCTTCTTGCCCTGCGCGTGGGCCGCTCCCGCGGCGGCGCAGACGATCGCGAGCGCGAGAATGGTATGCCTCATGGATTTCACTCCTAACCGGTCGAAACGGACAACTTCAGCGGACTCGCCGAGGTTCTAACGGGTATGCCTCGGATCCTTATCCTGAATCTACTCTATATAGTAATAGTCGGGGGCTGCGGGGCTCAAGCCGGCGCCGCGAGGTCCCCGCGGCCGAGCTTCCTCATCGTCCTGCCCGACCAGCTCCGCGCCCAGGCGCTGGGCTGCCTGGGGAATCCCGACATCCAGACGCCCAACCTCGACGCGCTCGCCCGGGAAGGGATCCTCTTCCGGAACACCTTCGCGAACACGCCGGTCTGTTGTCCCGCCCGCGCGGTGCTGCTGACGGGCCGTTACGCCCACGCGAACGGGATGGTGGCGAACGACCTGCGCTTCCGCGAGTCGGAAGTGACGATCGCCGAGCTGCTGCGCGAGCAGGGCTACCGCACGGGCTTCATCGGCAAGTGGCACCTCGACGGCGGCCCGCGGCTGCCGGGCTTCGTGCCGCCCGGGCCGCGGCGCCAGGGCTTCGACTTCTGGGCCGCGAACGAATGCAGCCATGCGCACTTCGACACGCAGTACTTCCGCGACGGCTCGACGCCGATCGCGGTGAAGAAGTTCGAGGCGGAAGCCTGGACCGACCTGGCGATCGAGTTCCTCCGCGAGACCGGGGAGCGTCCCTTCTTCCTCGTCGTCTCGATGGGCCCGCCCCACGATCCCTACGGCGCGCCCGAGAAGTTCCAGAAGCAGTACGACCCGGCGTCGATGACGATGCGGCCCAACTGGGTGGAGGGCACGCCCGGGGGAGGGCGCAAGGAGATCGCCGGCTACGCCGCGGCCGTGAGCGCGGTCGACGAGCAGGTGGGGCGGATCCGTGACGCGCTGCGGGACCTGGGCCGGGCGGAAGACACGGTGCTGCTCGTCACCTCGGACCACGGCGACATGCTCGGGTCGCAGGGCCGGCGGCTCAAGCGGACGCCCTGGGAGGAGTCGATCGGGGTGCCCGGGATCGTCCGCTATCCCCGGGGCGGACCCGGCGGCCGGGTCGTGGACGCGCTCCTCACCCACGTCGACGTCGCGCCGACGTTTCTCGCGCTCGCGGGCCTGCCGGCGCCGGCGTCGATGCAGGGGACGGACCTCTCGGGGATCCTCCGCGGCGGCGCCGACCGCGGCCCGGACTCGGCGTTCCTGCAGATCTTCGTGCCGTACCTCTCGGACGACGTGAAGGAAGGGTGGCGCGGGGTGAGGACGGCGCGATACCTGTACGCGCGGAGCGAGACGGAGCCCTGGCTGCTCTACGACCTGAAGGCCGACCCCTACGAGCAGAAGAATCTCGCGGCGGATCCCGCGGCTGCAGCGCTGCGCGCGGAGATGGAGGGGACGCTCGCCGCGTGGATGAAGCGGACGGGCGACTCGTGGAGCGTCAACTCGCGCCATCCGGTGGACGACAAGGGCCGCCTCTACCGCTTCGGGACCTTCACGACCGTGGACGAGTACCTCGCCTGGGCGGCCGCGCACCCTGATCTGGCGCCGAAGGAGTGACGGCGTATAGAATGGCCGCCCTTATCCGACGGGAGAACTGAGATGAGCCGATTCTGGGCGTTCGCGCTGGCGACGGCGTCGTTCTTGGGCTGCGGCAGCGTGCCGGGGGAAGTTCCGGAATCCAAGCCCTCCGCGGGGGTCGCGGCGAAGCTTCTGAAGGTCGACGTCGCCGTCCGGGAGATGATCGAGAAGAAGAAGGTCGCCGGCGAGGTCGTGCTCGTCGCCAAGGACGGCCAAATCGTCTACACGGGGGCCTGGGGGAAGATGGACGAGGCGGGGACGCCCATGAAGGCCGACACGATCTTCCGCATCTACTCCATGACCAAGGCGATCGTGACGGCGGGGGCGCTGATCCTGGTCGATGAGGGGAAGCTGCGCCTGGATGCTCCGATCGCGGAGCTGCTGCCGGAATTCAAGGCCACGCCGGTCTACGCGGCCGACGGCAACCGCGCGCCCGCGCGGCCGCCGACCGTGAAGGACCTGATGCTGCACATCGCCGGCTTCACCTACGGGGGCGGCGACCGGCCCGTCGGCAAGCAGTACCAGGAGAAGAAGCCGCTGGAGTCGCCGGACATGGACGAGATGGTGAAGCGGCTCTCGGCGATCCCGCTGGCCTTCGAGCCCGGCAAGGACTGGGTGTATTCGGTGTCGATCGACGTCCTGGGCGCGGTGGTGGAGCGGGCCTCGGGCCAGAAGCTGGACCGCTTCCTGCAGGAGCGGATCTTCGCGCCGCTCGACATGAAGGACACGGGCTTCCACGTCCCGCCCGAGAAGGCGGATCGCTTCGCGCGGCTCTACACCCGCAATGAGAACGGGTTGAAGCTCTCGGACGATTCGCGGGAGAAGTACCTGAAGCCGCCGGGCTTCCTGTCGGGGGGCGGCGGCCTGGTCGGCACCGCGCGGGACTACATGCGATTCCTGCTGATGATCGACGGCGGGGGTCAGCTGCAGGGCCGGCGCATCCTGGCGCCCGAGACCGTGCGGCTCATGACCACGAACCAGCTTCCGAAGGAGGCCTTCCCGATCTACTTCGGGAAGCAGGTGCGCCACGGCACCGGCTTCGGGCTGGGCTTCTCGGTGCGGACCGCGGACAGCGAGTGGGACCCGCAGGCGCGGCTGGGCGAATACGGGTGGGGCGGGGCGGCGTCCACGCACTACTGGACGAGCCCGAAGGACCACGTGGTGGTGGTCACGATGGAACAGACCTTCCCCTACTCGTTCGACACGGAGTTCGCCCTGAAGGGGCTGATCTACGACGCGCTGCTGAAGCCCTAGAGGCTCTCCCGGACGGATTGGCCAGGGAGCCACAGAGCAGTTCCTTCTCTGTGGCTCCGTGCCACGGTGGCCAACAACACGGTCAGATCGCCTGGCGGAGCTCGTTGACGAAGGCGGACTTCGGCGCGGCGCCGATGCGGCGGAACGTCTCGACGCCGTCCTTCACGACCACGAAGGTCGGCATGGCGGTGACCCCGAAGCGCGCGGCGGTTTCGCCGGACTCGTCGACGTCGACCTTGACGACCTTGAGCTTCCCGGCGTAGTCGCGGGCGACCTCGTCGATGACGGGCGCCATCATCTTGCAGGGGCCGCACCACTCGGCAAAGAAGTCGATCAGGACGGGGGTGGGGGACTGCAGGACTTCGGCGTCGAAGTTCCCGTCGGTCACATGCTTCACGTTGCTCATTGGAACCCTCCGGCCTTTGAACGCGGAGCAGGACCCCGATCATCCCGGGCGATTCCACCTTTCCGCTTGACGCCGCACCCTCCAACCTGTATGGTGGCTTAGCCACCAGTGGACTGGAGGGTCAATGGCCGTCGCGCTCGTCAAACAGCCGATCTACCAGCAGCTCAACGAGGCCCTGAGAGGGCTTCTGGGCGGGGGCGAGTTCAAGACCGGCGCGCGCTTCCTCACGGAACGCGAGGTCTCGGAGCGCTTCGGCGTCAGCCGCGCCACCGCCAACAAGGCCCTGTCCAACCTCGTGAGCGAGGGCATCCTCGAGTTCAAGAAGGGCGTCGGCACCTTCGTGCGCGGCGGCGTGATCGACTACGACCTGCGCTCGCTCGTCAGCTTCACCGGGAAGGCCGCCGCGGCCGGGAAGCGGCCGACGACCCGCGTCCTGGCCTTCGAGCCGGTCCCCGCGTCCAAGGTCGCCGCCTCCATCGCGGCCGCCCTCCGGGTGCGGCCGGACGACGTCCTGTACTCCGTCGAGCGGCTCCGCCTGGCCGACGGCGTCCCCGTGATCCTCGAGCGCCGCTTCGTCGTGGCCGGCCTCTGCCCCGGACTGCGCCGCCAGGACGTGGCGGGCTCGCTCTACGCGCACTGGACGGGGCGGCTGGGGCTCGAGATCGCCGGCGCCGACCAGTCGATCCGCGCGGTCGCGCTGAGGGGCCGCGAGGCGCAGCTCCTGCGGGTTTCGGGCGGCGCCGCGGGGCTCGCGGTCCGCTCCGTCGGCTGGCTCCGCGAGGGCCGCCCGCTCTGGTGGGAGCGCACGCTGTACCGCGGCGACGCCTACGCGTTCCGGAACCGGCTGGGGCCGGTCCAGACCGCGCGTCCCGCGTCGGGAGTGTTCCTGGGACCGGAAGACGAAGACCTTTTGTGAAAGGAAACGCCGTGGCCTACACCGTCCGCGACCTTGCCGCCATGATCGACCACTCGCTCCTGGTGCCGACCCTGACCTTCGACGACCTCGAGAAGGGCTGCCGCCTCGCCGTCGAGTACCAGACCGGGAGCGTCTGCATCCTCCCCCACTACCTGAAGCGCTGCGCCGAGATCCTGAAGGGAAGCCCCGTGAAGGCGAGCACCACCATCGGGTTCCCGCACGGCGGCCACACGACCGCCGCCAAGCTCGCCGAGACGAAGCAGGCGCTGGCCGACGGCGGCGAGGAGCTCGACATGGTCGTGAACATCAGCCGCGTCCTCAGCGGCGACTGGGACTACGTCCGCGCCGACATCAAGGCCGTCGTCGACGCCGCCCACGCGGCGGGCCAGAAGGTGAAGGTCATCTTCGAGAACTGCTACCTGAAGGACGAGCACAAGATCCGCCTTTGCGAAATCTGCGGCGAGCTGCGCGCCGACTGGGTGAAGACCTCGACCGGCTTCGGGACGAGCGGCGCCACCCTCGAGGACCTGGCGCTCATGAGGAAGCACTCGCCGGCGCACGTGCAGGTGAAGGCCGCCGGCGGCGTCCGCGACCTGGACATGCTCCTCAAGGTCCGCGAGCTCGGCGTGACGCGCGTCGGCGCCCGCAGCACGAAGGAGATCCTCGACGAGGCGGCGCGCCGCCTGAAGGGCTAACGCCGCGGCCGGCGCAGGTCGGCGAGCCAGCCCTCCACTTCGGGGCGGCCGGGCCAGTCGGGCGGGGCGAGGCGCAGCAGCTGCTCCAGGTCGGCCGTCGCGTCGGCCCGCGCGCCCATCTTCATGCGGGCCAGGCCGCGGTAGCGCCAGGCGTCGAGCGAGCGGGGGTCGATCCGGATCTCGTCGGAGAAATCCATCACCGCGAGGTCGAACTTCCCCCGCAGCGCCATGACGGTCCCGCGGTCCTGGTGGGCCTCCGGGAGCTTGGGGTCGAGCCCGATCGCGGCGCTGAAATCCCTCCACGCGCCGTCGTGGTCGCCCCGCGTGAAGCGGACCTTGCCCCGGTAGTGGTAGGCCGAGGCGTCCCGCGGATTCCGCCGCAGCCCCTCCTCGAGGTCGGCCAGCCCGCCCGGGATGTCCCCGCTGCGGAGCTTCAGCTTCCCGCGGGTGACCCACGGGGCCGCGGCCTCCGGAAAGCGGCGGATCGCTTCGTCGAGGTCGGCCCGCGCGCCCGCCAGGTCCCCCTTCTGGTCGCGGACGAACGACCGGCGCTCGTACGCGTCCGGCGAGCGCAGCTCGCACTCGATGGCCCGCGAGTACTCCTCGAGGGCGCGCTCCCGGTCCCTCGACATCTCGAAGATCTTTCCGCGGTTCAGGTAGGCCAGGCTATGGCGGGGATCGAGCCGGATTGCTTCGTCGAAATCGGCCCGGGCGCCGGCGAGGTCGACCGCCCGGAACTTCTCGCTCCCGCGGTTCGTGAACGCCACCGCGCCGCCCCACCCGGAGGCGATGGCGTGGTTCCAGAGGGCCATGTCCGTGTGCCAGATGCGGGTCTGGAAGGACGTCAGGATGCCGAGCAGGAGCAGGATCGCGGCGGCCACCCCCCGTCCGACGCGGCCCGAGGGGCCCTGCAGCGGCGTCCGCAGGGCGCCGGCCAGCAGCACGGAGAACGGCAGCGCCGAGAGGTAGGTGTAGCGGTCGGCCGCCAGCTGGAAGCCGCGAACGACCGCGCCCAGCACCGGGGCGGCCAGCACGAGGAAGGCGACCCAGGCCGCCAGCGGCGCCGGCCGCTTCTTCCACGCGAGCAGGACGAGGACCGCGCTGAGGAGCGGCGCCGCGATCATGCAGGCGACGAACTTCGCTTCCGCGGGGTTGATGCCGCTGCCGATCGGATAGAGCGGCGAAAGGTTCCAGGGCAGCAGCGTCTTCCAGACGTAGAGGCAGACGCCGAACGAGGCCTGGGCGGCGCGCGCGAGAGGATCGACCGTCGTCCGCACCTGGCCCAGCTCCTTCATCGCCAGGATCATGACCAGAAGGATGGCGCCGGCCAGCGCCCCGTAGGGGAGCTTCTCCAGGAGCACGCGGCGGCGGTTTCCGGGCGTGAAGCGGCGCAGGGGGTAGACGTCCAGCACCAGCAGCGCCAGCGGCAGCAGGATGCCGAGCGACTTCGACAGGAGCGAGGCCGCGTAGGCCGCGACCGAGAGGGCGAGCCAGCGGCCCGCGCGTCCGCCCGCCGCCTGCTCGCGGCACATCCGGAGGTAGGCCAGCACCGAGAGGAGGAAGAAGACGCCGCAGACCACGTCGCGCCGCTCCGTGATCCAGGACACCGACTCGACACGCAGCGGGTGAAGCGACCAGAAGAGCGCGCCGATCGCGGCGGCGGGCGCCGACTCGAAGAGCTGCTTCAGCAGCGTGTAGAGCAGGCCGGCCGAGGCCGCGTGGAAAAGCAGGCTCGTGAGATGGTAGCCCACGGGGTTCATGCCCCAGAGTTCGTAGTCGAAGGCCAGCGTGAACCAGGTCAGCGGGTGGTAGTGGCCCATGAGCCGCGTCGTGAGCATCCATCCCAGGGTGTGGGCACTGAAGCCCCGGTAGTTCGGGTTCTGCACGAAGTTGTTGACGTCGTCCCAGTTCAGGAAGGCGCCGTCAAGGCCGGGCAGGTAGAAGAGCGCCGTGACGAACGAGACCGCCAAGGCGGGCCGAGCGGCGCGCAGCACTAGAGCTCTTGGAAGAAATCGTTGCCCTTGTCGTCGACGACGATGAACGCCGGGAAGTTGACGACCTCGATCTTGCGGATCGCCTCCATCCCGAGCTCTTCGAAGTCGACGAGCTCGACCTTCTTGATGCTGGTCTCGGCGAGGATCGCGGCGGGGCCGCCGATCGAGCCGAGATAGAAGCCGCCGTGCTTCTTGCAGGCCTCGGTGACGACCTTCGAGCGGTTGCCCTTCGCGAGGGTCACGAGGCTGCCGCCGTGGGACTGGAAGAGGTCGACGTAGGCGTCCATGCGGCCCGCGGTGGTGGGGCCGAAGGAGCCGGAGGGCAGGCCCGACGGCGTCTTGGCGGGCCCCGCGTAATAGACCGGGTAGTCCTTGAAGTACTGGGGCATCGGCTTGCCCGCCTCGAGCATCTCCCGGATGCGGGCATGGGCGACGTCGCGGGCGACGATGAGGGTGCCCGTCAGCTCGACGCGGGTCTTCACGGGGAAGCGGGTGAGGATCTTGCGGATCTTCTCCATGCCCTGATTGAGGTCGATGCGGACGGGCGGCGCCATCTTGGGCGGCTCGGCGGGGAGGAACTTCTCGGGGTGGACTTCGAGCTGCTCGAGGAAGACGCCGTCGCGGGTGATCTTGCCCTTGATCTGGCGGTCGGCGGAGCAGGAGACGCCGATGCCGATGGGGCAGCTCGCCGCGTGGCGCGGGAGCCGGATGACGCGGGCGTCGTGGGCGAAGTACTTGCCGCCGAACTGGGCGCCGATGCGGCTCTCCTGCGCGAGCTTGAGGAGACGCTTCTCCCACTCGAGGTCGCGGAAGGCGCGGCCGCCGGCGGAGCCCGAGGTGGGGAGGTGGTCGAGCGACCCGGTGGTGGCCAACTTGAGCGTCTTGAGGCAGGCCTCAGCGCTGGTGCCGCCGATGACGAGGGCGAGGTGGTAGGGCGGGCAGGCGCTGGTGCCGATCTCCTTGAGCTTGGGCTGGATGAAGGCCTCGAGGTCCTTCTCGTTGAGGACCGCGGGGGTGCTCTGGTGCAGGTACATCTTGTTGGCGCTGCCGCCGCCCTTGGCGATGAAGAGGAACTTGTACTCGTCGCCGGGCTCGGCGTAGAGGTCGATCTGGGCCGGCAGGTTGGACCCCGTGTTCTTCTCCTTGAACATCTCGAGCGGGGCGATCTGGCTGTAGCGGAGGTTCTTCTCGGCGTAGGTCTCGAAGACGCCCTGCGAGAGCGCGACGGAGTCGTCGCCCTCGGTGAGGACGAACTGCCCCTTCTTGCCCAGGATGGTTGCGGTGCCGGTGTCCTGGCAGCCGGGGAGCACGCCTGCGGCCGCGACGACGGCGTTCTGGAGATGGGTATAGATCACGAAGCGGTCGTTGTCGCTGGCCTCGGGGTCGTCGAGCTCGCGCCGGAGCATCTCGAGGTGCTTCGTGCGGAGGAAGAAGGCGATGTCCACGAAGGCCTGCTTGGCGAGCTGCTTCAGGGCGCCGGGCTCGACCTTGAGGAAGCTCTTGCCGCCCAGGTCGAGCACGCTGACGCCGTCGCGGCCGAGGAGCCGGTAGCCGGTCGTGTCGTCGCCGACCTGGTAGGTGGGTTCGTAGGAGAAGTTCATGGTGAACGAGTATCGAAGATTCGGTCCCGGGCATCAAGGAGCAATCGGCACCCTGCGGGCCGGGTGACATGTAGTATATTACAGGCTGACTTCGGGAGACAGATCGCATGCTTCAGGTTCCGCCCCTCGACCGGCCCCGCGGCCTCAAGGACCTCGCGTACCAGCAGCTCCGCGCCCTCGTGGTGCAGGGCCGCCTGGAGCCCGACACCGTCTACTCGGCCGCCCAGTTCGCCGACACGCTGGGGGTTTCGCGCACGCCGGTCCGCGAGGCGCTGCTCCAGCTCGTCTCGGAAGGGTTCTTCAACGTCATCAAGCAGGAGGGCTACACCCTCCGGCGCTTCACCGAGAAGGAGATCCGCGACCTCTTCGAGACGCGGCGGCTCCTGGAGACCTACGCCGCCGAGAAGGTCACCGGTACCCTCTCGGACGCCGACGCGCGCCAGCTCAAAGCCACCCTGAAGAGCATGGCCGCCCTCGCGGCCCAGGGCGACGTCGCGGGCTTCCTCGAGACGGACCGCGCGTTCCACATGGCCATCCTGGCGCGGCTGGACAACGGCATGCTCTCGTCCATCATGGACACCATCCGCGGCCAGATCACCCTCTTCGCCGCCAAGGCGGTCTCCCACAAGGGCCGCAGCGACGAGATCCTCCGCGAGCACGGCGCCATCCTGTCGGCGCTCTGCGGGAAAGATCCGAAGAAGGCGGTGCGCGCCACGGTCGAGCACCTCAAGACCACCGAGGCGTACGTGCTGGGCGCGGTGACCCCGAAGAAGTAGGGCGTCTACTTCTCGAGCTTTTCCAGGAGCGCCTTCGCGGTGAGGGTATCCTTGTGGTTGGGGTACTCGCGGACGATGTCGTTGAGGATCTTTCGCGCCTGATCCTTGCGGCCCCCGTCGAGGTGCGCCTGGGCCACGCTCAGCTTCGCCTTGATGAAGCTGCGCTCCAGCTCGTCGTCCGAGAGGGTGGGGCCGCTCATTCCCTTCCACTGCTCCTTCGCGGCCGCGAGCTCGCTCTTCCAGGCCTCGAGCTGCGCCGGCGTGACGTCGCTTCCGGTCCACGAGATCCGCGATTCGGGCACGTCCATGATGTCCCGGAGCCGCTTCATCTCCGAGCCTTCCAGGTTCCGCAGGGCGCCGCGGAAGAGCGCGCCGTCCATCTTCCATGAGGCCGAACGGCCGTCGACCTCAAGGACGCCTTTGGAGTCCTTGATCGTCCCAGGGACGTTGACCCGGAGCGAGACCCGCAGGTCTTCGAGGACGGGTTCCATCTTCTTCGCCATCTCGCGGGCCTCGGCCTGATCGCCCGGCTGGACCTTGAAGGCGGGCAGCCCCCTGAGGCCGGTGATCTGGTAGAGCGAGCGGCCGCCGTCCGGCGCCTGGATCAGCTTCCAGGAGAACACGAGCTGCTTTCCGTTCCCGGTGAGGGTCCCGTCGCTATGGAGCTGGAGCTGATTGATGTCGTCGAAGTACACCGTGTAGCTCGCCCGGAGCCAGTCCGCGTCCTCCTCGACCTTGATCGGCTTCCACCCGACGACCCCGCTGAAGTACTCCTTGATGCGCTCCGGCTTCTGGATCTGCTGGAGGACGGCGTTCAGTTCCGCGGGCAGGTCGCCGGGGCGGCGCGTCTCCCGCAGGCGCCGGAGCCCCGGCTGACGGACCGCCAGTCGGACCGTCATCTTCCCGGAGCCGTCCGGATAGAGCGTCGTCTCGTAGTCGGTCTGCAGGCAGCCCCCGAGCGCGAGGAGCAGGACGGCCGGGAGCGCGAGCGCGGAGCGGGTGAGTCGGTTCATCGCCCCAATCGTATCACGAGATCGCCGCGCTAGTGCTTCCCCGGCGTGTAGAGGTCGACGAGGTAGGCGACGACGGTGTCGCGTCCGCTGTTGACGATCTCGTGGGGCACGTCGGCGGGGTAGTGGGCCGAGTCGCCCGCGCCGAGCTCCTGGACGGCGCCGCCGGAGCTCACCCGCACCGAGCCCTGGTGCACCGTCAGGATCTCCCGGGTCCCGGCGAAGTGGGGCGCGCTTCGCAGCGCGCCGCCGGGGCGCAGCCGGATCTCGTAGAACTCCACGTCCTTCTCGAGGTGCAGCGGCGAGAGCGTCCGGATCCGGCAGTCCTTGTCGGAGCGGAAGTGCGTCGACTGGTCGTCGGCGCGCACGACCTCGATCTTGGCGGCGGCCGCCGGCGCGTCCACGAGGGTCCCGAGGGCGATCCCGAAGGCCTGGGCGATGCGGAGCGCGACCGCCACGGTGGGGTTGACGCCGTTGCGCTCGATCTGGCTCAGCATCGAGCGGCTCACCCCGCAGGCGCCGGAGAGCTGGTCGAGCGTCCAGCCCTTCTTCTGGCGGAGCTCCTTCACCCGGTCGCCGAGCGCCGAGTCGGCGGCCGCGGACTTCGGGGGGCGTCCCATCCGGGCTTCTCCAATATATCGGAATTTACTTCCATTATCAGAAACGGTTCGTATTATATATCGGAGACGGATTCCGATAAAGGAGAAGGTATGCGGGCCATCCTGAAGCCGGCCGCCGCGCCGGGCGCGGTCCTGGGGGACGTCGAGCTGCCGCGCTGCGGGCCCGACGACCTGCTCCTGCGCGTGCGCGCGACGTCGATCTGCGGCACCGACGTCCACATCTGGTCCTGGAACGACTGGGCCCGCAGCACCGTGCGGCCGCCGCTCGTCCTGGGCCACGAGGTGGCGGGCGAGATCGTCGAGGTGGGCCGCGACGTCACGAGCTTCAAGGCGGGCGAGTTCGTCTCGGTCGAGAGCCACCTGCCCTGCGGGACCTGCGCGCAGTGCCGCGACGACCGCATGCACATCTGCGACCGCCTGCAGATCCTGGGCGTGCACCGCCAGGGCACCTTCGCGGAGTACCTGTCGGTGCCGGCGATCTGCGCGTGGAAGAACGCGCCCGGCACGCCCGCCGAGGTGGCGTCGATCCTCGAGCCTCTCGGGAACGCGGTCCACGCCGCGTCCGAGGCGGACGTGCAGGACAAGAAGGTGGTCGTCTTCGGCTGCGGCCCCACGGGCCTCTTCGCCGTCATGGCGGCCCGCGCGATGGGCGCCGCGTCGGTGTTCGCCGTCGACGTCAACCGGGACCGGCTGGCGATGGCGAAGGCGCTCGGCGCGGACGAGCTTTTCGACGGCTCGCTGCCGGACCTCGCTCCGCTGATCGCGAAGCAGGCGGGCGGCGCCGGCGCGGACGCCGCGTTCGACATGTCCGGCAGCCCTTCGGCCATCACGACCGGGCTCCGCTCGCTCCGCAAGGGCGGGACCCTCATCGCGTTCGGCCTGCCGAAGCAGTCGGTGCAGATCGACTGGTCGAACGACCTCATCCTCCCCGGCCGGCGCATCCTGGGCGTCGTGGGACGCCACATGTTCCGCACCTGGGGGACCATGCAGCGGCTCCTGAACGAAGGGAAGCTGGACCCGCGTCCCGTCATCACCCATCGCTACCGCCTCTCGGAGTTCGGCGAGGCGTTCGGGGCGCTGACGTCGGGCAACGCGGGCGTCGGCAAAGCGGTGCTGATTCCCTAGACGCAACCCGGGTTCCGGCGGGAGGGCTGGGGCGACCCTCCCCCGAACCCAGTACCCCGGACACAGGACCCAGGCAGAGCCGTGACCCTCCCTCTGCCCCTCCCTGGGAGGGAGGGGAGTCGCAACGCCTTCCCCCCGGGAAGGATGGGATGGGGACCTCTCTTCCTGGGTACTGTGTCCTGGGTACTGTGTACTGTGTTCTGGGGTTCGGTGTCAGATCGTTGGAGCGGAGGCTGTATGGGATTCCTGGGCACCATCGTCGTCTCGCTGCTGGCTCAGTCGACCTTCACGGTCGATTACAGCGACGTCCCCGACGTCAAGGAATGGGCCGAGAAGGCCCGCGCGCTCTGCGAGAAGTGGTACCCCGTCATCTCCGAAACCCTCGCGAGCAAGGACTTCACGCCGCCGCGCGAGGTGCGCCTCGTCTTCAAGGATGAGAAGAAGGGCATCGCCTACACCTCGGGCGCGAAGATCACCGTCGTTGCCGACTGGATCCGCAAGCACCCCGACGACTTCGGCATGGTGATCCACGAGCTCTGTCACGTCGTGCAGTCCTATCCGAAGGGCGTCGGCTGGATCACGGAGGGAATCGCGGACTACGTTCGTTACTTCAAGTACGAGCCCAAGCCGACGCCCCCGAAGGTCGGCGCGAAGGCGAGCTACAAGGACGGGTACAAGACCTCGGCGACCTTCCTTGCGTGGATCGAGAAGGCGAAGGACAAGGAGATCGTCCGCAAGCTGAACGAGAAGTTGCGCAGCGGCGGCTACAAGGACGAGCTCTTCGCCGAGTGGACGGGCTCGGATCTCGACACTCTCTGGAAGGAGTTCCTCGGGTCGCAGGGATAGACGGGTTGGAGGGTCGGACCATGCGGAGCGGGTTGATCGCGATCCTGGCGCTCGGGTTCGTGGGATTCCTGGGCGGGGCCGCCGAGCCGCAAGGGCAGCCCGTCCACAACCCGGACTACCGCAAGTGCAAGAAGTGCAGCGCGGCGCTCGCCAAGTCGATGGCCTACATCAAGGCCAACTTCGAGAATCCCAAGACGAAGCGCGTCATCGGCTCGATGACGCCCGGCTACATGATGTGCGGCTTCGCGTTCATGATGGACGGCGAAGGCTCCGCGAAGGAGCTGGAGAAGTGCGTCCGCCACTGCTGCGAGGCCATCACCAACACCGGCTTCAACCGCAACTGGTACCTCGCGATGTGCTTCTTCTTCCTCTCCGAGTACTCGATGAAGTACGGGATGACGCCGCAGATCGAGAAGGCGTTCCGCGACGGCCTCAAGATGGCCGAGGAGCAGCAGGAGAAGACGGGCGGCTGGTGCCATCACCTGCGGATGTGGGCCGAGGACAACTACAACAAGAAGGGCGGCGGCCAGGACCTGGGCATGATCAACACCATGATGTTCGGCGCCTTCATGGAGCTGAAGACGCTCGGCATCAACCCCGGCCCCATCGTCGAGCGGACCCAGAAATGCCTCGAGTCGATCTCGGACGGGCAGGGGATCCGCTACGGCACCGACAACAATGTCGGCGACGCCGCCATGGCGCGCGCGTCCTACGCGCTGCTGGGCCTGCAGGCCACGGGCCGCGTGACCCACCCCTTCTACTCCAAATTCACCAAGGGCCTCGAGCAGCGCTACAAGAACATCGAGCAGGGCGTCCACGGCTTCGCGCCCTACCACTACTTCAGCGTCGCGGCCGCCAGCCACCGCATGGGCCCCGACCAGTACCGCAAGTTCGCCGACGAGTGGATCGACAAGCTCACGGCCACCCAGACCGCGGAGGGCGTGGTCGCGCTCCAGGACGACGACGTCGCCGCGACGGCGGTCTACTGCTGCATCCTCATGATGCAGAAGGACCGCATCTTCTTCCCGCGCGCGGCCCGCGGCGAGCGGCCGAGCGCGAAGAGCAACAAGGAGGAGTACAAGCTGGGCTCGGAGGCCCTCGCGAAGGACGACTACGCGCGCGCCTACCAGCACTTCGAGAACGTCGTGCCGGACCGCGACTCCGAGGAGCTCGTGCCCCAGGCGCGCGAGAAGCTCCAGAAGATCTCCGAGCTCTCCTGGGAGCACTTCAAGGAGGCGGAGACCCTGGAGGCCGCCGGCGAGACCGCCGACGCCCTCAAGGCCTTCCAGGCCCTCGAGAAGTCCTTCGCGGGCATGCCCGCCTCCATCGAGGCGCGGCAGAAGATCGAGGTCCTCAAGGCGAAGCCAGCCAAGAAGGCCTGACGACCTACTTGAGGAACGCCTTGTAGAAGGTGACGCCCGAGAGGACGAAGCCGACGGCGGTGACGATCCGGCGGACCCAGGCCTGCGGGATTCGCTGGGAGAAGTGCGAGCCGACGAAATACCCGACGAGCGCGCCCGCCGTCATCACTCCGGCGCGAGGCCAGTCGATGAGGCCATTGAAGAGGAAGACGACGGTGGCGACGAGGTTGATGAGCGACGCCAGCACCGTCTTGAGCGCGTTCATCTCGTGGATGTCGCTGAGGCCGATGAGCCCGAGCGACGCAAGCATCAGGATCCCGATCCCCGCGCCGAAGTAGCCGCCGTAGAAGGCGACGCCGAGCTGGAACGCGATGCCGCCCCAGATGGCGGCGGGGCTCGGCGCGTGGTCCCGCAGCCCGGCCGCGCGTTTCAGAAGACCCTGCGAGAGGAAGAGGACGGTCGCGAAGAGCAGGAGGAACGGCACGACGCGGGCGAAGGCCTGGTCGCTCGTGCGGGTCAGGAGCCAGCTGCCGGCGGCGCCGCCGAGGATGCTGACGGGAACGAAGCGGATCAGCCAGGGCTTGACCGCCGCGAGCTGGCGGCGGTACCCGAAGATGCCGCCGGCGGTGCCCAGGAAGAGCGCGGTGCTGCTGGTGGCATTCGCGACCTTGTAGGCGCTGCCGAAGAGCAGGAGGGTGGGGAAGGTGAGCATCGTCCCGCCGCCTGCGACCGCGTTGATCATGCCCGCGGCCGCGGCCGAGGCGAGAAGCCCGACGATTTCCAGCGGCGCCATTCCGGCCGCTAGCCTAGCAGTCCGGAACCGCTTTGACTACGAAACGGATTGGCCACGGAGCCCGCCGAGCCCACAGAGCTTCTCTTCGAACAGCCGCAGAGACGCCGAGACGCGGAGCAGAAAGTCTTCTCTGCGGCTCTGTGGCTTTGCGGCTGCATTGTCCGAGAGAGTCCTTGGATCTCTATAGGGGCGCGGGATGGCGGATCACGTCCGGACGAGGAGGGCGGCAAGGCCGGCCGCCGCCGAGACCAGCAGGACCGGGATCAGGTGGACCTTGAAGCGCGTCAAGGCCACGAGGCCCACGAGCGCCAGGACGAGAGCGAACACATCGAGCGTCGACCAGGACGGAACGTTGAGGGTGACGGGACCCGCCTGGTGGACGAGGACGACGCGGAAGAGCACCCGCAGCGCCAGCCAGATTGCGAGGTTGAGGATGACGCCCACGACCGCGCCGGTCAGCGCCGTGAGGGCCCCGTCGAGGGCCGGGCGGCCCCGGAGCCGCTCCACGTAGGGCGCGCCCGCCAGGATCCAGAGGAAGCAGGGCACGAAGGTCATCCAGAGCGTGAGGAAGGTCGCCATCAGCGCCGAGCCAAGCGGCGACCAGCCGGCCGGAGGATGGTTCCAGCCGGCCAGGTAGCCCACGAACTGGAGCACGAGGATCAGCGGCCCCGGCGTCGATTCCGCGAGGCCCAGGCCGACGGTCATGTCGTGCGGCTGGATCCACCCGTATTTCGAGACGGCGGCCTGGGCGACGTAGCTCAGAACCGCGTAGGCCCCGCCGAAGGTCACCATGGCGGCGGCGGAGAAGAAGAGCGAGAGCGTCACGAAGGGGTCGCGCCACCCGCGGGTTAGCCCCAGGACGACGATGGGCGCCGCCCAGAGGGCGACGTGCGCGGCGACGACCCGGACCGTGCGCATCGACGAAGTCGGCGCGTCGACGGCCACGGCGCTCTCCGTTGCGTGGCCGGAGGGCTGGAACCAGGCCGGGCGGAAGCGCTGGCCGACGAATCCGACGAGGCCCGCTCCGAGGACCACCGCGGGGAAGGGGGCCTGGAAGAAGAAGAGGGCCACGAACGCCAGGACGGCCAGCGTGATCAGGGCGGGGTGCCGGAGGTTCTTGCGCCCGATCCGGTAGACCGCCGAGACGACGACGGCGATGACCGCCGGGCCCAGGCCGTAGAACACGCCGCGGATCCAGGGGACTTCGCCCCAGTGCGAATAGATGCAGGAGAGACCGAGCATGAACAGCGCGCCGGGCAGGATGAAGAAGACGCCGGCGAGGATCCCGCCGCGCATCCCGTGGAGGAGCCAGCCCACGTAGGTCGCCAGCTGCGTGGCCTCCGGGCCGGGAAGCAGCATGCAGTAGTTCAGCGCGTGGAGGAAGCGGGAGGAGTCGATCCAGCGGCGCTTCTCGACGAGCTCGTCGTGCATGAGCGCGATCTGGCCCGCCGGACCGCCGAAATTGATCCAGCCCAGCAGGAACCAGAACTTCGCCGCCTCCCCGAAGGTGGGCTTCATCGGGAGTGCAGCATAACTCCCGCGACGCGTTTCGTCATTCGGGGCGGAACTCGAGGATGCCTGCGTCCGCTCGATCGGGCACATGCAGTCGCAAATACGGTTTATTGGACGCGCGGTGGCAGGACATGCACCCTTCCAGCTGCGCCTTGTACGCCGCGCTGAACTTCGCCTTGTCCTTCTCCTTGATGGAGGCGTCGAGGTCCTTGAAGGTGCTGGTCTCCAGACCCGCCAGGATCCCCTGCAGGTCGATCTCCCGGCCCTCCGCGTCCTTGCGCTTGGGAATGATCCGGACCGCCCAGCGCAGGTGGGAGCGGGTCTCGTCGCAGAAGAACTGGGCCAGCGGCCAATTCTCGTTCGAGCCGGCGAACCAGAGGTTCGTGAAGTGGTTGCCGACGTCGCTCATGGCGTGCGCCTGGTCCGGCACCATGCCCTTGAGCCGCGCCACGTCCTGCTTCAGCGCCGTCACGTCGTCGCCGGCCTGCGGCACGGCCGCGGCGAGAAGCAGTAGCGCGCCCACTCCCATCCCGTAGCGCATGAGCCCTCCGTTCGAATCGTGACCTACCCATTCTAGTACGGTCCAATGGCTCCCGCTGTCCTGGCCATTGAAGATCGCGGGGCGAAAGAGCACTATAGGGTGAAGCGCATTCGGAGGTGCTCGAGATGACCGTTCCCGTCGGAGTCTACTTCTTCGCGATCGCGTTCGTGCTGGCGCAGCTGGAGATCCAGATCGAGGGCCCGCACGGCTGGGCCGAGAAGCTGCCCACGTGGCGCTGGGACAGCCCCGGCGTGCGGCGTTGGGCGGGGAAGCCCATCACGGGTTACCACGTCTTCCTGCTCTCGTTCATCCTCCTCTTCATCCACCTGCCCCTGTTCTACCTGGGCTTCTCCTGGGAGCGGGAGTCGGAGCTGCTCTCCCTCTTCTGCCTTCTGGCGGTCTTCTGGGATTTCCTCTGGTTCGTCTGCAACCCCCACTTCGGCCTCTCACGATTCCGGGCGGGCAACGTCTGGTGGTTCAAGTCCTGGACGCTGGGTCTCCCGACGTCGTACTTCTCGGGGCTCGCGACGTCGTTCGCGATCTACGCGGCGGGCGCGTTCCTGCCCGCGGCGTCGCCCTGGCCCGAGCGGGCCGTCCGCTGGGGGACGGTCTTTGCGACCCTGCTGCTGCCGACGCTCTTGACCGTCGCACTGCACGCGCGTCGGAAGGTGGCGCTGGCGCCGACGGGCAACGACTGAGGTCCGCCTCCTTCGCGGCCCCTAAGCCTGTTCTTCATAGCGGCTTCACGTCCGTCCGTTGGAATGCCTCCCGGTCCTACCAGGAGGTCCCCAATGTTCGTCCGAAGCTTCATGTCCAGCCCCGTCGTCACGCTGCCGTCGACGACCCGCGCGATCGACGCGCTCGAGCTGATGCAGGCCCGAAAAATCCGGCGCATCCCCGTGATGGAAGCCGGGAAGCTCACCGGGATCCTTACGATGGGGGATCTGCAGGCCGTCCTCGGCCTCCAGGAGCACTCCGCCCGTCGCGCGGCGACGCTGCTGGGCGACCTCATGACCTGCCGCGTCCACACCGTGGCTCCCGACGACCCGCTGGAGCGGGCCGCGCGGATGATGCTGGAGAACGAGGTGTCGGGCCTGCCCGTGCTGAATGAAGAGAAGGTCGTCGGGATCATCACGGAGTCCGACATCTTCCTCGCGTTCACGCGCATCATGGGGATCGTGGAGCGGGGTGTCCGCCTCGTCCTCACGGTCCCGGAAGGGGTGGACCTTCTGGACCACTTATCCCGCCGCGTAGCGGGCATGAGAGTCCGCAGCCTCGCGGCGTATCCCCGCCGCGAGGGCGGGTGGGAAGCCGTCGTGCGGGTCCGCGGACGGTCGCTGTCACGACTCCGCCGCCGCTTCACGCCGATTCCCTAGCGTCCATCCCCGGCTTGTCCTTAGAATCGAGGATGAGCCTTCGATGAAAGTCGCTGCGATCGACATCGGCGCCAACAGCGTTCACCTCGTCATCTCCCGGCTCCACGGTCCGGGGGCCCGGGAGGTGCTGGACCGCGAGCGGGAGATGCTGCGCCTTGGCGAATCCACGTTTACCAAGGGCGGGATCGCGCCCGAGCTGCTGGACCGCGCCATCGAGGTCCTCAAGCGCTACCGCGCGGTCTCGGAGGCCCACGGCGTCGAGGCGATCCTCACGGTCGCGACCTCGCCGGTGCGGGACGCGCGGAACCGCGCCGAGTTCGTGCTCCGCGCCAACAAGGAAGCGCGGCTGGCGGTGCGGGTCCTCTCGGGCGAGGAGGAGGGCCGCCTCATCTACGCGGGCGTGCGCGACGGCCTCTCGCCCTCCCTCAAGAAGGTCGCCGTCCTCGATATCGGCGGCGGCTCCGCCGAGATCGTCATCGGGGAGGGGACCAAGGTCAACTACGTCAAGAGCCTGAAGCTCGGCGTGCTCCGCCTGGCGACGCAGTTCCCGGGCCGGCGTCCCAAGACGATCCAGGCGCTGGAGCGCCACATCCGGACCGTGATCGGCCCGGTGGCCGGTGAGGTCGCGAAGGCCGGCGTCGACGCCGCCGTGGGCACGAGCGGGTCCATCATGGCGCTGGCCGAGCTGCTGGACGTCCGCGACGAGGGCCACCCGATCCGGCTCTCGGAGCTGGAGGACCTCTCGGAGCGCCTGCTGAAGTCGTCGCCCAAGGAGCTGGCGGACCTGGAGCCGGTGGGGGAGAAGCGGGCGGACACGATCGGTCCCGGCTCGCTCGTCGTGCGCGTCTTCATGGAGGAGGCGGGACTCAAGGAGCTCTTCCCCTGCGAGCGCGCGCTCCGCGAGGGCGTGGTCGCCGACTACGCGGCGAGGAACGCGCCGAGGCTCGAGGTCCGCTCGGAGGAGATCACGGACCCGCGACGCCGCAGCGTCGAGTTCCTCGCGCGGCGCGTGGGCGCGCTCGACCGCCACGCCCGGCAGGTCGCGCGCCTCTCGCTGCTGCTCTTCGACGCGCTCCTGCCGGTTCACGGGCTGGAGCCGCGCGACCGCGAGCTTCTCGAGTACGCGGCGCTGCTCCACGACGCCGGCTACTGGATCGGCGCCGAGAAGCACCACAAGCATGCGTACTACCTGATCCGAGAGGGCCCGCTCGAGGGATTCAGCCGCGAGGAGATCCAGGTGATCGGCCTCGCCGCGCGCTACCACCGCGGGAAGACCCCGAAGCTGCGCCACGAGGATTTCGGCAAGCTCACCAAGGAGGCGCGCCACCGGGTCTCGTCGCTCGCGGCGCTGCTCCGGGTCGGCGACGGGCTCGACCGCAGCCACGCCGGGCTCGTGAAGGCCATGGACGTGCAGCTCAACGGCTCCGCCGTCACGCTCAACCTGCTCTCCGACTCGGACCTCGACCTCGAGCTCTACGCGACGGATCGGCGGGCGGACCTCTTCCGGAAGGTCTTCGACCGCGAGCTGATCTTCGAGGTCCGGAAGGAAGCGCCGGCCAGCCCATGAAGCCCCGCCAGACGTTGCGCTCCAGCCGCAACGCGACGCTGGATCGCCTCGCCGAGCGCCTCCACGATGAGCTCCGGAAGGTGCGGAGTCGTCCGTCGGACGAGGATGCCGTCCACGACGCGCGCGTGGCGGCGCGGCGCCTGCTGGCCGCGGGGGAGCTCTGGGCCACGCATGCGCTGCCCTGGCCGGGCGTCCGCGACCGGCTGCCGCGCATCCTCCGGCGCCTCGGGCACCTGCGGAACCTCGACATTGCGATCGGGCTCCTGAAGGAAGGCCCCAAGGAGGACAAGTCCGCGCGCCGCTCGCTCAGCCGGCACCTCCGCAAGCTGCGGAAGAAGGAGCGCGTCCGCGTGGGGGACTGGCTCAGCGCGAAGAAGATCGAGCGCATCGACAAGGCGATGAAGAAGGTGATCCGCGAGGTGCGGCAGAAGCCCGTGCTCGACGCGCCCTCGCCCCCGGACCTGGCGCCGCACTTCGCCCGGCTCATGAGCCTCTTCACGGGTCGCGCCTGGGCCCCGAGCCCGGAGGAGGCCCACGCGATCCGGCGCGAGGTGAGGCGCCTGCGCTACGCCCATGAGACCCTGGAGTGGGCCTACGAGCCGAAGGATTTCCAGCGCGTGGTGAAGCTTCTGAACCGGATCCAGGAGGTCGCGGGGGACTGGCAGGACCGCTGCGTGATCGAGCGCTTCGCCTCGAAGGCGATCCGCCGCGGAAAGGTCTCGGCGCCCCTGGAGGGGTTCCTCGCGAGGATCCAGACGGAGTCGAAGGCGCTCTCCGAGAAATTCGTCCGCGTCGCCACGGAGCTGACGGACCTCCGGCAGGTGATCGTCGGAGAAGTGCGATGAACGTCGGGTTCTACCGCCACGGGATCGCGGTGCCGCATGGCACTCCGGGCGTCGCGGAGGCCGATCGGCTTCTCACGCCGGAAGGGCGCAGGAAGACGGCCCAGGCGGCCAAGGGACTGAAGCGCCTGGACCTGGGCTTCGACGGGATCTACACGAGCCCGCTCCCGCGCGCGCTGCAGACGGCCGAGATCGTGACGGAGGCGCTGAAGCTCGGGAAGCCGAAGGTGCTGGACGCGCTGCTGCCCGGCACGCCGGCCCGTCACCTGCTGGACGAAGTCCGCAGCCTGTCGGACAAGAGTCCGATCCTGATCGGCCACGAGCCGCTGCTGTCGGCCGCCGTCTCCACGGCCGTCTGTGGCGCCGCGAAGGGCTCGTTCGAGCTCAGGAAGGCGGGGCTCGCGCTCGTGGAGCTGGAGAAGTCGGGCTCGACGCTCAAGCTTCTCCTCAGTCCGGCCGTGCTGCGGGCGCTGGGGTCCTAGAAGTCCACCTGGAAGCGGGCCAGGATCCCGTATAGGTGGCTCTCCCGCACCCCCGTGGGCGGGAACGTGATGCCCCCGTAATACTGCTCCCGGATCCCATCGATCGAGAAGCGGATGTTCTGGACGGGCCACCAGTTCATGCCGACGGTCACGCTGGCCATGCGGTTGGTGTTGGCGCTGAAGTCCGTCGCCAGGGCCTCCAGGGTGTCCCGTTCGAGGGCGCCGTACGCGACTCGGGAGACCAGCTCGACGGCGCCGAAGTAGCCTGCGCCCAGGTCGAAGGGGTGGTAGGGCCTGATCCTCGCGTCGAGGATCTTGTCCTCGCCCGTGAGAACGTAGCCGGCCTGGGCGTACCACGCCTTGGTGACGAGCCGTTCGTCCACGCCCGGGGGCCGCTTCACCTCGTCGCTGCGGTAGAGCCCTTCCGCGCGGAACGAGGCCGGGCCGTAGGACCAGGAAAGCTCCAGGGCTCCCCGGGTCCGGCGGCCGTCGAGGAAGTTGCCGGTGTTGGGGGTGAGCCAGGTGACGGCGAGCTCGGTTGACGTGGGGGCGAAGTTCGCCTGCATCGGGACCTTGGTCGCGCTCCCGATGGTCCCCGCCACGCCCAGGCGCAGGAGTCGCAGGACGTTGTCCTTGTCCTGGACAAAGGGGGCAAACGTCATGCGGCCGATGACCTCCTTGGCGCCGTCGTCGTCGTTGCGGCCCCGACCCTGGCCGGCCGTGAGGCTCCGGCCGTTCGACAGGGCGGCCTGGTAGGTCACGACGCTGTCCCAGAGGCTCCCGTAGGCCATCATCGCGAGCTCGAAGTTGGGAACGAAGAACGCCAGGACGGACCGCTCGATCTCGTCGAGGAAGAGCGGCGAGGCGATGGTGTCGATGCTGATCGGCACCTTGATGTTTCCGGCCCGGAAGGAAAACTCCTGGTAGCGCTTCCACTCGACGTAGTTCGTCTCCGGGCGTGCGATCGGGCCCGCCTGGTTGGTGCTGATCTCGCCCGTCACCCGGTAGCCCCAATCCTTGAAGATCGTCCCCTCGTTGATGAGGTAGAACGAGTTGACGTAGAGGGTGTCGGGCTGCGTCCGCCCGTTCGGGGGCGCCGCGAAGGAGTGGGGGAGGCCCATGACGTCCCGGAGGTGCAGGATGAGGCGTCCTCCCACGTGCATGTCGAAGTTCCCCTCGTCGTCCATGAGGTGGAAGCCGTCGGTGAAGGTGGCCTTGAGGGTGACTCCCTTCTTGGCGGATTTGGACTTCTCGAGCTCGTCGATCTTTTTCTGCTGCTCGTCGATCTTGTCCTGCTGGCGCTTGAGCTGGTCTTCGATCCGCTTGAGGCGCTCCTCCTGGGACTCCTGGAGGGAGAGCTCCCGGGGGAGTTCCTCCCGGGGGTCCCCGCCCACCGCCTGGAGGATGGCGACGATGATGCCTAGGACGGGCACGCCCATAGGTTCTCCTTTTCTCCGGAACGGTCCGAGGTATATACTCAACGACATATCCAAGAGCAATGAAGATGCGATATGTAGCAAGTCACATCTTGCCGCCGGGCCGCTCATGAGCGTCAACCGATTTGCCGTGACCGTGGAATCCTGCGACCCGCGGGACTCTCACGCCTGGCTCTCCCTGGGGCGGACCCGGCTGGCCGCCCGCCGCTGGGACGGGATCAAGCGGGGGCAGAAGACCGACATCCAGATCCGCCCGGAAGACGTTCTCCTCTGCGAAGGCCACCCGGGACGCGTCAGCGCGCGGAACGTCCTGCCGGGTCACGTGACGTCCACGGCGTTCGTTCCCGGCGGGGTCCGGGTGGACCTCGACGTGGGATTCCCTCTTTCCGCGCTCGTCACCCGGGCGGCCGCCAAAGATCTGCGGATCCGTCGCGGGACGCCGCTCTTCGCGATCGTCAAGGCCGTGGTCGTGACGCCCGACGTGGAGATCGCCGCGAAGTTCCGGGCGTCCCCCGTCGGACGAAACGGGATTCTGGAGCACGTTAGAATCGACTTCATGAACGCGATTCAGCGGAACGGCTCGCTATCGGCCGCGGCCAAAGAGATCCGGATCACCTACCGGACCGCCTGGATCTGGGCCCGGGAGATCAACGAGACGTGGGGCGCGCCCCTCATCGCGCGGACCCACGGGGGCAAGGGAGGCGGGGGGACGACGCTCACCCCGGAGGGCCGCTCGCTCGTCGCCTGGGCCGCGAGGATGGAGTCCGCCGTCTAGAGCCCCAGCAGGCGGGCCAGGGCCTCCGGGTGGAGGAGGACGTAGCAGACCAGCGCGGACGTGGCGATCAGCAGGAGCATGGGGAGCGCCGACGTCGAGACGCCGACGACGTTTCGGCTCCCGCAGACGGCGCAACGGGCCGCTTCGAGCGGGCCTTCGTATCGCCACACGGACGAGCACCGGCCACAGCGAATCTCCACGACGCGCGGCTTACGAAGCATGGAAACCTCGGACTTCAGCGGTCGAATACCTCGAGCAGTTCCAAATCTTTGGGCAGCGGCACCAGGTTGACCCGTTCCTTGTAGACGGCCACGGAGACCCGGGCCTGGTAGATGACCTTCTCGGCGACACTGCCGAGCAGGAGACGCTTCAAGCCCCCGCGCCCGTGGGTGGTCATGGCGAGGAGGTCCCCGGGCCGGCAGGTCTTCAGGATCCCCTCCGCCGGATCTCCCTGTTCCAGCCGGATTTCGGCCCGGATCCGTCGCCGTTCGAGCACGGCCCGCTGCCGGACCAGCATGCGACGGACCTCGGTCGAGGCGTCCTTCCCGCTGCCGACGTGCAGCAACAGCAGCCGCGCGTGATGGATGCGCGCCAGCGATCCGGCCCAGGGCAGGATCGCGCGCGCTCGCGCAGAGCCGTCCTGGGGTACCACGATGCGCCGGGGATGAGCCCGTCCAGCGGGGGCCCCGCCCCGGGCGATGAAGACCGGGATGGGGGACATTCTCATGACCTGCTGGGTGACGCCGCCGATGAGCCAGCGCACGATTTTCGAAGCGCCGCGGGACGTCATCAGGATGAGATCACAGCCTTCGCTTGCCGCCGTCTCCACGATCGCCCGCGCGGCGGGTTCGTTCCGCAGCAGAATCCGGGTCGGGATCCCTGCGTAGTTCAGCTCGCGCTCCACTCCCTGCAGGTAGGCGCGCGCCTCCGATGCGCCGGCGCGGAACGGAAGGCCTTCCAGCGGATACTCAGGATGTAGCACCTGGAGCAGCACGACCTGGGCCTTCTTGGCGGCGGCGTAGAGCTTGGTCCAGGACAGGGCCCGCTCCGCCGTCGCCGATCCGTCCAAGGGCACGAGCAGCTTCTTGAACATAGGGTTGGGCTATCCTTCCTGGGCTGGGGCAAAGTGCGGGCTTTGCCGATCGTCGGGGTCCAGCGACGGAGACAACGCGGAGGCTTTCCCCTGGACGATGGCGAAGACCGTGGGCAGCACGAGCAAGGTCGCCATGGTCGACCCGAGCAGGCCCCCGATGACCGCCCGCCCCAGCGGCGCCGCCTGTTCGCCGCCTTCGCTCGCCCCGATCGCCATGGGGATCATGCCGGCGATCATCGCCAGCGTCGTCATGAGGATCGGTCTCAGGCGGCTGCGGGCGCCTTCGATGGACGCCTGCTCCACGCTCATGCCCTCGCGCCGGAAGCGCTCCGCGAACGTGATGAGCAGGATGGCATTGGCGACCGCGACGCCCACCGACATGATGCCGCCCATGAACGACTGGATGTTGAGCGTCGTGTGCGTGACCCAGAGCATCCCGACGACCCCCGCCAGGACCGCCGGTACCGTCGAGACCACGACGAACGCCAGCTTCCAGGACTGGTAGTTGGCGGCGAGCAGGAGGAAGATCGCCACGACGGTGACAACGAGCCCCGAGCGCAGCCCCCCGAAGATCTGGTCCATCGTCTGTACCTGCCCGCGGAGCGACTGCGAGATGCCCCGCGGCGGCGGACCCATCGACTCCAGCGTGCGCCGGAGCGCTTTCGAGACCCGCCCAAGGTCTTCGCCCGAGATGTTCGCCGTGATGACGATCTGGCGCTGAAGGTTGTATCGGTCGTATTCGCCCAGCGCGGTCCCTTCCTTGACGTCCGCGACGTGGCGCATCAGGACCGGCTTCTTCCCGTTCTTAACGATGGGGATGTTCCGCACCTCCTCGATGGAGTCCATCCGCTGCTCCGGGATTTCGACCTCCACGAAGTAGGTGACGCCGGACTTCGGGTCGGCCCAGAAGTTCTTGGACAGGTAACGGCTGCTGGAGGTGGCCGGCACGAACGAGTCCGCGATCTCCTGCATGGAAAGCCCGATCATGCCGCTCTTCTCGCGGTCCACGCTGACCTTCACCGTCGGATAGTCGAGGGTCTGCCCGATCTGCAGGTCGCGGAGCGAGGGGATCTTCGCGAGCTCGGCCATGATCTTTTCCGCGCGCTCGCGGTTGGCGGCGAGGTTTGGGCCGCTGACGGAGACCTCCACGGGCGTGGACGCGCCGAAGCTGAGCACCCGGCTGACGATGTCGCTGGGCTCGAACGAGAAGCCCACGCCGGGCAGCTTCGTCGCGAAGCTCCGCCGGAGCTTCTCCTTGAAGTCCTCGAGGTGGAGGCCCGATCCGTGGCGCAGCTGAACCTGGAGCACGCCTTCGTTGGGGCCGCTCGTCCAGAGGTAGATCGCGTTGATGGGGTGGTCGCACGACTGTGCGCCGACGTAGCCGAGCGTCGACGCGACGTTGCCCGGGCCGGCCTCCTCCTTGATGACGTCGAGAATCCGGAGGGCGACCTTCTCGGTCTCCTCGATGCGCAGCCCTTCCTCGGCGCGGAAGCGGAGAGTGAGCTGTCCTTCGTCCGATTGCGGGAAGATCTCGGTCCCCAGGGTGCCGCCGAGGACCAGGACCGTGAGGACGGAGAGGCAGAGGAAGCCCCCGACCAGGGGCAGGCGGAAGCGAAGAAAGAGGGCGAGCAGCTTGCCGTAGCCGACCTGCACGTGGGCGAAGCTGAGGCGCTTCGCGGGCACGGCGGGCGCGGCGTGGTGTCCGCCCTTGAGGAGCCAGACCGACAGGATCGGCACCAAGGTCACGGAGAGGATGTAGGACCCGATCATGGCGAAGCCGACCGAGAGCGCCATCGGGACGAACATCGCGCGGGTCGCCCCGGTCATGAAGAACGACGGGGTGAACACGGCCAGGATGCAGAGCATCGCGAGCAGCCCCGGGATCAACGCTTCCTTGGTGGCGTCATAGACGGCCCGCGCCGTCGGCTTCCCCCGCGCCTGGTGGGTGTGGATGTTCTCGATGACGACCGTGGCCTCGTCGACCAGGATGCCGACCGACAGCGCGAGGCCGCCCAGCGTCATCAGGTTGATGGTCTGGTTCGTCAGCCAGAGACCCATGATGGCGACCAGGATGGACAGCGGGATGCTGATGACGACTACGAGCGCGCTGCGCCAATCCTGCAGGAAGAGGAGTGCCATCAGGCCCGTGAGCAACGCGCCCAGCATCCCTTCAACGGCCAGGTTGTGGATCGATCGGGTGACGAAGTAGGACTGATCGAACTCGTAGGCGATCTTCACGTCGGGAGGCACGGCGGCCTGGAAGCGGGGCAGGTTGTCCTTCAGGCGGTTGACGACCTCGAGGGTCGAGGACTCCGCCCGCTTGGCTACCGGGATGTACACCGTGCGCCGGCCGTCCACGAGCGCATAGCCGGGTTCGATCGCGGCCCCGTCCTCAACCGTCGCGACGTCGCGCATGAAGACGGCCGGGCTTGTTCCCAGGCGCACGGGGACGTTCCCGAGCTCCTTGATGTCCGAGACCATGGAGTTGAGCGAGACGATGGGCATGGAGCTGCCGATCCGTGCGTTCCCGGACGGGCTCATCGTGTTGGTGTTGAGCAGGGAGTCCACGACCTCGGTCGCCGACATGTTGTGCGCGCGGAGCCGCTCCGGGTCGAGGTGGATGACGATCGAGCGTTCGCTGCCCCCGAAGGGCGGCGGCGCCGAGATGCCGGGCATCGACGAGAACATGGGGCGGATCCGGTTGACCGCGAAGTCCTGCAGCTCGGTCTGGGAGCGGTTCTCGCTCGAGAACACGAGGTTGCCGACGGGCACGCTGCCGGCGTCGAAACGGATGACGAAGGGCGGCACGGACCCCTTGGGCATGAAGCGCTGGGCCCGCTGGATCTGGTTGATCGTCTCGGCCATCGCGTTGGCCATGTCGGTCCCGGGGTAGAACTGCAGCTTGATCAGGGCCAGGCCGGGGACCGACTTCGACTCGATGTGCTCGATGCCGCTGACATAGAGAAACTGGATCTCGTAGCGGTACGTGAGGAATCCTTCCATCTGGGCCGCGTCCATGCCGGCGTAGGGCTGGGCGATGTAGATCACGGGCACGTCGAGATTCGGGAAGATGTCGCGCGGGATGCGGGTGAGGGCGGCCGAGCCGCCCAGCACGACCGCCAGGACGATGACGACGACGGTGATCGGGCGCCGCAGCGCCCCGCGGATGATGTCCATAGGTGTTCGTCGGCGCTACTTCGGCGCCGCGCCTCCGGTCAAGGTATCGATGCCGGCGACTCCGGACTCCGCCAGGAGCTGGAGCTGCGACTGGTTGAAGCGGGCCACGGCGGACAGGCGCCGCAGGCGGGCCTGGTCGGCGGCCTGCTGCGCCAGGAGCAGATCGTTCTCGGGAAGCAGGCCGCCTTCGTAGTTGGCACGCGCAATACGGAGCGCCGCTTCCGCGGCGGTCAGCTCGCGCTGGGCGGGGTCCAGGTTCTGCCGCGAGAGCGCGAGCTCCTGGTACGAGCCCGCGACCGAGGCCTGCAGGCGATCCCTGAAGCGTTCGAGCGCGATGTCGACTTGGGCGGCACGGGCCTCGGCCGCCTCGATCCGGCCCGGCCCGCCGAGCGAGAAGGTCCAGCCCAGCGCGACGATGTAGTTCGCGCGTTCGTCGACCGTGGTGAACGACTTTCCCAGCCCGCCCCAGGCCGCGCCCGCGGACACCTCGGGGCCCCAGACCGACCAGCGGGTGGCCGACACCTCGTCGCGCGCTGCCTCGCGGGCGGCCTGGTATGCGACGATTTCAGGCCGGCGTTCGGCGGCCCGGCCGAGCCACTTCTGGAGGTCCTCCGTCGGGGAAACCAGCGTGGCGGGCGCGAGGTCCTTGTCCGCCGGAGCGAGGTCGACGGTCGAGTCCAGGCGGAGGGAGGCCGCAAGGATCTTGGAGCGGCGCTGACGTTCGTTGCGCGCGGACAGCAATCGCTGCTCGGCGCTCGCCGCCTGGGCCCGCGCGCGTTCGGAATCGAGCGCGCTCCCCACGCCCTGGGCTTCCCGGGCCTGCGTGAGCCGCGCGAGGGTCTGGGCTTCCTGGACGAACTGCTCCTGGATCCGCACGGTCGCGTCGGACTCGACCAGGGCCAGGTAGGCCACCGAGACCTCGAAGAGGGTGCGCTGCAGCTGGGCCAGCTCGTAGCCCCCGGCGGCCTCGACGGCGCGGTGGGCGGCGAGGTCGCGATAGATCGACTCGCCGACGTTCGCGGAGATCCGGATCGTGCCCAGCGCGCTGACGGTGTAGAAGTTTCCCTCCTGTAGTTGTCCGAACGAGCTCTGCAGGGTTCCTCGCGCGTTGCTGATCGCGCCCCCGACGCTGAGGACGGGCAGGAGGTATCCGTCGGCGCTGGCCGCGCGCCCCTCCGCTTCCCGGACGCGAGCCCGGGCTTCGAGGATGTCGAGGTGGCCCCCTGCGGCGACTCGAAGGGCCGTCGTGAGATCGATGGTCTTGAGGACCGGCGGGACGACGGGTGCCGGGGTCGTTGCAGTGCGGTCGGGGGCCGTGACGTCCGTCGGGTAGGGCGGCTCGGCCGAGCGGCATCCGACGATGGCCAGGAGGAGCGTCGCGACAATGAACGGAAATCGTGAGATCATCAGGTGCCCTCCGGCGTGACGGCCATGCCGTCGACGAGCGCTTTCCCCTCCGGCAGGATGATGAGCTCATCCCCCGTCAGTCCGGAGCAGGCTTCGAACCATTCGCCGTCCGCCGTGCCCAGGGTGACGCCCACCTTCTTGACGGTCCCGCCGAGGTCGACGAAGACGAAGGCCCGCTCCTGAAGGATCGCGACCGCCTTGCTGGGAATGACCAGCGCGTGCGGCCGACGTTCGACGCCGAGCTCGACTCGAGCGAACATACCGGGATAGAGGCTGAGGTCGCGATTGGGGACGTCGAGCTCCACGCGCATGGTGCGCAGGATCGGGTCCAGGGTGCCCGTGGTGCGGCTGATCGCGGCCTTCACGCGCCGGCCCGGGAGGGCGTCGAAGCGGATGCCGGCTTCCGTCCCGGTCTGGGCAAAGCGCACCTCCGCTTCCGGCACGTCCACCAGGACGCGTACCTTCGCCGTGTCGACGATCGACAGGATCTTGCTCTCCTTCAGGAACGCGCCGGGATCGACGAAGCGCTCGGTGACGGTTCCGTCGAAGGGGGCGCGGATCTCGGTGTAGCCCTTCATGGTCTCGAGCTTCTTCAGCATTGCTTCGGCCATGTCCCGCTTGGCGTGGGCCAGATCGAGGTCCTGATCGGTGACCGCCGACTTTTCGGCCTTGCGGATGGCCTCGAGACGCCTGCAGGTGGATTCCTCGATGGCAAAGGAAGCACGGGCGTGGGCGATCTCCGAGGTCATTTCGGGGATGTCCAGCACGGCGACGAGCTCCCCGGCCTTCACCCGATCGCCCCGGTCCTTGGTGATGGATTTCAGGTAGCCGGTGACCTTCGCATAAAGGGTGACTTCGGCGTCGGCGCGGACGTTGGCGGGAAGGACGACCTTCCGGGAGATGTCCTGCCGGGCCAGCTTCACCGTCCGAACGCGAAGGGCCGGGCCTGCGGCCGCCCCCGAAGCCGGGGCGCCGTCCGGGCGGTCGCAGGCCGCCAGCGCCAGGAGAAGCGCGGAAAAGATCGCGGACGTCTTCGTCATTCGGCCTCCGGAGCAGACTTGAAGTCGCTCAAGCGTACGGTGGTTATCTGTCCCTCCTTGATGACCACCTGGACTCTCTTGTTGGTGTTCATGATGCTCGTCACCACCACGTAGCGGCCCGCGGGGAGCCGGACGGAGGACATGGAGTGGTTGGGGTAGTGGTCCAGATAGCGGCCGCTCTCTTCGTAGAGGAAGAAGGGCCGTCTCAGGTCGCGGCCGTTGTCGGTGCCGAGGAAAACGGTTTCCACGACGAGGGAGCCGGGGTTCTTGCCCTCGTCGCCCATCGGCTGGATGACCGCATCAGCTCCCCTCCATGGGGCGCGGTCCGGGGCGACGGCGCAGCCGGAGACGGCAAGGACGAGCGTGGCGAGCAAAGACCGGCGGAATCGAAACGGGAGCGGAACCATAGAGCATCTCCCCAACCTGGACCTTGAGAATGAAACGGGCGGGACGCCCGACTCGGGAAGGGGCTACGCCGGCGGGGAGTGGGGACTGCCGGGGATGGCCGGCAGGAACAGCCTCAAGTAATCGGGGGTGGTGTCGTCGCGATCGATGGTCTCCGAATGCCGAGAAGCGCGGCCATCATAGCCGGGGCCCAGCTGGACCACCTGGAGCAGCGTCTTCTCTTCTTCCGACGCGGTCCGGGATTTCTGGATCTTCTGGACGACTCGGCTCTGGGCGGCGCGCTGCTGCTTCTTCGCGGGACGCGGCATGTTCTCCCGCGAGTGGATCTCCGAAGTGTTCCCTGCGTGTCTGCCCTCCGTGGGATTCTTCGCGGCGCCGGCGAGGGAGAGGATCGAGATCGCGGGCTTGTAGCTCAGGAACAGCAGGAGGGCGGACAGGAAGACGCAGGCCAGGCGGCATGTCGATTTCACCAGCTCGCGTCCCATCTGATGGACTATACGCGAACGGCCGCTTCGTAGGAGCGCGATCTGGAAAAAAATCCGAAGGGTGCCTCTCGGACCGATGGCTCTCCTTCGAAGGATCTGGTATAGAGCCTTTCATGAAAGTGTTCGCGGTGCTGCTCTGCGCGCTGCTGTCGGGATGCGTGCTGGGCGGGCCGGAGCGGCTGGAGCCGTCCGCCTCCTACCCGACCCTCGGCCTCAGGAGAGTGAACCGACGCGGCGACTCCGCCCTGGTCGTGCTGACCTTCCCGATGCTGGATTACAACGTCGGCCACCCGGAAGACGGTCCCCTCGTGCGGCCGACGGGATATACGATCTATGATGCCCAGGGTCGGAAGCTCCAATACGTCCGGAACTACATCGGAGCCCTGGATACCGAGCCCACCATTATCGATCTCGAACCGGGCCGCTATTTGATTCTGCTCGAGAAGCCGGAACGGCATCCGCCCGTCTTCTGGGTCGACCTCGAACCCGGCATGCTCACCGAGGTGCGGATCCTCAGGTAAGTCGTTCTAAAAGCGTCTTCACAATTCCTTATTAATTCGAACACCAGACATTAATCTATGCTTTTTACGCTTTCCGTCGACGCTGAGGGCGACCGGCCCCGTCGGCCGGAGCGCAGCGAGGGCCTTGATAGGGAGAGGATTCATGAAACTGCTATGGTGCGCCGCCTGGCTGCTGGGAGTTGTCGCCTCCGCTTCCGCCGCGACGGCCGACGACGACGAGAAAAAGCCGGCCTCGAAGCCGGCCGCTTCCAGCGACGAGCTGAACCGGATCGAGCGGCTGGAACGGGAACTGGAAGCGCTCAAGGCGGGTCTGCCGCAGAAGATGAGTCTTCAGGACAAGAAGGACGCGCCGCCTCCGGCCCCCGCCCCCGCGAAATCCTCCGACGTCGAGTTCCGTGCTTCGTTCACGGACGGGTTCCACATCAAGTCGACGGACGGGAACTTCGACCTGCACGTCGGCGGCCGCGTTGAGGAGGAATACCGCTACGTCTTCGACCGGCCCACGGTCGCGGGCGCCGGCGCCCGCTCGCAGCCCAACACGTTCCTCCTACGGGAGCTGTTCATCTCGGTCGACGGCACCATCTGGAAGGACTGGGGTTTCAAGATCAACGGCGACTTCTCCCCGCAAGGGGCCAACGCCACCAACGGCACCGGGACCGGCGCCATCGCGGAAATTGCGTACCTCGAGTACAAGCGGTTCAAGGAGTTCACGATCCAATTCGGCCAGTTCAAAGAGCCTCTGAGCATGGAAACCCTTTGCTCGGCCATGTTCATGGACTCGATCCAACGCTCGCCCATGTCCCGCTTCATTCCCAGCCTGGAGCTCGGGGCCCAGATCTACGGCAGCTTCTGGGACAGTCTCCTCACCTACCAGATCGCCGTCGTCAACGGACGCAGCCACCTGGCCGCCGCCGGCGCCAACCTCCAGGACGACAACGACGGCAAGGAGTATGCCGGCCGGATCACGGTCGCGCCCTTCGTCCAGGACAAGGAGTCGATCCTCAAGGGCCTGCGCCTGGGCGTCTACGGCACGATGGCTCACGTCGGCGAGGACGGCACGATCAACCCCGCTGGCTTCCCCGGCGGCATTGCCACCCGCGGCCTGAACTCGACCTACATCGCCGGATTCACGGCGGCGCCCGGGCTCCGGACCGTCGGGGACCGGTATCGCGTCGGCGGCGAGTTCACCTATGCGTTCGGTCCGTTCTCGCTCCGCGGGGAGTACATGCAGCGCCACGACGAATTCGTCGTCGCGGCCACCGGGCAGGACAGCCTGATCGCGACGACCGGGTACTACGGAACCGTCACCTGCCTGCTGACCGGGGAGAACAAGATCCCCGACGGCCGCGTGGTTCCGCTTCATCCGTTCAACCTGAGCGAAGGCAGCTGGGGGGCGTTCGAGCTTGTGGCGAAATACGGAGTCGCGTCCCTCGAGCGGGACAAGCTGGTGGACATGGGCGTGGACATGACCCAGAACAGCAACCGCGTGGGCGAGTGGATCTTCGGCTTCAACTGGTGGCCGGTCCAGAACGTCCGGGTTGCCCTGAATTACATCGCCGAGGACTACCACCAGGGCGTCCTCTGGGCTGCGGGCGACCACCGCAGCCACCTGCACGGCCTGCTCGCCCACTTCCAGCTCGACTTCTAGCGATCTCGGCCGGGGGGCGGGAGCGCCGCCTCCCCCGGCCTTTAACGGACGGACCGTTCGGATTCCCTCGGCCGGTCGACCCGTCGCAAGGATTCTGTTAAAATAGAATTAATCGGTTGACGGTCCTCCCATGCAGCACAGCGAGTTGTTCCTGAATCGGGAGTTGAGCTGGCTGGAGTTCAACGCCCGGGTGCTCGAGGAGGCGCAGGACAAGCGCCGTCCGCTCCTGGAGCGCCTGAAGTTCCTGTCGATCTTCAGCTCCAACCTCGACGAATTCTTCATGATCCGGGTCGCCGGGCTGATGCAGCGCGACCCCAACGAGGTCTCCAGCTCCGAGTCCAGCGACCAGTCGACGACCGCCCAGGTCCTGGCGGCCATCTCGGCCCGGGCCCACGAGCTCGTGGCCGAGCAGCACCGGGTGCTCCGCCAGGAGGTCCTGCCGGGGCTCGAGGCCGAGGGCATCAAGCTGGTCCGCGCGGCCGACGTGGAGGGTGAGGCCGCGCAGACGCTCGAGTCCTACTTCGCGCGCCAGATCCAGCCGGTCCTGACCCCAATGGCGATCGACCCGGCCCACCCGTTCCCCCACATCCAGAACCAGCAGCTCTACCTGGCGGCGATGCTGAAGTCGAAGGGCCGCAACCCGCTGCGGGCGCCCCGGACCTGCCTGGGCATCGTCCCGGTTCCCGCGCTGCTCCCCCGCTTCGTGCGCGTGCCGCCCGAGGGCGGCCTGGACCACTTCGTGACCCTCGAGGACCTGATCGGCCTCCACCTCGAGACGCTCT
>Ga0310812_10000017_pt1 | contig 99159 bp, 84 predicted proteins | sample NN3metagenome_FD_205747 | JGI IMG/M metagenome (GOLD analysis project Ga0310812, IMG submission 205747) | Soil microbial communities from experimental microcosm in Duke University, North Carolina, United States - NN3 | ecosystem: Engineered > Artificial ecosystem > Soil microcosm > Unclassified...
AGCAGCAGCTTCGGCCGGCACATGATCGCGCGCGCGACGGCGAGCATCTGCTGTTCGCCGCCCGAGAGCGTGCCGCCCGCCTGCGACTGCCGCTCGCGCAGGATCGGGAACATCGCGAAGGCCTTCTCGATGTCGTCGCGGATGCCCTGCTGGTCGTCGCGCGTGAACGCGCCCATCTGGAGGTTCTCGAGCACCGTCAGGCGCGGGAAGATCTTGCGGCCTTCCGGCGACTGGCTCAGGCCGAGCCCGACGATGAGGTTCGGCTGCAGGTTCTGGATCTCGCGGCCGTTGAAGACGATGCGGCCTGAGCGCACCCGGTTCACGCCCGAAATGCACATCAGCGTGGACGTTTTCCCCGCGCCGTTGGCGCCGATCATGGTGACGATCTCGCCCTCGTTGACGTCCAGCGAGATTCCCTTGAGGACCTCGATGGGCCCGTAGCCGGCGTGGACCTTCTCGAGCTGCAGGAGGGGCGGCATCAGGTCACCTCCTCCTTGCCCAGGTAGGCCTCGATGACCTTGGGATCGTTCTTGATCTGCTCGGGCGTCCCCTCGGCGATCTTGGAGCCGTACTGGAGGACCGCGATGCGGTCGCTGATGCCCATGACGACCTTCATGTGGTGTTCGATGAGCAGCACGGTGATGCCGGTGTCGCGGATGCGGCGGATCAGGTGCATGAGCTCGATGCTTTCCGAGGGGTTCATGCCCGCGGCGGGCTCGTCGAGGAGGAGCAGGCGCGGCTCCGTGGCGAGCGCGCGGGCGATCTCGAGGCGGCGTTGGTCGCCGTAGGCGAGGTTCTTGGCGACCATCCCGGACTTGTTGGCGAGGCCGACGAAGTCCAGGAGCGTGAGCGCCTTCTGGCGGGCCGCGAACTCCTCGGTCCCGGCCCTCGGCAGGTGCAGCGCGATCGACCAGAATGGCGTCGTGCGGCGCGCGTCCATCCCCATGAGGACGTTCTCGACGACGAGCATTTCCGGGAAGAGGCGGATGTTCTGGAAGGTACGGGCGAGGCCGTTGCGGGTGATGTAGTCGGTGGTGCGCCTCGCGCGGCTCCAGACCACGAAGCTCCCGCCCGCCCCCATGGCGAGGCCGACGAGCAGCATGATCCAGACGAGCGCCCGCTCGGCCTTCTGGGCGCGGCCGATGGCGGCGAGCTCCGGCGTCTTGCCGGCGTCGATGTCCGCCTGGATCGAGCGCCGCATCTCTTCGGCCTGCTCGGGCGTCTGGGCCGTCCCGAGGAGCAACACGGCCGCGCGCGTGTGGAGGCGCCATTTGAGTTTCCCGGCCGCGATCGCCAGCTCGAGGAGCCGCGTGTGAGCCTTCTCGCGGGACTCGAAGACGTCGAGGACCATGCGGTGCCCGTCGTCGAAGGTGATCCACTTCCCGAGGCCCATCTCGACCGTGGCGTCCTTGGCGAAGGCCATGGCGGTCTTGTAGTCCTCCGCCTCGAAGCGCTGCCCGAAGCTCTTGAGGACGCGGCCGCCCTTCACGAGAAGCGCCTTGCCGTCCTTCTCCTCGACCGTGGCGTCGCCCAGCTCCTTGAAGTCCTGGGCCTCCTGCCGCGCCGTCTGCTCGGTGTCGTGGACGCCGAGGAAGTGCCGGGCCGGCGTCACGACGAGCCACTTCCCGTCGCCGCTGACGGTGGTCCGGGTGCTGCCGCCGAGGCTGACCAGGCCCTGGATGACCTCGAGGCGACGGTTGGCCATCTCCTCGTCGTCGTGGGTCTCGAGCGGCTGCTTCTTGTCGCGGCTCTGGATGACGAACTTCCCGCCCTTGGGCTTCACCTCGAGCTCGGTCAGGCGGTTCTGCTCCCGCTCGGCCATGACGTCGGCGTTGAGGAAGGACCAGAAGTCCGCCCAGGCCTTGCGGACTGGGAAGGGTTCGCCCGGCTCGGGCGTGTTGAGGACGATGACGGCGCGCCAGAGGCGGTCGATGTTCGCGGAGAACATCGCCAGCGCGAGGCCGGTAAGGAGCCCGATCAGCGCCAAGGCGACGATCACGCGCCTCTGGAGCGGCCGACGCAGGTCGCGACCTTCGAACAGAACCTCGCCTTCGGTAGGATCGTAGATGCCGGTCACGGCGTTGAAGACGGTCGTCTTTCCCGCGCCATTGGGACCGATCACGGAGAAGACCTGCCCCTTCTCGACGGCGAAGTCGACCTTGCTCACGGCGGTGAGTCCGCCGAAGCGCATGGTCAGGCCTTTGACTTCGAGAAGAGGCATCAGTCGGCCTCCTCTTCGGCGCGGCGGGACGGGAAGATGCCCTCGGGGCGGAAGCGCATCATGAGGATGAGCGCCAGCCCGAAGATGACGAGTTTGAGGCTGCTGAAGCGGAGCTCCTGGTCGAGATAGCGCTTCGTCCAGGAGAAGACGTGGTGGGTCTGCGCGAACTCGTCCAGGTAGGGCGTCAGGATGTTGTCGTAGCCCATCAGGACGAAGGTCCCGGCGATCGCCCCGCGGATGTTCCCCATGCCGCCGATGATCAGGAAGCAGAGGACGTTGATGGACCGGTTGAACGTGTACGAGTCGGGGCCGCCGGTCTGATTGAGCGACGCGGCGTAGATCGAGCCCGCCAGCCCGGCCAGCGCCGCGCCGAGCGCGAAGGCCGAGAGCTTCACCTGGGCGGCGTTGAGGCCCATGCACGAGGCGGCCAGCTCATCCTCGCGGATGGCGAACCAGGCCCGCCCGATCCGGGAGTTCTCCAGGGTGCGCAGGAGCAGCACCACGAGAACGAGGGCGCCCAACGACAGGAAGTAGTACCAGCGGAAGTTGCCGTACCAGTCGAGGATGGAGTCGGGTGCGGGGATCGGGTTGAGGGCGCGCGACCCGTTGGTGATGTTTTCCAGGTTCTTGATCGCGAACTTGATCACCTCGCCGAAGCCGAGGGTGACGATCGCCAGGTAGTCGCCCCGCAGCCGGAGCGTGGGGGCCGCGAGGAGGATGCCCGCCACGCCGGAACCGAGGGTCGCCACGAGCATGGCGGGCCAGAAATTCCACTGGAAGGGGAACTGCGTCACCGTCAGGATGCCCGTGATGTAGGCGCCGATGCCGAAGAACGCGGCGATGCCGAGCTGGAGAAGGCCGGTGTAGCCGACCACGACGTTGAGCCCCAGCGCCAGGATGCAGAAGACGAGGATGTCCTTCACCTGGCCGCCCATGCGGGGCGACGCGACGAACCCGAAGAAGACGAGCGCAAGCAGCACCCCGAGGCCGACCCAGCGCTCGGTCTTCCGGCTCATACCTTCTCCCTCGTCCGCGTCCCGAGGAGGCCCGATGGACGGAAGACCAGGAGCAGGATGAGGATGGCGAAGACCAGCGCGCTCGTCCACTGCTCGCCCACGTACTGGCTGCCGAGCGAGCGCACGAGGCCGATGACGATGCCGCCGAGCATGGCGCCCGGCAGGTTGCCGATGCCGCCCAGGACGGCGGCGGTGAAGGCGTAGAGGCCGTTCTGGTAGCCCATCTGGAACGATACCGTGTTGACGCTCAGGCCGTAGATCACGCTCGCGGCGCCCGCGAGCAGGCCGCCGATCGCGAAGGTCCAGCCGATCACGCGGTCGACGTCGATGCCCATGAGCCGGGCCGCGATCGGGTTCTGCGCCGTGGCGCGCATCGCCTTCCCGAGCTTCGTGTAGCGGACGAAGACCGTGAGGCCGGCCATGAGGGGGACCGTGACGAAGATGACGAGCATGTCCTTCGCGGTGAAGCGCAACCCGTCGCCGCCGAGGAGGTTCTTGTTCGGGATGATGTCGGGGAAGTTGATGTCGGCGACGCCCTTCCAGATCTGGCCGATCCCCATGAAGACGAACGAGACGCCGATCGCGCTGACGAGGGGCGTGAGCTTGGGGGCGTTGCGGATCGGGCGGTAGACGATGCGGTCCTGCGCGAAGTTCAGACTGGCGCAGAACGTCATGCAGACCAGGAAGATGAAGAGCACCGCCAGCACGGCCTGGCCCGTGCTCGTCTGGCCGCCGGCGGGCGTCTTGAGGAGGACGATGCCGCCCGCGACGAAGCGGTTGAAGGCCAGGCCGATCGCCAACCCCCAGAGCGCGCCCGCGAGCCAGGGCAGCCGCGGGACTTTCGACTGCAGGAAGCGCGGAGGCATCGTATAGGCGGCGACGAAGACGGGGGCGCTCAGCGCGACGGTCAGCCAGAACGTGGTCGGCGAGGGATCGGCGGCGAGGCCCAGGGCCGAGACGAGCGTGAGGGCGAGGAAGGCGCCCAGCATGAAGAGGTCGCCGTGGGCGAAGTTGATGAGTTCGATGATGCCGTAGACCATCGTGTAGCCGATGGCGATCAGGGCGAACAGGGTTCCGGTGGTGAGCCCGTTGATGAGCTGCTGGAGAAAGATCAGCATCCGTCTCTAGTCTTCGCCGAGAACGGCCATGAACGCGAATTTCCCGCCCTTCACGGTGTTGCCGCTCATGGTCCGCAGCGTCGTGTCGCCGTTCTTGTCGAAGGACCACTTGCCCAGCGCGCCGGCGCTGAAGTTCTTGATGGATAACCCGGCGGCGCGGACCGCGTCGCGGTCTTTCTTTCCGGCGCGGCGGATGGCCTCGAGGGCGACCTTGCCGCACTCGTAGCCGTAGACCGCGTAGCCTTCGGGCATCTTGCCGAATTTCTTCTGGTAGTTCGCGACGAAGTCCGCGCCCTTCCCCGTGAGCTTCTCGGGGGGCAGGCCGCCGAAGGTGACCAGCGCGCGGTCCTGCAGGTTGTCGGCGCCGGCGGAGTCGATGAAGGCGTCCTCGAAGCAGCCGTCGGGGCACATGAACTTCGCGTCCAGGCCGACCGCGAGCATGTCCTTCACGAGCTGTCCGGCCTTGGTCTGGGTGGTGCCGCCGAAGTAGATGAGCTGCGGCCCGCTGGCCTTGATCTTCGTCATGAGGGGCTTGAACTCCTGCGCCTGGGCGTCGATGCCCTCGTGGCCCAGGACCTTGAGGCCGATCTCGTCGGCGCGGGCGTGGAAGAGGTCGGCGATGCCCTTCCCGTAGACCTCGCGGTCGTCGAGGATGAAGACCTTCAGGAGGCCGAGCTTCTTGGCCCAGTCGGCGGAGACGACGCCCTGGATGTCGTCGGCGGGGACGACGCGCGTGTAGTTGATCTTGCCCGAGGGCTGGTACTTCTGGGGCTCGCCCTGGTCGCCCTTGCCGGGCTTGGTGAGGCCGGGCCAGGTGTTGGCCGGGCTGATCATGAGGAGGCCGGCCTGGTTGAGCTTGGGCATCGAGACCTTCGCGGCGCCGGAGTTGTAGGTCCCGATGTAGACCATGACGTCGGGATCCTTGATGGCCTGGTCGGCGTTCGCGGCTTCCTTCTCGGCGGTCCACTGGCCGGCGGCGGCGGTGGCGTCGTCGAGGTCCTCGTACTTGATGGTGAAGGCGCCGACTTTGGAGCCCGCCTCCTCGATGGCCATCACGATGCCGTTGACGATGGTGTCGGTCTGCCCGCGCGCGGAGCCGGTGCGCGGGAGGCTCGAGACGACCTTGATGACGGGGGCGTCTCCCTGCCCGAGGGCGAAGGAGCTGAACAGGAACAGGAACGCGGCGAGAAAGCGGAAGAGTGGGGCGTTCATAAGTTCCTCTTCTACTATAGGTGGGGGGCAGTCTAGGCGAGCCCCCTGCTCGAGTCAAACAAAAGCCACCGGAAGTAATACGACGCGCGCGGCGTCAGTCCAGGAGCTCCACGAATTCGAACGTGTTATCTCGCACGCGGTAGAGGGCGCACTTCCGCAGGGCCGCCTTCCCTTGGGCGTCGAAGTACGGGAGCGTGGCGGCGGCGCGGCGCAGCTCCTCCGGGTCGATGGAGTTCGCGCGATCGATCGCCTCGAGGGCGGCTTTCATGGCGAAGTATCCTGCGGTCACATGAGGCCCAGGGGTCACCCCCATCGCCTGAGCCAGCTCCGGCGGCGCGGGCGCGAAGGGCGACACCAGATACGTTCCGTCCACGAGGTCCGGTCGGGTGGCCAAAAAGGAGACTTCGGGGTCGGCGTCTCCCATCAGGAAGGGTCCGACAAATCCACTCGCCCGCAGTGCCGAAAAGTGCCGGTACGCGGAGCCATAGGGGGCTTCTTCCCCGGTGTAGAAAACCAGGTCGGGCTTCGCGGCAAGGACGAGATCGGAGAGCGTCTGCGCCGGGCTCGTATAGAGCTCGTTCAAGACCGTGATCCCCCTGTCGCGTGCGGCCTTGAAGAAGGCCGCGGCGATCGCCTCGCTCCGGCGACTGCCGGCCTCGCGGAGCAGGAAGACCCGCGCGGCGCCGGACTTCTTGGCCCAGATGGCGGCCGCCAACCCCTGCCGCTCGCATCCCGGGGTGACTCGGAAACAGTTCGACGGGTCCCAAGGGTGAGTGTCGAAGGCCGAAATGAAGAGGGGGAAAACCGGATTGTCTCCCTTGAGGAGAAGGCTTTCGCTCGTGCCGATCCACACGGCCGCATTCCAGGCGTCCTCGGGCTTGAAGGCGATGTACTGGACTCTGTACTTGCCCGCCCGTTCGCCGCATTCCTGCAGCGCCGCCAGGATGCCGCGGTTCAGGGCCTGGGTGGTCGGGTCGCGGGATTCGTCGGTCTGCAGCAGGAAGACGCTCACGGTCTCCCGGATGAAGACCCGCCGGAGGGCGAACCAGCCGCCCCCGGCCAGGGACGCGATGATCAGGAGGCCCAGGAGCCAGCCCCCGGCGCGTTTCATTCGTCCATCATAGACACGTCCCGCGGGGTCTGCTAGAGTAGCGCCCTCATGGCCATCGACCGGAAGACCGTGGAGCACGTGGCGAAGCTGGCGCGCCTGCAGCTGAGCGGCGAGGAGCTCGACCGCTACGGCAAGCAGCTGGGCGACATCCTGGCCTACATCGCCAAGCTCGAGAAGCTGGACGTCTCGGCCCTGGAGCCGCTGGCCCACGCGGTCGACACCTCGAACGTCTTCCGCGAGGACGTGCCCGGGCCCAGCCTGCCCCGAGACGCGGCCCTTCAGAACGCCCCCGAGAAGACGGGCGATTTCTTCATCGTTCCCAAGATCATCGAATGACCGACGCCGTTTCCATCCGCCAGGACATCGTCTCGAAGAAGACCAGCGCGACCGCGATCGCGGAGCGCTTTCTCTCGAGGATCGAGGCCGTCGACCCGAAGGTCCGCGCCTTCCTCTCCGTGAACAAGCCCGCCGCCCTCGCTGCCGCGAAGAAGGTCGACGAGAAGATCGCGCGCGGCGAGCGGGTCGGGCTGCTCGCGGGCCTGCCGGTCGCGGTGAAGGACAACATCTGCACGATCGACGCGCCGACGACCTGCGGCTCGAAGATCCTGGAGACCTACCGGCCGCCCTACGACGCGACGGTGGTGCGGCGCCTCCGCGAGGAGGACGCGGTCATCGTCGGCAAGACGAACCTCGACGAGTTCGCGATGGGCTCGTCGACGGAGAATTCGGCGTTCTTCACGACGCGGAACCCCTGGAACCTCCAGTGCGTGCCGGGCGGCTCCAGCGGCGGCTCGGCGGCCGCGGTGGCGGCCGGGATGGCGCCGCTCTCGCTCGGGTCGGACACGGGCGGCTCGATCCGCCAGCCGGCGGCGCTGACCGGGACGGTCGGCTTCAAGCCCACCTACGGGCGGGTCTCGCGCTACGGGCTGGTGGCCTACGGGTCGAGCCTGGACCAGATCGGGCCCTTCGGGCGCAGCGTGCGGGACGTGGCGCTGCTCGCGCAGGCGATCTCGGGGCACGACGCGCTGGACTCGACGAGCGTGAACCACGCGGCGCCGGAGTTCTCGACCATGCTGGAGCGGGACGCGGCGGGGCTGCGGCTGGGGGTCCCGAAGGAATATTTCGGCGCGGGCCTCGACCCCGAGGTGCGCGCGTCGGTCGAGGCGGCGATCGCGGCGCTGGTCGCCAAGGGGGCGACGCGGGTCGAGGTGTCGCTGCCGATGACCGAGTACGGCATCGCGGCCTACTACATCGTGGCGCCCTGCGAGGCGAGCTCGAACCTGGCGCGCTACGACGGGGTGCACTACGGGCACCGCTCGAAGGAGTATGAGGACGTCATTACGCTGATGGCGAAGTCGCGCGAGCAGGGCTTCGGCCCGGAGGTCACGCGGCGGATCATCCTGGGGACCTTCGCGCTCTCGAGCGGCTACTACGACGCCTACTACAATCGCGCCTTGAAAGTGCGGCGGCGGATCAAGCAGGACTTCGACCGCGCCTTCGAGCAGTGCGACGTGATCGTGGGTCCGACCTCGCCGACGCCGGCGTTCCCGGTGGGAGCGAAGGCGAGCGACCCGCTGGCGATGTACCTCTGCGACGTCTACACGGTGGCGACGAACCTGGCGGGCCTGCCCGGCGTCTCGCTGCCCTGCGGCCTGACGGGCTCGGGTCTGCCGATCGGCCTGCAGATCCAGGGCCGGGTGCTGGACGACCTGGCGGTGCTGCGGGCCGCGCGGGTCTTCGAGCGCGAGCTGGCGCTCTCGCTTCCCTGGCCGTCGTTAACGTAACCCCATAAATCACCCTGGGTGATTTATGGGGTCGCGGAACGCCGGGGTGGCGGAACTGGCAGACGCTGGGGTTTTAAAAACCCCTGGTCCGCAAGGGCCGTGAGGGTTCAACTCCCTCCCCCGGCACTTCGATTCGTCGCGCAGCGACGAATCGAAGTGTGGTGAGCGAGGGAGCAACCCCGAAGGCGACCGAGTCGAACCACTGCAGCCTGTCCGACGCGGGCGGGAAATCCCAAATCCCAACACCCCAATCCCAATGAACTCCCAATGATCCCAGCAGAACTATAGAGACTTGATCGCATCGGCCAACGAGCCGTAGGAACTCCAGCAGTAGATCGGACCCTCACCCTTCCGATCCCCCACATACCAGTCATCGGCCTTCTCGACGGTCTCGACGAGATAGAGCCCACCCACCCGGAGGATCTGCTTCGCAGACAGTCTCTCCCCAAGTCCCTCAGGATGGGCATGGTCAACTGCGATCGCTTTGAAAACCGGAGTATCGGGGGAGATGAAGGTTGCTTCTGGATCGTCAGACTCAGTTCGGATCCAGGACAGGGAATAGGCCTTGGGCTTCAATGCGTCAGCCAGCCAGCTGACACGACCGGTCGCCTCTCGAATGGCCACCTCCAGGCTGTCGATGATGGCTTCGGAGTATCGACCGAAAGGGGTCCAACACTTCTCTTCCGCCTGGAATCTCTCCTCGCCAAATCCAAACGTTCCATTCCTTCGACGGAAAACCTGGACCCGGGCATTTCGCTCGGGGCTATAGATGACTTCGACAATGTCCTGATCCATCTCGCGCAGCTCTTTCTCCCTGCGGTGGCTCATGGATCATTGTGCGTCGCGATTTCTCAATAATCGATGGTTTTAAAAACCCCTGGTCCGCAAGGGCCGTGAGGGTTCAACTCCCTCCCCCGGCACCATGCTCAATCGATCCTGGTCCACTTGTTTTCGTCAAACATCATCACATCCTTGGCCCCGATGGAGTACATCACGCCGTCCCGAGAGCTCAAGTGGTAGTATGTCTGCGGCACATCCTCACCGAAGTCAACGGACGCGAGTGTCTTGTCCCTGAGGGAAAAGACTCCTCTCATGGAGGAGACGTAGAGGCGATCCCCGAGCCAGGAGATTCCCCAGAAGTCGTCATGGGTCACTTTGTGGTCGATCACTTCCCATCGATTGGCGCGCCCTTGGATCAGCATTCCCTGCCGGCCGCAAATGTAGACGACGCCGTCGCCGGCGCAGCACACGTTCGTCAGAATTTGATTCGTCAGGCTGTCGATGGGGCGCCAGGTCGTACCATCGTAGTGCCAAATCTCTCCCCGGCGTCCGACGCCATAGAGATCCTCCTCGGAGAATCCGTCGATCGATTCGAAGCTGTAGACGGTCCGGTCGCCCGCCTCCGGTCGTGCGCTCTGGTCGATGCATGTCCAAATATCGACGCCGTCTCTCCGGTAGGCCTGCCGGCTCATGCCGACAGCGAAAACGGTCTTGCCGATCCCCCGAATTCCCGTCATGAGTCCCCGCTGCCCCGGCGAATCTGGTTCGCCCGGGCGGATCTTCTCCCGATGAACGTCTCCGCTCCCCATGCAAAGGATTTCTCCGCTTCTCCCGAGAAATATTCCCTGCTCCAGGGGCCGCCGGACCACGGCCACTCCGGCCGTCGTCCACTCCTGCATCCCGATGTCCCCTCCGAACCACTTCGGATCGTTCCAGGCCAAGGGATAGGTATGGTCGACGTTCTGGGGAGTCAGTTCGTCGGCGACTAGAGCGAGATAGGCAATATCCTTTCTCCGAACGGCGCCCGTGACGAAGGACATCACGTCGGTCCACTGTCGGGGCATGGAATGGACTCCTGTCGCAAAGGACAAAATCAGGGGTACGCACCGGGAGGATAGGAGATTCAGAAGGGGGTGACAAGTGGAAGAGGAGATCGATCCCGTGGGGCGGGGCTGCCGATCGGCTTTCAGATCCAGGGTCGCGTGTTGGCCCTCTCCCTCCCCTGGCCCTCGTTAACCTGGTGGAACAAGACAACCTGGTTGTCTTGTTCCACACGGACACGCCGGGGTGGCGGAAGGAGGGCTTGCTCGACACAGAGATCGATTAGAGATGCCGAGGCTGATGGACTCATGATTCGATTCTTCCGGATGGTCAGAGGGGAAATCTATGGTTTTAAAAACTCCTGGTGCGCAAAGGCCGTGAGGGTGTGGTCCGCGGAGTTTGCGCCGCCGGCTTGGCCGGTTTCCCCGTCGCCCTCAAATCCAGCGCTGGACCGCCTCGGCGGTATCGCTGGGAAGCTGACTGAAGCACACCCTGGCCTGAGGGGCGTGTTCTTGCACCACATGGATCAGCTTTTCGAAGACCATGAAATTGCCGCGAATCGTCGTGACACCGGCCTCGATCATGATGCAATCGAACGGCTGCTGCTGGAGCCGGCGCATTAACACTCCCTCGGCCGTGTCTCCGAAGTCGGTCAAACAGGTCTGCACCTGGTACCCGAGGCGAGTCATTTCGTCTTTGGAGGTTTTGAGGCCGGCCAGCACCTTCGCGGAATTCATGCCCGGTTGATAACCGGGCCGTGAGAAATCGCTCAGGGCCGGGTCCAAGCCCACCACCAGGACGCTCTTCGGATTCGTCATCGAAGCCTCCCTGCTCTCGTCTGCCCTAAGAGGTAAGGATTTCGACTCTGGACCGAAGAAAGTGCGGAGGAAACGAACATTTTCCGGGAGCCTTGCGTTGGCGCTTCGGAGGGCGACCTCAATGGCCGTGTCCCTCCCCCGTTTCGACCCCTGGGAGCCGGAGCGCTGACATCCCCTCCCCCTCCTGAAGGGCGGGGTGATGCTGGCCCGGCGCCAGGCCGAGGCTTAGAATACCGGCCTTCATGGATCGAAAACCCACGGCGCTTTCCTTCACTACCGTGACCGTCCTCGAGCCCGCCTGCGCGGTCATGGGGGGATCATTCTACTCCGACGGCCTGGAGCCGGCGGCGACGCGGCCCCTCGGCCCCGGGATATACTTGGGCATCGTCCGGTTCAGGACGAGTCCAACTTCATCAGGGAACGACGAGTGGCGAGCGACCGGGACTTCCTCGAGGCGGCCGTCCGCCGGGGCTTCCTCTCCCCCGGGCAGGTGGAGAAAATCCTGGGCAAGCTCGGGGGACGTAGCGCCCGCGAGGTCATCCTGGAGCAGCGCCTCCTGACGGAAGCCCAGGCCGCCGAGATCGCCGGCCTCCCTGCTGACGCCCACCCCGCGGATCGGCAGATCGGCCAGATCGCCTTGTCATGGAAGCTCGTCGATCCGGAGACGCTCAAGCGGAGCGAGGTCGAGCAGCAGGAGGCCCGCTCGCGCGGCGAGAACCCGTCCCTGGGCGAAGTCCTCGTCCGCCGCGGAAGCCTGACCACCGACGATCTCATCCGCATCGTCCGCGAGCAGGGACGGCGGACCGAAGGAGGTCTCGATCTTCCGCGATACGAGATCCGCGCCCGCCTCGGCGAAGGGTCCACCGCGACGGTCTACAACGCCTGGGACCGCGAGCTCAAGCGCCCCGTGGCCCTGAAGCTCCTCCGCGAATCGTCCTCGTTCAGCGACGTCGCCCGTCAGCGCTTCCGTCGCGAAGCCCAGGCGGCGGCCGGGCTGCGGCATCCGAACGTGGTCACGGTCTACGACGCCGGCGAGCAGGAAGGCCGCCTCTACCTCGTCATGGAGCTGGTGGAAGGCCGCACGCTCGGGAAGGCCATGAAGGACGAGCGGCGGGATCTGCCGCTCCTCCTGCGGCTCTTCGAGCGGGCCGCCCGCGGCGTCGCCGCGGCCCACGCGCAGGGGATCATCCACCGCGACCTGAAGCCCGAGAACATCCTGGTGTCCGCGGGAGGCGAGCCCAAGGTCGGCGACTTCGGCCTCGCCCACGTCATGGACTCCTCGATCCCGCTCACGCGGACGGGGGCCGTCCTCGGCACCCCGCTCTACATGGCGCCCGAGCAGGTCGAAGGCCGCGCGAAAGCGTTGAGTCCGAGGACGGACGTCTACGCGCTGGGCGCGATCCTCTATGAGGCGGCCACCGGACGCCCGCCCCACTCCGGCGAGACCCTGAGCGATATCTACAAGAAGATCGTCCACGAAGAGCCGCTCGCGCCGCGGCAGCTGGACCCCGGGTTCTCGCCGTCCCTGGAGGCTGTCATCCTCAAGGCGCTCGCGAAGGACCCCGCCGGCCGTTACGTCGACGCCGGCGCGCTCGCGGACGATATCGCGCGCCATCGTTCGGGAGAAGCGGTCCAGGCCCGGCCGCCGGACCTCCTCTATCGAGTCCGGCGCTGGGTGATCCGGCACCGGATCGCCGTCGCGGGCCTCCTTCTCGCGATCCTCGCCGGCATCTGGGGCTGGAGGGAGTGGCACGCTCGCGCCTTCGACGCAGCGATGCTGGAAGCCAACGAGAACTGGGTCCGACGCCGCAGCGCCCAGGCTCTTCCGCTCTTCGAGCGCGCCGCACGGCTGCGGCCGCGGGATCCGGAACCGATCGTGATGGCCGGCCGCTGCCGCCTGGCGCTCGGCCAGGCCGGCGAGGCGCAGCGCTCCTGGAACGAGGCGCTCGCCCTCCAGCCCGACTACGGGCCCGCGCTCTTCGAAAGAGGCAAGCAGGTCCTCACGGGCGCCGCCCGCCTCCGCGTCGCCTTCGCCGCGGGGTCGGAAACCCAGCGATCGCGCTCGGGCCCCGCCGAGCTGGAGACGGCCTCCGAGCAGGCGGCGCGCCTGCGGGGGGAGGTCGACCTCGCGGCCGCGCGCGGGCTGAGCTCGGACCAGGCGAAGTTCGTCGAAGGGGCGATCGCGCTGGGCAAGGGGCAGGCCGCGGAGGCCGCCGCCGCGCTCCGGGTCTACGCGGAACTCCATCCGGGCGATGCCGGAGCGCTCGCGCTCCTCGGGATCGCGCAGCTCCTCGCCGGCGATCCCGTCACGGCGGAGGCGCGCTTCGGCGACGCGATCACGCTCGATCCCCGTCCCGCCTGGCTCTCGGGGCGCGGCGAGGCGCGGCGCCTCCAGAGGAAGTTCGACGAGGCGCTCGCGGACTTCGCGCGGGCGGACGACGCGGAAGGCCAGGGACTGGCTCTGCAGGCCCTGGGGCGCCTGGACGAGGCGCGTCAGAAATACGCCGAGGCCCTGCGGCGACGTCCGGACCTGGCCAAGGTCTACGACCCGGGACTCTTCCCCCTCTTCCAGGACGACTTCGAGGGCAGCAAGCTCGACCCCGAGGCCTGGATCATCCGCGGCGACGCCGTCACCGAGCGGGGCCAGCTCAAGCTCAAGGACGTTTGCGGGGCCTATGGGAAGCGGACCGTCACCCGCGCGCCCGGCCGCGTCCTGCTGACGGTGTTCCGCGGCACCTACTATCACGGCGGCGGACCCGTCCTCCACTGGATCGGCACCCCTTTCCCGGACAAGAACAAATACAAGGAGGCGGGCTACGGATGGGGTGCGGGGATGCGCGTCCCGCCGACAAGACCCGGAATCGGCGTGAACATCCTTTACCCGCTCTTCGATCGTCCCGGGGCCATCTACCCGGAGTACGTGGACAACCTGGATACCTGCCTCATCACGGTCCTGCGTCCGCAGGGCATCTTCGCGTACCTCGCGGGCGGCGCCCTCACCCGCCTGCCTCGCGCGCGTCTTTGCTTCGTCGGCCACCGCGGATCGGAGCCCGACCTCTACTTCGGCGGCACCAACGAGTACTCGGACAACTCCGTCGAGCTTCTGCGGGTCGGCGATCTGACGGGCGAGTGGGCCAGCGACGACGGGACCGCCGTCCTTCACGATTCGTTCCAGCGGCCCGACGCGCCGGGAGCGGGGCGTCCTGAAAAGGGCACGGGCGAGGCCTGGCGGGCGCCGTCGGCGGGCTGGCGAATCGACGGAAAGCACCTGCTTGGCTCGGGCCGCGGACTGACGTGTCTCACGGAAACGACCCTGAGCGACGGCTGGTGGGACGTCCGCGTCGAGGTGGCGAAGGGCGGCGAGGCCGGGCTCGTCTTCCGCGCCCGCGACCCGGAGAACTTCTGGTATTTCGGCGGCAGCGCGTCGGAGCTGCGCCTGATGAAGCGCGTGAACGGGAAGGACAGCGTCGTCTTCACGACGACGTCCACCCGCCTCAAGCCCGGACGGGTCGCCTGGCTCTCGGTGCGCGCCGAGGGGGAGAAGCTCTACCTCTATTGCGACGACGAGCGCGTCCTTCCTCAGGAGGAGCCCGTTCGGGACCCCGAGTTCCGGGACGCAACGATCGGGGGCCCGGCGGTGCTGGACGGCGAAGCGCGCTTCGAGGACGTCGCCCTCTGGCCGCTGGAGCGCCCCCTGCCGGAGGCCCTCTTTGCCGGGGTCCCCCCGCTCTCCGAAGGGAGCGGACCCGACCTCGCGCGCGATTCGTTCTCCGGGGCGGACGGGACGCCCTTGAAGGACCATCCCCCGGAGCTCGGGGGACCCTGGATCGCCCACGCCGGGACCTGGACGATCGGCAAGCGATCCGCGATGCTGAGCCAGGACCCGAGCCGGGAGGCCGTCGCCACCCTGGACGTCGGCCGGAACGACATGGAGGTTGAAGCGACGATCACCTCCTATAAGGAGCTCGGCGAGAAGGTGGAATGGCACATGGGGCTCGTCGCATCCGCGACGGCGGAGGGCACGCGACTCCAGGACTTCATCGAAGCGCGCTTCGTCTGGCGCTCGGGCCACCCGGAGATCGAGATCGTGGAGATGAAGAAGCAGACGAACGGGGTCAACGTGAGCGGGCGACTGCTGCTCGGCCGGCCCTACCGGCTGCGGCTGGCCGTCTGCGGGCGCCAGGCGACGGCGTACCTCGACGACGTCCCGGTCGTCTCGCTCCGCCTGTCCCAGACGCACACGGGGACGCGGGCGGGACTTCGCCTCGACATGCACGCGGACCAGAACGGTCGCTGGGAAAACTTCCGCGTGCGCGAGGCGCTGCTTCGGGGGGCGCGATAGAGTAGAAGCGATGCGTGCGCTCCTCTTCGTCCCCGTGCTCATGGGCTGCGCCCTTGTCGTCGGAGGATTCACCTCGGATTCCAGCGTCATGATCGGCAGCGGCTTCGGAATCGCCGGGGTGGCGTTCGTCATCTTCGTCATCCTGAAGATCTCGGACGCGTCGGCCGCCAAGGCCGAGCGCCTGAGGATCTGGAAGACCGGACGGGTGGCTACCGCGCGAGTGATTGCGATTGCGGAGGCGCCCGGCAGCGGCGAAGACATTCCAGAGGTCGATCTGGACCTGGAGCTGCGCGGGGAGGGAGCAGCTCCCACGCCGGTCAAGGTCCGATCCTTGGTCTCCCGGCTGGCCGTGCCGCGCATCCAGCCGGGCTGCGAGATTCAGGTCTGGGTGGATCCGGCCGGCGGAAACAAGATCCTGATCGACCCGGCGCTGACCCCCTATCGGATGGAGTAACGCAGGCCCCGATCTCTGAAACCCAGCGACGCGGGCACGGGTATAGCCTCGCATGATTGCGCGCTGGGCATCCGTGCTCCTGCTCTTCCTGCTGATTCCCGCGTGCGGCGGCGAGTCGGGCGGGTCGTCGCCGGCCACGAGATCCTTCACCATGGGCTTCACGAACTGGCCGTACGCGGCGACGATCGCCGCCGTCGACGACACCTGGGCGAAGATCCACGCGCACGGCGACATGATCACGATCCACCTCGATCAGGGGGTTCCCTGGCCGGAGGCGTTTGCCGGCACGCCGTACCCCTCGGCGGTCGAGGGGGAGCTGCAGAACTATTCGACGCACATCGCCCCGGGCAAGACGATCTTCCTGCAGGTCGCCTGCCTGGACACGTTCCGGCAGAACATGGCCGGGTACTGGTCCAACGCGGGCGGCAACCAGCCGCGCCCCGGCGTGTGGGCGGGCCGCAGCTTCAGCGACGTCGAAACCGCGACCGCCTATACCAACTGGATGGCGGACCTCATCGCGCGCTACCACCCCACCTACGTCAACTACGCCGTCGAGGTCACGGAGCTGGCGTGGCAGGATCCCGCCGAATTCGCCGCCTACGCGACATTTGCCGGCCGGGTCTACGGCGCGCTGAAGGCGCTCCACCCCTTGCTGCCGCTCTTCTGTTCGGTGGCGTTGAAATCGCCGGGCTCGGCCGAGATGACGACGATCGCGGCGGGCTACGCGACGATTGCGGCGTACAACGACGTCATGGCGATCAGCGCCTACCCCTACGCGTTCTACTCCCATGCCGACCGCGGCAATCCGGACAAGCTGCCGATCGACTGGCTCTCGCAGGTGGACGCGATGGCGCCGGGCAAGCCGATCGCGTTCGCCGAGACCGCCTGGATCGCCGAGACGCTGGACGTCCCGTCGTTCGGCGTGCACGTCGTGGCGACTCCGGCGGATCAGGCGGCGTACGTCGCCCGCCTCCTTTCCGAGGCCGACGCGCGGAACGCGCTCTTCATCAGCTGGTTCTGCATCGTGGATTACGACACGCTCTGGGCGACCGCGCTGGGAAGCGATCCGGTGGCGAAGGTCTGGCGGGATACCGGACTCTATGACGGTGCGGTCGTGGCGCGTCCGGCGCTCGCGACCTGGGACTCGTGGCTGGGACGGGGCAGACGCTAGGCCGCACCACGGATATACTGGCGGGCATGGCCGACGCTGTTCCTGAACCTCTCCGGTCCATCCTGGAGTCCTGCTTCAACGTCGAAGTCCAGGGGAGGGACTGGATCGGCACCATCCGAAACGTTGCCGCCTCAAGCGGGGATGGGGGCCGCGTCTTCCGCCGCCAGTTCGCCCACGCGATTCTCCATGAGTCAATCTCGCTGGACGATTACTACGCCATCACGCAAGACCCCAACTATCCGACCGTCGCGGAACTCTATGAGCGACTTCGCGAAGTCTGGGCCTGGCTCTACGACAACGCCCCCATCACCGAGGATTGAAGGCGGCGGATCATCTTGCGAGACGTCCTTCTCGTCGTTAGAGTGGCGTTCGCTGCCCCTTGAGAGGACATTCCCATGAAGACGGTCCCGCTCGCTTGCCTCCTGCTGGCTCTGGTCGCCTGCTCCGGCCCGGTTACCAAGGCGGGCGAGGTCCGGAAGACCGGGACGATCCGCTTTGACGTGTCCTGCCGGCCCGAGCTGAAGGCCGATTTCGAAGCGGCCGTTGCCCTGCTCCACTCCTTTTTCTATGAAGAGGCCCGGAGACGCTTCCTCGAGATCGCCGAAAAGGACCCGCAGTGCGCCATGGCGTGGTGGGGTGTCGCCATGACGTGGTATCACCCGCTGTGGGCACCGCCGACGCCCGACGAGATGAAGAAGGGCGCTGAGGCGGTCGCGAAGGCCAAGAAGATCGGCGGCCGGAGCGACCTTGAAAAAGGATTCATCGCGGCCATCGACGCCTTCTTCAACACCGACGAGGGTCCGGCCCCGGCCGATACGGTCGCCGAATCGTGTCACGGTCCCCGCGCCCTGAGCGCCCGGGCGGTCTGCTTCCGCCAGGGGATCGAGCGCCTCGGCAAGTCCTACCCGGACAATCTCGAGGTTAAGACCTTCTACGCGCTGGCCCTGCTGGGAACGGCCCCTCCGACGGACAAGCTCTATCAGAACCAGCTCGCGGCCGCGGCGCTCCTGGAAGCGCTCGCGGAGAAGCATCCGGATCATCCGGGCATTCCGCATTACCTCATCCACGCGTACGACTATCCGTCGCTGGCGGCCAAAGGCCTGGAGGCCGCGCGGCGCTACGGCGAGATCGCTCCCTGGGTGCCCCACGCCCTGCACATGCCGAGCCACATCTACACCCGCATGGGGATGTGGAAGGAATCGATCGACGCCAACCTCGCCTCCGCGAAGGCCGCCCGGGAGTACTCGGCCCGCTTCCACGACGGCGCGTCGACCAACGACGATCTCCATGCCCTCGACTACATGGAATTCGCCTACCTGCAGACGGGACAGGAAGCGAAGGCCGGCGGGATCGTCGAGCATCTCCGCGCGATCCGGAAGTTCTATCCCGAGAAGGATTTCGCCATGGCCTACGCCGCGGGAGCGATCCCCGCGCGCTGGACCCTGGAGCGGCGACGCTGGACCGACGCGGCCGCCCTCGAGATGCCCCACCCGGAGCTCCTCAAGGCCTTCCCCTTCGCCGAAGCCCACATCGAGTTCGGGCGCGCCGTGGGCGGCGCGAGAGGAGGCCGGCTCGAGGTCGCCCGCGCGGCCCTGGCCCGCCTGGCGGAGCTGCGGGAGACGCTCAAGGAGCCGAAGTTCCAGTGGTGGATCAATCAGATCGAGATCCAGCGCCTGGCGGGAGCAGGCTGGCTGGCCTTCGCCGAAGGCCGCAAGGACGAGGCGGAGGCGCGGCTCAAGGAAGCCGGCGCTCTTGAGGACAAGTCCGGCACCCATCCGGTGACGCCCGGCCAGATCCTCCCCGCGAGGGAGCAGCTGGGCGACCTTCTCCTGGAGCTCGGACGCCCGGCGGACGCGCTGGTCGAGTACGAGAAGTCCCTCGAGGCGTTCCCGAACCGCTTCCACGGCCACTTCGGCGCGGGCCGCTCGGCCGAACTCGCCGGCAAGGCGGAGCCGGCGCGCAAGCACTACCAGCATCTGCTGGAGATGTCGAGCGGAGGAGAAGGCTGGCGGGAAGAGCGGGCGGCGGCTCAGAAGTTTCTCTCGCGCTCCTAGGGTCGCGTCAGCCACTCGGCCATCCGGGCGGCCGCCAGGGATCCTTCCTCTCGAAGCAAGTCCCCTGAGGTCGCCGACGCCGCGAGCCCCGCGACGTCGCCGTAGCGAAGCGCGCCGGGGAGGAATCGGTCGTCGTCCACGCTCCGGATCGAACGGAAGCTGAACCCGGCATCCTCCGCGCAGGTCCGGCCGACGGCGTCTCCCGAGAGAGCGCGCGCCAGGAGGGCGGTCGTGCCCTCCGCCCCACAGCCGACGAGATCGACTCGGGTGATCCCGGGTTGGTCTTTCAGCCAGGCGATGGCCGTCAGGGCGTCGTGGACGCGCTCGGCCAGGGCCGTCCGGTTGAAGCAGGGGAAGAAGCCCAACGACGACGGCCGCTCCGCGCGCCGGAAGGGACGGACGGCCAGAACCGGGATGCCTCGGGTAAGAAGCGCGTCGACCACGTCCTTCCGGGATCCCAGAACCACCGCGGCCGCGCCGCGCGGAGCGCTGGGAGTGAATCGCTCGACCACGACGTCGCTCCCGTTGGAACGGGTCAGTCGGAGCGCATTCTCCGTGCGCGACGTCTCCCGGACCGAGTGCGGCGGCGGAAGGTCGCTGGCCACCAGGTGACGCAACGCGGCGCGTCGCTCCGACGCCGTCAGCTTCGTCGCAGCGGCCTCGGCCGAGCGCCGGAGGAAGTCCTTCAATCCTTTCGCGTCGAGCGCGTCGGCGGGTCTCGGGTGAGCCTCGTCGAACACCGCCAGCTCCTTCGGGTCGAGCGGCTCGAAGGGCGGCTCTGTGGGCGCCGACGGGTGTCCCAGCCGCAGCCAGGTGTTGAACCAGGCGTAGACCGCTTCCCGGCTGGTCCGGTTGTAATTGTGCGGCGCCTGGAACCGCACGACGTTGACGCGATCGCCCGCGCCCATCGCCTCGTACGTCGAGCGGATTTCCGGGCCGCCCTTCTCGATCATGTCCTTCGTCCAATCCCCGGTGGCGCTGACGACGATGAGCGGCTTGGGCGCGAAGGCGGCGCAGAACTCGACCGTGTCGCTGCCGATCTTCCCGAGGGCCGCCTGCTCGCAGATGCAATCGCCCTGGAAGCCCGTCGAGACCATGCAGACGGGCGCCGCCGCCGCGAGCCGGGCGTCCGTCATCATGAGCATGAGCGTCTGCGTCGCGCCGCCGCTCTCGCCGGTCACGGCGATCCGGTCGGGGTCCACGTCGGGCCGCGAGAGCAGATAGTCCACGGCGCGGATGCTGTTCCAGGTCTGCAGGCCCATCGTGCTCAGCAGGTACTGCTCGCACTCGAGGCCCTCGAGGTCCAGGGTCCCTTCCGCCGGTCGCGTCGCGGGCATGTCGCCCGGGTGGCGCATCTGCTTGGAGTCGGCGTAGCCGACCATGTCGTAGAGGAAGGCCACGCAGCCCAGCCGGGCGAGGGTGATGCAGCGCGCCTGGTAGGGAAAGCGGTCGGGGTTCGGATTCCCATCGCGGGTCTTCTCCCCCGTGTCCTGGAAGCGGCCCTTGCGGTCATGGCCGTGCGTGCAGAGGACGCCGGGGAAGCGTCCGGGACGCTTGGGGCGGAACAGGGATCCCGTCACGTAGAAGCCGGGGAGGCTGGCGAAGTAGAGGTTCTCGACGACGTACTCGCCGCGGTCGATCGTCCGCGTGACCACGGGGTTCAGGGCGCAGCGCTCGGGCGCGGGCCAGAGTCCCGACGCTACGAGCTGCTGCTCGCGAAGGAAGCGGACCCGCCGCTCCCAGAGGGATCGGTCTGCCGTCGGCGTGAAGGCGTTGCCCTCGCTGACCTTCCGCAGCCGGAGCCTGGGGTCGGGCCCGATCGGGACGGCTCGGTCGGAGGCCAGCTCCGCGGTGCAGCCGGCGAGGAGGACCAGGAGGGCGAGGGGCCTGCGCATGATTACACTACGGCGATGTTGAAGTCCCTCCAGAAGACCGGTGGTTTTAAAAAGCCCTCGTCCCTCCTTCGCGCCTTCTGGAGGGGCAACGCTACCTTTTTGGCTCGTATCGCATCGCGACAGCTCCCGAGCTGTACTCCAGTCGATCGACGAGCTTCAAGTCGAGACCCTTCGATAGCCCGGCGAACAACGTCGGTCCATGGCCCGCTACCCTGGGATGAACAACGAACTCGTACTCATCGATCAATCCCAGCTCTGCCAAGGCCATAGGCAGCTTCACGCCTCCCACGAGCAATCCCTTCCCGGACCCCTGCTTGAGCTCCTGAACGGCTTTCCCCAGATCTCCGCGCACGAGCTCCGCGTTCCAATCGACCCGCTTCAAGGTGCTCGACACGACGTACTTCTTTGCCGCGTCGATCGTCCGGGCGAAGGGGTCCAGCGAAGCGGGCCCCGCTCCCCCCTGCGCCGACGGCCGGAATGCGGCCTCCATCATTTCGTACGTCACCCGGCCAAAAAGGAGGGCATCCGCCCGATTGAGGATCTCGACCGCGCGACGATGTAATTCTTCGTCCGGGACGACTGCACGGTGATCGCAGCACCCGTCCAAGGTGACATTGATGGAATACCGAAGGGGTCTCATCGAGAGGAGTTCCTTCTCATCAGGCATCCAGGGACGATACGCGAATGAAGCGCGCCCAGCGACAAGACCAGTTCTCCGCCTCATGGGTGCCGCAAGCGACCTGGTACTGACCCCGCTGGACTAAGAAGAGAATCCCGATATTCGACATGCCAGGTTGGTTCAAGTGCACGGGAGAATTGTCTTCGGCGGCCGCACGTAACCAAGGACCGGGGTCCTGATCCTCGATGTGATCTGAAGGACGCGCCGGCGACCAGACTACTGTCACCTTCCCGCTTCGAATGTCCAACCGGGCCATCTCCTGCTCTTCACGTGCTCGCTCGGCATGCCTTCGGGCCTCTTCCTCACCCTTCTCATCATTGACCCAGGTTCGGAGGAGCAGGAAGCCGGATCGATCTTCCGTTATTGCCAAGTCGGCCGTGCCGCCCCCTTCGAGTTCCCAGAGGACTCCATGACTTCCTTCGCCGAAGGAAATTCTGGTCACATCGTCCGTCATGGCGTCACAACCGCGGGCATAGTCGGTGTCCGGCTTGAGGTCGACGTGGAAGACTCTCTCCCCTGCCACGGAAAAATCGATTCCCTGTTCGAGATGATCGCGCCATGAATTCAGCCATTCCTGTCGCGCTGCCGCGTTGGAGTCCCTGGGCGACTCGAAGGCGGCGCGGGCCTTGTCGAGGAGCTCTCCTGGGCCCATGGGAAGCTGGTCCCGAATCGTTGCTGAAGGCTCCAGTGCCATTACGGCCTCACTCAGGGACCGGACATAGGCTTGTGCGGCGCTTAGCGTTTCGATTCTGGCGTTCTGATGCCACTCTTCGGCTCCCTGGGGTTGAAAGCGTGAGGGGAGCCGGCGGACCAGCGGGCCATAGCAGTGGACAAGATAGACAGACTTCTCCTTCCATTGCGGGTCTGCTCCCCCCCAAGATAGATAGTCCTCGAGGTCGGCAATGAGAAAGGGACCGCCTTCGCCGCTCGCGTGGCTTCGCCAGGAATACCGGCGATTGGCCGGTGTCTCTGGTCCGTGCATCCGTGGGGTCCTCGATTCGGCTTCCCCTCCATAGTCCCACGCCCATCTCAGGAAGCCAGAAAATAATCGATGGATTCAATAACCCCTGGTCCATCCTTCATCTGACGTCGGGTGAGGTCCATAAGGGGTACCTCCTGCGGGTACTTCGCGCGACCCCTTCGGATTGGCCCGGGAATGTGCGAGCGCCGGCTAGGGCGGGAGCGAGACGACGCTGAACCAGAACTTCTCGATGGCGCGCATGACCTCGTAGAAGTTGGCGAAGCCCACGGGCTTCGTGATGAAGCAGTTCGCGTGCGACTTGTAGGCCAGCGCGATGTCCTCGTCCGACTTCGACGTGGTGAGGACCACGATCGGAATCATCTTCAGGTCGGGGGACGCCTTGATCTCGGCGATCACTTCGCGGCCGTCCTTCTTCGGCAGGTTCAGATCGAGCAGGATCAGGTCCGGCCGCGGCGCCTGGGCGTACTTGCCCGTGCGGCGCAGGAATTCCATCGTCTGGATGCCGTCCTCCACGATGTGAAGATTCAGGAGGACCTTGGAGCGCTCGAGGGCCTCCCGCGTCATGAGCTGGTCGGTGGGGCTGTCCTCCACCAGCAGCATGTTGATCGGCCGCACGTTGTTGTACGACGGGTTCATCGATTCCTCGGTTCAATCCGGATTCTAACCAAATTGCACCCTCGGGGAAGAATAGGATTTTTCCCCTCCCGTTCAATTCAGGAACCCGAAAAGGTATAGTCAGGCATGCGTCTGCAGGATCATCCCCTTCGCCTCCTCCTGGGATTGATTCTGGCCTGTCTCATCCCCGGCGCAGCCCCCGCCCAGGCCCCGGAGGAGATGAGCTACGTCTTCAACGCCCCCGAGTCCTCGCTCGACGTCCGCTACGAGTACCACTGGGAAATCCTGCGCACGGCGCTTGAGAAGACCCGCGGGAAATGGGGCCCCTACCGGATGAGCGGCTCGGAGCGCATGACCGAGAAGCGCCAGGCGTACGAGCTCAAGAACGCGACGGGCAAGCTGACCGTCATGTACCTCGGCACCGTGCCCGACTTCGAGAAGAACCTGTACGGCATCCACATCCCCGTCGACCGGAACCTCGGCGGGTACTGCGTCTTCCTGATCCGCAAGGAGCGCCGGAACGATTTCCGCGACGTCGCCTCGGTCGAGGATCTGAAGCGGTACTCGTTCGGGCTGGGCCTGGGCTGGATCGACGTCGACATCCTGCGGCGCAACAACCTGCAGGTCGTCACGGGCTCGAACTACGACGGCCTCTTCGAGATGCTGCTCCACAAGCGCTTCGACATCTTCCTGCGCGCCGCGGTCGAGGTGCTCGACGAGCAGGCCCAGCGAAAGGACACGCTGCCCGACCTCTTCATCGAGGAATCCCTGATCCTGTACTACCCGCTCCCGATGTACTTCTGGTTCTCCAAGACTCCGGCCGGAAAGCGGCTGGCCGACCGCGCGGAAGAGGGCATGCGGGCCATGATCGTCGACGGCAGCTACGACGAGATCTTCAACAAGTTCCAGCGCCACAAGATCGAGAAGCTCCGGCTCAAGGAGCGGAAGATCCTCCGGATCGAGAATCCTTTCCTGGGTTCCGAGACGCCCTTCCAGGACAAGCAGCTGTGGTTCGATCCGCAGACCTACAAATGACCGGGGCCCCTTCTCGTCCGGGGTCCTCCATCGCCTCCGTCGTCACGCTCGCCCTCGTCATCGTCATCACGGTGCTGCTCGGAATCGCGGGCGTGATCGCCTACCGCTCGGTCTACGAGACGCGATGGGAAGATCTCCACAAGGGGCACCGGACGCTGGCCGACCAGCTGGCGGTCGGCTTCGCGTCGCCGCTGTGGAACTTCGACCGGCCGACGATCGGCAAGATCGCCGAAGGGGCCTTCCACGAGGAAAACATCAGCGGCCTGATCGTGCTGGCCGAGGACGGCACGGTCGTCCATGTGCGATCGCGTGACCCGCAAGCGTGGGACCGCATCCTCGAGCGGGATCCTGTGGGGGAGTCGGACATCGTGGAAACGCGACCGATCCTCTTCGAGGGCGAGCCCATCGGCCGCCTGAAGGTCATGGCGACGAAGCGCTTCGTGCAGCGCGATCTTCGCGCGACGCAGAGCCACGTGGTCCTGGGGATCGCGGGCCTCGACCTGGCGGTGATCCTCAGTCTCTACGTCCTCCTCCACCGGGTGATCCTCCGGCCGCTCAAGCGGATCGAGGAGTACGCGGTCGCCGTGAGCGCGGGCGGGCGCAGCGATCCGCAGGAGCCGCTCCGGGGAGAGCTGGGTGTCCTCCAGAAATCGATCCTCGAGATGATCCGCCAGCTCGACGCCCGCTACACCGCGCTGGAGCAGGGCCGGGCGGAGCTCAAGCAGGCCAACACCGAGCTGGCGCGCTCCAACGCGGAGCTCCAGGAGTTCGCCTACGTGGCCTCCCACGACCTGCAGGAGCCGCTCCGCGCCGTGGCCGGCTGCGTCGAGCTGCTCCAGGAGCGCGTGCACGGGATGCTCGATGCGAAGGGCGAGGAGCTCATCACCCACACCGTCGAAGGTACCTTCCGGATGCAGACGCTCATCGAGGACCTGCTGGCGCTGTCGCGGGTGGTGACGCGCGCCGGCCCCGCGGCCGCGACCGATTCGGACAAGGTCCTGCAGCAGGCGCTGGCGAACCTGTCCGTCGCGATCAAGGAGAGCGGCGCGGAGGTCACCCACGATGTCCTCCCGACCCTGACCGTCGATCCCACGCAGCTCCTCCAGCTCTTCCAGAACTTGATCTCCAACGCGATCAAGTTCCGCGGCAAGGAACCCCCGAAGGTCCACGTCTCCGCCGCGCGGGACGGCGCCGCGTGGCGCTTCTCGGTGAAGGACAACGGCATCGGGATCGAGCCGCAGTACTTCGAGCGCATCTTCCGGATCTTCCAGCGCCTCCACACCCGGCGCGAGTACGAGGGCAACGGCATCGGGCTCGCGGTCTGCAAGAAGATCGTGGAGCGGCACGGCGGCCGGATCGGGCTGGAGTCCGCGCTCGGGCGCGGGTCGACGTTCTCCTTCACGATTCCGGACCCGCCGCCGGGCAGCGCCCCCCGATCCGACTGAACGGGACTTTTCCCTGCCGCGACCCCGTTAGTAATCCCGAAGCACGGGAGGACGACGAATGAACCCAGCGCGATACGACCAGGTCATCGACTCTGCGGAAGCGTTGCGGAAGATCATCCCTCCGCCGTCCGAGCTGGTGGTCCGGAAGGCGCTTCCGGCCCTCGACGCCCACGCCCGGAGCTTCATCGCCCGTTCCCCCTTCGTGGTGATCGCGACCTGCGGGACCGCCGCGGGCTGCGACGTCTCGCCCCGGGGCGAGGCTCCCGGAGGCTTCCTTGTCCTCGACGATCACACCCTCGCGGTCGGCGATCGCCCCGGAAACCGGCGGACGGATTCCTTTCTCAATCTCCTGCAGAACCCCAAGATCGCGCTCCTCTTCCTCGTTCCGGGAGTCGACGAGACGCTGCGCGTCAACGGACGGGCGAAGATCGTGGTCGACGCGGGTCTCTTCGAGAAACTCGCCGTGGGGGGAAAGGCGCCCCTGCTGGCACTCGTGGTCGAGATCGAGGAGGTCTTCTTCCAGTGCGGGAAGGCCTTCCGCCGCTCCCGGCTCTGGGAGCCCGCGACGTGGCCGGACCCCAAGGAACAGCCCTCCCTGGCCTGCGTGCTCCGGGATCAGATTCCGGAGCAGGTTCCCTCGGTCGAGAATCTCGACCGGATCATCCAGGACGCTTATCGGAACGGGCTTTACTGATCAGTCGGGCAGTTTGACGGCGTAGACCCCCGTGGAAGAGCTGCAATAGAGCGTGTCGCCCAGCAGCAACGGCGTCCCGTTCGGCAAGGGGCGGCTGAGCAGCAGCGCTTTTCCCGTTTTCAGGTCCGCCCGATAGAGCCCATCCGTCCCCGCCAGATAGATCCAGCCCCGGAACGAGGTCCGGGGCAGTGGCGAGCTGCTGCAGGGCAGCGTCCAGAGCAGCTTCCCCGTTTCGGGATCGAGACAACGCACGACGTACTTTGGATTGCTCTTGCTGAAACCCAGGCTCGTCAGGACCAGGAGCCGGCGCTCGATCAATTGCATTCCGAGAATGACGTTCCAGCCGTCGCGTTTCTCGCCGTCGACCCAGGTCCGGGAGCCGTTCTCCTTCGCCAGGGCCACGACTCGGGAATCGGTCATCGCGCCGTACACGGTGCCGGCGTCCTGGGCAAGGAGGCGAGGTCCGCACCCGTTGAGGTCCAGGATCTCGGCGGCCCAGATGTCGCGACCCTGCTGGTCCCACTTGCGGACTTTGGAGCCGGAGAAGTAGATGAATTGGTCGTCGAAGAGCACCCGCTGCTCCGGGCCGGGCGATCCCAGGGAGAACGGGCGCTGTTCGTTTTCGGGGAGGGCGCGCTCCCACAGCGGCCGCCCCGTCCCCGACTCCAGGGCGGCGACCTGCTTCTGCTCGTAGACCAGGCAGGCCTTCTTGAAGGACCCGAGCGGAAGGGGGAACCCGATCTCGGGTCCCTTTCGGCTCCACAGCACTCGCCCCGAGGGGACGTCATACGCCCGACATTCGGAAGGCCAGCCGGAATGCACGGCGACCGCGACGGAGCCGAGGAGCTCCAGGCGGGGATACCCCGTGAAGCCAATGTGGAACGACGAGAGCGGCTTGCCCGTTCGGGCGTCCACGAAGAATTCCTCTTCTTGCTGATAATGGACGACGCCTTCCCTGGCCCAGAGGTTCGTGGGCGCTCCGGCGAGGGCGATCGACCACTCCCCGCGACCCGTGGCCGCGTCGATGCAGAGGAGCGTCCCCTTCCCTTCCGCTTCCGACTCCGTGGCGTAATAGAGCTTTCCGGCGTCCTGCACCATCGGCGTCAGGGCCTTTCCGGGTCGCGTCCAGAGATCCTGTCCGTTCGAGAGCCGCAGCTCGATGTCCTTGATGACCGCGAGCGCCCGAGCCTGCGTTTCGGCGTCCCCGCCCTTGGCCGCTTCGCGGAGCAGCGGCAGCGCGGGTTTCCCGATCTCGACCAGGCCCCGGGCCGCCTCCTCCCGAACCTTGGCCTGCTCATGTCCAAGCTGCCGGAGCAGGCGTTCGACGGGATTGTCCTGCGGCGTCGCGGGAAGGAGCAGGAGCAGGATGAGGCCGGGAAGGGTCATGACGGTATCCCCCAACAAAACCGCCCAGACGTTTCCCTCTTGGACGGCACGAAGCCGACTCGAGTGCCCCATTTCTGGAGATCCAGGGCTCAGGAAACTTTGCATCGTGCGGAGGGGCGCCGGCGGGCTACACTTCGGGTGCCGAACAGAGGAAGGAGACGATACCCCCATGGCGCTCAACGAAAACGAAACCTGGATGGGTCAGCCCCAGTTCGTGCGGGACGCCTTCCAGACCAAGTTCGCGATGCCCACCAAGGACCTGCTGCGCGAGGGGATGATCCTCTACAAGTTCAACGACTTCAAGAGCTTGCACGCCCCGGGGGACCCCCGCCTGTCGGCCTGGTGGAGCCCCTACCTCATCTATAAGCATGATGCCGGCTGGGACCAGAAGGAGAAGATGGCCAAGGCCAACGGCATCAGCGTGCGGGAATGGGGCCGCCTCACCTCGGCGGTGAAAGAGAACTGGAATTCGCTGAGCTACCTGCTGATCATCACCCTGAAAGTGCCGGTCTACGGCTTCTTCGGAGGCTTCGCCAAGATGGCCCGGATCGACGCCGGGGCCACCAGCAAGGTGGTCGCGGGAGAGGGGCGCGGCTCGAAGAACCTTCCGGGCGGCGCCACCCAGTTCTACATTCCCAACCTCACCGCCGACCACGTCAGCAAATGGCACGTGGAGGACCTGTTCAATCGCTAGGGCGGGTCCGCGTCATCAGGTTCCCAGCAATTCCTTCATGACGGCGGCCATCTCGAGCAGCGCCTTGTCGCCCTGGCCCACGTACGTCGACCCGTGCATGGTGGCGCAGACGCGGGGCTTGAGCGCTGCCAGGTCCCGGATCTGGGAGTCCGTGCGCGGCGTGTAGGGCATGTAGTTCGCCAGCGGCCCCTGCTGGAAGAAGCGCGTCGTTTCGCGGAAGGCGCCCACCACGTCCGACTCGGTCACCGCGACCGGATCGCCGGCATGGCCGAACAGATCGGAGCAGAGCAGCGTCCGGGTGCTCTCCTCGAAGAGCATGCCCGCATCCCATCCGTGGGGCAGGTGCGGCGTCGATTTGAAGCGGAAGCGGTGCTTGCCGGTCTGAAAGGTTTCATCGGGCTTCAGGCCGCGGGCGGGACGGAGCGCCCCGTCGTTGACGAAGACCATGGCGCCCACGATGCTGCAGAGCGCTTCGGCGCGGGGCGCGAGCGTCAACCATTCATTCAGCGACCCGCACTCGTCCGGCTCATAGTGGCTGAACGAAATGTAGCGGATCGACGCGGGATCGATGACCTTGGACACCGCGTCGCGGACCACGGGGAACAGCTGTTTCATTCCGGTTTCGAAAAGCAACGGTTCCTCGTCTTTGACCAGGAACTGGTTGAATTGCAGCTTGATGTCGGGAACGAAGGTGCTGATGCGATAGATGCCGTCGGCGATCTCGTCAATGTGCGTTCCGCTGCTCATGATTCCTCCTTTGGACCTCCAGGCGGAGTCTAGCAAGAATCGACGGCTTCAAGTCCCCCGGACCCGATTTCGCCTGCAGGATTGGACATTCGAGGAAAAATAAGAATCCAGGTGAGAATCGGGGGCTCCCGGTACAGACTCGCGTCTCTCGCCCTGGCGTCGATTCCGAGTCGCCGGGTTGGGAGATCGGCCTAGCTGGCGACTTGAACGTACTCGACGACCCGCTCGGCCTGTTGTACGTAAAGGTCGAGGAGCTTGAGCTCGTGGTCGCTCGGCCGGTGGCGCCGAGAGAAGTGGGCGTTGAGCATGCCGAGGATACGGCCGTCGTGGCCGAAGAAGGGCGTCGCCACGCAGGCGACCAGGCCCTCGAGGATAAAATAGGGTCGGATCTCGATGAAGCGATCGTCCACGTGAACGTCCTCGGCGATGACCCGAGTCTGTTTTTCGAGCGCCAGGCCGCAGACGCCCTGCCCCAGCCGGACCGTGGCGAAATGCTTCAGGATGTCGGATTGGAATCCGACCTGGCCCTTCATGATCAGGGATCGGGACGGCTCGTCGTGAGTCTGGACCGTTCCCTTCTCGGCATCCAGCAGCTCGATGCAGGCCTCGAGGACGTGCTGGAGCATCGGGTCGAGACTCGCGCCACGCAGGAGGTGGGCCGACAAGGCGTGGAGGCGCTGCATGTCGGCGAGTTCGCGGGCGAGACGGTCCTTGAGCTCGCGCAATTCGAGCTCGGCGCGGATCCGCTCCATTTCGGCCCGGGCCTCGCGCAGGGCCCGCTCGATGGAGGGCACGAGCCGCGCCAGGTTCCCCTTGAGGACGTAATCGGTGGCGCCCCGCTTGATGGTCTCGATGGCCCGGTCTTCCCCGAGCTCGCCGGTAAGCATGATGAAGGGAAGGTGTCCGTAGTTCGCCCGGACGAAGCGAAGCGCCTGATCGCCGTCGTAGCCGGGCATCCGGTAGTCCGAAAGAACGATATCGAACGTGCGCGCGGCCAGGGCCCCGGCGAACTCCTCCGGGGTGTGGACCCACGTGATGACGCAATCGAACTTCTTGGATTTCAGGTGGAAGCGGATGAGCTCGGCGTCGTTGGAATCGTCGTCCAAATGCAGAATCGCCGGTGAAGAGCCGCGGTTCATCATGAGGTCTTCTTTAGACGCTTAGCCTCGCGAACTTCATCCACAAGGATTATGAACTCTATTAACTTTTGTGATAAAGCGGTTCAACCCCGTTTTGTGGACATTTGGAAAAGGTGAGGGCAGTTTCGCCGGAATACGGAATATAGTTTCGATGATGATATCGATGCGACTCCTGGCCCTCCTGCTCCTGACGGGCGCCGCGCCCGCGGAAATTATCTGGCGCGGGGATTTCGAGACGGGCAACCTCGAGCAGTGGAAGGGGGCGCCCAAGGCCGACGGCATCAAAATCGTTCAGGACATCGTCCGTGAGGGAAAATACGCCCTGCGGATCGACGGAACCAACGCCGCCAAAAGGGGCAGCCTGGACCGCATCGAGTTCCAGCATCAGCCCGCGTCCACGGCGGAGGGCACGGAGCGCTACTTCAGCTGGAGCGTCTACCTGCCCAAGAAGTTCACGGAGACGAATCACAATGTCGGCTACTTCGAGGTCCGGAACGCCTGGACCCAGGTGATCGGGTTCGAGGCCAAGGGGGAGGACCTCAAGTTCACGACGCGAGTGCCCTACAAGGTCCAGTGGACGGGCAACGGAAAGCTCACGGCCGGGCATTGGCACGACTTCGTGCTCCACGTCCTCTGGTCGCGCGATGCCGCGAAGGGCTTCGTGGAACTCTGGTACGACGGCGAGAAAGTCGTTCCGCTGGCGAAAACGGCGACGCTGAAGGACGAGAACCCCGTCTTCTTCCAGCTCGGCTTCATGCGCGAGACGAGCGACGTGCCGGAGTCGATCATCATCGACCACATCGTCGAGGCGACGACTCTGAAGGACGTCACCCCTCCCCCGCTGCCCAAGGGCCGCTGAGGCCGTAACAATTCCTCCCCGACCGCCTCGAATCAGAGGAATGGTCCAGAGTCGCGCGAGACGTCGGGGGCTGCTGCTGCTCCTCCTCCTGGGAGTCTGCGCCCAGGCCGGGTGCATCACCCGCTGGCTGGGGCTCGGCGGCGAACCCGAGGTCGAGGGGTCCAAGGGCAAGGTCCCCCTCGCGAGGGTGGAACGCCAGCTCGACAGCTTCGCCGAGCGGCAGGTGACCCTGATCGCCGACGCCTGCACCGCCATCAAGCGCGAGGCGCGCGACCCGGACGAGCGGCGCCGGGCGCATCACTTCATGCTCGCCAACGGGACCGCGGTCTACGACATCGTCACCGAGCCGGAACCGCTCCGGCGGCTCGCGGACCTCTACATCCTGATCGAGCTGGAAAACCTCGTCTGGGTTGTGGAAGGCCGGGCCGTGAAGCGTTTCGGGGACCGCGGCGGGCAACGCCTGGCCGCCGCGATCGAGGAAATCCGCCGCGGGATGTCGCACGTGGCGGACCTGGCGATGAAGCCCGATCGGCGGCTCCACTTCGACGCGCTCATCCATCAATGGAGGGAGCGGAACCCCGACGTGGAGTTCGTCGCCGGCATCCGCTTCGGCGCCCTGCCGGGGGTCGCGGGGAAGTCGGTCCTCGAGAGCGCCTCGTCGTTCTTCGACGTCATCAATCCCATCTCGGACACGAGCGAGTCCGTCGAGCGGGCCCGCGTCCTGGCGGACCGCGCGTTCTTCTACTCGAAGCGCTTCCTGAAGCTCGCCGACTGGCAGACCGAGGCCGCCATCGAGGACGTGCTCGCCAAGCCCGAGGTCCGGGGGGTTCTCGAGGACACCCACCGCGCGGTCGTGGCCACGGAGCAGATCTCCAGGACGGTCCGGGAGCTTCCCGACCGGGTCGCGAGGGAGCGGGAGGAGATCCTCGCCGACTTCGACGAGCGCAATGAGGAGGTGCTCGGGTCCGTCCGCGAGATTCGCGGGACCATCGTGGACGCGCGGGAGCTGGCCGCGCGCCTCACCGAGACCGGCAAGGCGTTCGAGGGGACGTTCCGGGCCCTGCACGAGGTGGTCGGGACCTCCGAGAAGGACCCGAAGGCCCCGCCCTCGCGGCCCTTCGACATCCGCGAGTACACCCAGGCCGCGGCGAAGATCGGCGATGCCGCGCGGGACAGCGAGATCCTGCTGCACGCCGGCCGGGACTTCGTCGACCACCTCGTCCGGAGGCTGGCCGAACTGATCGTCCTCTTCTTCGCCGCGCTTCTCGTCTATCGCCTCGTGGCGACCCGCTGGATCCGGCCGAAGGCCCCGACGCCGCAACCCCCGGACGAGACGCCGCTCGGCTCAGCGACCTGAGTCGTACTGCCCCTCCAGGATGAAGGAGACGCCCAGGCCCGAGTCCCCTTCCCCAACGGTCCGGAAGTTGGCGGACCCCGTCCCTCCCGTCCTCACGCCGACGGCGAGCAGCTCGAAGAAGATGAACGCGTTCTTCCGCGCATCGTAGACGGCCTTCCCCCGGAGCTTGCCGTCGTAGCTCCGGTCCGGCAGCTCGGCGCGGAATTCCCCGTCGAAACGGACCGTCGTCTGGTCTCCTTTCGTGGAGATCGGCTCCGTCCAGAGCGCGGCCTTGCGGACCGCCGTCTCAGGCCAGCCCCCGGCCTGTCCGCGCACGTTGTCGATCAGCGACTCCCGCGCGAGGCGGCGGAAGAGCGCGGCGGGCACTTCCGTGCGGGCCCCGTTCTTCGGCAGGAAGCCCGCGGCGTCCTGCCCGCTGAAATCGAGCCAGTTCTGGTTCCACGCGGTCTTGTACTCCCCGGGACCGGCGAACTTGCCGTCGGCGCGCGGGAGATCCCGCGAGTTCACCTGGAGGATCAGCGACGCGCCCGCCCCGATGCTTCCGCCGGCGCGGGACGCGACCCCTTCGCGTTCCCAGAGCTTCCCGGCGCGGCGCGGGATCGGCTGGGGCTGCAGCCCTTTCTCCTTGACCGTCTTCTCCCACTGCTCGAGGGCGGCGCTCAGCATCGAGATCGTCTGCTCCTTGTTGTGCCGGGCCGCGTGGGCGCCCAGGTAGTCCCCGTCCGCCGTCATCGAGTAGATGCCCTGCTTGGTGCCCGCCACGAACCACTGATCGAGCGGGACCTTCTTGCCGAACTCCTGGAAGAACTTGGGCCCCTTCCCGTCGAGATGTTCGAGGCCCCAGACTTCGTCGGCCACGCAGAGGAACTTGGACGCCAGCTTCTGAACCTCGTCGTCGGACCACACACGGCGGCCCAAAACGCCGTTGTTTCAGGTACACCCCAGCGGGTGACCGTTCATGGCCCAGAGGAGGATGGGTCGCTGGAGCGCCTTGGCTTCCTGGATCGCGGCCCCGAGCTCCGTGCGCCACTCCAGGCGCTCCCACTTGTTGTCGGCGTCGCTGGGGCGGATGAAGTCGACCCACTTCCGGATCGTGTCGTCCGTCAGCACCGGGACGAACGGCGGCGCCTGCACTTCTCCCGGCTTCAGGATCCCCCGCGGTTCGAAGGGCCGGGTCGTCAGGGTGAAGCAATCGATCGAGCCGTGGTTGTGCATCTTGAAGGAGAGGCTGAGCGGGCCTTGCTTCAGCGGCAGAGGTCCGGCCCGCAGCCAGCCAAGGAGGCGGAGGTCAGGCTTGTCGTCGGTCGCGAGATTGACCACGTCGACGGGCTTGGAGTTCTCGAACTTCGTCCAGGACCCTCCGTTCACCTGGAAGGAGAGCGTGCCCATGGGATTGCCCCGGACCCAGAGGACGTAGTCGCCGTCCTTGGGGATCGTGAGGTCGTACTGGGCGGTCCCGTCGGAATTCCCGAAGTGGCTCAGCCAGCCGCTCCCGGACATCTGCTCCTTGCGGACCGCGTCGGAGTACCAGGGGTGGGGCGTCACGTGCTTGACGCTGGCGGTCTCCCCCTCGACCCAGACCGTGTCGTTGTCTCCCGGCGATCCGGGCCCCGCGGCGGCGGAGGCGCCGAGCAGGAACATGAGGGCGGCCGTTCTGATCTGCGGCATCGGGCCATTCCTTTCACTACCGAACCCTGGCCGCTCCAACGAGGGGTGCACCTGGGTTAACCCCCGGTCCGGTCGATCTCACGAGAAAAGGACTCCAGGGATCAGTTCGGAAGCGGGTCCCCGGTCTGTAGACTAAAGTGAAATGCGCCCGTCGGAGGGACGCCTTGTCACCCAGCGCGGCGATGGGGACAAGCGGAGCTTCCTGCGGATGCACGGCCTGCCGCTCCCGCCCGTCACGTCGTGAACGTGCCCAGGCGGTCTCTCGCTCAGTACAGAGGGGGTCGGAACTTCTCCGCCATCCAGGAGAACAGTTTGAAGAAGAAGCGGCGGCCGGACCGCGACAAGCGGCGCGAAGCGCCCGCCTCGCCCGGACGGTACTGGTACAGGGTCGTGTGCTCCGCCGAGCGTTCTTCGTCCGGCCGCCCGCTGCTGTAGTAATAGAGCGCCAGGGACTTCCGGGTCATCGCCTCGGGGCAGAGCAGCGGCTCGGGGTGCCCGTGATAGGCCCAGTCCGTCGTGCTGAAGATCACGCAGCGGTTGAACGTCGGCAGGATCTTCTTCTCGCATTTCGACATGGACCGGTTCCAGAGCTCCAGGTGGCCCCCGTAACTCTCCTCCCAGTTCGAGTTCAGGTAGAGGAGCAGGTTGAGGCGGCGGTCCAGGCGGAGCCGCGGGTGCAGGTTGAAATCGGCGTGGATCTTGAGGAAGCCGCCGCGTTCGATCTGGTGGAGCCCGCCGCCTTCCAGGTAGGGATCCGGGACCAGGCCCTTGATGGACGTCAGCGTCTCCAGCCACTGGAGGAAGGGGGCGGAGTTGAGCTGCGCCAGCATCGAGCGGATGAACTCCGGCATCTGGAGTTCGTCGCGGCTTGCCAGCTTCAGGCCGGAGGCGTCTTGAAAGCGGATCCAATCGATGCTGCCGGGCCGCGGGAATTCCCCGGCCAGACGTTCGGCGGCCTCGCGGGGAAGGAAATCGTCGATGACGATGTGGGGAAAGGGCTCGGCCGTCGCGTATTCCTCCCGCCGCCGCGACGCCAATTCGGAAAATCGGGCATCGTGGAAGATCGGGGCCGTTCCGGGGAGCGCCAATGCCCTCTCCTCCCTCAGATAAGGGTTCTCCCTAGGTCAGGGTTTCCCTGATTCTATCACACAGGTTCAATTTCTGGTGACCCGCGTATCGACCGGCGCTCTCGCCGACGGTATAATCCCCCCGGTACGGAAGGGAGCACCGCCATGCCGATCGTGACCCGGGCCCTCGCGCTGACCGTCCTGCTGTCGGGAAGCGCCGGCGTCTTGGCTCTGCCCGACTCCTGTCGGGCGACCCAGTTCGTCCTCATCGACGTCACGTTCACCTTCACGAAGGAAGACGCGGAGAACTCGACGCCGAGCAAGTCGCACTACTACGTCCGGGGGGACAAGGTCAACCCGGACCGGCCCAAGGACTGGACCTCGCCGGTCGACTACCGCAACGGAACCGTCCACATCCGCACGGAGGTCCTCGAGAAGCCCGAGGGCGGCCAGCCCACCATCTGGAACCTCTGCTACATCCCCAACAAGGGTCAGAAGAACGGCTACGGCTGCACGACCACCGGGATCTACAAGGAGAAGGGCGTCTACGACGTGGACGTCTCCATGACCAAGTTCTGGGAGAACGAATCGATCCTCTGGACGGAGGGCGTCAAGGAGATGCACCTCGTCCTCAAGGACGACAAGAACCTCCACGCGCACAAGCGGCCCGACCCCGAGAAGTTCTTCCCCACCAAGGTCCGCATCACCATGGTCCAGGTGGCGGCCGGCGCGAAGTACGACGCCAGCCTCGTCCCCAACCTGCCGCCCGCCAAGAAGGACTGAGCCCTCCCGGACCCTCGACTTTATATTTCTTTCGTCGCGCGAATTTATTTGACAACTAGTTAATTGAATTGATAGTATATTAATACAAATGAGCCCACGAGCATACGACCGGAGGTTGAGGATCGCGGCGGCCGAGGAGGCCAAACGGCGGATCACGGAAGCCGCGGCGGCCCTCCACGCGCGCCACGGCGCCGTCGGGACCAGTCACGCCATGATCGCCGAGAAGGCCGGGGTGTCGATCCCGACCGTCTACAAGTACTTCCCCACCACGGACGAGCTGATCCCCGCCTGCACGGGCCTGGTCGCCGGCCGGGCGCCGCTCGCCCTCGGGGAGGGGATCTTCGACGCCCTCTCGGACGTCCCGGAGCGGCTGCGGGCGCTGGCCCGGGCCCTCTTCCGGATCCACGAGTACTTCGCGCCCTGGCTGCGCTGGTCCGACACGGACGCGGCGGCGTTCCCGGCGCTCCAGAAGTTCCTCGAGGAGGGACGGCTCGCGCGGCTGCAGCTCCTCCGGCGCGCCCTGTCGCCGAAGGGAGCGAAAGCGCCGGCGGAGTCGGAGCTCCTCACGGCTCACATCCTGCTCGAATACCCGTCCTGGAAAGTTCTGACTTCGGCGGGACACCCGTCGGAGGAGGCGGCGGCCCTGGCGGCCGACGCGGTTCTCCGGCTGCTCTCGTCCCGTCCTATTGAAAGGAGACGTCCATGAACACGCGCATCGACGAAATCGCGGAGGGCATCTACCGGATCAGCACCAAGAGCGAGGTCGTCCCGGGGGGCTTCACCTTCAACCAGATCCTGATCCGGGACGAGGAGCCCCTGCTCTTCCACATGGGGCTGCGGGGGACCTTCCAGGCCGTCCGCGAGGCCGTCGACCGCGTCCTCCCCGTGGAGACGCTTCGCTATCTCGCCTTCTCCCATGTCGAGGCCGATGAGTCGGGCGCGCTCAACCAGTTCCTGGCGGTGGCTCCCAATGCCGTGCCCGTCTGCAGCCGCACCGCCGCCATGGTCTCCGTGAACGACCTGGCGGACCGTGCGCCGAAGCCGCTGGCCGATGGGGAGACGCTTCGCCTGGGTCGCCACGTGGTTCAGTGGCACGACACCCCCCATCTGCCCCATTCCTGGGAGTCCGGCTTGATGACCGAGACCACCACGCAAACGTTCCTCTGCGGCGACCTCTTCACCCACGCAGGGGCGGACGTGGCTCCCTTGACCGAGTCGGACATCCTGGGGCCGAGCGAGCAGATGCGGTCCAATATGGACTACTATTCGCATCCCGGCGACGCCGCGGTCATGCTCCGTCGCCTGGCGGCGACCAAGCCCCGGACGCTCGCGCTGATGCACGGGAGTTCGTGGAAGGGCGACGGCGAGAAGCTCCTGACGGCCCTCGCGGACACGCTGGCCGCGAAGCGCGCGTAGCCGACGGGACGCCGGCGAAAACTACCTGGAGCTTTTGGCCGCGGCTACGCGAGGATCCCCTTCACCAGCTTGCCGTGGATGTCGGTGAGCCGGAAGTCCCGGCCGGCGTAGCGGTAGGTCAGGCGCTCGTGGTCCAGCCCGAGCAGGTGCAGGATCGTCGCCTGCAGGTCGTGCACGTGGACGGGGTTCTCGACGACGTTGTAGCCCAGCTCGTCCGTGAGGCCGTACTGGAGCCCGGGCTTCACGCCGCCGCCCGCCATCCACATCGTGTAGGCGTGGGGATGGTGGTCGCGGCCCAGGCTGCGGCCCAGCGCGGCGTTCGTCTCGACCATCGGGGTGCGGCCGAACTCGCCGCCCCAGACCACGAGGGTGGAGTCCAACAGGCCCGCCCGCTTCAGGTCCGTGACGAGCGCCGCGGCGCCCCGGTCCGTCTCGCCGCAGTTCTTGCGCAGGTTGCCCGCGACGTCGCTGTGGGCGTCCCAGCCCTCGTGGTAGATGTTGATGAAGCGCACCCCGCGCTCCACCATGCGGCGCGCCAGCAGGCAGGCCCGCGCGAACGAGGCTTTCGACGGGTCGCTGATCCCGTAGAGCGCCAGCGTCTCCTTCGACTCCCCCTTCAGGTCCATCAGCTCCGGCGCCGACGTCTGCAGCCGGTAGGCCATCTCGTACGACGCCACCCGAGTCTCGATCTCCGGGTCCGCGAGCTCGCCCAGCCGCTTCCGGTTCAGCTCACCCACGAGGTCCAGGGTGTCGCGCTGCGCCCGCGCGTCCACGCCGGCGGGACTCGTCACGTCCAGGATCGGGTCGCCCGAGTTGCGGAAGCGCACGCCGCTGTAGACCGTCGGCATGAAGCCGCTCGACCAGTTCGCCGCGCCGCCGCTGATGCCGGAGCCCGTGGACATCACCACGAAGGCCGGCAGGTTTTTCGATTCGGAGCCGAGCCCGTACACGGCCCACGATCCCAGGCTGGGCCGGCCCGGCTGGGGGAAGCCCGTGTTGAAGAAGATCTGCGCCGGCGCGTGGTTGAACTGGTCGGTGTGGACCGAGCGGATGAAGCAGACGTCGTCCACGACCGTCGCCAGGTTCGGGAGCATCTCGGAGAGCTCCATGCCGCTCTGGCCGTGCTTCGCGAACTTGAACTGCGGCGCCAGCACGCCGGCGTCCGAGCGGATGAACGCGAAGCGCTGCGTCCCGATGATGCTCGGGGGCAGCGGCTTTCCCTCCAGCTCCTTCAGCTTGGGCTTCTGGTCGAAGAGGTCCAGGTGGCTGGGCGCCCCCGCCATGAAGAGGTGGATCACCGCCTTCGCCTTCGCGGGGTAGTGGGGCTTCTTCGTGGCCAGCGGATCGCGACGTTCCTCCTGCGCGGCCAGGGCGGCCGGGCCGCCCAGGAGCGACGCGAGCGCAACCTTGCCGAGCCCGATGCCGCAGTCTTTCAGGAAGTGGCGGCGCGCGACGCTGTTGCAGCAGTCCATGCTCATCCTCAGTTCCGCGTGACGAATTCGTCCAGGTTCAGGAGCGCGCGGACCAGCAGCGCCCAGGCCGCGGAGGATGCGTCGCCCCCGAGGCTCGACGCGCTCAGCTCCTTCGACTCCAGCCGCTTCCGCTGCGCCTCCAGGTACGTTTGCATCGGCGCCCGCTCCTCCGGCGACGGCGCCCGCACCAGGATCCGCCGGAAGGCGCGCTCGATCTTCTCGTCGTCGCTTCCCTTCTCGCCCGCGAGAACCTTCCCCGCGTGCCGAGAGGCTTCGACGAAGACCTCGTCGTTGAGCAGGGTCAGCGCCTGCAACGGCGTGTTCGAGACTTCCCGCCGCGCCAGGCAGGCCTCGCCGCTGGGGCCGTCGAAGGTGGAGAACATCGCGTAGGGCGCGGTGCGCTTGGCGAAGGTGTAGAGGCCGCGGCGGTAGCGGTCTTCCCCGGAGCTCACGGTCCAGGTCAGCGACCCGTAGGTGCCCTCCGTGGTGACGTTCGAAGGCTGCGGCGGGTAGACGCTCGGGCCGCCGATCTTCGGCGAGAGCAGCCCCGTGGCCCGCAGCGCCGCGTCCCGCAGCAGCTCGGCGTCGAGCCTCGGGCGCGGCGAACGGCTGAGCAGCCGGTTCTCGGGATCCCTCTCCCGCGCCTCGGGCGTCGTCGCGGACGCCTGCCGGTACGTGGAGCTCCGGACGATCGTGCGGAGCATCCGCTTCCACGACCAGCCCTGGCGGACGAATTCCAGCGCGAGCCAGTCGAGCAGCTCCGGGTTCGTCGGGGCCTCGCCCTGGAAGCCGAAGTCCTCGGTGGTCCGGACGATGCCGCGTCCGAAGACCGTCTGCCAGAGTCGGTTCATGACGACCCGGCCGACGAGCGGATTCTTGCCGTCGACGAGCCACTGCGCGAAGGCGAGGCGGTCGTGCGCGCTGCCGTCCGGCAGCGGCGGGAAGATCGAGAGGACCTCGGGCGCGACGACCTCCTTGGGCTGCAGGTACTCGCCGCGGTGGCGGATGTTCGTCGTCCGGCGGTAGCGGGTCTCGCGCTCCTGGAACACCAGGGTCGTGGGGAACTTGGGCATCCCGTCGCGGAGCTTCTCGATCTCCTTTCGCGCCCCCGCGAGCTCCGGGGCCGATTCCAGGAACTGCCGCCGGATTGCCGCGCGCTGCTCCGGGGTCCGCTTCGGGGCGTCGACCAGGAGCGCCGCTTCGACCTCGGGGGTCAGGCCGCGGGCTTCGGCGGGGCGCTCGTCGCCCGTGACGGAGACGCGGAAGCGCCCCAGGCCCGCCGCATAGTAGCGCTCGAAGAGCATCCGGAGCTCGAGGCGCTTCACGTTCTCGAGCGGCGGGTCGACGCGGAAGACGGCCGTCTGGGGCTTCCCCTGCCCGCCCGAGATGGACCAGCCGGTCTGCGGGTCGCCGTCGATGGCCTTCGCGGCGTCCTTTCCCTTGTCGGCGTAGGTCTGGCTGGCGCGGGAGAACTTTGCAGGACGGCCGTCCGCCGTCGCGCCGATCTCACTGAGCCAGAAGTCGCCGGTCGGCCCCTCGTAGTGGACCCGGCCGGGGCCGTTCCGCGGCAGGCGCTCGTCGGTTAGGGCCTCGAGCCGCAGGGCCGTGATGCGCCGCCCGCCCGTCTCGAACGCCAGGTCGTAAGCGTCGCTCTTGGTCATGTCGCCGTGCACGAACACCGACTGGTCGGGCTCGACGGTGAAGAGCGGGACGCCCGACGTCACCGAGGCGGGCTTGAGGATCGTCCACGCGATCGCCTTCCCGGACTCGGCCGCCGTCCATGCAGCGAGCTTCTGCTCCAGGTGTGCCGCCGGGTCGCCCCCGCCCGCGAAGGCGCCGAGGCTCAGCCGGAAGCGGCCGATCGTGTGGCGCTGGCCGAACTGCTGGTCCATCTTGACCGTCCACGTCGTCTTCCCGGCCGGCTGCGGCCCGAAATGGAAGACGGCGCTGCGGTTCACGTTGCTCGCCTCGGGAGTCGCCGCCGCGATCGCCCAGCCGGTGTCGGCCTTGCCGTCCACGGCCGCCGCGACGGGCCAGCCGTTCTGCTCGTGGTCGGCCGACGCGCCGTTGACCGGGACCGCGGCGCCCGCCCGGGTGAGGGCGAGCTCGCTGAGCACGAAGTTGCCGTTCTCGGCGCGGCCGGGGCCGCGCTTGGGAAGCGCGTCGTCGACGAGGACCTCGAGGCGCAGCGCGGCCGCGCCCGGGAGCTCGGCGTCGAAGGTCACCGTGTAGGTTGTCTTTTCCGGCGACTCGCCGCCGATCCGCACGGAGCCGTCCTCCAGGATCTCGGCCGCGGACGTCCCGGCGTCGACCCTGGCGGGCTTGACGACCGTCCACGCGAGCTCGCCGCCGGGCGGGAACTTCGCTTCGAGCGCGGCCTCGGCGGCGGCGATCTTGAGGGCGTGCTCCTCGCGGCGCTTCGCGATCGCGGGGTCGGGCACCGGCCTCTCGAGCTCGTCCGCTCCGTTGAAGAACGCCATCAGGCGGTAGTAGTCCTGGTGTGGAATCGGGTCGTACTTGTGCGTGTGGCATTGTACGCAGAGCAGCGTGAGGCCGAGCCAGACGGTGCCGGTGGTGTTGACGCGGTCGACGAGCGAGTGGAAGCGGAATTCGAGCGGGTCGATGCCGCCCTCCTCATTGATCATGGTGTTGCGGTGGAAGCCGGTGGCGACGCGGGCCGACTCGCCCGCGCCAGGGAGCATGTCGCCCGCGAGTTGCTCGACGGTGAAGCGGTCGAAGGGGAGGTCGTCGTTGTAGGCGCGGATCACCCAGTCGCGGTAGGGCCACATGGAGCGCGGCCGGTCTTTCTCGTAGCCGTTGGTGTCGGCATAGCGGGCGAGGTCGAGCCAGCGGCGCGCCCAGCGCTCCCCGTAGTGGGGCGAGGCGAGAAGGCGGTCGACGTACTTCTCGTACGCGTCCGGGGCCGGGTCCTTGAGGAAGGCGTCGGCCTCCTCCGGGGTGGGCGGCAGTCCGGTAAGGTCGAGGGCGACGCGGCGGGCGAGGATGCCGCGATCGGCTTCCTTCTGCGGGGAGAGCCCGGCGGCCTCGAGCTTCGCCAGGACGAAAGCGTCGACCGGGGTGCGGACCCAGGCGGGGTTCTTCACGGCGGGCGGCGGCGCCACGCGGGGCGCCACGAAGGCCCAGTGGGGCGCATACTCCGCCCCGGCGGCGATCCAGCGCTTGAGGACGTCCTTCTGCGCCGGGCTCAGGCGCTTGACCTCGCTCGGCGGGGGCATGGCCTGCTCGGGGTCGTCGCTGAAGATGCGGTGGACGAGCTCGCTGCCCTCGGGCTTGCCGGGCTTGATCGCGCCCTTCTTGATCGCGGCGGCGCGGTCGTCGAGGCGGAGCTTGCCGCCGCGCTTCTTGTCGTCGGGCCCGTGGCACTTGAAGCAGACGTTGGACAGGATGGGCCGCACGTCGCGGGTGAAGTCGGGGGCCGCGGAGTCGGCCTGGACCAGCAGGAGCAGCAGGGCGCCGAGCATCAGGGGAGTTCTCCCGTTAACGTCCGTCTATTACCCGCCCGGCAGACCTCGGGTGGGCCCTTCGGACGAAACGCCCCCCATCTGAACCGAGATGCGCCCCTGCTGCAAGCCTCTATTTCGGCGGCGGTGCGGCCGGCGTCAGGCCGTAGCGGGCCATGACCTGCACGATCTTCGCCTTGTCGGGGGGCCCGCCCGCGCCGAGGACGGCCGCGATGTCGTGGAAGTACTGCGCGCCGATATCGGGCGAGAGCATGATCAGGCAGCGGCAGGGCTCCGAGAACGGGTTGCTGAAGCCGTGCACCGCGCCCTTCGGGGTGAAAGCGGACTCGCCGGCGCCAAGGTCCTTGACCTCCGCGTTCACCGAATAACGCAGCCGGCCCTCGAGGACGTAGAGGTACTCCTCGTTGTGTGCGTGGCTGTGCGGGGGCGGGACGTTGGAGCCGGGCGGGACCAGCATCTCGAATGCGCCCATCTGGCCGTCGCGCGCGCCGTCCCGGAGATAGCGGATCTGGAGCTGGCCCAGGGTGATGAGGTCCGCCGCCCCAGCGGATCCGTAGGTCTGACTCGCGCTCATAACAATCTCCTTGTCCTTCTCTATTGGAAATGGTAAGGTAACCTTACTAATAAGTCAAGAGAGAAATCGCATGAGCAACGAGTCGTCCGACCGGGGCCCGCTCCTGGGGGCGCTGCTGCGCCTCGCGCACCAGTCCCTGGTCCGCCGGGTCCTCGACGCGCTGGCCGACGCGGGCTACGACGACGTGCAGGCGTCGCACTTCGTCCCGATGCAGGCGCTTTGGGATTATCCGGCGGGCTTGCGGGTGACGGAATTGGCGGCGAAGGCGAAGATCACGAAGCAGTCGATGGGCGAGCTCGTCGACCAGCTGGTCCGCCGCCGCTACCTTGCGCGGGTCGCCGATCCCGAGGACGGGCGCGCCTGGCGGGTCCGCATCACCCCGTTCGGCCTCAAGGCCTCGCGCCTGGCCCGCAAGATCGTCCGCGATGTCGAGGCGGACTGGTCGCGGCGGATCGGCGCCAAGCGGATCGCGGACATGAGGGAGTCCTTGACGATGCTGCTGCAGGGCGGCTCGGAATAGTCGGCGGATTCCTGTCGCAGAACGGCACGCTGCCGACACCCTGCGACATGAAGAAGATAGCCCTCCCGGCGATCCTCTCCGTCCTCGTCTCGGCCGCGCCGGCCTTCGCGCAGGAGCTGCAGCTCTCGGCGTGCGACACGACCTCCACCTTCTCGGCCGGGGGCGGCGCCTCGGTGTCGGCCAACACCGGGGACAAGAAACAGGGCAACGCGTCCTTCCAGGTGACGCTCGCCCAGACGCCGACGAACGCGCCCTACGTCCGGATCGGCGCCGCCGCGGCCTGGAGCTCCTATTCCGGAATCCGCTTCTGGGTGAAGCGCATCTCGGGTTCGGAACAGGGCGCGGCGCTGCAGCTCCTCTGGACCCGGCACTACGCGGGCTTTCCGCTGAGCAGCTCCTGGACCGAGGTCACCCTCCGCTGGCAGGACTTCACCCAGCGCCTCTATGCCGGAACGTGCGAGAACCTCCTCAGCGGGGTCGACACGATCGAGTTCACGCTCGCGCCGGGAGAGACGCACGACGGCGGAACCCGGGGGCCCCTCAGCTTCCTTGTGGACGACATCCGCCTCGTGCCCGCCCTCTCCCCCTTGCCCACCCCGCTGCCGGCCTCCGCCGGGCTTCCCATCACGCGTGCGCGCCTCCAGGCCGCTCAACCCGTCAAGGTCGTCTGCCTGGGGACGAGCATCACGTACGGCCACGTGAACGGCGGCGGCCGCGTGAGCACGCCGTGGCCGGCGGCGCTCCAGACCAAGCTGAGGAACGACCTCGGGACGAGCGCCATCACGGTGATGAACTACGGCGTTCGAGGGGCCAAGAGCTGGCAGGGCGCGGCGGCCATCCAGGACTTCGTCTTTCGCGAGCAGCCGCAGCTCGTCCTGATCGAATACCTGGCCAACGACTACGTGGACGCCGAGCCCGCGAACGGCGTCTCCGAGTACCGCGACAACATGCAGCGCCTCTTCGACCTTCTCCTTCGCTGGGGCCAGGCCGACGTGGCGGTCGTGCTCCCGAATCCGTACGGCCAGGCCGGGAACACGCACGTCTACGACACCTACGGGTCTCACCTCAGCGCCGCGGCCGGCTCCCGGCATCTCTTCGTCGTCGACGTCTACCACGACTTCCTCGCGCTGAGCGAGGCGACCCTGCTCTCGTACTATCTGGATCCTTCCGTGGACCACGCGCACCTGAACGAGGCCGGCCACGCGTTCTGGGCCGAGAAGGCCGGGAACACGCTGGTCGCCGAGCTGAGCGCGGCGCCGGCCGCATCCCCTCCCCCCGCCCCGAAAAAGAGCGGCGGCGGTGGAGGCGGCGGGGGCTGCGGCGCCACCGGGCTCGAGGCCCTGCTCGCCGCCCTGCTCCTCCGGCGCCTGGCCCGGAGATAAAGGAATTCGATTCCGGGCGTTAACCTTCCGCGCCGTGGCACAATCTAACCGGCGTGGAGAACCTCGACGACGCCCTCCGGCGCGCCCAGCAGGGCGACCCCGACGCCTACGGGGCCGTCGTGGCCGCCACCCAGGCGCGGCTCCGCTCCTTCATCGCGGGCTACGTCCCCCGGGCCACCTGGGTGGACGACCTCGCCCAGCAGGCCTTCATCAGCGCCTACCGGAGCCTCGACAGCTTCCGCGTGGGAACGGACTTCTACGCCTGGCTGCGGCAGATCGCCTTCAACCACCTCCGCGCCGAGCTCGAAAAAACCAAACGCCGCAAGCGCCTCGAATCGGACTACCTGCTCGAGGTCGCCGCGTCCGAGATGGAGCGGCGCCTGGACCGCGATCCGGTCGAGGACGAGACCGTCGATGCCCTTCGCGACTGCGTGAGCCGCCTGCCCGACACCTCTCGCGACATCGTCCGGCGCCACTACGCCGACGGCACTCCCCTGGCCGAGATCGCGGGCTCCCTGGGCCGCCCCGCGGGCAGCCTGAAGGTGACGCTCTTCAAGATCCGCGTCCGCCTCAAGGAATGCATCGAGAAGAAACGCGCCGCCCAGCCGGAGGCCGGACATGCGTGACGATCTCGAAGCCCGCGTCGCCGAGCAGCTCGACGGAACCCTCGACGCCGCCGCCGAGCAGCAGCTCGCCCGTGACCTCGAGAACGACGCCGTGGCGCTCTCCGACTACGCCGACCAGCTGCGGATCCACCAGCGCCTGCACGTCGCACTGGGCAAGGACGACGCCCGCCTCGCGGACGCCGTCGTCCGCGAAATCCGCCTGATGGGCGACGCGGAACGCTTCTCGCAGGGCGTCGTCCGGGAGATCAAGCGGAGCAAGCGCACCCTCCGGATCCGCGAGTGGGCCACGGCGGCCCTGATCCTCCTGGCCGTCGGGCTGGCTCTCCTGCTGCGGAAGCCGGATCCGCCGGCGACGCCCGTCGCGTCGAACGCCCCGAACGTCCTCCTGGTCGTCGGCCGCCTGCCGCTGGAGCCCGGCGATCTCCGCGTGAAAGAGCGGCTCGAGCAGCTCGGCTGCCGCGTCAGCGCGCAGACCGCGCTGCAGGTCGTTCCTGCCGACGCCGCCGGCCGCGCCCTCGTGGCGATCTCGTCGACGACGCTCGCGGCGGACATGCTGGACGTCCCCGGCGAGTTGACCGCGAAGTTCCGCGACGCCGCCGCGCCGGTGCTGACTTGGGAGCCGCGGCTCTTCTACGACCTCGGCATGATCTCCGGCTCGACGTATCAGAAGGACTGGGGTGCCGCCCGCGGCCAGACCCGCCTCGTCGTGAGCGGGACTGCACATCCCCTGGCGGCGGGGCTTTCGGGCGAGGTCGAGGTGTTGTCGACGCCCGGCCACCTCAGCTGGGGGCGCACCCGCGCGGACGCGATCAAGATCGCGAGCGTCGTGGGCGATCCGGCCCTCGCCGCGCTCTTCGCGTACGAGGCGGGTGCGGCGATGCCGGGACTCGTCGCCCCGTCCCGCCGCGTCGGGCTCTTCCTCTTCGACGCGACGTCCCCGCACCTCACCCCTCAGGGATGGCAGCTCTTCGACGCCGCCGTCCGCTGGTCCTTGAAGCCTTGACGGAGGTTCCGATGCGGAAGATCTGGGCGCTCCTGCTGCCGCTGATGATCGGCATCGCGGAGGGTCAGGACAATTCGCAGGTCGACGTCGAGCTGCGCAACGATTCCTTCAGCGTTCCCGCCGACCTGACGATCCGCGCGCGAATCAGCGCGATCACGCCGTCGGAGCCGTCTTCCATCCACTGGCGCTGGGGCGGAGAGGGCCTGGGCGGAACGCCGACGAGCGGCGTCTTCGGCGAGAACCTGGCCGTCGGGGCCTGGTCCGGCGCGCTGCCCGTCGCGTCCCTCGTGAAGGGGAAGTTCCCCGGGAAGCTCTTCCTGACGGTCACCGTGGGCCGCGCCGGGAAGCGGGTCCGCGAGTCCGGCGGCAAGGGTCTGGACGCGCCGGCCCGCAGCGAGGGGCAGTCGACGGACGTCGAGATCGAGTTCGAGGTCGCCTGGCAGGGAAAGACGATCAAGACCTTCAAGGAAAGCGGGCCCGACGGTGGAACGGTCGGCCTCGTGATCCCGGCCCAGCGCCTGGCCGGCGGCAGGACTCCCGCGAGTCCCGAGTTCCTGGACGAGCTGTCGGGGCTGCTCGATTACGCGCGGCGCCGCGCCGCGAAGCTCGAAGCCATCGCGGCCGGCCCGCGGCCCTCCAAGTTCAGCATCGTGACCAACTGCGGCGGCTACGGGATGGGCCACGGCTACGCCGTTCGCTATACCAACAAGGCCGTCTTCGACGCGGAGCTGAAAGGCCTGAAGGCGCTCGGCGTCAACGGCCTCGCCGGCGGCGCGTCCAATCCGTTCCCGCACGTGATCTACGCCCAGCTGGGTGGCTACCCGGTCCCCTCGGCGCGGAAGGGCCAGGACGTGCCGGAAGCCGGCTGCCCCTTCGCGGCCGGGGTCGCGGCGCGCACGCAGGCGATGATCGACCAGGGCCTGTCGGCCGCGCTCCGCATGCCCGTGGACGAAGTGTGGTGGCGCACCGAGGACGAGATCGGATCCGTCGTCGACCGCGCGCCGGAGGGCAAGGGCCACTTCGCCCGCTGCGCGGCCTGCGGGGACGCGTTCCGCGCGTGGCTCAAGAGCGAGGGCGTGACGCCGGCCGCGCTCGACGCAAAGGATTGGTCGGAGGTCCGTCCGGCCGACCTTGCCGTGAAGGGCGCGGCGCCGAGCGTGCTGACCTACCACACCGCGATGTTCGCCAACTACGCCTCCGCGAAGCTGTTCACGCCGCTCCGCGACGCGATCGCGAAGGCGAACGACGAAACGCGGAAGACCCCGTCGCTGAAGCGGCCCTTGGTCTACTCATTCGCGCTGCGCGGGAACACGTTCCTGATGGGCGGCCACAGCCTCGACTTCTTCGACTTCTATCGCCACGCCGATAATGCGATGGTCTACGAGACGTCGAACCGCGACGCGCGGGTCTGGGAATGGGACAGCCTGCTCTGCGACGTCGGTCGCGTCCTGAGCGCGACGCAGAAGACCGAGTTCGGGGTGTACGTGAAGCCCCACCGGGGAGCGCCGATCCAGCGCGCCCTCTCGGCCGCGAGCCGTGGAGCCAAGCTGATCTACTGGTACACCTACGGGCCCGACTACGTGAAGGGCGACTCCTTCGCCGAGAGCGAGCCGGCCCTCGAGGCGACGGCCCGGGCGGCGTCGATCCTGGGTCGGGCCGAGGACCTTCTCTACGGGTCCACCTGGGCCGCGGCACCCGAGATCGCGGTGGTGAATCCGCGCAGCTCGGAGATCTGGAACCGCTTCACAGGTTCCCCGGCGCCCTACGAGAACGCGAAGTGGGTCTACGCCGCGCTGGCTCACGCGCACCTCCCGGTCGATCCCATCGACGAGGGACTGCTCGCGACCGCGGACCTCTCGCGCTACAAGGTCATCTATATCAGCGGCACGCATCTGACGTCCGCGGCGGCGGCGAAGGTCGCGGCCTGGGTGCAGGCCGGCGGCGTGCTCTACACGAGCGGGGGCGGCCTCGCGAACGACGAGTCCAACCGGCCCCTGACGGCGCTGGCGCCCCTGCTGGGCCTCGAGGCCCGCGGGCCCGTGGAGCTTTGGAGCAAGGTGCAACCCTACGGAGCGACCGCCCTGGAGCTCTATGCGGGCTCGGGACCGGAGATCTCCGGGTCCCTGGGGACCTTCGTGCCCGTCGTGGGCCGCGAGTCGCTGAAGCCCGCGGCAGGCACCGAGGTGCTGGCCAAATTCGCCGACGGCGGCCCCGCGCTGACGCGCCATGCGGCCGGCAAGGGTCAGGTGTGGGTGGCGGGTTTCTTCCCCGGCCTCGAGTACAGCGCCGGCGTCCGGAAAGAGGACTTCGACATGGCGCGCGACTTCGACGCGGCGCGACGCGCCTTTGTCACGGCGGCGGCCCTGGAACGGGTGAAGCCGGTCGTGGAAGCGTCGGAGCCGCTCGTCGAAGGCCTCCTCCTGCGGAACGAGGCGAACGGCACGCGGGCGCTCACGCTGATGAACTGGGGTTATCGCGTGAAGGGCCCTGTCGGCAAGAAGACGCACAAGGAGCTCATCGCTCTCAAGGACGTCCGCATCACGCTCCGCGCTGCGGGCGAGATCAGCAAGGCGACCTCGACGGTGCTTCAGAAGCCCCTCACCGTGCAGAAGACGGCGGACGGCCTTCGTATTCTGCTCCCGGAGCTCCTGGAGGGGGACGTCCTGCGCTTGGAGTAGGTTCCTCCCCTTCCTCCGAGCCCCGCTCTTAGGTAGAATCGGCGCCCATGTCGGAACGCCCTTCGAGCGGGAAAACCAGCCTGGCCTGCGCGGGCGCCATCTTTCTCGGCGCCTTCCTGCTCTTCCAGGTGCAGCCCATCGTGGCCAAGGCGATCCTCCCCCGCTACGGAGGCGCGCCCGCGGTCTGGACCACCTGCATGCTGTTCTTCCAGACGCTGCTCCTCGGCGGCTACGCGTACGCCCATGCGACGGCGAGCCTGCTGAAGCCCCGCGCCCAGGGAATCCTGCACCTGCTGCTCCTGGTCGGCGCGCTCTGCACCCTGCCGATCACGCCGAAACCCAACGAGCTCGCCGCCGCCGCGGACGCCCCGATGCTCGAGATCCTCGTGCTCCTGCTCCGCGCCGTGGCGGCGCCCTACTTCCTGCTGGCATCCACCTCGCCGCTCCTGCAGTCGTGGTCGGCCGCGGGCGGCGGCGGAACGCCTTATCGGCTCTACGCGCTCTCCAACGTGGGCTCGATGCTCGCCCTCCTCTCCTACCCGGTCGCGATCGAGCCCTGGCTCACGACCCGGCAGCAGGAGACCGTCTGGTCCGTCGCCTTCGCCGCGTTCGCTCTCCTCTCCGTCCTTTCGGTCCGCCTCGCCTGGAAGGCCGCGCCTCCCGCGCCGAAAGCCGCGGAGCCGGACGGACCGGCGCCCACGCGCGGCCAGCGCCTGCTCTGGCTGGCGCTGCCGGCCTGCGCGTCGACCCTGCTCCTGGCCGTGACCAACCAGATGTGCCAGGAAGTCGCCGTCGTGCCCTTCCTCTGGCTGATCCCGCTGAGCCTCTACCTGCTCTCCTTCATCCTCCCCTTCGAGAGCGACCGTTGGTACTCGCGGACCTGGTGCATCCCGGTGATGGCGCTCGTGCTGGTCGTGCTGACCTCGGCGGCCGCGATGGGCGCCCGGGCGGGCATCCTCTACGGCGTCCCGGTGTACTCCGGGGGACTCTTCATCTGCTGCCTCTTCTGCCACGGCGAGCTGGCGGCCCGGCGGCCCGCGCCGCGCTACCTGACGTCCTACTACCTGCTGATGTCCCTCGGGGGCGCCCTGGGCGGCGTCTTCGTCAGTCTCCTCGCCCCCTTCCTCTTCCGCGGCTTCGACGAGATCTACGTCGGCCTCGCCGTCTGCGGCGCGCTCGCGGTCGGGATCTCGATCATGGACCCCGCCAACGTCATCGCGGGCCGGCGGATGTGGAATCCCATGCACCTGTGGATCGTCGGCGTCGTCGGCCTGGTCGCCCTCGTGCTCGGCATGAGGGTCCTCCAGCGCACGCGGCCCGAGCTCCAGGAGCTCCGGGACTTCTACGGCACGATCCGAGTCGCCACCCTGCCCTCGCCGGACGGTCGCGGGGACATCCGCTTCCTGACCCACGTCGGGACGCGCCACGGCCAGCAGTTCATGGACCCGGAACGCCGCACGGTCCCGACCAGCTACTTCACGCGGCGCTGCGGCATCGGCATCCTCCTCACCGAGCTGAAGGACGCCCCGCCGCGCCGGATGGGCATCATCGGCCTGGGCGCCGGCATCCTGGCGACCTACGGCCGGCCCGGCGACCTGATCCGCTACTACGAGCTCAGCCCGCGGATGATCGACGTCGCCCGCCGCGACTTCACCTTCCTCTCGGACTCGAAGGCCACGACCGAGGTCGTGCCGGGCGACGCGCGCCTGTCCCTCGAGCGTGAGACCAACGAGCCGACCTACGACATCCTGGTCGGCGACGCGTTCTCGAGCGACGCGATCCCGGCCCACCTGCTCACCCGGGAGGCCTTCCAGATCTACGCCAAGCGCCTGAAGCCCGACGGCGTGCTCGCCCTCAACGTGAGCACGCGGCACCTCGACCTGGGCCCGCTGATCAAGGGGCTGGCCGAGACGATCGGCAAGTCCTGCGTCGAGATCGCGACTCCGACGGACGACTTCGGCGATCCCCTGAACGCGCGTTGGATCCTGGTCAGCTCCAACACGGCGCTCTTCGAGCGGCCGCGCATCAAGGACGTGGCCAAGGACCCGAGCTCCGGCCGGCCGGCCCCCCGGCTCTGGACGGACGACTACAGCAACCTCTTCAACGTGCTGAAGAAGTAGCCGCGGCATTTCCGGGGCCCAATGCGAATTTTCACTGGCGCCCCCCGGAGGCCCTCTTCGCCCAGGCCTGGCACACCAGTTGCTCCCTTCACCCCATGGAATTCAACAGGTAGGAGGCGGGGCCATGAACCATCGTGAACCGATCATCGTGATCGTCGACCCGGACGCCGAGCGCGCCACGATCCTGTCGCTGGAACTCGACCGCAAAGGGTACCACGTCTTCCGGCGCTCCTCCGGCATCGACGCCCTCGAGTGCGTCGCGGAGGTCCATCCCGAGTTGGTCCTGAGCGAGATGGAGCTTCTGGATCTCGAGAGTCCCGAGCTGCTCCGGTCGATCCGCGAAGCATCGCCCGCGACGCGCGTGCTCTTCGTCCAGCAGCAGGCCGCCGGCTTCCTGAGCGGGGAGCGGCTCGTCGCCCAGGTCGATGCGGCGCTCAGTACAGCGACAGCGTGACGATCTTGCCCGAGCCGCCGATCAGGTCGGTCTGCACGCTGCCGAGGAAGCCGCGGCCGTCCAAGCTCCAGGCCGTGTCGCCGCACCAGACCGCCTTGCCGCTCGACGTCGGGTCGCCCGGCTCGTTGAAGAACGTCAGGCGCATCTTGCCCGTGCCGTCGGCATTCATGATCCACCAGTCCGCTCCGCCCAGCGTGGCCTGACGGTTTGTCATCCACACGATCCTGGTGCCGTCGAGCGAATAGTACGCGTGCTCGTTGTAGGCCTCGGTCGTCAGCTGCGCGGTCAGGGCCCCGGATGCGAGGTCCATCGTGAAGATCTGGCTCGTCCAGACGTTCGCCGTCGCGAGGCTGCTGCAGAAGATCAACTGCGACCCGTCGGGCGTGAAGCCGTAGGTTTCGTAGAAGCCCTCCGGGCCCGGGCGATACGTGCGGATATTGGCGAGCCGCGGTCCGGCCGGGCCTTCCTCCCAGTCGGCGACCTTCATCACGAAGGACCCGAATTGCAGGCGCGGATCCCACAAGTTGATCGTCCCGACCAGCTCCGACCAGGCGACGCGTCGGCCGTCCCGCGAGAAGTGCGGGATGATGACGCCGCGACCGACGTCGACGGGCAGGTCCGTGAGGCGGAAGACCTGGCGGCCGTCCGGCGTGGCGGCCCAGAGGTCGTTATAGGCGCCGCGACCCGGAATGGACCATTCCGAGGTCCCCGGATGCTCTTGCTTCTCGGCGGTGAAGATCAGGTAGCGGCCCGAGGGGTGCCAGTCGGCAGTCCCCTGGTGCTTCTGCGGCATGCCGACGGGCCAAAGATCGAAGAGCGGGCGCTCCCCCGAACCGTCCGGATTCATCAGCCGGATCCGGAAGTACCCCTCCGGGCCGAGCGCGAAATAGGCGACGCGGTTATTGAGGCGGCACCAGCTCACGCCCTGCCCCGGCTCCTTGACCGTCGTCACCGGCGGGGCGCCGGCACAGGCGGGAATAACGAAGGCCGCGAGGATGGCGGCCATCCGGAAGAAGGTCTTGCTCATGGCGTGCTCCGCTCAAGGCCGGGGATGGCTGACAAAGAAACTCCAGATCACGTCCGTGGTCGGATACTCGCCGCCGAACCACGGGCCGGGCCAGACGTGGCCGTCGCGGTCCGCGCCGCCGGTATCGAAGACGTCGAGCAGTGTATCGCGGCGGGACTGCCCGTTGACGTACCAGTCGGTCTCGGTCAGAACTCCCCAGCCCGTTCTCCACGTGCGGATGACGATCGGCGCCCCGCTGATTCCGTTCGCGTGGGCGTAGTCGCGCGCGATCGCGCGCAAGGACTGATCGACCTGGCCGACCGTCACCTTGAAAATCAGGGCAAGCGTCTTGTCGTTGTTGGACACGATCATCCGCATGGGGACCGGATCCGTCGCGAGTTCCGGGCAGGCGAAGCTCGCCGTAGGGTCCAGCGCGGCGTGCCCGTCCCAGGGAGGGGCGGACACCGGCGCGATCGCGGCGATCTTGTGCGTTCCCAGCTCGCCGCGCGCCGACGCGACCGCCAGGCGGCCCGACATGGCCCCGCCGCTGGAGTACCCCGTGACGAAGATGCGCCGGGGATCGACGAGCGCATGCCGCTCCAGCTCATCCAGGCCGAGGCGCACGAACTCGACGTCGCTGATGCCTCCGTCTTCCGCTTCGAGGTCCGGCGAGACGTTCCACGCGGGGCCGATCGAATCCGGGTGGATCGCGATGAAGCCCTCGCGGTCCGCCTTCGCGTTCATCCCGCTGTAGAGGTTCTGGAGCCCGCCATTGTTGTACGACGGGTGAAGGTTGATCACGACCGGCAGCGGCACGCGCCAGGCCGCCTGGGGCGGGATGTGGACCAGGTAGCTGCGCGCGACCGGGAGCCCGGCCGAGTTCTTCTGGGTGAGCGGCCAGTTCCAGTTGCTGTAGTCGCCCGGCGGGGCCAGCTCGCCCGGGGCGCAGGCCGGGAGCAGGATGCCCAGGACCAGGAGTGCCACGAGGCGTCGCCACAGTGTCGTCATGACCCGTCCTTTCGAAAAAACAGGGACACGGGTCTATCTGCGGCCGGGTGGAAACGACTTGGAGAAAAATGCGGGAGCGGGCTATTTCGAGAACAGCCGGAGCAGCTCGGAGGCGACTTCCCCGTCCGAGGTCACGTAGTCCCGGATGCGGAGGACGATGAGCTCGCGGAGGCGCTTTCGGCAGGCGACGAGGTAGTTGGAGATGTCCGTCTCCTTCAGCGAGAACTCCCGGCAAAGCTCCGCGTAGGACGGCGACCAGCCCGGCGGCGGGTTCAGCTCGTAACGGTCGAAGACGCGGAAGACCATCTCCTTGTCCGCGGTCGCAAGCTCGTCGCGCAGGGCCTCGACCGCCTGCTCGAGGACGCTGTCGGCCCACTGCCGGTCGAAGAGCGCGTCGGGGTCGCCGGACGCGGGCGCCGCGGGTTCGTGCCGCTCGACGGGGACGAAGGTCCTCTCCCCTCCCCGCTTCAGCGCGGCGCTGCCCCGCCGCTCTTCGAGGAGGAAGAGCCGGAGCGCGCCGCGCAGGTAGCCGCGGAAGCTGCCGTGGTCGGGGGAGAAGCGAGAGAGGAAGTCGCCCTCGACGATCTCCAGGAGGAACTGCTGCGTCAGATCCTTGGCCTGTTCGTTGTCCAGCGGTCGCGACGAACGCAGGTACGTGTAGGCGGGCTTCCAGTAGCGCCGGCAGAGTTCGCCGATCGCCTCCCGGTACCCCGGGGCGCTCCGGTCCCGCGCCTCGCGGAGCAGCGACCAGCGGGTCGAGGGAAAGCGTGACGCGCCTCCCCCGATCTGCGTCTCATTCCGTGCGCTCATGCTTTCCATAAACCTGACCGCCGAAAACATCTCCGGAATTCCGGGACGAACGGTCGTTTCGTCCGTACGGTGGGCGCCGTCGCCCAACTACTGATTGAAGCCGCGATGCCGTCGACGACGATCCGTCCGGGGAACCACGAGAAGGTGCGCCAGTCGGCGTTCCCGCCCGATCTCGACCTCTCCTTCGCGGAGCAGGCCGTCGCGAAGGGCTACCTGACGCGGGAGCAGCTGGAGGAGTGCCGGCGGGAGTTCGAGCTCCTCCGCGAGCGCGGCGCTTCCCGCTCGATCGGCGCGCTCCTCCTCAAGCGCGGCGACCTGACCGTCGAGCAGTACCTCGACGTGCTGGCCGCGCGGGAAGGCGACGCGGCGCCGCGCGGGCCCGACGCCCCGCCGCGCTTCGTCCTCGGCAAGTACCGGGTCGTGCGCGAGCTGGGACGGGGCGGGATGGGGATCGTCTACGAGGCCCGGGACTCGCTGCTCCAGCGCCGCGTGGCCCTGAAAGTGCTCAAGCCCCAGGACCCTCCGAGCTCCAGCGCGCTCGATCGTTTCCGCCGCGAAGCCGCGATCGGGGCGAAGCTGCAGCACCCGAACGTCGTCCGCGTCCTGGAGTTCGGCGCGGCGCGGGACGCGCTCGGGCGACAGCTTCATTTCATCGCGATGGAATACCTGGAGGGGCGGACGCTCTCCCAAGTCATCGCGGGCGGGGCGACGCGGGACGAGCTCCTGCGGATCCTGGAGGACGTCGGCCGCGCGGTCGCGTTCGCCCACCGGAAGGGCGTGATCCACCGCGATCTCAAGCCGTCGAACGTGATCGTGGATGACTCGGGCCGCGCGGTGCTCGCGGACTTCGGCGTGGCGCAGGGCGAGGAGTTCGACACGCGGCTCACGACCTCGGGGGCCGTCCTGGGCACGCCGGCCTACATGGCACCGGAGCAATTGCGCGGCGAGGCCGGACGGAGCGATGCCCGGACCGATGTCTATGCCCTGGGGGCGATGCTCTACGAGGCTCTCACCTCGCACCCGCCCTTCCCCGACGAATCCCCGCCGCAGCTGCTGCACAAGGTCCTGACGGAGGAGCCGCTGCCGCCGAGCCGGCGGGTCGAGTCGCTCGATCCGCGGCTGGAGCAGCTCGTGCTCCGCTCGATGGCCAAGGATCCCGCCCGGCGCCCTCCCGGCGCGCGGGAGTGGGTGGAGGAACTGGCCCGGGTCCGGCGCGGACAGCCGCCCGAGGCGGCCCCGCCCCGGCGCGGGTGGCGGCGGGCGATCGCGATCGCGGCGCTGTCCCTGGCCGTCGCGGCGATGGTGATCGGACCGCGGCTGCGCTCCTCCGCCCCGGAGCGGCCGGCGCTTCCGTTCGATTCCCGGTCGCGGGACCAGCTGCGCGCGGGGCTCGACGCCCTGCTCCTCGGGGACGCGGACTTCGACCAGGGCCTGCAGGCCTGGGCGGGCGGAGATGCGGAGTGGGCGCGCCGGCTCCGCTCGGCCCTGGAGCGTTCGAATCGCGGCGAGGCGGCGGAGCCGCTCTTCGGCGACGTCGCCGCGACGCTGAAGGGCAAGCGCGAGCTCCCGCTCCGCTCGGGACTCGTCCAGCTGGCCTGGGCGTACCAGCGGGCGCGGAGCGCCCGCGATCCGGGCGAGCGCTTCGCGGAAGCGATCCGCCTCTTCGATGCGGCCGTCGCGGAAGACCCCGACGGCGCGCGGGCACGGCTCTGGCGCGGGGTGGCCCGGACCCTCTGGGGGCTCTGCACGGTCGCGATCCCCGGCCGGAACGGGCCGGACCCGCGTTCCCTCACCGTCGCCGCGATCGCCGATTTCGACGTGGTCATCGACGGGCCCTCCGCGCCCGTCGCGGCCCGGGTGTGGCGGGGGGCGGCCTATCTCATCCAGGGGATCGTCCAGACATCCCGCCTGGCCGACCCGACCGGCTCCTACGAGCGGGCGATCGGCGACCTGGGCGAAGCGATTCGGCGCGATCCGGCGCGCGACGAGGCGTGGCTCTGGCGGGGGATCGCGCGGAAGTGCTGGGCGATCCGCGAGTTCCTGGGGACGCGCGACCCGCGGCCGGCCTACGAGGCGGCGCTGCAGGACTTCGACGAGGCGATCCGCCGCAATCCCGGCCGGGTCGATTCGTGGACCCAGCGGGGCGAAGCGCGCTTCCTCTGGGCCACGTTCGCGATGCCGTGCCGCGGCGAGGACCCGCTCCCCGTCCTGGGCGAAGCGATCCGCGACCTGGACGAATCGGTCCGGCGGAACCCGTCGCAGGGCGTCGTGTGGAGCACCCGCGGCGCCGCGAAGGAAGCCTGCGGCCGCCTCCGCCGGACGCGCGGCGACGAGGACGCCGCGTCCTGGACCGCCGCCGCGCTGGAAGAGTACGAGGAGGCCGTCCGCCTGGACCCCGGCCTGGCCGGGCTGCTCTCGAAGCCCATCGACGGGTGCGTCGACCTCCTTCGCTTACCCCGTTAGCAGGGCGAGGCGGGCGAGCTGCTGGAGGGCCGCCTCCAGGGCCGCCGGCGTGAGGGAGACGCCCGCCGCGGCCAGGTCCCGCAGCAGCGTCTCGCGGTTGCGCCGGCCGTCCAGGCGCTTCATGAGCTCCTTCGCCATCTCGCCGTCGATCCGGACGTCGGCGTGGAGACGATTGGTCACGAGCGGCGAGCGCTCGATCTGGATGCGGACCAGCTCGCTCAGCGCCGGAGTTTCCCCGGGCTGCATCACGAAGCGCGGAGGCGTGGGATGAAGCTCGACGATCGCCCCTCCGTACATCCGCAGGATCAGCGGCGTCGCGGCGGCCGCGTCTCCGCAGAGCGCGGCGAGCTCCGGGAACGGGACCGATCCGGGCCGGGCGCGGTCGAGCCGCTCCATCATCCGCTGGAACAGCTGGGAATCGGTCACCATCGTCGCCCCCTTCGCGGTCCGGTACTCGACGTAGCCGGGCGGAGTCGACGGCGACGGCGGAGACACCGCGCGGGCCCGGGTCGAGACGTGGAAGCGGCTCAGGTCCTCCGACTCCGGCGCGCGGCGCAGCGCCAGCGTGTCCCGGCAGAGCAGCGTCTGGCGGAAGCTCCTCATCTTGAGGTGATCCATCAGCTGCTCCTTCTCGAGGATCTGCTCCGGCCCGAACGAGCGGAGCCGCTCGACCGCCTCCGGGGAGAACGGTTCGTCGCTCATCTCGAGGAAGTCGGCCTCGCCCAGGTACTGCAGCCCGTGCCCGCCCGCGCGCTGCATGAAGTCCGAGAAGGTGCAGGGGCGGTAGATCTCGCCGAGCGTGTCGTGATAGAGCGCGCCCGGGTCCTGCCGGACCAGTCGCTCCATCTCGTCCAGGATCCAGCTCCCGGTCTCCGACGCGCCGGGCATGTTGCGCCGCACGAAGTCCAGGGCGGCCTTGGCGGCCGCGATGCGCTCCGAAGGGTCGGTCACGCCGCGCACGTGGTACAGCATCACGTCCCGGGACATCTCCCGCGTCCGGCTGCCGGGGTATGCGTTGTAGCTGACGTACGCGATGCCCTCGGGGCCCAGGACGTCGCGGCAGAGCGCAAGGAGCTTGTCCTGGACCGGCGGCGGCACCCAGGCGTAGAAGCCGTGGGCGATGACGTAGTCGAAACGCCCGATCTCTGCCGTCACCGCCATCAGATCCTGCTGGGTGAGCGTGACGTTCTTCAGGCCGAGGCGTTCCGCCAGGGCCCGCCCCGCCGCGATCGGCTGGGCGGCGAGGTCGAAGCCGACGAAGCTGCTCTGCGGGAGCGCGGACGCCATCGCGATCAGATTGCGCCCGTCGCCGCAGCCCACTTCCAGGATCCGGCAGCGATCGGGCGGCGCGGCCGTCATGCCGAAGAGCGCGGCGATCGTGAAGAGGCGGTCCGGATGGGTCTGGGCGTGCGCGAAGCCGGGGTACGAGACGGCGTCGTAGACGCTGGGGGCGTTCATGAGGCCCACAGAGTACGACCGGCAGGCGAGGCTCGTCAACTGCGGACCCGCGCCCCTACTTGTTCTTCAGGACCACCTCGTACGCCGTATCCACGTGGCCGGCCTTCGTGATCTTGATCGTCACTTTGAATCGCGCGCCCGAGGCCGTGGCCCAGCCTTTGGTCGAGAGATTGAAGACGTAGGTATTGTCCACGAACCGGAACGCCGTTCCGCCGTCCGCCGACAAGCCGCTGTCGTTGATTACTTCATTGGTGATCGGCGTTCCCGTGCCGTCGATCTGCACGACGCGATCGATCGTGGCGGACACGCCGGTTTCCAGGACCCCTTCGAACTTCACCGTCAGCTTGATCGGCACGGTTTGCCCGACCTTGATCAGATTGTCCACCCCGCCGGCCAGCGGGGGAAGGACGTCGCAGGTAAAGGGACCCGCAAGTTGGTGTGCCTCGACAACGTTAAGAACACCGGGCTGGCCCCCGACGCCGCCTCCGCTGACGAAAAGGACTCCGTCGACGGCCGATCCGGCGCAGCTGACCCGCCCCGTCGGCATCGGCGTGCCGGCCCTCCAGCTGTTGGTGACGGGGTTGTAGATGTCCAAGTTGGTGAGGGAAGTGGCCGGGAGCCCGGGGATGGGAACGAAGTAGCCGCCCGCAACATAGATCTCTCCATTAATAACCGCCGCCGCGGCGAGACTGCGCAGCGTCGGGATCGGAGCTTTGAGCGACCAGCTGTTGGTGGCAGGATTGAAGCAACGGACCGCGTCGGCATAGACCTCGGACTCTCCGCTGATGACATAGAGCAAGTCATTGACCACCGCCGTGGCCCCGACGTAGCGGACGGGGGTGGGCATCGACTCACGGCTCGTCCACATATTGGTCTGCGGGTCATATTCCTCGACGCTGGAGCCGTTCTGCTGCGCGGCGATATCGCCGGCGCAGGCGTAGATCTTTCCCCCGATGACTCCGACGGCCGGATAGTACCGCGTGCTGAGCATCGAGCCTCTCGGTGTCCAGGAATCCGTGGCCGGATCGTAAGATTCCACGCTGGCGAGCATTCCACTCGGGGAATCGCCGCCGATCGCGTACAGGAGGCCGTTCAAAGCGACGAGTCCGACCCCGTTCCGCGCGCTCCCCATGGATTGGTTGGTTGACCAGGAATTGGTGGTCGGGTCGTAGACCTCCAGGGCGGAGGTGATGCCGCTCGAAGTATATCCTCCGGCCACATACACTTTGCCGCCCAACACGGCCGAGCCATGGCCGGCGCGCGGGGTCTGCAAGGGTTGCTTTGTGACCCAGGTCCCGCTCGATTGGCCCCACGCAGGGCTCAGGAAGGTCAACTTCACGACGACGGCCGTGATAAGGGCGAGCTTGAAGCGGCGCGTGTTCATATTTTTTTCTCCCATCGAGCGGGGATGCTACAAAGAGTTCTGAATCTTTGTCAATGGATCCCGGCGCCGTCCCGAGCCGGAAATGGCGGCACCGAAATCCCCGTGTGCTAAGATGGGGCCGTTCGGGATCCGCGAGTTCCGACGTGAAAAGAATCGAATGAGCGTGACGGCCCCCTCGCCACTCCCGGCCAACGTGCGCCGCGGCGCCTACCTGCTCTTCCTCCTCTCGGGCGCCTCGGGCCTCATCTTCGAGACCCTCTGGTCCTACCAGGCCACCCTCGCGCTGGGCAGCAGCTCGGCGGCCATCACGGCGGTCCTCTCGGCCTTCATGGCCGGACTGGCCCTCGGCAATCTCCTGGCGCTCCGCCGCTCCGTCTGGTCGATGCGCACCTACGCCCTGCTCGAACTGGTCATCCTGGTCAGCGGCGTCGCCGCCCTGGGTCTGCTGCCCGCTTTGGGAGGGCTGGCCTCGCCGCTCTTCCGCGGGTTGGCGGGCCATCCCGCCCTGCTGAACGGGCTGCGCTTCGTCCTGGCCTTCGGGGTGCTCGTGGTGCCCGCCACCGCCATGGGGATGACGCTGCCGGCGCTGGCCCAGGCCCTGGGCGGAGAACAGGGCGCCTTCCGCGGCGTCCTCGGACGCCTCTACGGCCTCAACACGCTGGGCGCCATCGCGGGCGTCCTCGGCGCGGAGACCGTCCTGCTCCCGGCGATCGGAGTCTTCGGGACCGGCGCCTGCGCGGCCGTGCTGAACGGCGCGGCGGCGGCGGGTGCCTGGCGGCTCTCCCGGCGTCCGCCGTCCGAAGCCGCGCCCGCGGAGACGGCCTGGGATCGCAAGATCCCGCGGGGCCTGCTCCCCGTGCTGCTCCCGGCCCTGCTCGCCGGCTTCGCGCTGCTGGGCCTCGAGGTGATCTGGACCCGCTTCCTCTCGCTCTTCATCACCAACAGCTCGCTGGCCTTCGCCCTGATGCTGGCCACCGTGCTCCTCGGCATCGCGCTGGGAGGAATCGCCGGCGGCATGGCCTGGATCCGCCGGCCCTTCGCGTTCCTGCTGCTCCTGGGAGCCGGCGCCGCGACGCTCGCGTGCTACGCCGCGTTTCCGCTCTACCAGCCCTCGACCGCCACCCGCCTGGTGGATATCGGGAGCATGCTCCAGGTCGGATTCTTCCTGCAGTTCCCGGTCTCCTTTCTGAGCGGGGCGTTCTTCACCCTGGCCGGCGCGGAGCTCCGGGAGCGGATCCCGTCGTCGCAGGCGTCGGCCGGATTGCTGGTCCTCTTCAACACGCTGGGGGCCGCCGCGGGGGCGATCGTGGCGGGCTTCGTCTTCGTTCCCTCCCTCGGCGTGGAGAAATCCTTCGTCGCGGTGTCGCTCGTCTACGGCGCCGCGGCGGGCCTCTGGTCGCTGGGCGTCGGAGGGAACCGGCGCTGGATGCTCCTCGGCGCCGCCGCCTGGATCCTCAGTCTCGTCCTCTATCCCTTCGGCCGTTTCCAGAACGTCCACGTCCCCGCGGCGGTCCGGCAGTGGAATTTGCACTCGGACCTGAAGATCGAGGCCGTCCGGGAGGGCTTGACCGAGACGATCGTCTACGTCCGGGCGAAGGAGTTCGATCAGACGCTGTACACCCGGATGGTCACCAACTCGTTCTCCATGTCGGCGAACGCCGTGTCCTGCGACCGATACATGAAGCAGTTCGTGTACTGGCCCGTCGCGCTGCACCCCGCCCCCCGCCGCGCCCTGCTGATCTGCTTCGGCGTCGGCAGCACGGCCCGCGCGCTGGCCCGGACCCGGGAGCTCGACCACATCGACGTCGTGGACCTGTCGCGGGACGTCCTGGCGATGAGCCCGGTGATTTTTCCGGACCCGGCCTCGCATCCCCTGAATGACCCGCGCGTGACCGTGCACGTGGAGGACGGGCGCTTCTTCCTGCAGACCCGCCCGGACACCTGGGACATCATCACGGGCGAGCCCCCACCGCCCGAGCTGCCCGGAGTCGCCGGGCTCTATTCGCGCGAGTACTTCCAGCTCCTGAAGGATCGGCTCTCCGAAGGGGGCATCGCGACGTACTGGCTGCCGATCCACAGCCTGTCCGAGCCCGCGTCGCGCTCGATCCTGAAGGCGTGGTCGGACGTCTTCGAGACCTGCTTCCTCTGGCGCGGCGCGAATCTCGATCTGATGCTGACCGGCTTCCGGGGGCGCCCGAACGCGGTGAGCGAGGCCCGCTTTCTCGCGCAGTGGAAGGACCCCGCGACCTTGGGCGATCTGGCCGAGCTGGGCTTCGAGCTCCCGGAAACTCTCGGGACCGGCTTCGTCGGGGACGGAGACTACATCCGCTCCCTCTGCGCCGCCGCGGCCCCGACCGCGGACGGTTTCCCGAAGCGGATCGTGGCCCCCGAGGCCGGGGAAAAGGGGCTCTACGCGGAGTGGTTCAACCTGCCCGCCTGCGCGGATCGCTTCAAGGCGAGCGCTTCCCTCGCATCGCTCTGGCCGCCCGAGCTGAAGAGCCGGACGCTCCCGTACTTCCTGTGGGAAGGGACCCTGTCGACGCTGGGCACGCAGCTGGGGCAGCGGACCTTTCCCGACTTCTCGAAGCTCCATCTGATGCTCACGAGCACTCCGCTGCGCAGCCCGGCCGCGTGGATGCTGGAGAGCAACCGGGACTATGTTCAGGCGGTCGAGCGCTGCGCGCCCGAGCTTCGCCAGAGTCCGCGGGCGCAGTTCCACCTCGGAGCCCGGGCGCTGGCGGAGCGGGATTACGCGCGGGCGTCCGAGCACTTCCTCCGGACCGTGGGCGTGCCGGAGATGAGGAGGGTGGATCTCGCCGCCTGCCTCTACGCGCTCTGTCTGGCCGGCCGCAAGGACGACGCCGAGAAGACCCTCGCTCGCGTCTGGGACGAGACGAAGATGAAGGCCATCCCTCCCTCGTACTGGGCCTGGATGAAGGCGACCTTCGATCTCCGCATTCCGCCCGAGTCAGGAAAGTCCCGATAACACCGGCCGGCGCACGTCATTCAAGATCTTCCCTCCCGGAGCTTTTCGTGGCATTGAGCGCCTCTCGCGCCTTAACCTGTCTTTTCCGGATGTCCTGGGGGTTAGGAGAGATTCACCATGAGGCCTGCCATCTCGCTCGTCCCGTCGCTCGTCCTGTTCGCCGTCCTCGCGTCCGAAGCCCACGCCCAGCAGAACGACCAGGGCCAGTACCCCAATCCCGAGGGCGCCGGCATCCACAAGACGCTGGCGCAGCAGATCGGCGCGGGCCGGGGTGACGCGAACACCGTGGACTCCTCGATCTTCATCATCAAGCGCGACCCCTTCCGGGCGATCCGCCGCGGGCGCCAGCTCTTCCAGCGCAAGTTCACCGTCGCGCAGGGCTTCGGGCCCCGCGTGGGCGACGGATCGGGCGACTTCCTCGCCGGTCCCGCCCCGACCGCCGGCCTCGCCGACAGCTGCGCGGCCTGCCACGGCCGTCCGCTGGGATCCGCGGGCGCCGGCGGCGACGTGTTCACGCGGCCCGACAGCCGCGACGCGCCCCACCTCTTCGGCCTCGGGCTCGTGGAGATGCTCGCGGACGAGATCACGTCCGAGCTCCGGGCGCAACGGGACGCGGCGGCGAACCAGGCGGTCGCCTCCGGACGCGCCGTGACCCAGGCGATGACGTCCAAGGGCATCTCCTACGGCACGATCAGCGCGCTTCCGAACGGGAGCGTCGACCTCTCGGGCCTTGACGGCGTCGACCCGGACCTGCGGGTCAAGCCGTTCTTCGCCCATGGCGGGCAGTTCTCGGTCCGGGCCTTCGCGGTCGGGGCCTTCCAGGACGAGATGGGACTGCAGGCCGTGGATCCGGACCTCACGGCGGCCGCCTCGGGCGGTCGGGTCGTCACTCCCTCGGGCCTGGTTCTCGACGGCGCGCTCGACGCGATCTCGCCGCCGCCCTGCGTCAGCGCGTTCGTCGATCCGGACGGCGACGGCAAGGTGAACGAGATCCCCGTCAGCCTGGTCGACTTCATGGAGTTCTACCTGCTCAACTACTTTCGTCCCGCGACCTTCGAGGAGACCAACCCGGTCCGCAAGGGCCGCAAGGTCTTCGAGAGCCTCGGCTGCGCCGTGTGCCACATCCCGGACCTGCTGATCCAGCGGGACCGGCGGGTCGCGGACGTGTCCACCGTGTTCGACCGGCAGCGGGGCGTGATGAACCAGCTGTTCGCGACGGCGACGCCGCTGCTGACGGCGACGCCGGACGGCAGCCCCTTCCCCGCGATCAAGACCCCCGCCGGGGGATCGTTCATGGTCCGCGGGATCTATGCGGACTTCAAGCGCCACGACCTGGGCTCCACGTTCCACGAGCGGAACTTCGACGGCACGGTCCGCACGAAATTCATGACCAGGCCGTTGTGGGGCGTCTCGACGACGGCGCCCTACGGCCACGACGGCAAGAGCGTCAATCTGAAGGCGGTGATCCTGCGTCATGGGGGCGAGGCCCAGGCGGCCCACGACGCGTTCGAGCACCTGTCCGAGCAGGGCGAGGCCGACCTGCTGGTGTTCCTGCACTCGCTGGTCCTCTTCCCGCCGGATCACACGGCGTCGAACCTGGACCCGGGCAATCCGGCGGCCCCGGACTATCCGACGAGGGGGCAGGGCAGCATCCGTCTGACGGCGTTGTTCAATGATCCGACGGATCCGGAATAGATCCGAGCCTACTCGCGGGTGAACGACACGCGCGCGCAGCAGGCGTCGGGCGCGGTCTTCCGGAAGATGAGACGGGCGAAGTTCATCTGATCGGGGGCCGAGAGCCCCAAGGTCTCGGTTCCCGGTCGGAGCGGCTCGCTTTCGGAGGGATGTCCCCCTTGCGGGGCCGAATGCTCCCGCCAGCGGACGACTACTTCCCCGTCCGTTCCCCCCTTCCACTCCACCCGCAAGCGGACCTTCGCGCCGGGAGGCACGGGGATCGCATCGCCCTCCCAGGTGTCCTTGATCTTGATCCAGCCGTCCGGAGCGTGAGGATTGATCCAGCGGATGCGGAAGTCGGCGTTGCGGACCGCGTTCCCCGAATCCTCCCGCAGACTCACGTCCTTGACGTGACGGCCGTTCGGGTCGAGCACGACTTCCTCGACGGCCGTCTCGCTGCCGGCGCGCAAGACCAGGATCCGATACTTGCCCGGCGGCAGGTTGTGGAACTCGTACGCCCCCTCCGGGCTCGCCAGGGTCGAATAGAGAGTCTTCTCGATCATCACCTTCGCGCCGACCTTCTCGAGACCCGGGGAAGGTTTCGACGCGATCGTCCCGCGCAATCCGGCGCCGTTCGCGACCATCCTGTCGGCCAGCGTCCCCAGGGTATGAAGGAGGTCCGCCACGACGCGGCTGGTCTCGAGGGCGCATTCGAGCACCGCGGGCTCCACCGACGGGCGGTCGCCGTCCTCGACGGCTTTGCGGACCCGGAGGCCGCGCTCTTTCGAATAGGCGATGAGGCCGTCCATCCGCCGCAGGAATCCGGCGACGGCCGCGTCGTCGTCGCCGCCGAGCAGCTGCGGGACGTAGTCGCCGATGCCGATCTTCTTCGCGTCCACCCAATTCTCCATCTTGGAATGGACCTCGCCCCGGATCTCGGCGGCATGCGGCGGTGAACCGGTGTCTTCGGTGAAGTGGAGGATCGAGCCGACCCAACGGGCGGCGTTCCACGGCGTCTCGGTTCTCAGGGCCTGGAGCGCCCGGCGGAAGTAGGGTTCGTAGGTGGCGCGGACCTCGGGACAGAGGTGGTCGTAGTGCTTGATGGCGGCCGGGAAGAGGAGGAAATCATCGGGATAGTGGTCGCCCTGGAAACTGCGCCGGTAGTCCGCCATCCAGCAGTGCTCGCGAAGCGCCGCCGCTTCGGGGCCGAGCCGGATCCGGAGGGGATGGTCTTTCGCGAGGACGGCAATCCCGGCGTCCGTGATTTCGGGGTGAGGCCCCCACGCGAACGCCGGGCCGGCGAGGAGCAGGATCAGGACGATTCTCGGCCAGAAGCGGCGCACAAAGACTAAACGCGGGGCATGCCCTCGCGTGTTAGAATCGCGGCCATGAATCCACCTCCCTCCCGGCGCTGGTTCCTGAAAGCCTCCGCGGTCGTGGCGGCCGGCGGATGTTCGCTGCCGAATGCTCCCGCCGGTGAGGGCTCGCTCATGGCCTACGTCGGCACGTTCAGCTCCCCGCTGCGCGACACCCTGCCGACGCAGGTGGACCTGCCGCCCGGCAACGGGCGCGGCATCCACCTCTTCCGGGTCGATCGCGGGAGCGGCGCGATGACGCCGAGCGGCGTCGTCGAGATGGGGACGAGCCCGAGCTGCCTGGCGCTGAACGCCGCCGGGACGCGGCTCTACTCCGCCAACGAGACCGACCGCGTCGGCGACGACAAGCAGGGAAGCGTCAGCGCCTTCTCGGTGAACCGGAAGGACGGCAGCCTGCAGCTCCTCAACACCGTGCGCTCCGGCGGCGCCGGCCCGACCTACGTGAGCGTGCACCCGGCCGGACGCCACCTGCTCGTGGCGAACTACTTCGGCGGCTCCGTGTCGGTGCTGCCGATCCAGGCCGACGGCCGCCTGGGCGAGGCCTCGGACGTGAAGGCCGACGCCGGCACGGTCGGCCCGACCCGCGCCGCGCACGCGCCGCGGGGAAGCTTCGCGCTCAGCGGCCACGACCGCACCCACGCGCACATGATCCAGGCGGACCCGTCCGGCCGCTTCGTCCTGCACGTCGACCTGGGCCTCGATCGGATCTACGTCTGGAAGTTCGACGAGCAGCGCGGGACCCTGAGCCCCAACGATCCGCCCTCGGTCGCCCTCGCCCCGGGCGACGGGCCGCGGCACTTTCATTTCCATCCGAACGGCCGCTGGTTCTACTCGATCCAGGAAGAGGGTTCGACCCTCGCGCTCTTCGATTACGACGGCGCCTCCGGGCGCCTGAGCCCGCGGCAGACCGTCTCGACCCTGCCGCCCGGCTTCGCCGGCAGCAACTTCTGCTCCGAGGTCCTGGTCTCCGCCGATGGCCGCTATGTCTACGCCGGCAACCGGCTGCACGACAGCATCGGGATCTTCTCGGTGGGATCGAGCGGGGAGCTCACGTTCGTCGGAGAGGAGTGGACGCGCGGCAACTACCCGCGCAGCTTCGCGTTCGATCCGACGGGCCGCTTCCTCTACTGCTGCAATCAGCGCGGCGACACGGTCGCCGTGTTCCGCGTCGACCGCGGAAGCGGCGCGCTCGCGTTCAGCGGCCACTACGAGCCCGTCGGGAATCCGTCGATGATCGTCTTCCTCGACCTCGCGTAGCGGCTCAGCGCACTTCGCTGGGGCGAACCTTCTGGCGCTCGGGGTTCGCGCGGCCGTTCTCCCGGACGTACGCCGTCGGATCGGTCTCGAAGCGCCGCAGGTTCTCCTCGGAGTCGAAGTAGTACCAGTTGCCGTGCCAGTACGTCTTCCACGCCGAGTCGGTGCGGACCTGCTCTCCGGACACCGGGTCGGTCCTGACGGTGAAGTCGGTCGAATCCGATGACACTCCCGTGGGGTCCCCCACCCTCGACGTCTGGTCGGAGGACTCATTGGAAGAGCAGCCGAAGAGCGCCAGGACGGCGACGATCGACGCGATGAAGGTTCTCATAGGCACTCCCGGAGGAAAGAGATGTCGACCCCCTCTCTATCCTATGGAGCCCGGAAGAAAGAGGAGGTTACCGCCTACTCTTCGCGGGTGGCTTCCGCGAGGTAGGGGCCGAAGGCCGGCTTGAGCGCCGGCTTGAGCTCGATGGCGCGCTTCAGGTCGGCGGCCGCCTCGGCGCGGCGCTTCTCCTCGAGCTTCAGCACGCCGCGGAGCCCGATCGCCTCCGCGAAGGCGGGCGCGAGCGCGACGGCCGCGTCGAGGTCCGCGATGGCGTCCTTGCGGCGCTCCAGCTGCTGGCGGCAGCGGGCGCGGCCGAAGAGCACCAGCGGGTCCTTGGGCAGGTCCTTGGCGGCCTGCGTGAACGCCGCCTCCGACTCCTCCAGCTTCTCGAGCTGCAGCAGGCATTCGCCCAGCAGCGGACCGGCGTCGACGTTTCCCAGCTCCCGGGACTTCTGCAGGTACGGCAGCGCCTGCGCCTGGCGGCGGGCCCGCATCATGATCAGGCCCAGGTCGCGCAGGATGCCGACATCGTTGGGCAGCTTCTCCAGCGCCTTCAGGTAGTCGTCCAGGCTCTCCGCGATGTTGCCCTGCTCCGCGCGCGCCTGGGCCCGGTCCGAATACGCGGTGCCGCTGCCCGGGGCGAGCTCGAGGGCTTTCGTCGAAGCTTCCTCGGCCTCCTTGAAGCGCCGCAGTTTGTTGAGCGCCTTGGCCAGCGCGATGTAGCCGTCGGCCTGGGTCCGGCCCAGTTCGATCGCCTTGCGGTACGGGTCCAGCGCCTCGGCGTACTTCCCATCGCGCGCCTTCAGGATTCCGATGTTGTAGTAGACCCCTGCGTTCTTCGGGTCGAGCTCGAGCGCCTTCTGATAGTCCTCCATCGCCTCGGCGAAGCGCCGGCGCTGGGACCGCATGGCCCCGCGGTTGGAGTAGGAATCCGACGTCGGCCGCAGCGCCACGACCCGGTCCATGTCCTTCTCGGCCTCCTCGAGCTTGCCGAGGGCCTGGTTGGAGACGGCGCGTCCCTCGTAGCCGTCGGGATCGCCGGGATCGACGTCCACGGCGCGGGTGTAGTAGTCGACCGCGTCATCGAAGCGGCTCGTCCGCCAGGCGAGGTATCCCATGTTCCCCAGGAGGGTGCCGTTCTTGGGGTCCGCCATCAGGGCGAGCTGGAAGGTCGCGCGCGCTTCCGTGAAATCGCCCATCCGGGTCAGGATGTTGCCGCGGATGTTGAGGAGGCCGGCGTGCCCCGAGTTGATCATGAGGGCGCGGTCCACCGCCGTGATGGCTTCCCCGTGGCGGTCGGCGTAGTCGAGAATCATGGAGCCGAAGTAGAGGAGCACGTGGTCGTTCGGGGCGAGCTCGATCCCCTTCGCCGCGAAGTCCGCCGCTCCCGCAAGATCGCCCCGCAGGAGGCGGGCGAGCGAGAGCAGCTGGAGCGGCGCGGGATCGTTGACGACCAGCGAGCGGGCCCGCAGCAGATGCTCCTCCGCGCGATCGAGCCCGTCCGTCGATCCCGGCCGCCAGAGGATCAGGTCCGACGCCCCCTTGAGCAGCGCTTTCTCGAAATCGCGACCGGCGAGACGCCCGGCCGCTTCCAGGTCCGAGAGGATCCCGCGCCGCTGCTGCTCGGCGCGGGCGTCCGTCGCGTGCCACTGGAGCTGGGGCCGCGTCGATCCGGTACGGAGCGACACCGTCTTCAGCCCGTAGTCCCTCGCGAAGACCTGAAGGCGCAGCAGCGCCCGTTCGACGTGGGCCCGCAGATGGTTGGGATCGTGTTCGATGGCCCTCGTGAACGCGGCTTCCGCCTTGAGGTCGGCCATCTGGAGGTAATAGATCCGGCCCAGAAGATAGTGGGCATCGGCGAACGCGGGGTCGCGCTGCACGGCGCGCCGGGCATTCTCCTCCGCGCGTTTGAGCTGCGAGTGGTACTGCGAGAGGGCGTCGTCCGGAAGCTTGGCCATGAAGCGGACCTTCTCGGCCGCGTCGTAGAGGTTGGCGGCGTCCTCGTAGTACGGCTTCGCGTCCGAGCGGGTGCGCTGCTCGCTGGCCCGGAAGGCCCAGGTCCCGAGCAGGAACGACAGCCCCGCCAGCAGCGCCGCCGCCCCCGCCGCGGCCAGCTTGTGCTTCCGGATCTTCCGCACGAGGCGCGACACCGTGCCGGCGGGCCGGGCCAGCACGGGCTCCCCCTCGAGCCAGCGCCGCAGGTCGGCGGCGAAGTCCGCGGCGCTCCCGTAGCGGCGGTTCGGGTCCTTCTCGAGGGCCTTGAGGGCGACCGTCTCGAGCTCGGGGTGGAGCTTGGAATTGTACTTGCGGGGCGGGTCCGGGTCGCGGTGGACGACGTCGACCAGGATCTGGACGACGTTGTCGGCCGCGAAGGGCGGACGTCCCGCGCAGATCTCGTAGAGGATGGCGCCCAGGGCGTAGACGTCGCTCCGGGGGCCGATCGCCTGGGCCTCGCCCTGCGCCTGCTCGGGGGACATGTAGCTGGGCGTGCCGACCGCGAAGCCGGACCCGGTGAGGCTCGACCCGGTCCGGACCGACTTGGCCAGCCCGAAGTCCATGACGTAGGCCCGGCCGCGGCCGTCGATCATGACGTTCGCGGGCTTGAGGTCGCGGTGGATGATGCCCTGCTCGTGGGCGAACTCGACCGCCTCGGCGGCGTGGGCGAGGAGCTCGACGGCCCGGCGGAGCGACGGCCGCGGCGTGGCGGCGAGGAAGCGGTCCAGCGTGAGCCCCTCGACGTACTGCATCGCGAAGAAGTGCTTCCCGTCGTGGACGCCGCTCTCGTAGATGGGGGCGATGCCGGGGTGCATGAGCGTGGCCGAGAGCTGGGCCTCGCGGATGAAGCGCTCCAGGTCGTGCTGGGCCTCCACGCCGCGGATGAACTTGAGCGCGACGACGCGGCGGAGGTCGCTCTGCCAGGCCTTGAAGACGACGCCCATGCCGCCGGCGCCGAGCTCGCGGAGGAGCACGTACTTGCCGAAGCGGTTCGCGGGATCCGCCGCGGCCTTCTCGATCTCGGGATCGAGCGGCGCCGCGGAGCGCTCCGGCCGCGCGGCGGGGTCGTCGCCCGTATCCTGGGAATCGCCCGCGAGGGCGAAGCCGGCGATGCACTTGGGGCAGATCTCGTTCTCGTACACCGTGCCGCAAGCGACGCAGCGCTTGAGGGTGTCGGGGCCCTTCGGGTCCCTCGAGCGGCGGTCCAGCGCCGCCAGCTCGCGGTACGCCTCCTCGGAGATGTAGCCGTAGCGCCGGAGGACGGCCTCGACCGGGCGCGCCGTCTCGGTGCTCGACGACGCCACCTTGAGGCACTCCTGGACCTGCTCCGGAGTGGCGTAGCCTTTCTCCAGGCAGACGCGGGCGACGACCAGATCTCGTTCGCTGCTCATGAGGTCACGACGACGTGAAGTTTAGCTTACCCGCCTCGGGTTAACCGCGGAAGCGGCGTTTCTTTCCTGCAGGAGAATCGCGAATGTCGAATCGCGAATCGCGAAAGAGGGGTCCTCTATCCGCGATTCGCCATTCGCGATTCTCGTCCTAGTCCCACTTCAGCAGGGACACCAGGGGGTGGCGATCGTCGGTCCAGAGCAATTCCCGGGAATCCGGGTCGGGCTCTTCGAAGCGGCGGGCGGCGTCGTGCGTCCGGCCGCTCGGGGTCAGGAGATACCACGTGGAGGATTCGAGGACGTCGTCGTCCTCCGACGGCTTCCAGGCCAGCCGCGCGACCTTGAGGCCGAAGTGCCGGCCCAGGCCGCGGACCACCGGGGCCAGGTCCAGGTACGGGTTGCTCACGTGCATCGCGATCACGCCGTCCCCGTCGAGGTGCCGCAGGTAGATCACCATGGCTTCGACGGTCAGGAGGTGCGACGGGATCGTCACGCCGCTGAAGGCGTCGAGCACGAGGACGTGGTAGCCCCGGGGGGCTTCGCGCTCCAGCGAGAGCCGCGCGTCGCCGAGCACGACCTCGACCCGAGACGGGCTTTCCTGGAGGAACCAGAAACGCTCCTTCGCCAGGCGCTCCGCCTCGGGATTGATCTCGTAGAAGCGGATCGTTTGCGACGGCGCCGTCCCGTAGGCCGCCATCGTGCCGACGCCCAGGCCGACCACGCCGATCCGCAGGTCGTCGCGCGACGCGAAGAGCCCGACGGCCCGGCCGACGCCCGACGTCTCGCCGTAATAGGTCGTCGGCTTGCGGCGCTTCTCCGGGACCAGGTATTGCCGGCCGTGCAGGATGCGGCCGTTGTACATCTCGTTCGCCACGACGAGTTCGCTCGTGCGCTTCCAGATCGATTCCTCGACGGTGATCACCCCGTAGAAGTTCCGCGAGCTTTCCAGGGGCCGCTTCTCGCCCGTGAAGGCCTTGACGAGGAAGCCCAGCCCGATCCCCAGGACCAGCAGGAGGACGCCGGCGAGCAGCCGATGGGCGCGCAGGCCCTGCCGGTCATGCCAGGCGAAGTAGCCCCACGCGGTCACATACGCGATGCCGATGCCGAGCTTCCATTCGAGGAAGCCGGCGAAGAGCCGCGGGGCGATCAGGTTGACGAAGACGCCGCCCAGCGCCCCGCCGGCCGCGAGGGAGAGATAGTAGGACGTCAGCTGCCGCGGGCCCGGCTTCAGGCGGGCCACCTCGCCGTGGCAGAGCATCGAGAGCGCGAAGGTGGCGGCCAGGATGCTCAGGATCTGGAGCAGCGAGAAGAGGGAGTCGTTCGTGCCGGCGCGGTGCAGCACGGCCGCCCCGAAGACGAGGACGGCGGTCGCGAGGGACCAGAGGCGCGGACGGTAGAAGCCCGGCCGATCGAACGCGAGGATGAAGGAGAGCAGATAGGCGGCCAGGGGCATGACCCAGAAGAACGGCATCACGATCACGTCTTCGCACATCTGGTTCGTGGACGCCAGGAGCATCGCGGACGCGAAGGCCGGGAGCAGGATCCACGCCGTGCGGCGTCCGAAGGGAACGGGGGCGGCGTCCTCCGCGGGGGCAGCCTCGGGGCCCGCGGAACCCCGGAGCCCGAGCCGCGCGCTCGCCGCGAAGAGCGCCACGAAGACTGCGAAGGCCGACATCCAGAGGACGGACAGCGTCCGGCGTCCGAGGAACGGCTCGAAGAGGAAGGGGTAGCTCAGCAGCGCGAGCAGGGATCCGGCGTTCGAGACCGCATAGAGGCGGTAGGGCGAACGGTCCGGGTAGAGGCGGCCGTGCCAGGACTGGACCAGCGGCGCGGTGGACGAGAGGAGGAGATACGGGGCGCCGATGCTGGCCGCGAGGAGGAGCAGGATCCGCCCGAGCGGCACGGCCGGGTCGAGCGGCTTCCAGTGGTCCCGGGGGATGATCGGCAGCAGCGCCAGCGCCGCGACCATCAGCCCGAGGTGGACGACGAGGCGCGCCCGGGCAGGAAGGTAGCGGTCGAGGACGTGGGCGTAGGCGTAGCCCACGAAGAGGGCGGCCTGGAAGAAGAGGAGGCAGGCGGTCCACACCGCGGCCCCTCCCCCGAACCAGGGGAGGATCCAGGCGCTCATGAGGGGTTGGACCTGGAAGATCAGGAAGGCGCCGAGGAAGGAGCAGAGCCCGAAGAGCCGGGCCGGCCAGGGTCCCCTCGTTGTGTCCTTCATGGATCGAGGGGTCCACTATAGCGCGGATCGCGCGGGCCTAAAGAAAGAAATCCCGCGCCACGGGGGCGCGGGATTTCGAGGGTGGGTTCGTTCGATTTGTCAGCGTTTAGTCGTCGTCATCATCGTCATCGTCGTCGTCATCCGCGTCGTCGTCGTCATCGTCATCCTCCTCGACCTTGATGACGGAACCGGTGGCGGCGTCGAGCTTCACTTCGAACAGCTTCCCTTCCTTGACGACGATGACCTCGGCCATCGGCTTGCCCTTCTTGCAGTAGAAGTTGGCGCGGCTCGCCTTGCCGGGGACCTTCTTCACCGCGGCCTCGATGGCGCCCGCCATCGTGATCTTCACCGCCGAGATCATCTTCGAGTGGTCCTTCTTCTCGGTTGTCCGGCTGAGCACTTCGCTGGTCAGCGCGTCGATCGACAGCTTGACCGAGCTCGTGCCCTGGGCGAAGGCTACCGTGTACACCACCTTGCCCTTCTCCTCCTTCAGCTTCGCGAAGAAGGGGGTGCCTTCCTTCACCTCGGGAAGAGCCTTCGTCACCACCTCGGGCAGGGTCACCTTCGATTTCGTCAGCAGCTCCGCGGGCTTGTTGACCCGGGCCGCGGCGCTCAGGATCACCAGAATGATCACCCACACGGACTTCATTGCCATCCCTCCATTTCAATTCGAAACAAGATCCGCCATCTATCCGGATTCGGTACCGATCGCTACTTGAGGATCTGCCCGGTCTCGCCGTCCACGCGGACCTCGCGGAGCTCGCCGTCGACGAGGATCGTCACCTCGACGACGAGGCGGCCCTTCTTGAGCTCGGCCTCCGCCTCCACGGGGCGGCCCGGCAGCGCCGCCAGCGCGGTCTCGACCGCGCTCCGCAGCGGGACCTTGAGGGCGGCCGCAACGGCGGACGAGTCCCCCTTCTCTTCCTGTGCCTCGAGGATGGTCCCTGTGGCCGCGTCGATCTCGACCTCGCGCAGTTTCCGCTCGAAGCTGAGCAGGACGGTCCAGACGACCTTCCCGTCGTCCTCGCTGAGCTCGGTCTTCACCGGGACGCCCGGCCAGCTCTGCGTGGCGATGTCGACGGCCTGGGGGAGACTCCGCGTCGTGCGGTCCAGGAGACGGACGAGCTTCTCCACCTCGGGGGCGGAGAGCGGCGGAATTTTGGGGAAGGCCGGCACGACCTCGGGCTTCACGACCGCGGTCTGATCCGGCTTCTTCATCAGGAAGAGTCGGCCCAGCAGGAACGCCGAGAGGGCCAGCACGAGCCCGGCGGCTGCGACTTCCCACGCGCGCGTCCGAGTCTTCGGACGGGTCGCGCCGGCGCCCGCGGACGCGGCGTAGCGGCCGTAGAGGTTCACCTCGACCATCACGGAGCGGACGAGCTCCCGCCGGCGCTCCGGATTCTCGCGGAGCGCCGCGCCGAGTTCCTGGAGATCGGCGGGCGAGGCCTCGCCGTCCGTCCAGAGGCGGAGGAGCTCGTCGAAGCGGCCGGGGTTCGTCATCGTCCCTCCTCCGCCGCGCTGATCTTTCCTTCGATGCAGCGCGCGAGCTGGCGGCGCACCCGCCACAGGAGGACCTTCACGGAGCCTTCGGTGGTCTCGGCGTCGCGGGCGATGTCGCGGAGCGGGGCCCGGTCGCGGTAGCGCCGGTCGAGCAGGGTCTTCTGGTCCTTCGAGAGCCCGTCCAGGCAGTCCTCGAGGTGCTTGCGGCCCTGCTGCAGGACGACGGGGTCGGCCGCGTTCTCCTCGAAGGCGAGCGACACGGCCTCGTCGACGTCCACGGAATGCTCGATCGAAGAACGCCGGGAGCTCTTGCGGAAGTATTCGGCGACGCGGCGGCGGGCGATCTCGTGGGCCCAGGGGAGGAACTGCTCGACCCGGGTGCCGCGGCCGGCCTCCTGGACGATCACGAGGCCGGTTTCCTGGAAGATCTCCTCGGCCGCCTCCCGGTCGCGGGTGAGGGCGAGGATGAAGCCCAGGAGCCCGTCCCGCTGCTCCAGGAACTTCCTCGTCAGGTCCGATGCGCCCGTCGCCATGTTAACTGGGGTCGCGTCCCCGTCGAAAGTTAACAGGCGGAAGGCCGAAATGGGGGAAATTGCGGGATTAATTCCTAAGCCGTTAGGGCTTAGCTACTTAGGGGGACGCCGGAGGGCGGCGCCCTTCTTCATGATGTCGGCGACCGTGGTGTAGGCGTCCCGCCAGGCCGACTCCACGTCGGGGGTCCAGGCCTTGCCGGCGCTCTGCTTCATCGCTTCCACCAGCGCGTCGCAGACCGCGGGGTACTGGTCGGGCTTGACCCCGTAGTCGACGTGGCTGTTGCCCAGCACGAGCAGGTCCGACATGGTCTTGTCGGGCTGCTCCAGGTGCCGGACGATCTCGTCCAGCGTGTCGAAGAACTTCTTCCGCTGCGCCTCCATGTCCGTCTTGGCGAACATGCGCTGGATGTCCGGGTGCCGCGCGAAGAGGATGGAGTAGAAGCGCCCCACCATGGCGTCCCCATGGGGACGCAGGGACTCGAAGCTCTCGCGAAGGAGCCGGACGTTCAGCTTCATTCCAGCGTCATCTCTGGCGTCGATCCGGGTTCGGCCCCTCCTTTGCCCGCCGGCGGGACGTCGTTGCCGACCGGATCTCTCGCTCGAGGGCGATGATATCGGTTTCGCTCGCGCCAAGGAAGGTTTTGTCGGGGACGATGAACGTCGAGTCGTCCCCGTCCGATGCGTCCTTCCGCCGCTTGGTCGTCGTGTTTCGCATCTCAGATCACGACGGTCGTCATCGCTCCCTGCTTCATCAGCGACGCCACCGCCCCGTAGGTTTCCGCCCACTCCCGCTCCATCTCGGGGGTCCAGATCGGGCCGGCGACGTCGGCCATCGCGGCCAGGAGGCACTCCCCGACGGCGTCGTAATGGGCGTCCCGGGCCCCGTAGCGGACGTGCTTGGCTCCCAGCTGCCCGAGGTAGCTCTTCAGGACGTCCGGTTTCTCCAGGTTGAGCACCAGAAGGGACAGTGCCTGGATCAGCATCTGCTTCTGCTTGGGCAGGTCCGTGTGGGCGAAGAGCGGGCGCACCTGCGGGTAGCGCTCGAACAGGATGGCGTAGAAGCGGTCCACCAGGAGCGTCGCGTGGGGACGCAGGGCCTCGAAGCTCGACCGGATCAGGCTTACGTTCATCGTCTTCTCCTTCCCATTCAGGTCTGCCCTAAGAGGTAAGCCCCGTCGCCGCGGTTTTGAAAAATCGCGCGATTCATCGGAATTTCGGCGAGCCGCAGTACACTGGTTCCGGGCATGGCTCAAGAAACGTCGATGGGGGGCAGCGACAGCCGCTTCCAGTCCACCCTCTGGGACGTGGTCCTTCAGGCCAAGAACGGGGAGGCGTCGGCGGTCGAGCAGCTGGCGCGCAACTACTGGAAGCCCGTGTACTTCTACATCCGCCGCAAGGGCCAGCCGGTGGAGAGCGCCAAGGACCTGACGCAGTCCTTCCTGAGCCACCTGCTGGAGAAGGACCTCCTGAGCCGGGTCGATCCGGAGAAGGGCAAGTTCCGGTCCTTCATCATGGCGACGCTGGGGAACTTCCTGAACAATGAACGGCGGACCTCCCAGGCGCTGAAGCGGGGCGGCGCGTTCAACTTCGTCGAGGCGGAGGACGACCTGCGCGCCGCGGACGCGACCCCGGAGAAGGCCTTCTACAAGGGCTGGGCCCTGACGATCCTGGAGCAGGCGATGGCGCAGTTGCGCGAGTCGGTCCCCGCCGAGGACCTGGCGCTGCTCGAGGGGAAGGCGCCGCCCGAGATGACGGCGTCCGAGAAGAAGAACCGGCTCTTCCGGGTCCGGGGCCGCCTCCAGCACCTGCTGCGGGAGTCGGTGAGGGCGGCGGTGGACCGGGAAAGCGACGTCGATTCGGAGCTGCGCGCGATCTTCGAGTGTCTGTGATGAGCGAGCGCGCCTGTTCCTCCTGCGGCGGGCTCCTGGCGGAGAGCCAGGCCAAGCGCTTCGGCGCGCTCTGCCCGGCCTGTATGCTCCGCTTCGCGGCCGAGGACGGGCTGCCGGAGTTCCCCGGCGTCGAGATCGTCTCGACCCTGGGCAAGGGCGGCATGGGGGTCGTCTACGAGGCGATCCAGTCTCGGCTGGGACGCCGCGTCGCCCTGAAGGTGCTCTCGCCCCACCTCGCCTTCAACGCGTCGTTCATGCGCCGCTTCAACGCCGAGGCGCACCTGCTGGCCCGGCTCCAGCATCCGAACATCGTGACGGTGCACGACATCGGCGTGCACGGCGGCCTGCCCTACATCGTGCTGGAGCGCGTGGAGGGCTCGTCGCTCCGCGCGCTGCTCGGGAAGGGACCCCTCCCGCTGCCGCGCGCGCTGGAGATTGCCGGGATGGTCTGCGACGCGCTCGATTGCGCCCACGCGGCCGGCGTCGTTCACCGCGACGTGAAGCCCGAGAACATCCTGATCGACGAGCGCGGCCGCGCGAAGCTCGTGGACTTCGGCCTGGCCATGAGCGCGAACCTCGAGGAGCGTCGGGGGACGCGCGTCCGGATGCGCGTCGGCACCCCGCGCTACATGTCGCCGGAGCAGCTGCGGCGCCCCGAAGAGGTGGACGGCCGCGCGGACCTCTATTCGGTCGGCGTCGTGCTGCTCGAACTGCTGACGGGCACGCCGCCGCGCAAACGCGGCGGGGCGCCGTCGCTGCCGCGGACGCTGCCGCGCCCGCTGGCGTCGTTCCTGAGGAAGCTGCTGGCGAGCGACCCGAAGAAACGCGTGGCGTCCGCGAAGGAAGCCCGCGAGGCCCTGGATGCGCTCCGGGCGTCGGCGTCAAAGTAAGGCTCTTCCCGAATCCCCCATCGCCGGAATCCGAATTGCGCGAATGAACTCCGATCGCCGCGCGACGGATCAGTGGAAAGAAGAGGTGAGGCGATGAAGACCTTCCTGGCTTACCTGACGGCGGCGGCGTTTTCCTCGGTCGCCTTCGGGGACGAGCTGACCCTCCGCAACGGATCCACCTTCACGGGCGCCGTTCGCGAGGAGGGCGATCGGGTGACGATCGAGACGGAATTCGGCTTCATGACCTTCAAGAAGGTCGACGTCCGTTCGGTCGTCAAGGGTCGCAACGTCGTCCGCGACTTCGCGGATCGATCGCAGACCGCGAGCTCGGTCAAGGAACTGCTTGACCTGGCTGCCTGGGCGCGCGAGAGGGAGCTGGACAGCCGGATCGAGGATGTCTACCGGAGGGTGATCGCCAAGGAGCCCGACCAGCCCGAGGCCCGCCGGGCTCTGGGATACGAGCGGGTCGACGGGCGCTGGCTTCAGGGCGACGAGCTTCAAATCGCCCGCGGCTTCGTGAAGGTCGACGGCCGCTGGCTTTCGAAGGACGCCGCGATGAAGATCCGGGAGCAGCAGGCGCTCGCGCGGATCGAAGCGGAGCGCCTGGAGCGGGAGGCGAGGGTCGCCGCGCCGCAGCACGGGGTGGAGCCGGCGAGTCCGCAGCGGCTCCTGCCGGAGGAGCCTCCCTGCATCGTTGAGGAGCCTCCGTCGAGTGCATCGACCCCGAGCCCCGCCGCCCCCCAGGAGTGTCGCGAGCCGGCCCTTGTGGTGGCGCCCCCGCAGGCGCCTCCGCCGCCTCCGTCTCCGCCGCAGAATCTCTCCCCCGTGCCGCCGGCCCCTCCCTCTCCCGTCCGGGCCCCCCGGTTCATCGGGCCCGCCGAGAAGGATGGCCAGGGACGGAAGCGTTGACCCGCACCCCCGGCTCTTCCCCGGGGAGAGGATCCTGATCGACGGCGCTGTTGTCCCCACCGGGCGTTCAAGACCCGCCGACAACTGTTGCTTCCGGACCAGCTCCGGGGATAGAGTAAACGCCGTTTTAGACCGGGTGTAGAGTGACCATCAAGTCCCCCCAGGACGTCGTTTCGGGATTCGTCCGCTTCGAAGACGGTCTGGCGGATTTTCATTTCCCCTCTTTTGACAACGGCCGCTGGGTGGTCGCGCTGAACGGCCGGATCGACAATCGTGAAGAGTTCCCGGGCACGACGGATTCCGAGAAAGTCCTCCGCGCCTACCAGGCCTGGGGCGATCGGGCGCCGGACCGCTTGATCGGCGACTTCACGTTCGCGATCTGGGATCGACAGGAGCGGGAGCTCATCGCGGCGCGCGACTTCCTGGGCGTGCGACCTTTCTATTACTTCGGGGACGGCCGCGCCTTCCTCTTCTCCTCAGAAATCGCGACCCTCCTGTCCGACAATAGAGTCCCTCGAGCGCTGAATGAAGGCATGGTCGCCGAGTTCCTCGCGGATCGGATCACGAGCCGCGAAGAGACTCTGTACGCGGCCATTCGTCGGCTTCCCCCCGGCCACATCCTGCGGGCCTCGGCCAAGGGCTTGCGCGTTTCCCGCTGGTTCAGTCTCGAGCCGCGCAAGCCTCTTCAGATTCGGACGGACGAGGAGGTGCAGGCGCAGCTCCGCTCCCTCCTGAGCGAGGCGGTCCGGGTCCGGATGGACTCGGGCGCTCCGGTCGGCGCGTACTTGAGCGGCGGCGTGGATTCGGCCTCCGTCGTGGCGCTCGCCGCGGCGAGCGGGACGATTTCCGCGTACTCGATTGCCTTCCCCGGACGGGCCTGCGATGAGAGCGCCCGGATCGAGGAGTTGCGCCGGAGGTGGAAGCTTCCCGGCGAGATCGTCCCCGAGCCCGCGCCCGAGCTGGACAGCTACGTCCGGGCGACGGAGCGGACGCGCCAGTTCCCGGGGTATCCGAACGGTGCGGTCCTTGCGCCGCTGGCGCGCTGCGCCCGGAGGGACGGGGTGCGGGTGGTCCTGACGGGCATGGGCGGCGACGAGTGGTTCCTGGGATCCCCGCCGCCGCGCCCGCTGGATTGGCTGCGCCGGATGCGCCCACGGAAGACGACCCTTCCTCCCTGGATCGATCCGGACTTCGCCGCACGTGTCTGCCTTTCCGATCGAATCGGGCGCGGGCCCGCCCTGGGCGGGCTCTTCTCGACCTTTTCGAGCGGGCCGCACGTCCACGCCCTGGAGATGCAGTACCTCTGCCGGCAGGGGGATGGCGTGGACCTCCGTCACCCGCTTTCGGACCGGCGGATCGTCGAGTTCGCCCTCGCGCTCCCGGATCAACAGCGGCGGCGCGGATCCGTCCGGAAGTTCGTCCTGCGTGAGGCGATGCGGGGAGATGTCCCCGATTCCATCCGCCTGGGGACGTCGAAGGCCGACTTCACGCACCTTTTCGCCGAGACGCTGCTCCTCCCGGAAGCCCGGAGCCGGATGCATGCTCTGGAGATTGCCGGGCGGGGTTGGGTTGACGCGAGAAAGATCGGGCAGGCGTACGAAGGAATGCGCCGATCCTATGAGTCGAAGGACCCGGCGTACGTCTCGTACGCCTGGCCGCTCTGGATGGCCCTGGCTCTCGACCTGTTCCTGGAGAAGGCGGAATCCTCGGGGATCCGCCGCGGGACCGCCGTCACCAAAGAGGACCTTTTGCGGGAAACGTATGTCTGAAGAAGCCAAAGATCCCGAGCCGAAGCGCGTCGAGAAGAAGGCCTATCAGCCGCCGGTCCTCGTCGAATACGGATCGATCGCCGAGCTGACGAAAGGCAAACACTCCTCGGGCTCGGACATGTTGTCGGGAGCCAAACGGTGACCATAGCCCACTACACGATCGCCCGTCGGGCGGTCGAAAGCGAAATCCTCCTGCCCGAGCTCGAGCCGCGGACGGGTCGCGGACCGGACGCGCTCCAGATCCGCCTCGGTCGCGTTCGGCCCGCGGCGCGGACGGTCGTCGCCCAGGATTGGCTGGCGGACGGGAGACTCTGGCGCGCCGTTTTCGGCGTGCCGGAGGGCTACCTCTTTGATTTTCCGGAGCTGGCCGTCTTTCTGGCGTCGCGGGACGGCGCCGCGATCGACGTCTTCCCGGACCCGGAGATTCCGCAGGAATCCGTGCGCCATCTCCTGCTGGACCAGGTCCTCCCCTACCTCGCGCCGACGTGGGGCGGAACCGTGTTCCATGCGAGCGGAGTCGCGATGCCGGGCGGGGCGATCGGATTCCTCGGGGCGACGGGGCTGGGGAAGTCGACGCTCGCGGCGGCCTTCGCCCGGCACGAGTTCGGCGTTCTCTGCGATGACTGCTTCTTCGTGGAGGAAGGGTCCGACGGCTTTCGGGCCCGGCGCTGGTATCCCGGCCTCCGCCTGTGGCCGGACAACCTCGAGGCCGTCGGCGACAGCAGCAACGTCGCCCACTACACGAGCAAGAAGCGGTTCCGTGTCCCCGCCGCCGGGCCTGTCGACGCGCCCGTGCGGGCGTTTTTTCTTCTGGAGCCTCCCGCTTCAGAAGACCGCATCCGCATCGAGAAGCTGTCCGCACGCGCTGCGGCCATCGAACTGACCCGGCATGCCTTCTTCCTCGATCCTCAGGAGCGTCCGGGCTTCCAGCGCTTTTTCGACCGGGTGGTCCGGCTTTCGGAGTCGGTGCCGTTGTTCCGTCTTTCCTATCCCAGATCGTTCGAGACTCTGGACCGCGTGGTGGAGGAGATCCGAGCCCACAGCGGGATGGAGTCCCTGGCATTGAAGTCGTAGACGCCGGTGTTAGAATAATCCGACCTCAGGGAGGGGCTGTGACTCTGATTCGATGGACGTGCAGTGTTCTGCTGGCTCTCTCCCTATTCTCCTGCGGGGATGACGTAAAGGTTCCCGCAGTCGACCCCTCCACGCCCGTCGCCACCGCGGTTCCCCTCATGATCGCCGAGTCCCCGGATGTCCCGGAACCGCCCAGTGCGCTGGCGCTCGCCGTGGCTCCGCTGTTGTTCCCGGCGGCTCCGATCTACAACGTCCAGAGCGCCGTGCTTTCTCCCACGACCACGTCCCCCGCGGCGGAGGAGCATGTCGCGATCAATCCCCTGAACAACTGCGTCTGGGTCGAGGCGATCAGCGATTTCTCCATGCGCGGCGGCTTCAACACCACGAAGTTCGCCATCACCTATGACTTCGCGGACACCTGGCAAGAGGGCTTCATGCCCGTCACCGGGACGGGAAACACCGGCAAGCTCCTGAGCAGCGACGCCCAGCAGTGGGACGCGAACAGCGACCCGGTCGTGGCCTTCGATAGCCTCGGCAATGTCTATATCACGAGCCTCTACTTCAACTCGGGGAACAAGAGAAACGGCATCTACATTGCGAAGAAGGCGGTGGGCGCTGCGGGTCCTCTCACCTTCGCTTCGACGGACATTCTTCCGGTCGTCACGAACGTGAGCAACCCCATCCAGGACAGCGAAGACAAGGAATGGCTGGCCGTCGACAACTCGACCGGCTCCTCCGCCTTCAAGAATCGAGTGTACGTCAGCTGGTCTCGCTTCGCTGCCAGCGGACCCGGGAACAGCCGAATCTTCATCACCTGGTCGAGCAATCAAGGAACGACCTGGTCGACTCCTCTTCAGATCAGCCCCGCTTCCCAGAACGGCGCGGTGCAGGGTTCGCAGGTCGCCGTCGGGCCGGACGGGACGGTCTACGTCTGCTGGGACACCGCCGTCGTGGGCGGGCATCGGATGTTTTTCTCGAAGTCCACGAACGGAGGCGGCGCCTGGACGACGCCCACGGCCATCACGCCGATCTTCAACGACATCACCTTCACGGCGACGTACCGCTACGACAGTTTCCCCTCGCTCGCGGTCGGCCCCGTGAACGGCGAACTCTACGTCGTCTATCCGGATCAGCCCACCGCGAATTCGACGATCAAGTTCATCCGCTCGACGGACGGCGGAACGACGTGGTCGGCGCCGGTCGTGCTCAACGATGTCGCGACGGGCCAGCGCCTCATGCCCTCCATCACGGCGGACGACCAGAACAACCTGCACGTCTGCTGGTTCGACACGCGGAACGGCGCGGACGCGCAGACGTACGACATCTACATGGCCCGAGGCTCGCTGGCGACCGGGTCGCTCGTCTGGGGTGCCTCGAACGTGCGCATCACGCCCACGTCCATTACGACAAACCAGACCTTCATCGGCGACTACGGCGGCATCGCCTCGTCGTCGTTCAACGATGGAGTCTTCTCGTGGGGCTTCGCGGTCCCGGCGTGGACCGGCAGCGGGAATACCCGAATCCTCAAGACCGCCATCGTCGGCTGCCACCCCTGAGTCGCAGAATCGCTCCCTCCGAAATCACACACTAAATCCCCACGCGCCTCGTTTACAGCGGGCGACGCCGAAGGGAGGAGCGCATGACGCCACAACGGATCATCCGGCTTGCCGCCGTGTTGTCGTTCGCGATTCTGGGGGCCGGATTCCAGGAGCCGGTGGAGGAGGTCCGCTCCGCGAAGAGCGGCCCCTGGTCGGCTCCGGAAACCTGGGAGAACAGCCGCCTGCCCGCGGCGGGAAACCGGGTCCGCGTCCGCGAAGGCCACCGGATCGTCTACGACATCCGGTCCGAGAAGCCCTTCCGCTCCGTGCTGATCTCGGGCGTCCTCAGCTTCGCGCCCGACCGCGATACCCGCCTCGACGTCGGCCTCATTAATATCCAGGCGGGCGACGGGGTGTCCGAGACCGGGTTCGACTGCGACGCGCACCTTCCTCCTCCGGATGCCGCCCGGCCGCGGCCCGCCCTGGAGGTGGGCACGGCGGAGCGTCCCATCGCGGCGGATCGCTCGGCGCTCATCCGCCTGGCCTATATCGAGGGCATGGACAAGGGCTCGTGTCCGGCGATCGTCTGCTGCGGCGGGCGCATGGAGTTCCACGGCGCTCCGATGAGCCGGACCTGGGTGAAGCTGGGCGCGACCGCGAAGGCCGGCGCCGCCGGCGTCACGCTCTCGGAGCCCGTGCAGGGCTGGAGGCCGGGCGACCGTGTCCTCGTGACGTCGACGTCCCGGCAGAACAAGCAGAAGAAGACGTTCACGGCCAGCGTCCGCGACTCCACCCAGACGGAAGAGCGGATCGTGACCGCGATCGAGGGCCCCCGGATCACGCTGGACCGGCCGCTGGACCAGGAGCACCTGGGAGAGGGCCGCTACCGAGGCGAGGTGGCGAACCTGAGCCGGAACGTCGTCGTCGAGTCGGCGGATCCCGCGCTCGCGAGGGGCCACACGATGTACCACCGGGATTCGGCGGGTTCGATCGGGTACGCGGAGTTCCGTCATCTCGGCAAGGAGGGCGTGCTGGGGCGCTACAGCCTGCACTTCCACCGGGCGGGCGATACGATGCGCGGCGCCTCCGTGGTCGGCGCGTCCATCTGGGACAGCGGCAACCGCTGGATCACGATCCACGGGACGAACTACCTGGTGGTCCGCGACTGCGTGGGCTACCGCAGCCTGGGGCACGGCTTCTTCATGGAGGACGGGACCGAGGTCTACAACGTCCTCGACCGGAACCTGGCCGTGCAGGCCTGCGTCGCAAAGCCGCTGCCCAAGCAGGTGCTGCCCTTCGACAAGAACGACGGCTCGGGATTCTGGTGGGCGAACAGCCTCAACACCTTCACCCGGAACGTGGCCGCCGAGTGCGACGAGTACGGCTACTTCTTCCAGGCGACGAAGACGGCGGACTTCGATCCGGAGCTTCAGGTCGCCCAGCCCGACGGGACGCGCAAGGCGGTGGACATCCGCACCCTCCCCTTCGTGCGCTTCGAGGGCAACGAAGCCCACTGCCAGCGGCGCCACGCGTTCAACCTCGGCGGCGGCGTCCCGTTCGGCCCGCCCAACGTCGGCGGCGTCGGGCCCGACCCGCGCCACCCGTTCGTGATCCGGAACACGACGTTCTGGGACGTGCACTGGGCCTTCCACCCGGTCGCGCCGTCGGTCCTCGTCGAGACGATGGACGTGTTCAACGCCGAGTACGGGATCTGGAGGCCCGTGTACAAGGACCACGGGTACCGCGAGCTGAGCATGGACCAGGTCACGGTCAGCAAGGAATTCTCCCCGGTGGGCCGGAAACCGGACGAGGCGGAGTTCCCCCGTCCGGTGGACGATCTTCCCCCCGCGACGGTGATCACGTCCGTCGTGAACGGCGTCGTGCGAGGAACGACCTCCGACAACGGAGCGGTGAAGCGCGTGGTGGTGAACGGCCGCGAGGCCAAAGCGACGGCCCCCAACTTCGCCGAGTGGGAGATCTCCGTCCCCGCGGCGGAGCGGCTCGACGCCTGGGCCGAGGACGAGGCGGGGAACAAGGAGCGGCACCCGCACACGCTGCCGCTCAAGTAGCTCGGCTTGCGGCGGCCTTTTTCCTGAAAAGGTTGCTGTCCTCCCGCGACAAGGGTGGAGAGGAAACGGGCCTCCTGGCGGAGGCCTCGCTCTTCACCCGGCCGAGGGATCCGACATGCACGTGTTCGCCGCCGCGTTGCTCTGCGCCGTTGCGACCCAGGACCGCTTCCCCGCCGAGCTGCGGGAGATCCTCAAGGACCCCGAGAAGGTGGTTCCGTTCAAGGCCTGCGAGCCGCTGGTCCAGCTGCTCCGCGCGGGAAAGGTGAAGGAGTTCAATGCCGGGCGCGCGGAGTACAAGGGCAAGTACCTCGACTTCGGCGACTTCCTCAAGAACGGCTACGGCCGCGGCGACGCCCTGCAGGACCTCGACCTCGAAGGCGCCGACCTGACGCGCGTGCTGTTCGGCCGGACGCGCTTCAACGGTTGCGCGCTGGACCGTTGCGACTTTTCGTGGAGCTATCTGCAGGACGTCGTGTTCTACGATCCCCCCTCGCTCTCCGAAGCGGGAAAGCACCGGCCCCCCTTCGGAGTCCCGGCCACGTTCGGCGTGCGGCCGACGACGCTGTCCGGCGCCATCTTCCGAGGCGTCCTCCTCTCCAAGTCCAACGGCAAGCTCTGGTGGGGCGGCTTCGACTACGTCGACGCGTCCAAGATCGTCGCCGACGGACTCGTCCGGGACTGGGTCGGCAGCGACGACTTCCAGCGGCGCCACGACCGTCGAGTCCGCGAGCTGCTGTCCGGGGCTTCGGCCCTCGAGCTCTCCGACATCGGCCGCCGAGGCCCGCCGATCAGCCTTCAGGCCTACGGGGTCGAGATCGAGAACCCCTTCGCGCGGCTCGGCGCGGATGCCGAGAAGGAGTGGAAGGACGCCGGGACCGACCCGGCGGCCCTGAAGGGCCTGAAGGCGCTGCGGATCAATGCGGACGCGAATTTCGACTGGGTGAACGCCGACCCCAAGACCCTCTTCGTGCTCGGCGAGGGGTTCTTCACGATGGGCAACATCTACAGTCGCGGCCCGCTGCTCTTCACGGGCCGGGCCCACGTGATGGGCGACGTCTTCAGCGACGCCTGGGTCGGCTGTTTCCACGAGAGCCTCCCTCGGAACCTCATCCATGCGGCGAAGATCCTGGTCGGGCCGCAGGGCGGCGGCCAGGCGCGCAGCCTGATGTCTCCGGCCGTCTGCGGCGAGTTCGGCTTCGGCAAGGGCGGCGAGGCGTGGCTCCGCGAGCGGATGCGGACGGAGTCGATGAAGACGCTGGCCGCGAAGCTGCATCCGGGCGGGCGACGCGTTCTCCAAGCCTCGGGAATGGGCCGCGAGGTGAGCGCGAAGGAGCTGCTGGGAGAGGCGCCCTTCCCCTTCGCGGGAAGCCCCGAGCTGGAGGGCCGGCCGATCCTGCTCCTCGACGAGAAGCAGATGAGCAGCGCGGACAGTTTCAGCGTCGTGGTCCACGATGACCCGAGCCGCATCATCGCGGTCCCCTGCATCTTCCGGAACCGCATCCAGACGCTCTACAGCGACGGGCCGGTTCTCCTTCTGGACAAGGACAGCACCTGGTCGCCGCCCGTGATCGTGAGCCGAGCTCCGCTTCGATCCCTGCGCGGCAAGGAGCCGCCACGGGGCAGCATCGTGGTCGACGGGGCCGGACCCGCGGCGCCCTTCGAGGCGGACCAGGGCGTCCGGGAGGCGCTGCCGGCGCCCAGCGGGGCGGTCGGCTCTCCCGACCTGCAGATGGTCCAGGGCAACGGCTTCTCCCTGGTCGTGATCGTGAGCGAAGGCCGGGCGACCCACACGATCCTGTCGGCGGGCTCGCTGGGCATGGCCCTGGGCCCGGGCTTCAAGTTCACGATGGGCGAGAAGCACGCGGTCACGGAGCAGACGCCGGAAGGCTTCTACGTGGGCTTCCCCGACTCGGGCTTCAAGCGGGTCGACGTGGTGATGGACGAGAGCCTCGTGAAGAAGTTCCGGAAGCTCGAGGCCGAGAACAAGGAGGCGTCGCTGGCGGAGTTCCTCCGCTCGCAGCCGCTCGCGAAGGCGCCTCTCGTTCGAAAGCTGCTCGACGCCGCGAAGTCCAAGTAGTGCGACGCTAAGGCGACGCGGGGGTTGGTGCTGCTGCTGCGGAAGGATCTTGACGTCGCTTGAACGCCACTCCAAGAACGGTCAACAGCGTGCCCAACGCCGCCGCGATGATGACGAAGCGCTGCTTGGACTTGAGGACGTCGACCGGAACCATCTGGTCCGGATCGTCTTCCATGTAATAGACGTTCAAGGAATCCCCGCTTGCAGCCTCGAGCCTGGATGCTCCAACGCTGGCTCGTCCTCGATGAATCCTGCCCTGCACCGAGTATTCCAGCTCGACATTGATGTTCCCCGGGGCCCGGCGGGTCCATTGCTCCTTGGCGCTGATGATCTTGGCATTGGTCTCGATCGCGTGTTGCCAGCGAAAGAAATTCCCGAAGAACCCCAGCACGGCGAAGGCCAGGAGAAGGAGCCCGGAGACGAGCATGAGTTTGGGAACACTCATGCCGGGAGCATAAGCGAAACAACGGGATGCTGTCCACCAGAGGAGGAGTTGCGAATCGTAACATCACGTTACGACACGTAACGCGTGTCTCCAACCGCAGGCAAAGCGACCTTCATCAGATAGTTCAAAACTTATGGTATATTCGGACCATGGGCTCGCCCCACCTGCACTTTGCGGCGCAATGGTCGCACAACCTCTGGTTCGGCGCGGGACCGGCGCCCGCGGGCGATTCGAATGCGGTGAACGCCGATCCGAAGGTCGTCTCGCCCGCGGCGCCCTTCGACCTGCACCTGCAGACGGGCTCGCCCGCGAGCGGCGCCGGGATGAACCTGGGTGTCGCGAGCCGCACCTTCGACGGCCTTCCCCGACCCGCCGTCGGCGCGTGGGCCATCGGGGCGTATTAGCCGACCGCCTTTGCGACCAAGTCCGAGGCCGCGCGCAGCGGGTGCGGCTGCACGGACGCGGGAAGTGTCGTGAGCACGACGCAGACCGTGTCGGTCGCGGGGTCCGCCCAGGCGAGCGTGCCCGTGGAGCCTGAGTGGCCGAAGGTCTTCTCCGAGCAGCCCGGGCTGCCGGCGCGGGCCCCGAGCGAGAAGCCCAGGCCTCGCGGTACGATCCCTTCGGCATTGTGATTCGTCACCATCGTGCGGGCCAGGTCGGGCTTCAGCATCCGGTCCGTGGGGTGCAGGAACTCGGCGAAGAAGCGCGCGACGTCCGGCGCCGACCCGTGGGCGCCGCCCCAGGGCGCCCCGAGCTCACGCCAGTAGGCGCTGTTCCAGTCCCAGTCCTTCGCCGACGGGTCGCCGGCCCCGGCTTCCGGCGCGGCGCGCTCGACCTGGTTCGGGAGCAGTTCCTCGCGTTTGAAGCGTCCGAGCCCCAGGGCCGAATGCTTCATTCCCAGCGGCTGCAAGACCGCGCGGTCCACGACGTCCCGGAAGTCCGCGCCCGTGATCCGGCGCGCGACCTCGGACGCGAGCAGGATGCCCATGCTGGAGTAGCTGAAGCGCGCGCCGGGCGCGAAGAGCAACGGCGTCCTGACCGCCCCCTCGACGAACTGCGCCAGCGTCGCGTGTCCCTTCCGGAGCGCCTGGTTCTCCGGCAGCTGGTCCGGCAGGCCCGAGACGTGCGTCAGCAGCTGCCGGAGCGTGATCGCGCCCCGCGGCCCGGCGGAGAACTCGGGGATGAATTTCGACACCGGGTCTTCCAGCCGGAGCTTCTCCCGGTCCACGAGCGTCAGGACCGCCGCCGCGGTCATGGTCTTCGTGATGGACGCCAGCAGGAGCATCGCGTCGGGCGTCTTCGCCGCGCCGAAGGAGCGCGCGAACTCGTCCTTGCCGTGCCGCACGCAGAGCGACGCCGCGTGTAGCTTCCCCTCCTCCGCGGCCTTCGCGAGCGCCGCGGCCGCCGCGTCGAACTTGTCCTGCTTCATTGCACCCAGGAGCGGCACCGAGAGCGCCGACCCCAGCCCTCCCATGACGAACGTGCGTCGGTTCATGCCTACAATACCCGTCCGCGCGGAACTTGCGTCGAAACTATCGCGGCGAAGCCGGTGTTAGTCTTCCGGATTGCAGGAGGACCTATGAACGCGCGACTCTCCGCCCTCGCCTTCGTGCTGGTCGCGGCCGCGGCCGCTGCGGACGACAAGCCCCCCATTCCCGAGAACCCGATCGCCGAGAAGAAGGAACTCCTGTTCTCCGACGACTTCGAAGGCGCCGAGCCCGCCAAGGTCTGGCACAAGGTCGTGCCGACCTTCGCGGTCGAGAAAGGGACCCTGAAGGGCACCCAGACCCGCGACCAGAACATCCCTGCGGCGGACGGAAAGCCCGCGGTCACGCCCCACGCGGCCGTCCACGGGCTGGAGATCCCCACCAAGGACAGCGTCGTCGAGGTCCGCATCAAGTTCGACGGCGCGTCGATGATCGACGTCGAGTTCGACGACCGGAAGTACACGGGCTGCCACTACGGCCACATCTGCCGGGCCCAGGTCCGGCTCAACGGCGTGACCATCATCGACGAGCGCGACGGCACCATGCGCAACGACATCTACGAGATGAAGAAGGACCCGACCAAGAAGGCCGAGGTGGCGAAGCTCCTGGTCGGCCGCAGCGCGACCTACCCGGTCAAGCTCGAACAGGGCCAGTGGTACACGCTGGTGGTCGAGACCGTCGGCGACGAGATGCGCGCGACCATCGACGGCAAGCCCGCCGGCTACCTCAAGTCGTCCGGCATCGCCCACGCGACGAAGTCCAAGATCGAGCTCGGCGTGGCCGGCAAGGACGGCTACTTCGACGACATCAAGGTCTTCAACGCGGAGCCCGCCAAGCGCTGAATCGTTCGGCCGGACCCGATCCGCGGGTTAAACTCCTTTGGGTACCGGGGACGCGGATGGGCAAGGCGATCGTCTACTGTCAGGCGTGCGGGAAGAGCCTCCGCGAGGAGGACTTCGAGCGCCGCCGGGCCTTCCGGCAGGAAAACAGCAACTTCTGCGTCGAGTGCCGCCCGGAGCTGGCGGCCGCCGTCCCCCGCGAGCCCACCCCGCCGTCGACGCCTTCACGCGCGGTCAGCGATCGCGTGACCGCACCCCGGCCCGCGTCAACCGCGAAGATTCCGAAGCTGCAGGAGTCGACCCGATCTCCCCATACCCTGCTCTGGATCTCTCTGGGGATCGTCGTCGTCATCGTCATCCTCACCGTCGTTGTCCTGTCGACCCGCGGCGGGACGCCGGAGACGCCGACGACGGTCGTCACCCCGCCACCGCCTCCTCCTCCCCCGCCGAAGCCCGAGCTCCCGCCTCTCGAGCGGGATCTCCTGGCCCTGCGCCGGCTCCTCGGAGAGCCGATCAAGACGTGGAACGTGCGGCAGATCGACGCGCTCCTGCGCAGCATCGGCGAGAACGTCGGCGCGCGGCGGGAAGAGCTCGACGCCCTGAAGAAGGACTATGAGCGGGGACTCCGGATTCTCGACCTTCACGAGGGGCTGGTCGGCCGCTGGACGCTCGACGAGACCGATGGGACGGTGGCGCATGACGCGTCGGGGATGGGTCACGACGGAAAAATCGTGGGCTCGCCCGCTCGCGTTCCGGGGAAGCTCGGAGGGGCCTTCCACTTCCGGGGCGGGGAGGATTACATCGAAATCCCGTCGGCTAACGAGCTCGACATTCGGGATGCCGCGACCTATACCCTGGCCGCGTGGGTCATGCCCGACGACCTGCCCTCCGGGAAGACGGTATCCGCCAATGATTCGTGGTACGCGATCCTGGTGCGGCAGGGCATGCACTTCGGGCTGAGCCTGGCGCACGAAGGCAAGATCGAGATGGGACATTGGCTCGTGGATCGCAAGCAGGTCGTGCAGTACTCCGACGATCGGCTCAACCCCAAGGTCTGGACCCATGTCGCGGGCATCCATGACCCCCGGACGGGCCGCACGAAGGTCTTCATCAACGGAAGATTCTCCGGCGAGTCGACGTGGACCCCGAGAAGCTCGGCCTATGTCGCGGAAACGCCCTGGCGGATCGGCATCGCGCTTCCCAACGCCAAAGAGTGGGGCTGGTCCATGCACGGCCTGATCGACGAAGTCCTCTTCTATGCCCGGGCGCTGGCTCCTGGGGAAATCGCGCTGCTCGCCGGGGGAGCGCTGCCGCCGGACGCCGATCCGCGGAAGATCGAGCCCTCCGACGCCGCGCTGGCGCTCCAGCTCCGGGCCGACCGCGACGTCAAGGTCGAGAACGGCCACGTGGCATCCTGGTCCGATCCCGCCCGCCGGATGGAGGCGGTCTCCTACGTCCGGGACGAACGTCCCGAGCTCGGATCGGTCGGCGGCCGGCCTGCGCTGAAGTTTGACGGGAAGGACGACTACCTGGCCATCGTCCACCGTCCGGAGCTGGCTTTCCAGGAATCGGACAGCTTTTCGCTGGCGGTCCGGATTCATCTCGCGGCACCGCCGTCGCCCGTACGCTGGCGCTGCGTGGCGGAAAAGGGCCAGGAGGCGGGAAGTTACTACGGGATCTGGATCGACGACCACAACCGATGGGTTTTCGGCAGCCCCCAGAATCTCCACGGGTCTCCGGTCAAGGCGGGCATTACGTCGCTCGTGGCGGTGCAGGAGGGCGGCAAGGAGCGCCGCCTGTACGTGGACGGCCGGCGGGTGGCGACCGGGCCGGCGCTCAACGCGACCGGAGCGGGCGCCTTCCGGCTCTGCGGCACGAATGCCCGTCTGGAGTACCTTGCCGGGGAGATCCTCGAGGTCCGGGTCTGGCGGCGGGAGCTGGACCCGGCGGAGATCCGGGGCTTCGCGAACTGAGCGTCACTCCCGTTCAAGGATCGCGCAGCGGATGAACTTCGCGCGGTCTTCCGCGCTCAGGGACGAGCGGCAGGACGCGCAACGCTTCAGGTGCCGGAACGCGCTTTCCACGTCCGCCGCGCTGGGCTCCTTGAATTCAGGCTCTCCCTTTCCGAGCAGCGTGGACACGATCGTCTGGATGGAACCGCACTCCGAGGGCATGGTCCGCTCCCCTCTCCCACGTGGACAGGTTCTTCAGGGTAAACGACAGGTCATTCAAGAGCCACAAGGGCTCTTTTTGTTGCGGAAAAAATGCATCCCCCTTCGGAGCGACATACAATATATCTATCTCCCATTCGTTATGCCTGGCGTGAGCAACAGAGGCAGGAGGGTTGCATGAGCATCGGACGCATCGCCGGCGCGCTGACGCTGGTCCTGGGGTTATGGCTGGCCCCGGCTGCGGCGCAGGACCACGACGACAAGGGCAAAGGGCCCCGCAAACCGGACCCGCAGGACCGGCAGGACAAAGAAAAGGACAAAGGCCCCAAGCGCCCGGAAGGACGCGATGGGGACGACCGAAAGAAACGCGGTCCCGAGGGCAAGGACTGTGACTGCAGCTGTCATCGCCATCCGCCGGGCGATTCCGACGGAAAGAAGCGTCCGCCTCCTCCTCCCGGCGAAGGCGACGAGCGTCCCAAGCCCCCGCCGCCGCCTCCTCCTCCGGACGGGGACAAGGAAGGCCGGAAAGCTCCGCCCCCGGGCTTCTGCGACGATTGTTGTCATCGCCATTCTTCGGACGGCGACAAGGGACACGGAAACGGCGGGAAGGACAAGCCGAAGGGCAACAACGGTGTCGGCAACGGCGAGGATCCTCAGCCGCCGGGCAAGCCTCCCGTGAACGACGGACCCGGAACCGGCAAAGGCGACCCGGGGAACAAGGGCAAGGGCCGCGGCAAGTAGAACGGGCCGAAACGCACGACGCCGCTCTTCTCGGAATCGAGGAGAGCGGCGTCTTTGTTTTCCCCTCCGATCATCCCATCCACTGGAAGACCTGGTAGGCGCCCCAGCCCAGCGCGGCGCCGGCGGGAAGGTCCAGGAGGTAATGCTGCTTCGTGAACACGCAGCTCATCGCAATGAGAAGCGGGAAGAGGAAGACCAGCGGCCCGAGGCTCGCGTGCGCGTGAAGCGCCGTCAGCATCGCCACGCTGACGTGCATGCTGGGGAAGCAGTTGCTCGGCGCGTCGAACTTCCGGACGAAGAGCAGGAAGCGCTCAGACAGCGAACGCCCGCGGTTGATCGACCTCCAGTGCGCCGGCGTCTCGACGGGAAAGAAGACGAAGAACGCCATCTGGCCCGCCAGCAGCAGGAAGAAGCTCATGGCCAGGTGATTGAAGTGGCGCGACGACGTGACCGTCCAGTTCAGGTAGACGATCGCCGGGTAGTACAGAAAGCTGTAGATCCAGGACCAGGAGGGCCAGTACGGGATCCGCTCGTCGAGCGGCGCGGCGAAGCTCCGGCAGGGCAGCGCCGGGTGTCGCTGGCACCAGAAGTAGAACTGATAGACGCCGAAGATGAGGAAGACCGTCATTACCAGGTGGATGGCGTAATCGATCGCATGCATGGCGATCCCCGGGAGCAAGCGGGATGCCAACCCGGAAGCGCGCGGAGAATGGGCCCGGGGTGTGAAGAGACCTGCTCAGTGGACGTCGAGGCAGATCAGCGTTCCATCGCTGTCGCGGCAGTACAGCAGGCCGTCCGCGAGGACCGGGGCGATCCAGTTCTTGGCCTTGGACCCGAGCAGCGCCAGCTTCGCCAGCTCCTTGCAGGCCGACGGGTCCGCGGCGACCACGAGCAGCGTGCCCTGCTTGTCGATCGTGAGGATCCGGCCGTCGGCGACGGTCAGGTTCCCGAAGCCGCCCTTGCGCGTCCACTTCGTCTTCCCCGTCGCGGCGTCGAGGCAGCGCAGCTGCCCGTTCGGCGTGTTGTCGTCGATCCCGTAAAGGTGTCCGTCCAGATAGACGGGCGACGCGAGCTGGCTCCGCATCTCGGTGTTCTGCCAGACCTGCGAGAGCCGGTCGCCGGCGAGCGACAGCAGCGCGCAGCCTCGGTCCCACCCCGAGGTGATGAAGATCTTCCCGTCGAAGAAGACGGGATCGGCCGAGTTGGCATCGAACGACGTCTTCCAGGGGAAGGACGCCAGGGACTGCCCGCTCGCGGGGTCCAGCAGGCAGAGTTCGGCGGCGCAGAAGAGCGCCACGCCGGGCTTCCCGCCGCGGTCGATCGCGACCGGCGACGCGAAGCCGCCGTAGCCGGAGGCGCTCGACCAGAGCTTCTTCCCGGTCTTCCGGTCGAGCGCGATGCCGCGCAGGTTCGCGTTGTAGATCACGGCGTCGCCCGCCACGAGCGGCGAGCCGGTGATCCCGTAGTCGTTGTTCTTCGCGCCGTGCTCGTTCATCAGGTCCGCCTGCCACTTCAGCTCTCCGCTCGCCGCGTCGAGCGCGAAGGCCAGGCCGTTCCGGCTCAGCGTGAAGACCACGCCGCCGTCCACCGTGGGCGTGGCGCGCGGGCCGTAGAAGTTGCCGGCGGCGCACTTGTAGACGTGCCTCCAGATCGGCTTGCCGGTCTTCGCGTCGAGGCACGACACGACGTCCTGGCCGCCCTGGTTCCCCGCCGTGTAGAGCCTCCCCGCCGCGATCGAGACGGAGCAGACGCCCTCCCCCACCTGGATCCGGTAGAGCATCTTCGGGCGGAGCAGCGCCTCGGGCTTCCACGACTCCGTCGACAACCCCCGGCCGTCGGAGCCTCTCCAGCGCGGCCAATCGTCCCCTTGCGCCGGCGGCGTGGCCGACAGGACGAGCGTCAGGACGATCGCGAGACGTCGAAGCATGGCCTCCTTCAATCTAACGCGGGTCGTCCTTTTCGAGGAGGAACCTTCCGCCGAGGAAGTCGAGCGTCACCCGCGACGCGCCCGCCGCGAGCGGCACGGCCGGGCCGAACTGGATCACGTCGCCATCCCAGGGTCGCGCCGGCACGTCCGTGAGCTCGATCCCTCCCAGCGTCAGCCGGACCCGGCGCTCGCGGTCGCGTCCGAAGAGACGCGTCCAGGTACCCCGCGGCACGACCACGCCTTCCGACGACGCGCCGGAGTCGAAGATGCACTCGTGGGGGCCGGCGCCGTCGAGGCGGCATTCCAGCTGGGGCGTCCAGCCGGTGAGCCCGAAGGGGCCCCAGCTCTTGCGGACGCTCAACGGGGCGGAGCTCTCCGCGGCCGGGACCGCTTCGCGCCGCAGGACCAGCGTCCGGCGTCCGTAGTCGAGCGTGACCGCGAAGCGCCGCAGGAAATCGAGGCCCAGCATGCCGTCCATGGGCTCGGGGTCGATGCCGTGGGGGGCGCGGATCAGCTGCTTCCGCGCGACGAAGACCTGGAAGTTCTTCATCGAGATCGGGCCGACGCGGAGCTCCCGCAGCTCGCCCAGGTTGAAGGGGACGCGTTCGTTCAGCAGGCGGGTCTCGGCGCGGACGGGAGCGAGGCCGACCTGGGCGCGGGCCGCCAGCCTCGGGAAGAGGAGCGTCCGGGAGGCGCCGGTGTCGATCAGGAGGGAGGCCGGGACGCCGTTGATCTCGGCCTTCACGAAGAGGTGGCTTTCCGCGCCGCCGGACGCCGAGGCCTCCAGGCTCGCGCTCGGCGGAGCGTCGAGCTGCGGGTTCGGGAGCGGGAAGTCCCGCAGGACCATGCGGTCGAGGTCCTCCTCCGGGAATTCCTCCCAGCGGGTGGCGCCCGGTCGGCAGGACGCGGCCAGCAACAGCAGGACGCCGAGGCTCAGGATCCTCATTTCTCTATGTATACGGACGGGCGAGAAGGCGAATCGGCTTGACCGCGCTTCCGCTTCCCCTGAAACTGAGAGTTGCGAGAAAGGGAGGCTTCATGCTCATTGCCGTCATCCTGTCCACCCTGCTGGTCCAGGACCAGGTCGAGAATCCCGAGTACAAGGGCTGGAAGTCGTTCAAGCCGGGATCGTCGGTCACCTACAAGTTCAACCGGGAAGGCAGCTCGCAGAGCGGCGAGCAGAAGGTGACGCTGAAGTCGATCGACGACAACGAAGCCGTCATCGCCACGGAATTCGCGCTGGCGGGCAAGGGCGGTGGGAAGGCTCTCGAGCGCAAGGTCCCGGCGAAGCTGGCCGTCGCGCAGGTGCCGGAACGGAAGGAAGGCCCCGAGGAGGAGATCGAGGTCGGAGGCAAGATGCTGAAATGCCGCACCTTGTCGTTCGAAAAGAAGAACGAGACCAGCGGCAAGACCATGAAGATGAAGTACTGGGTCCACGAGGAGATCCCGGGCAGCATGGCCAAGGTCGAAACGAGCTTCGAGGGCACGGGTCAGATCACGATGGTCGCCTCCCAGTGGGAGAAGAAATAGGATGCGCCGGTGAGCGACTCCCTGATCGGGCGTTATTGCGAGGAGGCACGACGGGACCCCGAGGGGTTCTGGTCGCGTGCGGCTTCCGAGCTTCCCTGGCTCCGGAAATGGGACAAGGTCTTCGAAGCGGATCCGCCGACCTTCAAATGGTTCGTCGGAGCTCAGACCAACCTCTCGTACAGCGCGCTGGACGCCCACATCCAGGCCGGCCACGGCGACCGCCTCGCCCTGGTCTACCTGAATGAGCGCGGCGAGCGCCGGACCTACACCTATCACCAGCTGCTGGCCGAGGTGGAACGCGTCGCGGCGGCGCTGCGCGGCCTGGGGCTGCGGAAGGGCGACCGCATCACGGTCTACATGCCCCTCTTCCCCGAGACGATCATCCTGCTCCTCGCGACGGTCCGCGTCGGCGCCATCCATTCCGTGGTCTTCGCGGGCTTCGGCGCGGGGGCGCTCCTCGACCGGATCAAGGCGAGCGGGTCGCGTTTCGTCTTCGCCGCGGACCTCGGCTTCCGCAAGGGCAAGGAGATCAAGCTCAAGGAGATCGTCGACGCGGCCCTGCAGGACGACGCCGGCGTCGAACGCGTGATCGTCTTCCGCCGCTCGGCGCAGCCCCCGCCGATGAAGGCCGGGCGCGACATCGACTGGGCGGAGTTCCTGCTGCGGGGCGCGGGACAGAGCGGCGAGCCCGTCGCGATGGAGTCGAACGAACCCGCCTACATCCTGGCGACCTCGGGGACGACCGCGCGGCCGAAGCTCGCGGTGCACACGCACGGCGGCTACCAGGTCGGCATCGTCAGCGCCGCGAAGTGGTGCTTCGGCCTCAAGCGCGAGGACGTCTGGTGGGCGACGTCGGACATCGGCTGGGCGGTCGGCCACAGCTACGTCGTCTACGGCCCGCTCATCGTCGGCTGCACCACGGTGGCCTATGAGGGCGCCCTCGACCACCCCGGGCCCGAAGTCTTCTGGTCGACCCTCCAGGACCTGCGGGTGACGGGGCTCTTCACCTCCCCGACGGCGGTGCGGCTGCTGATGAAGTACGGCGACGAGGCGCGTCGCCCTTACGACCTTTCGTCGCTGAAGCGCGCGTTCTGCGCGGGCGAGGTCCTGAACCCCGCCGCCTGGGAATGGTTCGAGCAGAAGATGCTGGGCGGGATTCCGGTGCTCGACAACTGGTGGCAGACCGAGACCGGCGGGCCGGTGATCGGCAACCCGTACGGCCTGGGCGCGCTTCCCGTCCGGCCGGGTTCCGCGGGGGTTCCGATGCCGGGCATGGAGGTGTCGGTCGCGAGCCCGGACGGAAAGCGGCTCGGCCCCGGCGAGAAGGGCATCCTCGTGATCGAGAAGCCCTTCCCCAGCCTGACGCCGACCCTCTGGGGCGAGCCGGAGCGCTACGCGACCGACTACTGGAAGCGGATCCCCGGCGCGTACTACACGGGGGACTTCGCCCACATCGACCCCGAGGGTTACGTGTGGTTCGGCGGCCGCGCGGACGAAGTGATCAAGATCGCCGCCCACCGGATCGGCACCATCGAGGTCGAGAGCGCCTTCCTCAAACACCCCTCGGTGGCCGAGTCGGGCGCGGTGGGCCGGCCGGACGAGCTGCGGGGGGAAGTCGTCGCGGCGTTCGTGGTCCTCAAGCAGGGTCGGGTCCCCTCGCCGGCCCTGAAGGAGGAGCTGATCGCCACGGTACGCGGCGAGCTGGGGCCGGTGGCGGTGATCGGCGACCTGAATTTCGTCCGCAGTCTCCCCAAGACGCGCAGCGGCAAGATCATGCGCCGCGTGCTCCGCGCCGTGACGCTGGGCAAGGACCCCGGCGACATCACCACCCTCGAGGACGAGGGCCCCGTCGAGGAAGCCCGCCAGGCCTGGAAGGAGCTGCGGGACTCGATGCTCCCGTAATCCGCACCCGCCGGTAACCCTTGCGGCCCAAGTGCTATTACAGGTCGATGGGCAAGCAGGACCTCGAGGAGCAGATCCGGCGCGTCCGCGACGGAGACCCGGCGGGCTTCGAGGCGATCGTCCGCGCCTTCGAGTGGCCGCTGCGCACCTGGATCGTGGCCCACTGCCCGCCCGGAGGCGACGCCGACGATGTCGCCCAGAGGGCCTTCATCGAGGCGTTCAAGCGGATCGCCGAGTACGCGGCGGGAACGGACTTCCGGGCCTGGCTCTTCGCGATCGCGCGCTACCAGCTCATGGCCGAAGCCACGCGGCTCCGCCGCACGGCCGACTACCAGCGCCGTTATGGTCCGATCGCGCTCGCCGAGGAGCTCGAACGCCGGGCCGCCGCGGCCGCCGTTCCATCCGAGCGGCTCGACCGGCTGCGCGACTGCCTGGGCGGGCTGAACCCCCAGGCGCGCGAGATCCTCGGCCAGCGCTACCGGGAGGAGCTTCCGCTCGAGGAGATTTCCCGGCGCTCCGGGCGCTCGGTCGGCGCGCTCAAGAAGTACCTCTTCACGCTGCGCGCCCGGCTTCACGAATGCATCGTCCGCAAGGCGGCGACGGAGACGACATGAATCGCGACGA
>Ga0310812_10000018_pt1 | contig 96143 bp, 92 predicted proteins | sample NN3metagenome_FD_205747 | JGI IMG/M metagenome (GOLD analysis project Ga0310812, IMG submission 205747) | Soil microbial communities from experimental microcosm in Duke University, North Carolina, United States - NN3 | ecosystem: Engineered > Artificial ecosystem > Soil microcosm > Unclassified...
TAGTGTCTCGAAAGCCCGCGATCCTCACCTGATTGGCCACAGAGCCCTCGGAGCCCTGCAGAGAAGATTCTCCTCTGAGGGCTTCGTGGGCTCCGTGGCCAATCCGTTTTGAGACACTACCTAGCGGCCGAGGAAGGTTTTCGACGCGGCGCGGACGAGTTCGTGGTCGCCGTCGCGCCAGTCCTGCTCGATGTGCCAGAAGAAGAGGCCGCGGTAGCCCTTCTCGCGCGCCCAGGCGCCCTTGAGCGCCGCCGACTCGGTGTCCTCGTAGGAAATGAGCTCCTCCGTGCTGGCCCTCAGGAGCGTGGGCACGCCGACCTTCGGGTCCCAGGCGCGGCGCCAGCCGCCCTCCAGAAGGTCCGGGACGTCGTGATGGGCGACCGTCTCGTGCGCCGCCTTGCCGGCGGGCTTGCGGTGCCATTCCTTCACGGCGAAACCGCGGCCGTAGCAGGGGATGCCGACATTCAGCCGGTCGGCCGGCCACTTCCGCCGCTCGACCCAGTAGGCCATGCCGCTCTCCACGGAGGCGACGGCGGCGTCCTCGTCGTCGGGCGCCGCGCGCAGCGGGGCGTTGTGGCCGGCGTGCGGGCTCCAGGGCCCGTGGAAGTCGTAGGTCATGACGTTGAGGAAGTCGACGTGCTTCCGCAGGTCCTCGACGTCCCAGGCGCGGCCGTACCAGTCCGACGCGGGCGCCGCCATCGAGACGATCCCGGCGGGGAAGGCCGCCCGCAGGGCGCGCACCAGGGCCGCGAGCCCCTTCCGGTCCTCGTCGCCTTCCGTGGGTTCCCAGTCGATGTCCACGCCGTCGTAGCCGTGCGCGCCCGACGCCTTCGCGACCGCCGCGACGTAGCGGTCGAGCGATTCCTTGTTCCGGACGATTTCGCGGAAGACCCGCGCGCTCTGGGCGCCGCCGAGGGAGAGGAGGACCTTGACCCCGCGGGCGTGGGCGCGCTCGGTCAGGTCCCGGCTGGGGATCGCCCGGTCCTCGCGGAGGTTCCCGGCGCTGTCGGACTGCAGGAACGCGTGCGCGAGGTGGGTGAAGCGCTCGTAGCGGATCTCCTTCGCGTTCGGGTGGGCGACCCAGGACGGATAGTAGCCCAGGACGATCGGCGCGCGCCTCGGGGCTTCCTGGGCGCCGACGCTCAAGATCGCGGCCAGGAGCAATCCGCCGCGCCGCACGCGGCTACTCCTTCTTCTCGACCGTGATGATCCCGGAGCGGACCTGTTTCCGCGTGCCGTTCACCTCGATCTCGAAGGCCAGCGCCAGGCGGGTGCCGGGAGGATAGCGGGGCGGCAGGATCGCGCCATACTCGATCATCTTGGGCGCCTGCGCGTCGAAGACCCGGGTGAAGGGCTCTCCCTTGGGGCCTTTCACGAGCAGGTCGACCTTGCCCTTCGCGGTGACGAGGATGGCCTTGGCGATGGTCACCGAAACGGGATCGTTGCCGCCGTTCGTGCCGTCGAAGATGGCCTTGAGCTTGACGCCGTCGCCGAATTTCGGGACGGCCTCGCTGGAGGCGCCGGCCTCGCGCAGCTCGAGGTCCAGGGAGCCGAAGGATTCGCGCGCGGAATCGGTGCCGCAGTCGATGCGGATGAGGACGTCTTCGTAGCGGGCCCGGAGGTCGCTGCCGGCCTTGTCGAGCGCCTTCTGGACGGCCGCCCGGGCGCCCTTCTTGACGAGGCCGTCGGCGGCCGCCTTCTGCTCGGCCGCGTCGCCGTCGTGGAGCTTCTTCAGGAGGTCGGGCACCGACTCCTGACAGAGGCTCAGGACGAGCGCTACGACAACAGCCTGCGTAGGACCTCCTCGGCCTTCTTGGGATCCGCCTGGCCCTTGGTCGCCTTCATGATGCCGCCGATGAGCGACTTCAGCGCGGCTTCCTTGCCGGCCTTGAAGTCGGCCACGGCCTTGGGGCCCGCGGCGATCGCGGCCTTGGCGGCCTCCTCGAGGGCGCCCGAGTCCTCGATCTTCGCGAACCCCTTCTCCTTGACGACGTCCGCGGGCGATTTCCCGCTCTCGACGATCGCGGCGAAGACCTCCTTCGCGCTCGCGTTGGTGATCTTCCCGGACTCGAGGAGCGCGATCAGCTCGGCGAGCGCCTTCGGCGACGTCTTCACCGCGGACATGTCGATCTTCTTTTCGTTGAGGATCTTGTTGAGCTCGTTGACGAGCCAGTTGGCGACGGGCTTGGGCTTGCCGGAGACTTTCGCCGCCTCCTCGAAGAAGTCCGCCATCGCGCGATCAAAGGAGAGCACCTTCGCGTCGTAGTCGCTCAGGCCGTACTGCTCCTGGAAGCGGATGCGCTTGGCGGCGGGGAGCTCGGGGATCTGCGCCTTGACCTTGCCGATCCAGTCCGACGAGACCTTCACGGGGGGAAGGTCGGGCTCGGGGAAGTAGCGGTAGTCGTGCGCCTCTTCCTTGGTGCGCATGAGGCGCGTGCGGTTGTTCTCCGCGTCCCAGAGGAGCGTCGACTGGATGATGCGCTCGCCCGCGTCCACGGCGCGGACCTGCCGGGCGAACTCGTACTCCAGCGCCGCCTTGGCGTTCTTGAACGAGTTGAGGTTCTTGATCTCGGTCTTGGTGCCGAACTTCTCCTGGCCGCGCGGGCGGATCGACAGGTTGACGTCGCAGCGCAGCTCGCCCTTCTCCATGTCGCAGTCCGAAACGCCCGCGTACTGGAGGATCGTGCGGAGCGCGGTCATGTACTGGTAGGCCTCGTCGGCGCTGCGGATGTCGGGCTTCGTGACAATTTCGACCAGCGGCGTCCCGGTGCGGTTGAGGTCGACGAAGCTCCGGTTCCCGCGCTCCTCGTGGATGAGCTTGCCGGCGTCCTCCTCGAGGTGGGCCCGGAAGATGCCGATCTTCTTGCCGCCCTCGATCTCCACCCAGCCCTCGGTCGAGAAGGGCATGTCGTACTGGGAGATCTGGTAGTTCTTCGGAAGGTCCGGGTAGAAGTAGTTTTTCCGGTCGAACTTCGTCGTCGGGGCGATCGTGCAGTTGAGCGCGAGCGCGGCGCGCATGCCGAGCTCGAAGGCCGAGCGGTTCAGGACCGGGAGCGAGCCGGGGTGGCCGAGGCAGATCGGACAGACCTGGGTGTTCGGGGGCGCGCCGAACTGGATGGCGCAGGAGCAGAACAGCTTGGTCCGCGTCTTCAGCTGGACGTGGGTCTCGATGCCCACGACGAGTTCGTAGTCGGTCATGGTTCTCCGCTATTTGAGGTCCCGCATTATAGCGTCGACGACGTCTTTAATCACGGGAGTCAAGCCTTCGTCCATCCCGTCCTCGTTCGCCTGGACGTAGCGCTCCAGGCCGGCCCGGGCGTTCGCCGGGGACAGCCCCTGAATCGCCTTCCGCAGCCGCGCTTCCAGGAGGTCGTGCGCCTCGAGGGGCTTGCCGGTCCCGCGCAGCGCCCGCACCTGCTCGAGGGGGTCGAGCTTGAGGCGGTCCAGGTTCTCGAGCTCGCGGCCGGCCAGGTCGGAGAGGCGCAGCGCCTCCTTGTAGTAGCGCGGGGCGTCGGGGTCGCGCGCGATCTCGAGCGCCCGCGCCAGATGGTAGGGGTTGCGGGCGATCGTGGGGTAGAGGTCGTAGGCCCGCCGCTGCTCCTCGACGGCCAGCCGGAGGTGCTCGGCGGCCTTGGCCCGCTCGTAGCCCGGGTCCCCGCCGGCCTTGAGCCAGCGGCGGCGGAACTCCAGGTGGGCGCGCGCCTTCTGGTCGTGGAGGGGGGAGGAGTTCGGGCGCAGCGCGATGGCGTTGTCCAGCGCCTGCAGCGCCGTGAGCTCCATGCTTTCGAGCTCCTTGGTGTTCTTGGCCCCGATCTTCTGCCAGATCCTCCACTCGTGGAGCTTCAGGCGGGCGAAGGTCAGGTAGCCGTCGGGGTCGTACGGGTTGTGCATCTGGGCCGACTCGGCGGCGTGCAGCGCCTCCGTCAGCGCTTGAGTGGGATTCTCGGCGGCGTTCCGGTCGAGCAGGTACAGCACCGCCTTGGCGTCGCTCAGCTCGTTGTCGGCGGCCATGGCGCGGGGCGAGAGGAAGGCCAGGAGCGGGAGCGAGACCGCCATCAGGACGCCCGTGGCGGCGAGGCAGACGGGCTTGGAGATCGCGATCTCGGCCGCTCCTCCCCGGAGCATGGCCAGGAGCGCGAGCATCGCGATCAGGGCCGCCGCGACGCCGAACTGGTAGATCTGGAAGTCCACGACCATGTGGACGAGCAGCGCGACGAATCCGCCCGCCGCCCCCATCCGCGTCCACGTGGTGTCCCCGGCCGGGGGCGAGCGGCGAAGGAGCAGCCAGAAGGCCAGCCAGAAAAGACCGATCCCTCCCACGAAGTCGCCCAGCGCCATCAGGCCGAACAGCGTGGGGACGCCCACGATTCCTCCGACGAGCCACGGGGAGGGCGGCTCCGGGGCCGGAAGGGGCGCGGATTCGCGGACCAGCGCCTTGCGGAGCCCCAGGCCCAGGATCGCCGCGAACGCGAGCACGCCGAAGACGCCGGTCTCCGCCAGGATCTGGAGATAGTCGTTGTGGGTCTTGATCGTTTCCTGCTGCACGTCCGACTTCGTCCGGAAATAGTGCTCCTGCCAGTTGTCGAGGCCGACGCCGAGCACGGGCGCGGAGGCGATGATCGGCCCCGTGGCGCGCCAGTAGACGGCGCGGACGTGCATCGAATGGCTCCGCGCCGCGGCGGCCGAGAGGAGCGGGGTCGTCAGGAGCAGCACGACCGCCAGCGCCACGGCGCCGCCGCCGGCCGCAACCGCGACGGCCCGGCCGCGCGTCCGGGTGAGCGCCAGCCCCGCCATCGTGGCGGCGCCGGCCCCGAGCGCCACCCAGCCCCCCAGGGACCCGGTGAACGCGAGCGCGACGAGGCCGAGAAGGACCGCGGCGCCCCGGAGGTAATAGCGGCGCGTGTCGATCAGGGAGCCGACCGCGAGCGGTAACAGGAGTGCGAGGAATCCGGCGAATTGGTTCGGTCCCGACAGCGTGGCGAACACCTCGTTCGTGCGGATGCGGCGGGCGAGCTCGACGGACTGGGTCGCCGCGGCCTCATTCTGGAGCCTCGGGAAGAGCACGAATTTCTGCACGAGGGCGTAGGCCGCGAGCGCGAAGAGCGTGGCCAGGAGGACGTCCAGCAGCAGCTGCCTCCCGAGCACCTGCACGGCGAGGATGAAGAAGAGCGACAGCGACAGGAACGCGAAGGCGTGATCGATCGCGGTCAGCTTGAAGCCGGCCCGCAGGACCGAGGCGAGCGAGAGGACCGCGAAGGCGAGGAATGCGAACTCGAGGCCCGTAAAGCGGTAGACGCCGCCCTTGCCGAGCGCGCGACCGGCGAACCAGAGCGTGAGGGCCACCCAGAACAGCAGGTGGACGAAGAGGTTGAGGCCGACGCCGACCGTGGAGCTGGGGAGCCCGAGCCTCAGCAGGAACGCCAGCAGCGTGAGGAAGAGCGCGATGCGGTCGAAGAGGGCGGTCCAGCGCGCGTCATCCGTCATGCCTGCGTCCGGCGGCTTCAAGCAGCGTGATTATCCCAAAGGTGAGCAGGACTTGCACCAGGATCAGGAGGGCCCCCCGCTCGGTGACGAAGTAAAGGAGCACCGCCGAGATGCCGGTGGCGAGCGTGAGGGCATAGACCGTCAGGACCGCCCCGCGCCGGGAGAGCCCCAGGGCCGTCAGCCGGTGGGCGAGGTGGTTCGTGTCGCCTTCGAAGAGCGGCTTCCGGCGCAGCAGGCGGATGATCATGACGCTCGTGGTATCGAAGAGCGGCACCGCCAGCACGGCCAGAGGCACGAAGTAGGTGTAGAGCCGGTAGTGGGCGTCGTAGAACGTGAACGAGATCGTCAGGCAGGACATCCAGAAGCCGATGAAGAGGCTGCCCGTGTCGCCGAGGAAGATCTTCGCCGGGGGGAAGTTGAAGAGCAGGAAGCCGGCGCAGGCGCCGAGCAGCGGGACGGTCATGGCGGCCATGAATCCCTGGCCCGTCTGGAGCGCCACGACGAGAAACGCGGCGCCGGCCAGCAGCGCCACGCCGCTCGAGAGCCCATCCATGTGGTCGAGCAGGTTGAAGGCGTTCGTCACCGCCAGGATCCAGAGGACGGTGACGGCGATGCTCAGCGGCGCGGGGGCGTCAAAGAGTCGGAGGCGCTCGCCTCCGACCGCGACCGCGGCGGCAACGATCGTCTGGACGAGGAGCTTGGTGCGGGCCGAGAGGCGCCGGCGGTCGTCGACGAGCCCGAGCGCGAGGATGACCAGGGACCCCGCGGCGTAGACGGGCCAGTTGAATGTCTTCGTCCCGACCGCCGCGCCCGCGAACGGCGAAAAGCGCCAGGCCCAGAAGGTGGCGAGGAGCACGGTCACGGCCACCGCGATCCCGCCCCCGTAGGGCATCGGGGTCGTATGGATCTTGCGGGGGCCGGGGTGGTCCAGGAAGTTGACGCGCCGCGCAACGCGGATGACGAGCGGGGTGAGGACGAGGGTCAGGGAGAACGAGGCGAAGAAGAACGGGGTGAAGAACCCGCTCATACACCCAGCGCGGCGTTGATGTCCGCCTTCATGTCGATCACGGCTTTCTCGACCGCCTTCTCCCACGCCAGGCCCTTGTAGGCGTCCTTCTCCCAGGCCGTGATGATGCCGCGGGAGGAGTTGACGACGGCGCCGAGGCCGTCGGCGTTGAAGCAGGCCTTGAGGTCCTCGGCCTTTCCGCCCTGCGCGCCGTAGCCGGGCACGAGGAAGAAGGCCTGGGGCAGGGCGGCGCGGATCTCGGCCGCCTGCTTGGGATGGGTGGCGCCCACGACGGCGCCGACGGCGGAATAGCCGCTCTCGCCCTTGGAGCCCGCGCCCCATGCCGCGACCTTTTCGGCCAGGTGCATGTAGAGGGGGCGGCCCTCCACAGGGAGGTCCTGGATCTCGCCGGACTTCGGGTTCGACGTCTTGACCAGCACGAAGAGGCCGCCGCCGACCTTCTGGGCGCCCTGGATGAAGGGGTCCATGCCGTCCGTCCCGAAGAACGGGTTGACCGTGATGGCGTCGGCCGGGAACGCGTAAAAGTGGGCGTCCGAATAGGCCTTCGCGGTGTCGGGCACGTCGCCGCGCTTCACGTCGCCGATGACCAGGAGCCCGTTGTCGCGGGCGTGCTTGCAGGTCGCGAAGTAGGCCACGACCCCGTAGGGGCCCAGCTTCTCGTAGAAGGCAATCTGGGGCTTCACCGCGACCGCGTGGTCCTTGATGATGTCGATAAGGGCGGCGTTGAAGTCCAGGATCGCCCGGCCGGCCCGCTCGATGTCCTTCGCGGTCCCGTGCTTGAAGTCCTCGGGGAGGCTTTCGAGGCGCGGGTCCAGACCCACGACCACGCGGGACTTTTTCTGGCGGATGGTATCGATGAGGCGGTCGGCGAAGTTTTTCATGGTCGGCGGATCTTACCAGAATTGAGAAATGGAGCCATTGAGAAAGTGAAAGACCCCCTCTCTGGATCCCAGGGGTGGCCGTACCAGGGTTAAGGGGATTCGGGCCCGGTTCAATATCCCCGAGAGGCTGGACTCGGAATCGGGGACTGCTATAATACCTCCCCTTAAACCCACTACGGAGATTCGATCATGAACGTGCTCCTCGCCCTGGCCCTGATGGCCGGCCTTCAGGAAGCCAAGCCCGTGCAGGGCCGCGACGAAATCCTGAAGCAGGACGTCGACAACGCCATCAAGAAGCTCGCCTCGAACCGCTTCACCGAAAGCTTCGTGGCGGCGGAGGAGCTCAAGGAACTGGGCCGCCGGGCCGTCCCGGCGCTCGTGGCCGAGCTGAACAAGAAGGAAGCTCCCCCGGCGGTCAAGCGCGCCCTCTGCGAGATTCTGGGCGCCATCCGCGAGCCGAACAAGGACGTGCTCTCGGCCCTGACGGCCAAGCTGCGCGACCCCGACGAGTTCGGCACCTCGATCGCCTCCTCGGCCGCGCGGGCCCTGACCCAGATCGGCGACGACAGCTCGATCGCCGCCATCGTGGACGTGCTCAAGTCGAAGGCGGTCGAGACGGACCGCATCCTGAAGTACGAGTGCATCCGCGCGGCGGGCATCTACCGGGCGAAGGACGCCGTGGAGGCCCTCAAGAAGGCGCTCGACGACAAGAAGCCGGCCTCCGCGGGCGAGAACGACGACGCGCCCCTGATCGCCGCCGCCGCGGCCGACGCGCTGGGCCAGATCCGCGCGCTCGACGCCGTGGACGACCTGGCGAACAAGCTCTCGGACGTGACGAACAACCCTGCGACGAGCCAAACCCTGGGCGTCCACTCGGCCCGGGCTCTCCAGCGGATCCTCGAGCACGAGCTCCGCGGGAAGAGCGAGAAGGACGAGCCGCGCGCGGGCGTCCTGGCGGGCGAGCCCAACGAGGTCAAGGCGACCCTCGACGCCTGGACGAAGTGGTGGACCTCGAAGTCGGCGAAGAAGAACATCGAGGAGACCAAGGTCCGCATCTCCAAGCTCTCCGCCGCCGTCGAGGCGTTCAAGAAGGAGCAGGGGAGCTACCCCCAGATCCTCGAGCACCTCAAGACCAAGCCCGAGAAGGCCACCACGTTCCCCAAGGACGGCTACTACCAGGGCGAGCTCAAGGATGCCTGGGGCCGGCCCTTCCTGTACCGCGACCACGGCACCGGGGCGGACTTCGATATCGTGAGCTACGGCGCCGACGGCCGGACCTGGGGCGGCGGCGACAACGCCGACATCTGGAACCACGACAAGTGGCGCGAGGCCAAGAAGGCCGAGACCAAGAAGGCCATCGAGGACACCGTCAAGGCCATCAACCAGTTCAAGGCGGACAACGACCGCTATCCGCAGGACCTGGTGAACCTCGTCGCGCGGCCTCCATTCCCGGTCAAGAAGTGGCCGGACGGCGGCTACCTGAAGACCATCCCCAAGGACGGCTACGACAACTTCCTGATCTACAACCCGAACGGCACCGGCGGCGAGCCGTTCGACCTGAAGAGCCTCGGCGCCGACGGGGCCGAGAACGGCACGGACGAGAACGAGGACATCTGGAACCACGATAAGCGGCCCGCGAAGAAGGAAGAGCCCAAGAAGGAAGAGAAGAAGTAGCCCGGCCGCGCCGGGGTCCGCGCGTCGCCCGACCACGATGTCTCGATTGAAGCCGTTCATCACCGAGCGCCGTCTCCAGGCCCGCGTGCGCGCCCTCGGGCGGGCGATCCGCGCCGACTACCGCGGCCGGGAACTCGTCCTGGTCGGGATCCTCAAAGGATCCTTCATCTTCATGGCCGACCTGGCCCGGGCGATCGACCTCCCGCTCACCTGCGACTTCATGCGCGTCTCGAGCTACGGCTCGGGCACCACCTCGAGCGGAAAAATCCGCATGGAGTTCGACCTGAGCCACCCCATCCGGGGCAAGGACGTGCTTCTCGTCGAGGACATCGTGGACACGGGCTGGACGCTCGACCACGTCCTGGGCGAACTGCGGAAGAAGAGGCCCTCGAGCCTGAGGCTGGCGGCGCTGCTCCAGAAGCCGGAGCGCGCGCGCGTGAAGGTGCCGATCGACTACCTGGGCTTCACGATCCCGGACCGCTTCGTCGTGGGCTACGGGCTGGACTTCGACGGGCGCTACCGCAACCTGCGCCACCTGGCGGTGCTCGACGCATGATCCTCGACCTCCACAACCATACCCGCTGGTCCTTCGACTGCTCGATGGACCCCGCGAAGGTCGTGCGGCTCGCGAAGGCGCGCGGCCTGGACGCGATCGCGATCACCGACCACGACGAGATCGAGGGGGCCCGCGAGGCGCAGCGGGCCGCAGGCGGGGACCTGCTGGTCATCGTGGGCGAGGAGATCGACACCCGGGCAGGCGACGTCCTGGGGCTCTTCCTGAAGGAGAAGATCTCGACGGACGACCCGCTGGAGGCGATCCGCGCGATCCACGACCAGGGGGGCCTGGCCATCCTGGCGCACCCGTTCACGAAGACGAAGTCGGTCGACGACCCGGTGGCGCGCGCGCTGGACGGCTGCGAAGGCTTCAATGCCCGGCACTCGGGGGTGCCGTCGATCGAGGGGAGCGAGGCCGAGCCGCGCATTGCGGCGTTCGCGCGGGAGTACGACCTGGCCCTGACGGCGGGCAGCGACGCCCACTTCTACCGCGAACTGGCGCGGGCGCGGACGATCGTGTCGGCGTCGACCCTGGACGAGGCGAAGGAGCAGATCCGGCGGGGCAACACGGTGCTTTCGGGCCGCCGCTCCAGCCCCTTCAACCTGCTGGCCAGCGCGGCGCTGCGCTCGATGCGGGCGCTGATCCACCCGGAGCCGGAGTAGGGGATTTTCCGAGAGGAACCCAGTGGAGAAGATGATCAGATGAGCGACACCAAGATAGGAAGGAGCGGCGTGGATATCTTCACCCGGCAGTTCCTGGCGCGGCAGCGGCTGCTGGTCGTCGCCCCGCACGCGGACGACGAGACGGCCGGCGCCGGCGGGCTCATGGCCCGCGTCAAGGACGCCGGCGGCAAGGTCTATTGCATGGTGATGTCGACGGGCGACCTGCTCCACTTCGACGACACCGGGAAGAAGACCAAGAAGAAGACCCGCCGCGAGGAGCTGGCGGCGGCGATGGAGGTGCTCGGCGTGGACGGCTGGGAGATCGTCTACGAGGACACGCGGCTGCACCTGCGCCTCGAAACGCTGCCCCGGCGCGAGCTGGCCGACCGGATCGAGCGGAGCGCCCGCTTCTGCACGGAGAAGACGAAGCCGACCATGATCGTCCTCCCGGCGCCGAGCTACAACCAGGACCACGAGGCGGTCTACAAGGCGGGCATCGCGGCCTGCCGTCCCCACCTGCACACGATGAAGGCATTCCAGCAGTTCGTCCTGGTGGCGGACGCGCCGCAGCTCTCGTGGAGCCGGGCGACGATCTTCAAGCCGAACTTCTACATCGATATCAGCGGGAAGTTCCTCGACCAGAAGCTCAAGGCCTACGCCTGCCACAAGTCGCAGGTGCGGCCCGAGCCCTCCCAGGCGGGCATCGGCGCGATCCGCCTGATGGCCGAGAGCCGCGGGCGCGAGATCAGCGTCGAGGCGGCCGAAGCCTTCGAGTGCCACCGCTTCGTGCTCTGATGTCCTGGTTCGGCACCTGGCCGGAGACCGCTACCGGCGGTCTGGACCCCAAAGTGAAGGCGGCGCTCGACGCGGGCGGCCCCGCGCCCGACTACCGCTCGCAGGGCCCGGCCCTGGTCCGGACGAACTTCAATCAGCTCGCCGCGCGTGTGCCCAAGCTCAAGGAGCCGATCGCGGGCGTCGAGGACCGGACGCTCGATGGAGGCCTCCGGATCCGGATCTACCGGCCGGATGCCCCGGGCCCGCTCCCGGTTCTCCTCTTCTTCCACGGTGGCGGCTGGGTGGTCGGCGATCTCGAAAGCCACGATCATGTCTGCCGCTCGCTGGCCCGGCGGACTCCGGTGCTCGTCGTCAACGTGGACTACCGCCTGGCGCCGGAGTCGGCGTATCCCGGTCCGCTGGACGATTGCGAGGCCGCGCTGCGCTGGACGGCGTCTCATGCCGCCGAGTTCGGCGGACGCCCCGACCGCATCGCGCTGGGCGGCGACAGCGCGGGCGCGAACCTCGTGGCCGGACTGGCGCTGCGCCTGCGGGAGCGCGGCGGCCCCCCGGTCGCGCTACAGCTGCTGATCTATCCGGTGACCGACCGGAATTTCGAGACGCTGTCCTACCGCGAGTTCGCGTCCGGCTTCGGCCTGACCCGAGCGAACATGCAGTGGTTCTGGGACTGCTACCTGCCGGACGGCAAGGGCGTTCCCGTGCCGGAAGCGGCGCCGCTGCGCGCCGCGTCCCTCAAGGGGCTGCCCCCGGCCTTCGTCCTGACGGCCGAGTTCGACGTGCTGCGCGACGAGGGCGAGGCGTTCGCCCGGAGGCTGCACAAGGAGGGCGTCCCGGTGCGGGGGCTGCGCTTCCTCGGCATGAACCACGGCTTCATCCGGATGGCGGCCGTCTTCCCGCAGGCGGACCACGCGCTCACGGTGTGCGCCGACGCCCTCCGCGACGGGATCCGCTAACCCACGACTCTCTCCAGATTGGCCACAGAGCACACGGAGCCCCCGGAGAAGATCCGCTCTGTGGGCTCGGAGGGCTCTGTGGCTAATCAGAAGAGGTGGAGGAGGTCGGCGAGGCGCTCCAGGACGTGGTCGGGCGGGACCTCGCGGAGGTAGGACGGGGTCTTGCCGTTGGTGAGCAGCGCGGTGCGTGTCCCCGCGTTGCGGCCCGCCACGATGTCGAACTTGAAGTCGCCCACCATCAGGGCGTGGGCGGGCATCACGCCCAGCTTCTCGCAGATCATCCAGAGCGGCTCGGGGCGGGGCTTGGCCGGCGCGTCCTCCCGGGTGACGACGATGCCGAACGAGAGCGCGTGCTTGCTCAGGACCCGCTCGGTCGAGCGCCGCGAGTTTCGGGTGACCAGGCCCAGGGGGACCTGGCGTGTCGACAGGAACTCCAGGACGTCGCGGGCGCCGTCGTTCAGTTCGGACGCCTCCGCGGCCTCCTCCTCGAAGCGCTCGAGAATGGCGAAGGCGCGCTCTCGCTCCGGTCCCTGCGGCATCGCGAGCATGTTCTCGAGCAGCGGCTCGGCCACGCCGATCGCCTTCCGGATCGCCGGGAAGTCGAGAAAGGGCCGCGTCAGCGTGCCATCCATGTCGAAGATCACGGCCCGGATCGTCATGTGCGCATCCGGGCGAAGGCCAGGAGGCCCGCGGTTCCGAAGGAAAGGATCGGAAACCAGGCGGCTACCAGCGGCGGGATCCGGCCTTTGTTGCCCAGGTCGGCGCACTGGAAGTGGGTGACGTAGAACCCGAGCGAGAGCAGGAAGCAGAAGATGAGCCCCTTCACGAAGCTCTTCGAGTGCGGATCCATCACGAAGGGGAGGCCGACCAGGAGCAGGACGATCGGCGAGAGCGGGAACGAGAATCGCGCGTGCACCCGGAGCACGAAGGCCGGCACGTGCGGGTATTTGTTCATCTCCTGGATCTGGGTCTGCAGCGTGTCGAAGGAGCCGCGGTTGCTGCCGCCCATGTCCTTCTGCAGCGTCTGCGGGGTGAGGTCGCACTCCACGACCTTGCCGTCCGGCGGGATCTCTTCCTTCTTGGTGTACGGCTTCTTGCCGGGCTCCTTGATGACGTCCAGGGGATATTCGACGGACCCCTCGAAGGCCACCCAGCGCTTCAGGCGGGCGTTCCACTGGGCCCGCTGCGCCGTAATGATCTCGACCGGCTGCATCGAGTCGTCGAGTCGGGTGATGCGGACGCCCATGCTCAGGAGCTGGTTCTTCATCGTGTAATGCTTCGCCCAGAGTTTCGTCCGGCCGTCGTAGTCCTCGACGTTCCAGTCGAATCCCCGCCGTGCCAGTTCAGCGTCGCTCTTGGCGATCTGGATCCCGACCCGGGGAAGGACGAACTCCTCCATCGCCCCCATCGCGATCGACGCCAGCATCGCGGTCACGAGGAACGGCATCGACATGCGGCGGAGGCTGATCCCGGAGGTGGCGATGGGGAGGATCTCGTTCGCGCGCGCCAGCTTGATGACCGTGAAGGTGGGCGCGAAGATCAGCACGGCCGGGATCAGGATGACCAGGAGCATCGGGATCCGGTAGAGGTAGAACTTGAGGATGAAGGGGACCAGCGGCTGGTCCTTGAGCTCCAGGAATTTTCCCAGCTTCGCCGCGAAGTCCACGGCGATGAAGAGGAAGAGGAGCGTCACCGTGAAGAGGGCCAGCGCCGGGATGAAGATGCCCAGGATGTACCGGTCCAGCAGTCGCGTCATCGCTGCGCAATCCTCCAGAGGAGAACCGAGGAGAGCGCGCCCAGGAAGAGGTCGGGGGCGTACGCGGCGACCAGGGGGTGGACCCGGCTCTTGTCCCCAAGCCCCTGGAAGACGAAGTAGAGCACGAAGTAGAGCAGGAGCGGTGGAAGGGCGGCGCCGAGGCCCGCGAGCCTCGATCCGCGCTGCACCAGGATCCCGATGGGCATGGCGACGAGAACCAGAAGCAGCGGCGCCAGCGAGGAGGCGTAGCGCGTGTGGAGGATCAGGAGAATCTGATTCCGGAGGGCCTGGTCCTTCGACTTGAAGTACAGCTCCCAGAGCTCGTCGGCGGGCTTGTCCGGGAGCTGGCGCGGCACGTTCATCTCTTCCGGCGGGATGTCGAACTTCACGTCGTTGCCCGCGCTGAACAGTTCCTGCTGGCCCTTCTCGTTCATCTCCCAGCCGTACGGCCTGGTCATGACGATGCTCAGCTGGTTGTCCTGGACGACGATCGCGCCGCTCGGGGCGAAGGCCTCCATCATCAGCTTGTGCTCCTGGGTCTTCTTCGCCACGCCGTACTTCGAGACCGTCGGGCCTACCATGCGGCCGTCGCGGTAATCCATGTACGTGATCCGCATGAGGCCGATCTTGAAGTCCTGGCTGCCCGCGGGCGGGTGCTGCAGCTGGTAGACAATGGCTTCCCGGAACGAGAGCCGCTTCTTGTGCCGCATCGTGGGCACGACGGCCTCGTTCAGCGGGTACGCGGCCCCGACGAGCAGCAGGCCCAGCAGCACCGCGGGCGCGACGATGCGCCAGGCGTGGATGCCGCAGGCCCGCATGGCCGTGATCTCGTTCTCGGCCGCCAGCCGGGCGTAGACGAGCGTGCTCGACGTGCAGGCGCCCACCAGGATGACCCAGGTGGCGATCGAGCCGACCGTCAGGGGCAACGCCTTCGCCACGAGGTCGAGCCCCAGGCCGGGGAAGGCCCGGACCACCTGGAACATCGTTCCGATCAGGCAGACGGCGAGCACCGCAAAGAAGGCGAAGAGAAAGCTGCCGATGAGCTCCCGCAGGATGTAGCGCTGCAGGATCACGTTCCGACCTCGCCCCCCGCCAGGGCCCCCTTCGGGGCTTCGGCGGGATGGAACTGCAGCCGGTAGAGCTTCCGGTATATGCCGTCCTGCTTCAGCAATTCCTCGTGCGTCCCTTCCTCGCGGACCGTGCCGCGGTGCAGTACCAGAATACGGTCGGCGTGCTGAATCGTCGAGAGGCGATGCGCAATCACCAGCGAGGTGCGCCCCTTCATGAGGCGGAGGAGGCCGTCCTGGATCAGGCGCTCCGTCTGGCCGTCCACGCTCGAGGTCGCCTCGTCGAGCACCAGGATCCTCGGGTCGAACGCGAGCGCCCGGGCGAACGACAGAAGTTGGCGTTCCCCGGTCGAGAGGGCGGCGCCGCGCTCCAGGACGCCCGAGTCGAAGCCCTTGGGCATGCGGCCGATGAAGCGATCGGCGTTGACGGCGCGGGCGGACTCCTCGACGCGCGCGCGGTCGATCCCGCGCTCGCCCAGGCGGATGTTGTCCTCGATGCTGCCGGCGAAGAGGAACACGTCCTGGAGGACGAGCCCCATGCGGCGCCGCAGGGAGGCCAGGTCGTAGTCCCGGAGGTCCCGGCCGTCGATCGTGACCCGCCCGGACACGGGGTCGTAGAAGCGCATCAGCAGGTTGATGACCGTGGACTTGCCCGCTCCCGTCAGCCCGACGATCGCGAGGCTCTTCCCGGGCTCGATGCGGAACGAGAGTCCGTCGAGGACGGGGGTCTTCCCGTCGTAGGTGAACGAGACGTTCTCGAAGGCGACCTCGCCCCGGATCGCCGCGACCGGCTCGGCGTTCGGCCGGTTCAGCACCTCCGGCGCGGTGTCGAGGATCTTGAAGACGCGCTCGCTCGAGGCCATCGCGGCCTGCAGGATGTTGTACTTCTCCGCGATCTCCCGGATGGGCATCGTGAACTTGTGGATGTAGTACCAGAAGGCCAGGAAGGCGCCGACGCTGAGGCTGCGGCCGAGGATCGCGGCGCCGCCGGCCCCGGCCACGACCGCCACCGTCAGGGAGAAGAGGCACTCGATGCCGGGGTAGAAGATCGAGTAGGAGAAGATGGCCGAGACGGCGCTGTCCCGGTGCTCCGCGTTGAGGGTGCGGAAGCGGTCCAGGCAGGCTTTCTCGCGGCCGAAGGTCTGGATCGTCCGCATGCCGTTGACGCTCTCGTTCAGGTACGAGTTGAGCCGGGCGATGCGCGTCCTCATCTCCCGGTACTTCCGCCGGGCGACGTTCCGGAAGAGCCACGTGGCGAGGAAGATGAAGGGCGTGACCATCATGGTCACGGCGGCGAGCTTGACGTCGGTGTAGAAGAGCATCCCGATCGCGCCGCAGAGCATCAGCAGGTCGGCGGCGAACTCGACGAGGCCGGACGTGAAGAGCTCGTTCAGGTTCTCGACGTCGTTCGTCACGCGCACGAGCAGGCGGCCCACCGGGTTGCGGTCGAAGAACGCGATCGAGAGGCGCTGGAGGTGGGAGAAGAGCTGCATCCGGAGGTCCAGGATGATGTTCTGCCCCACGTAGTTCGTGGTCCAGGAGTAGAGGAACTCGAAGAGGGCGGTGCCGGCGACCGCGAGGGTGAACCATCCCGCATCGCGCAGGAGACGCGGGTAGTCCCCGGAGGCCAGCGGGCCGTCCACGGCGTTGCGGAAGATCAGCGGCGCGGCCAGGTCGACCCCGATCCGCGCGGCCAGCAGCAGGAAGGACAGGACGACGAGGCCCCGGTAGGGGCGGACGTAGCCCAGGAAGCGGCCCATCAGGCGGCTGTCGTAGTCGCGGCCCAGGTCGTCCTCTTCGCGGGGGTCGATCATGAGCTCGCGAGCTCCTCGCTGAGCTTCTGGCTTTCCCAGAGGGCCGCGTAGGCGCCGCCGGCGGCCAGCAGCTCCGCATGGCGTCCCTGCTCGACGAGCCGCCCCTCGTCGAGGACGAGGATGAGGTCGGCGTCGGCGATCGCCGAGAGCCGGTGGGTGATCACGAGGGTCGTCCGGCCCTTCATGTACTCGCGGAGCCGGCCCTGGATCTCCTGCTCGGTGTGCGAGTCGACGGCCGAGAGCGCGTCGTCGAGCACCAGGATGCGGGGGTCGCGCACGACGGCGCGGGCGAGGGCGGTGCGCTGCTTCTGGCCGCCCGAGAGCGTGACGCCGCGCTCGCCGATCACCTGGTCGAGGCGGTCTGGAAACTGGTCGAGGTCCGCGGCGAGGCGGGAGATCTCGGCCGCGCGGGCGATCGCGTCGTCCCCGACGCCGTTCCGGCCGCCGAAGGCGATGTTCTCGCGGATCTTGTCGGAGAAGAGGAAGAGGTCCTGCGGCACGCTGCCGATGGCGCCGCGGAGCTCCGCCAGCGGGATCGTGTTCACGTCGCGGCCGTCGAGGAAGAGCATCCCGTCGGGCAGGGCGTAGTGCCGCAGCAGCAGCTGGACGATCGTGCTCTTGCCCGCGCCGGTGCGGCCGACGAGGGCGACCTTCTGGCCCGTCCGGATCGTGAAGGACACATCCTTCAGCGCGGGCGCGCGGTCGGCGGAGTAGGCGAACGTCAGGTTCCGGGCCTCGAGGCTCCCGTCGACCGCGCCGCCGGGCCGGCTCTTCGAGTCGTCGCTGTCGGGCTTCGCGTCGAGGATCTCCGCCAGCCGGTTCATGCAGACGACGCCGCGCTGGATCACGCTGATCACCCAGCCGATGCCGATCATCGGCCAGAGCAGCTGGAACTGGTAGCCGGCGAAGGTGGTGAGGACGCCGACGCCGAGCGTGCGGCCGATGATGGCCTTGCCCGCCACCAGCAGCGTGATGACCATCGCGCCCTCGGCCAGGAGCAAGATCGCGGCCCACTGCCCGGAGCGCCAGCGCGCCATCCGGAGGTTGCGGGCCCGGTACTCCTCGCAGGCCGCGCGGTAGCGGGCGACCTCGTTCTCCTCCTGGACGAAGGCCCGCACGACGCGGGCCCCCATGAAGTTCTCCTGCGCCCGGCTGGAGAGCACACCGAGCTGCTCCTGCACCGCCAGCGACAGCGCGTGCATCTTCGATCCCGTCCAGGCCATGACGGCGCTGACGCCCATGAGCGGCAGGACGAAGAGCAGCGCCAGGAACGGGCTCGTCGCCAGCATGCCGACGAGAGAGACGAGGAAGAGCAGCCCGGTCGCGAAAATGCCCATGATGCCGATCCCGATCATGGTCCGGACGCCTTCGATGTCGTTGATCGCGCGCGAGGTGATTTCGCCCGTCGCGTTCGTGTCGAACCAGCGCGCCGACAGCGTCTCCAGGTGGGCGTAGAGGTCGTTCCGCAGGTCGAACTCCACGCGGCGCGAGGCCGCGAGAATCTGGTAGCGCCCGATGATGAGGAGGCCGGCGCGGAGCAGGGCCGTAAGGGCGAGGACTCCGGCGACGCCCAGCACCATGGCCGTCGACCCCTTGCCCGCCCCCAGGCGGTCCATCATCCAGCCGATGAGCAGGGGCTGGACCGCCGCGAAGGCCGTCGCCGGGACCACGATGGCCAGTCCCAGCAGGTAGGCGCGCCGGTGGCGGCGGAGGTAGGAAAAGAGTCTCCGGAGCGGCGTCATCAGAATCGGTATTTTAGCAACGTCGGAGGGAGGCATCCATTCCGTAGACTTCGGAACTCGGATTCGGCAGGGAAGGGGGCCGCGTCAGCGCTTGGAGCGGAGGGCCTGGTACTGGGGCGACGTGAACCACTCCTGAACGGCGGCCATCTTGCGGGCCGTGAGGGCGTCGTCGGTCGAGAACTTGATCCCGACGTAGAAGTCCTTCCGGTTGGTGGACGGGAAGCACCACATGACCTTGCCGCCGATCTCGATCTCGTCCTTGTATTTCTCCAGCGTGATCTTGAGGCGGACCTTCTGGCCCTCGTTGAGCTTCTCCGTCACCAGGATTCGGGCCCCGCCCTGCGAGAGGTCGCAGACCTTGCGGGCCTTGTTGCTCCCGAGGCTCAGGGCGGACAGGAAGCCGTCGCGGTGGAGGACGACCTGGGTGCTGGCGACCTGGAAGCGCGTGTGGCGGCGCCGGTTGTCCGGCTTGACGGGAAGCGGAACCGAAGGCACGCCGCGGCCCGGGGTCACCGAGCGGGCGGTCCCGTCGAACCAGTTGATCTCGCCGGACTTCTCTACCACCATGGGATACCTACTCCAACGGAAACGGTTGTTCCATTATACCCATACATCGGGCCAAAATGTGAATTTCATTGATGAAATTTATGGGTGCGGGCCTTTCCCGAAACTTCCGCCCCGCCGGAAATCATCGGTTAAACTAATTCGGCACGAGGGTTGGATGGGAACGCGCATCGCGCGATAGGGGAGGCTGCGGCGTGTCGACGACGGCAGAGGTAGCTCCGGAAGCCCTGGCGGACCTCCAGGACGCCCAGAAAAGCCGGACCTTCTTCAAGGCGGCCGGGCTCTCGCTCCAGTTCTACGAAGCCTACTGCCTGCTGCGCAGCCACCGCGGGATCCTCCGGCGCGACCTCGCCAAGTACCAGGAGCAGGCGAAGGCGGATCGCCCGCCCGACGTGCATCCCGAACTGCTCGAGAAGCTTCTCCTGATCCGGAACCAGGCGGGGCCCATCATGACCAAGCTGCGCCGCTACACGGCCGGCTCCGTGGGCTCCTCGGCGCTGCCCGAGCTTCACGAGATGGCGATGTCGGTCCTGCTCTCGGCCGCGTCGGGCCGCGAGCTCGCCGTCCTCTGGCTTTCCGAGCCCGAGCGCTTCGAGCAGGCGGCCCACGCGGAACTGAAGCGCATCGCCGGCCTCGTCGAGGCGTACTATGCCGCGCAGCCGGGCGCCGCCGCGCCGACGCCCGCGCCGGCGGCGGCGACGCCTCCGGTCCCCGCGCCCGCTCCCGCTCCGGCCGCGCCTCCGCCGGTCCCGGCCGCTACGGCGGTTGCGGAAGCGCCGGCGCCCAAGGTCGAGCCTCCGCCCGCGCCCCCGGCGGCCCCGCCGCCTCCGGCGCCGCAGGTCGTCGCTCCGCCCGAGACGCCCGAAGGGCTGCAGGTCACGGGCCAGCGCGGTCAGGCCTCCCTCGTGTGGTCGGCGTCGAAAGGGGCGAAGACCTACACCGTCAAGCGCTCCGCCGATCCCGCCGGGCCCTTCGAGACGGTCGCCGAAGGCGTCCCGCGCTGCGAGCACGTCGACCGCAGCGTCACGGAAGGGAAGACGTACTACTACACGGTCCTCGCGGCCGCCGACGGGCAGCAGAGCGCCCCCTGCTCGGCGTTCCCCGTCGAGGTCCCGGCTCCGCCCCCGGCGCCCACGGGTCTCGAGGCCCGAGCGGAGGCCGGCCGCGTCGAGCTCCGCTGGATCCCCGCGACGGACGCGACCCGCTACCGCGTGAAGCGGACGGCGGCCGCGGGCGGCGCCAGCACGACGGTCGGGGAGTGCTTCACCGAAAGCTACCAGGACATCACCGTCGAAAAGGACAAGGCCTACGGGTACTCGGTCTCGGCCCTGAACGATGCGGGTGAGAGCCCTGATTCCGCGGTCGTGCAGGTCCGCACGCCCGCGCCCCCGCCGGCGCCGTCGGGCCTGGCGGCGCAGGCGCTCAACGCGCAGGTGACGCTCACCTGGGACGCGGTCCCCGGCGCCGAGCGCTACACGGTCAAGCGCGCCCTGAAGCGCGACGGCCGCGGCGTCGCGATCGCCTCCGGCGTCGCCGCGCCCCCGTACACGGACGCAACCGTCAGCAACGGCACGACCTACTTCTATTCCGTCGCGGCCGTGAACGCCGCGGGGGAGGGCGCCGATTCCGCAGTGGTCGAGGCGGCTCCGATCGATCCGCCCCGGCCGCCGGTCGGGCTCAACGCCGTGCAGGTCCGGAACGCCGTGACGCTGACCTGGTCGCCCGCGAAGCAGGCGACGTCGTACACGGTCAAGCGCGGCAATGCCAAGGGCGGACCCTACACGACGGTGGCCTCGCGCCTGACGCAGCCGACCTACAAGGACGACCATGTCTCCGGGGGCACGACGTACTACTACGTCGTCCATTCGGTGCACGGGAAGCTCGGCGGGCCGAGGTCCGCGGAGGTCCACGTCGACGTGCTCGGGATTCCCGCGGCCCCCTCGGGCATCGAGGCGGTGGCGGGGAACGGCGTGCTCACGCTGCGCTGGACGGCGATTCCCGGCGCGACCTACCAGGTGAAGCGGGCGGAAAGCGCCTCGGGGCCGCTGAAGAAGGTCGCGGAGTCCAAGGGCGCGAGCTTCGAGGACCGGGACGTGCTCCCCGGCTTCGAGTACCGCTATTCCGTGATGGCGCTGAACGTCGCGGGCGAGAGTCCGGAGTCGGCGCCCGTGCCGGGCCGTCTGCAGTCGGTGCCCGGCGCGCCCAAGGAGCTCAAGGCCGTGGCCGGAAACGGCCGCGTCTCGCTCACCTGGGCCGCGGCGCCGGGCGCGACGGGCTACCACGTCCAGCGCTCGTCCGGCATGGGCGGGTCCTTCTCGGTGGTGACGACCCTCGGGGCGGTCACGTCCTGGACGGACGCCGACGTGCGCAACGGGATCATGCACGAGTACCGACTCCTGCCGATCAACGACGGGGGCGAGGGCCCCGCGTCCAACATCGCGCTCGCGACGCCGCTGTCGCCTCCTCCGGCCCCGACGGGGCTGGAAGGATCGTCGGGGGACGGGAAGGTCCTGCTCACCTGGGCGGCCGTGAAGGGCGCCGCCACCTATACCGTGAAGCGCGCCGCGGGAGACGCGGCGCTCGCGGTCATCGGCACGACGTCCGAGCGGACCTACTCGGACACGTCGGTGAGCAACGGCACGACGTATCGCTACGTGGTCGCGGCGCACAACAGCGGCGGGGACGGCCCGGACTCGGCCGAGCTGCGGGTGACGCCGGTCAATCCGCCGGAGCTTCCCGTGGGCCTGGTCGCCAAGGCGGGGGACCGCCGGGTGTCCATCGTCTGGTTCGCCTCGCCCGGCGCGACGAGCTACGGCATCAAGCGGGCGACGTCGCCGGACGGGCCCTACATCACGGTCGGCAAGCCGACCGAGCCCTCCTACGAGGACACCGGCGTCGAGAACCGGACCAAGTACTACTACGTGGTCAACGCCTTCAACGCCGCCGGCCGGAGTCCCAACTCGGATCGCGTGGAAGTGATTCCTGGCGCCTGAACGCCGCCGAGTTATACTGTTTCCGTGGGGCGAGAAGACACCTTGAACCGGCATCGGTCGTTCTGACATGCCCGCCGACGAAGATCTGCTGTTCGGCAAGCTGGCGGTCGGCGAGGGCTACTGCACGCAAGCCCAGATCGACGAGTGCGTCCGGATCCAGTCCTACGACAAGTCCGGCACGGCGCTCGGCGAACTGCTCCTCTTCAAAGGCCACATCTCGGCGCCGCAGCACGCGAAGGTCCTCGAGCTCCAGAAGAAGAATCTCCAGACCGTGGATCCCCTCGCCAAGAAGCGGAAGGAAGCGCAGCTCTTCGGAAAGCTCGCGGTGCGCGAAGGGCTGCTGACGGAGGACGAGGTCAACGACTGCCTCCGGGACCAGGGGAGGAGCGGAGAGACCCGCAGCCTGGGCGAGATCATGGTCGCCAAGGGCTACCTCTCGGTCGACAAGGTGAAGGAGCTCCTCTCGAAGCAGCTCAAGAAAGTCATGGTCTGCCCCGCCTGCAAGCTGTCGTTCACCGTGATGACGCTGTCGCAGGGCAAGAAGGTCGACTGCCCCCGCTGCAAGGGCCCGCTCCAGGAGGGGAAGAGCGCCGCCCCGGTGCACACCGACGCCGAGTTCGCCACCCAGACGATCCGGATGGTGAAATCGGGCCTGCCCCCGGGAACGGCTCCGGAGACGCGCCGGGTCCCGGCCGTGACCAAGATGGTGAAGGCCACCTGCATGATCTGCGATCACCAGTTCCAGGGGCCGCTGGATTCAACCGGCCGCCTCCGCTGCCCCTCCTGCAACACCAGCTTTTCCCCCAAGTAAGCTCGTCCGCCTCCGACCCGGTTTTTTTATTCACCTCCCATAGACAAATCGTCTCATCTCCCGGGTCTTGAAAGGGTGGAGGCGATGGATCTCGGCGCCCTGTACGACGCCTGGGCTTCGCGTCTCCTGGCCTATATGATGACGATTACCCGGGACCGGTCGAAGGCGGAGGACGCCCTCCACAACCTCTTCGTCAAGCTCGCGACGGGGCGCCCCGACCTGCGTGATTCCGCCGTCTACCTGTTCCGGGCCGCCCGCAACGAGGCGCTCCGCGTCGCGCGGCGCCGCGCCGAACGCCCCCTCGCCGACCTGGAGATCGTGGCCGCGCCCACGGGGGCCGCGGATGCCGGCGCGATCGCCGACGCGCTCGACCGGCTTCCGGCCGAGCAGTTCGACGTGGTCGTGCTGCACGTCTTCGAGGACCTGAGCTTCCGCGAGACGGCCGAGGTCCTCGGCATCCCGCAGGACACGGCGGCGTCGCGCTACCGCTACGCGCTCGACAAGCTTCGGGGGGTGCTCGAGCCATGAGCGTCCGACTTCGGGCCGACGCCGGGCCGCTGCGCGACTCGGTTCTCGCCGCCGCGCGCCGCGCCCGCCGCGAGCAGCGCCTCTGGCGCTGGACCTGGGCGGCCGCGGCCGTCATCGTCGCGGTCGCGATCCCGGTGAACCTGTCGCTGGACCACGTCGCCGTTCGCGCCTCCCGGAGCTCCGTCGACTGGCCCCTGGAGCTGCAGCGCCTGGTCCGTCTTCCGTTCCGCGGCAGCGCCGCGCCGCACCCGATCCCCCGAAGCGTGGAGGAACTCCGATGAAGAATGTCCGTTGGCTCCTGCGGCGTGCCGCCTGGATTCTCGTGCTGCTGCTCTTGCTGGGCGTTGTCGCCTGGACCGTCGGGAACGTGGTCGCTACGTCCCGCTTCGAGGGCGCGCTCCGCGGACTGCAGGAGGCCGGGTACCCGACCTCCCTGATCGGGATGGCGCCGGCGAGCCCGCCTCCAGGAGAGGACGCTGCTCCGTACTACACCGCGGCCCTGGCGCTTCACGTGAAGCCGCCCGAGGACTCCGACGTGGAATGGGATCCGGAGCCGCTGGGCAAGATCGTCGACATGACTCCGGAACAGCGGACGAAGCTGAAGACCTGGGTCGCCGCGAATCAGGAATCGTTCGACATGCTCGCCCGCGCCCGGGGGCGCTCGCGCTGCCGCTACGAGCACGATTTCGCGCAGGGGTACTCGATGCTTCTGCCGGAGGTCCAGCACCTCCTGGCGCTGTCGCGGACGCTCCGGGTGCGCGCGGTGTTGCAGTCGCTCGACGGGGACGTCGCGGGCGCCCAGGACTCGGTGCGCTCCATCCTGGCGCTGGGCGAAAGCCTCCGGGAGGAGCCGGTGCTCATCGAGCAGCTCGTGCGGATCGTCGCGCTGCGTCTGGCCATGGGCGCCGTGGACGCGTGCGTCAGCGCCACGACGTCCGAGGCGGACCTGAAGGCCTGGGTCGAGCTTCTGCCTCCGAACGGGTTCCTGGACGAGGCCCTGTCCCGCGCGGCCCGGGGCGAGATCGGCATGCTCGCCGACACGGTCGCGGGCGGACCCCGGATCGACTTCGATCAGATGATGCTGGGACTTCCCATGTGCGGCCCGCTGCTCCGGCCGATGGTTCGCTCCGACGCCGCCCGCTTTCTCGAGATCATGCGGCAGGCCTCCGAGGCCTACGCGAAGCCGTACCCGGCGGCGCGGATCGAGCTGGATCAGATCGAGGCAGGATTCCGGGAGAAGCACTGGTCCCGCCCGGTTTGCAATTCTCTGCTCCCGAGCTTCCGGAAGAGCCTGGAAACCATGACGGCCGCGAAGGCCAACGTGGCCGTCGTCCGGGCGGGGCTTCTCGCCGAGCTCGCCCGCGCGAAATCGGGGAAGGCCCCGGAGCGGCTCGAGACCGCGGACCCCTTCACGGGGAAGCCGCTGACGATCGACGCGGCCGGGAAGATTGCCAGCGCGGGGCCGGAGAAAACGCTTCTTCCCAACAACGACCCCATCGAGTGGGTGCTGCGCGGCCAGAAGTAGCGGGCCTAGCGTCCGGAGACGCCGATCGCGTTGGCATAGCGGTAGTAGATCTCCAGGGTCATCGTATTGAGCGCGGTCGCGTAGACGCGGCCGCCTTCGGAGCCCCAGCGGTCGAGCGAGGGATCCCACGAGCCGGACTCGCAGCCGTGCTTCGCGAGCTTCTGATTGGGGACCAGGACGCTTTTCATCGGCTCGTTCCACTTCTTCCAATGCGACCCCGTCGGTCCGTCGAACTGGTAGAGCGCGAGCGTGGAGTAGTACCACGAATAGAAGTCGATCTGCCGATCCTTCCACGTGGGCATGTCGACGAGCAGTGACGACGCCAGCGCCGCGTCGCGCGGGTCCTTCTTGATGAAGAGGTGCGAGACCATGCCGATCGCGGACATGGTCGGATGGTCGGCGAACGGCTCGTTGCGGCCCGGGATGTAGACCTTGCCCGAGCCGGCCTGGTTGTAGCCGACGCGGGGGGAGGGACCGCGCTCGGTCGCCTGGTCGATCCACGCGAGGGCGCCGTCATACGCGCTGCGAGGAACGCTGAGATTCGAGAGCTCCGCCGATTTGAGCGCCATGACGGCCCAGCCGGTGACGGACGTGTCGCTTTCGCCCTCTCGAACGCCGTAGCGCCAGCCCGCGCCGCGATTCTGCGCGGCGACCAGGAAGTCGACGGCCTTCTTCGCGGGCTCGCGGAGAATCGAAGCCTCGGTCATGCCGTAGGCTTCGCAGAGGGCCAGGGTGGCGACCGCGTGATTGTACAGGAACTTCGGCCCGCGCCCGCCGACGCAGCCTTCCGCGTCCTGACGCGCGAGCAGCGCCTGCAGGCCCTTCTTGACCGCTTCGCCGGCGGGGACTCGTACGCCGGGGACGTCGGGATCCGTCATGACGTCCCTTGAAAGCTGGGAGTAACCGGCGCCCAGGAAGGCGAGCAGGGCGAGTGAGGTCACGCCCTCGTCGAACCCCTGCTCGCCCTTTCCCACGCAGGAAGAGTCCTTGCAGCGAGTGTCGAAATCGACGGAGCCCCAGGTGCCGTCCGGATTCTGATGGCGGCCCAGCCATCTCAAGGCAGCGCTCACGGCGCTGTCCGTCGCCTTGAGCGCTCAATAGCCAGGTTTTGGCAACTCGCAATTTCCGAGGCCCCGGGCTTTCAGGATCCTGCCGCGATCCTCGGAGCTCCACCGGACACACGATACCGTCATGGATGACAGGGTGCTCGAACGGCGACCCGAAACGTCGCCGATCGGGATGATGTCCGACCCGGGAAGCCACGGTTCCGTGGATCCGGGCGAGAACGTCGACTCCTCGGATGGATCGAAGCGCTCCCCCTCACCCGAAGGGGTACCTTTCCGCTCGATGAGGTCGCGAGACACGTCCATCGGGAGGCAGGACCTCGCTGCGGGGAAGCCGCAGATGATGACGTCGTCGTCGACCGCGATCAGCTGCTCGATGAACACGAGCGCGGTGCCCAGGAGCAGGACGAGGTGGATGCCCGCCGAAAGCAGGAGGCCCAGCGCCGTGTCGCTCCATCGCTTCGTCATGACCCTTTCCAACGGGCCACGCGGGCGAAGGTTCAGCGGCGGCCGATGGTCTTGAGGACTTCCTCGGCGGCGCGGCGGGAGGCGCCCGGCTGGCCGAGTTTCTGACGCACCTCGCCGAGGGCCTTGCGGATCGCCGGCAGGCGGCCGTCCTGGATCATCGAGATCGCCTCCCGGGCCAGGAGCGGGGGCTTCGCGCGCCACTGGTACATCTCGGGCACGATCTCCTTGCCCGCCACGATGTTGACGAGCGCCCAGAGCCGCGTGTTCAGCCAGACCAGCGGGCCGAAGATGTAGGCCGTGGCCGGGTTCAGCCGGTAGGTGACGATCATCGGCGTGCCGTAGATGCCGGCCTCGAGGGTCGCGGTCCCCGACGCCACGATCAGCAGGTCGCTCGCCGCCATCACCTCGGGCGTGCGGTTGACGACGACCTCGACCCCCGGGCCCTGCGCGAGCTTCGGGTTCATGTTGGGGGCGCAGGCGACCACGAACTTCGCCTCCGGGAGCTCCTTCGAGATCAGCTCCGCGGTCTTCTTCATGATCGGCAGGAGCTGCTTGAATTGCTTGCCGCGGCTGCCCGGCAGGAGCCCGATCAGGAGCTTCTTGGCGCCCCATTCCTTGCGCACCGCCTCGCGGTCGATGTCCCGGTAGGCGTCGAGGAGCGGGTGGCCGACGAAGGCGACGTCGACGCCCGCGTCGCGGTAGATCTTCTCCTCGAAGTCGAGGATGACGATCATCTTGCGCACGACCTTGCGGATCGTCTTGATGCGGCCCTTCCGCCACGCCCAGATCTGCGGGCTGATGTAGTAGATGACCGGGATGCCGTGGTCCTTCACGCGCTCGGCGAAGCGGAGGTTGAAGTCGGGGGAGTCGATCAGGACCACCGCGTCGGGCAGCCAGGTGCGCAGCGCGCTCTGGAGCAGCCGGTAGATCTTCGCGTAGCGGTTGAAGTGCCGGACGACCTCGACGACGCCCACCGTCGCGTGGGCGGTGGGGTCGATCAGGATCTCGACGCCGGCCTCCCTCATGTGCTGGCCCCCGGCGCCGACGAGGCGGATCGTCGGATCGATCGCCTTCAGCTGCCGGGCGAGGTTTCCGCCGTGGATGTCGCCCGACGTCTCGGTCGCGACGATGAAGATCGTGGTCATTTCCAGCGGTGCGCGCGCATTTCCTTCAGGATCGTGTCCGCGGCCTTCATGGCCCGCACGCCGTGCTCGCCGGGCACCACGGGCTCCCGGCCCTGCTCGACGGCCTCGAGGAAGCTCTGGAGCTCGCGCGCCAGGGGCTCCTGCTCCTCGAGCTTCACCTCCTGGATCGAGTAGAACTCCTTCGGGATCGTCGCCAGGTCGGCCAGGTTGAGGTCCCGGTCCTTCGGCAGCTTCGCGAGCGCCTCGCCGAGCTGCGGCGTCGTGCGGTAGATCCAGGCCTCCTTGGCCAGCGTGTCGACCGTCACGTAGCAGTCCTCCGAGAAGATGCGCGTCTTGCGCATCTGCTTGTCGGAGATGCGGCTGGCCGTCAGGTTGGCGACGCAGCCGTCCTCGAACTCCAGCCGCGCGTTCGCCATGTCCTCCTTGCCGAAGAGGAGCGCCATGCCGACCGCGTCGACCCGCACGAGCGGGCTCCGCGAGAGGTGGAGCACGATGTCGAGGTCGTGGATCATCAGATCGAGGACGACGTCGATGTCGCTCGACCGGAAGCGGAAGGGGGACAGGCGGTGGACCTCGATGAAGCGCGGCTTCTTGATGACGTCCATGACCGCGGTGACGGCGGGGTTGAAGCGCTCGACGTGGCCCACCTGGAGGGCGACCTTCTTCTCCCGGGCGATGCGGCAGAGCTCCTCGCCCTGCTCGATGGTCTTGGTCAGCGGCTTCTCCACGAGGGCGGGGATGCCGCGCTCGAGGAAGAGCTTCGCGACCTCGTGGTGCCCGACGGTGGGGACGGCGATGCTGACGGCGTCCACCTTGCCGAAGAGCTGTTTGTAGTCGCTGTAATGGGGGACGCCGTAGGGGCCGGCGATCTCGGAGGCCCGCGCGGCGTCGGCATCGACGACCGCTGCGAGCGCGCCCAGCTGATGGTAGATGCGGGCGTGCTGCTTTCCCAGGTGGCCGACGCCGATCACGCCGACCCGCGGCTTGCTCAAGCGCCGCCTCCTTCGCGGGCCGCGCCGTCCCGGGCGCCGGGCAGGCCCGTGTCGGGGTCCCAGTCCATGAACGTGGACGGCGGCACGTCCTCGGTCAGCGGCACCATGCTCCGGACGCGGCTGCCGCGGCCGACGCGCTTCGGCTCCTCGTTGCCGATGACGACCTGGGCCTCGATGCTGGCCTCGTCCTCGACGACGCAGGCGTCGCCGAGCAGCGCGTAGCCGCCCATGCGGACGTCGTTCCCGATCCGGCAGCCGGAACCGATGGCGACGCAGACGCCGAAGCGGTTCCGCGAGCCGACGCGCGTCTCGCCGCCTGCCTTCGGGGCGTCGATGTGGGAGTACTCCCGGAAGACGTTGCCGTCGCCGATCTCGATGCGGCCGCCCTCGGCGGCGCCGACCTTGGACTGCGGGTGGAAGACGTTGTCGCGGCCGACGACGACGGAGCCCTGAATCAGGACGTGCGCCCCCAGCCGGCAGCCGGGGCCGATGCGGACGCCCGCCCCGACGATGCAGAAGGGGCCGATCTCGACGTCTTCGGCGATGACGGCGCCCGGGTCGACGACGGCCGAGCGGTGCGCCTTCATTCGATGTCGTCCTCCGGCTCCGGCGGCGGAGCCGACGCGGCGGCCGGCGGCTTGCGCCGGACGTCCCGCCGGCGGCCCATGTGGCCGGTATCGGCGGCGCGGAGGAACTCGACGACGGTCTTGATCTCGGGGTACTGCCCGTCCATCTTCTCGAGCTCCGAGAGGGCCTCGGGCTTCGGCAGGCCGGAGCGGTACAGGATGCGGTAGGCCTCCCGGAGGGCGTTGATGGCCTCCGGCTTGAAGCCGCGCCGCTGCAGGCCGACGGAGTTGAGCCCCCGGATCTCGCCGCCCATGCCCTGGAGGAGCATGTAGGGGGGGACGTCCTTGCCCACGCGGCTGGCGCCCCCGATGAACACGTATTGTCCGATGGTGACGAAGTGGTGGACGACCACCCAGCCGCTGATGATCGCGAAGGACTCCACCCGGACGTGTCCGGCGAGGAGCGCCGCGTTGGCCAGGATGGTGTTGTCCTCGATCAGGCAGTCGTGGGCGATGTGCACGATCGCCATGATCAGGTTCCGGTTCCCGATCACGGTCTGGCCGCCGCCCTTGATCGTGCCCTTGTTGATGGTGACGCTCTCGCGGATCACGTTCTCGTCGCCGATCGACGTCGTCGTGTCCTCGCCCTTGAAGGAGAGGTCCTGCGGGTCGCCGCCGATGACGCAGAGCGGGTGGATCAGGTTGCGCGCGCCGATCGTGGTGCGCCCCGTGACGGTGACGCCCTGCATGAGCTTGGTGCCCGGGCCGATCGTGACCTTGGGGCCGATCACGCAGAAGGGGCCGATTTCGGCGCTGGCGTGAACGCGGGCGCCTGCCTCGACCACCGCGGAGGGATGGATGGCCATGGCCGCTTAGATCCCGACTCCCCGATCCCGCCCCGCGACCCCCGGCCGCAGCAGGGCGCGGGTTTCGCCGGAGCCGCGGACCTCCGCAGGCTTCCAGCTTCCCGGAGTCCGTTCGGCCCCGCGGGATCCCGCGGGGAGCTGGACCTTGGGCGAGTGGTGGGGGTTGGGAATCGAGATCTGGGAGTTCCTCATTGCCCGTCCATGAGCATGAATTTCATGTTCGCTTCGGCGACAAGCTGGCCGTCGACCGTGCAGCGGGCGAAGACCTCGCCGGTCCGCGCCTTGATCTTGATCGTCTCGACCTCGAGGCGGAGCTGGTCGCCGGGCACCACGCTCTTGCGCAGCTTCACGCCGTCGATGGCCAGCAGCACCGCGACCTTCGCCTGGTTCTCGCTCTTCCGCATCAGGAGCACGCCGGCCAGCTGGGCCATCGCCTCGATCTGGAGCACGCCCGGCATGATCGGCTGTCCGGGGAAGTGGCCCTGGAAGAAGGGCTCGTTGAAGGTCACGTTCTTGATGCCGACCGCCCGCCGGTAGCCGTCGAGCTCGATCACCTTGTCGATGAGCAGGAACGGGTAGCGGTGGGGCAGGATCTTCGCGATCTCGCGGACGTCGAGCAGGGTGCCGCCGGGCTTCGCCGCCACCTGGCCGGCGTCGCTGAAGGACGAGGCGATCTTCTTGACCAGCCTCATATTGGTGTTGTGCCCCGACTTGATGGCGACCACGTGGGCCCGGAGGCCCGCGCCGAGCGTGGCGAGGTCGCCCATCAGGTCCAGGATCTTGTGGCGCACGGGCTCGTCGGGGAAGCGGAGCGTGTTCTCGATGGGGCCGGTCGGGCCCCACACGACGGTGGTCTGGTAGCTGCCGCCCTTGCCGAGGCCCTGCTGGAGGAGGGCCTCCGCCTCGCTCTGGAGGCAGAAGGTGCGGGCCGGCGAGATCATCTTGTCGTAGGTCTCGTCGCTCATCTCGAGCGTGAAGTGCTGCTGGCCGATCGCCGTGTTGGGGTAGTTCAGCGTGTAGGAGACCGTCAGCCCGCCCTCGCCGCCGGGCAGCGCGACGATGGACGCCTCGTTGTCGCTCACCGCGATGGGCTCGCGGACGACGTGCACCTTCTTGGGGTCGGGCAGGTCCACGATGCCGGCGCCGCGCAGCAGGTCGACCCACACGCGGCTGGAGCCGTCCAGGTTGGGCAGCTCGGGCCCGTGCACCTCGACCTCGAGGTTGTCGATCTCGAGCCCGCCGAGGGCGGACATCAGGTGCTCGATCGTCTCGATCTCGCAGTTCTCGCCCGTCACGGCGCTGCGGCGGAACTTGCTCGCGACGGTGTCGGGCGTCACGGGCAGGCGGGGGCGGTTGGGGAGGTCGGTGCGGACGAAGGTGATCCCGGCGTTCGCGGGCGCGGGCTGGATGCGCACCTTGCCCGCCTGGCCGGCGAAGAGGCCGACGCCTTCCACGTCGGCGGGCTTCTGGATCGTCCTCTGGTTCTTCCTCATGACCTCGTACTCCTCCGCAGCTCCTCGATCTCCTGGCGGAGCTTCCGGATCTCCTGCAGGGCCTCGGGAAGCTTACTCAGCGCGGCCAATTCCTTCAAGTGGGTCCTCCGGTCCGAGGAGGGCGAGCCCGACATTACCCCGCCCGGCGGCACGTCCTTCGTCACGCCGCTCTGGGCCGTGATGATGGCGCCGTCGCCGACCTCGAGGTGACCGATCAGGCCCGACTGGCCGGCCATCACGACGTAGTTCCCGACCTTCGTGCTGCCGGCGATGCCCGCCTGCGAGACCAGCAGGCAGCCCCGGCCCAGCACCACATTGTGGCCGATCTGCACCAGGTTGTCGATCTTTGTCCCCCTGCCGATCACGGTGCGGCCGAAGCGGGCCCGGTCGACGGTCACGTTGGCGCCGAGCTCCACGTCGTCCTCGATGACGACGATGCCGACCTGCGGGATCTTGTGGTGGACGCCCTTGTCGGTGGCGTAGCCGAAGCCGTCGGCGCCCACGACCGTCCCGCTGTGGACGATGACCCGGGCGCCGACCTGGCAGCGCTCGCGGATCACCACCTGCGGGTAGATCAGGGTGTCGGCGCCGATCGCCGTCTCGCGGCCCACGTAGACCTGGGGGTAGAGGACGCTGTTGTCGCCGATCGAGGCGTTGTCCTCGACGACGCTGCCGGCGCCGACCGAGACGTTCTTCCCGAGCTTGGCGGTCGGGGCGATCACCGCGCTGGGGTGGACCCCGGGGGCGGGCCGCCAGGCGGCGCCGCTCAGGTGCTCGGCGACCCGGCCGAAGGCGAGGTCCGGGTTCTTGCAGGTCAGCGTCGGGATCGGGGCGGAGGTGCCGTCGGCGACGATGACGGCCGAGGCCTTGGTGGAGGAGAGCAGGGGCGCGTACTTCGAGTTGGCCAGGAACGTGATGTCGCCGGCTCCGGCCTCCTTGATGCCGTTGACCGACCGGATGACGGTCTTGCCGTCTCCGGTGACGGTCCCGCCCACCAGGCGGGCCAGTTCGTCCAGCGTCACGTCCATCGTCGTCGTGGGGTTTCGGCGGAACGGGTTACTTCCCGTCCGTCTTCTTGTCCCCGTCCTTCTTGTCGCCCTTCTGCTTCTTGTATTCCGCGTTGAGGCGCTCGACCACCATGGTGGTGATGTCGACGCTCTCGTGGCTGTACAGGACCACGCGGTTGTTGATGCGCTGGGTGACGTTCTCTGGATCCTGCTGGTCGTTGAGCGTGGGGGCCTCGACGCGGAGGATGAGGTCGTACTTCTGCTCCTGGGCAATGAGGCCGACGACGCGGCGGATCTCGTTGTAGATCTCGATCTTCTTGTCGCTGTAGAAGTCCAGGTACTGGGCCTTGCCGTACTCCTTCTCGAACTTGAGGTCCGTCTCGAGGCGGCGGAGCTGGAGGATCTTGTCGGCCCGGAGCTTGGACTCGTGCGGGAGGCCGTCGACCTGCTCCTTGAGCTGGACCATCTTCTTCTCGATCTCCTGGATCTTCTTGGCGTACTCGTCGGCGAGCTTCTGGAGCTCGGTGTCGATCTCCTTCACGCGCTCGAACTTGTCCTTGTCGAAGCAGGTGCGCAGGTTGACCACGCCCAGCTTGAAGGTGGGCTTGTCCTTGTCCTGCTCGCCCGCGACCGCGGCCCCCGCGCCGACCGCCAGCACCGCCCACGCCGCCAGGAACGCCGACCGCTTCAGCATGACTCTCTCCTCGTTCTAAAAACCCAGGGTTCCGATATCAAACGTCACCGTCTGCCGGTCGTCATCCCGGCGCTTGGTGAGCGGGAAGCCGAAGTCGAGCTTGACGGGAATGTTGCCGAGCTGGGGGATGAAGAACCGGATGCCGAAGCCGACGACGTTGCGCCACTTGTCGTGGCGCAGGTCGTAGATGTCCGGCGTCAGGTTCGCGATGTCGTAGAAGACCGCGCCGCGGAGGAACTCCACGAAGATCGGGTAGGAGTACTCGACCGTGCCCAGGACGAGGGCGTCGCCGCCGACGGGGTCGCCGCGCTCGTGGGGGCCCATGCCGCGGAAGTTGAAGCCGCGGGGCCGGTCCCGGCCGCCCGCGTAGAAGCGGTCGAAGATGGGGACGTCGGGGGTCTGGCGGACGCCGGACCCGTAGCCGAACGTGAACTGCAGGCTCAAGACGTGCTTGAGGTGGCTCTCGGTCTCGAGCAGGGTGAGGTGCCCCTCGGCCTCGAAGGTGAACTTGTTGTAGTCGAAGCTGCCGGGGAGGATCTGGCCCGTGTACTGCTCGCTGATCATCAGCTTGTAGCCGGAGGTCGGCAGCACGAAGCTGTCGCGCGTGTCGAGGATGAGCGCCGGGGTGAGGGAGAAGACCGAGTTGGTGCCCCGCAGCTCCTCGACGGCGACCGGCGCGCCGAACTCGATGTTGCGGATGTCGATCTGGTACATGTCGAGCGTCAGCTGGGCCGTGAAGGGGTCGAAGCGCTTGTCGACCGTGATGGCGGCGCCCAGACGGCGCTCGTCGTAGGACTCCCAGAGGGTGTTGATGTCGTAGAGCCGGACGCCCATGCCGAACTCGTAGCCGAAGACGTAGGGCTCGCGGAAGTCGGCGGTGTAGCTCTGGCGCCGCGCCGAGGGGGCCACGCGCAGGCGCAGGAACTGGCCGCCGCCGGCGAAGCCGGTGCCGCTGAGCAGGTCGTCGAAGCTCGTGGGGAGGTCGGCGATGTCGAAGTTGCGCTGGGTGAACTCCAGGAGGCCCGTGATGCCGAAGCTGGAGCTGTAGCCGGCGGCGAAGCGGATGGTGCCGGTCTGGCCCTCCTTCACGTCGATGATCACGTCGCGCGTCTGGGGATCGTCGGTGTCCTGCGTGCGGATCTGGAGGCCCGGGCCCTGGGCGTCGACGAGCTGGCGGTCCTTGATGCGCTGCTGCGCGCGGACGAGGTTGGTGCTGTTGTACTCCTCGCCCGGGAGGAAGCCGGTGCGGGTGAACTCGCGGCGGATCACGTCCTCGCGGGTCTTGGTGTTGCCCTCGATGATGATGCGGCCCACGTAGATCTTGTCGTTCTCCTTCACGGAGTACACCAGGTCGAGCTCGCGCTTGAACTGGTCCACGATCTCGTTGTGGTTGACCTCCGCCTGGATGTAGGCCCGCTCGCCGTACTTCTCGCGGAGCTTCGAGACGTCCTTGTTGGCGTTGTTCTCGGTGTACGGGTCGCCGGGCTTCGAGACCAGCCACTGGGTCATCTCGGCCTCGGGGAAGATCCTCCGGCTCGTGGCGTCGAACTCGAAGCGGACGCTGCGGATCTTGTAGCGCTCGCCCTCGATGACGTGGATCTTCACCGTGACCCGCGTCTTGTCCGGGCTGAACTCGAGGTCCTCCAGGAAGACGTTGTTGCCGTGCTGGATGTCGAGCCAGCCCTCCAGGCGGTAGTAGAGCTTGACCCGGTCGATGTCCTCGCGGATGTTCCGCTCGATGAACGGGTTCTTGCTGGTGACGACGACGCCGAAGAGGCGGTCGTTCTCCTTGCTCAGCATGAAGCGGCGCAGCTCGCCCTCGTCGACGGTGATCTTGCCGGTGAAGATGATCGCGTCGATGGTGACGAGCGGCCCCTCGACGACGTTCCAGGTGAGGATGACCCCGGTCGTGCCGGGCTTCATGGACTCCTCGACGCTCGAGAAGTGGTAGCCCTTCTGGAGGTACTGCTCGCGGATGTAGTCGCGGTCCTGCTTCAGGTAGAAGGGATTGAGGGGCTCGCCGGCCGAGAGGCGCAGGTTCGGCTTGAGGGTGTTGATCGGGATCTCGTTGATGCCCCGGAACTCGACCTTCTCGACGATGATGTACTCGACCACCACCACGGTGATGTTGATCTTGTTCTTGGGGTCGGCCGGGTCGGGCTTGGCAACGATCTGGACGTCCTGGAACTTGCCGGTCTTGAACAGCTCCTTGATGGCCAGGTCTTTGCGCTCGCGGGTGAGGATCTGGCCCTGGCCGCCCTTCAGGCCGGTGAAATCCAGGTTCTTCTGCTTGGGCTCGTGGACGAAGCCGCTGCCGTCGACGTTGCTGATGACCTTGTTCTCCCAGTCGTCCTGCTGGGCCAGGAGGGGCGCGGCGGAGGCGAGCGCGAGCACGACGGTGAATACGACGCTGGCCCCGGGAGCTCGCATAAGATTTGGAGGGTGAGATTACCAGAAGGAGGAGGGGGTTTCTACTATTAGATTTCCGACCGGCGCAAGCCCGCGCGGATCAGGTCTTTGCGCAGGCCGGCGGCATCGCCGCGCTCGATCCGGCGGAGCAGGGCGTCGAGCCGCGCCTTCAGCTCGGAGGCGGATCGGCGGATCGGGCCGGCGTTGGTCAGCAGGAAATCGAGCACCATGTCGGCGTCCGAGGCGGCCACCCGCGTGGCGTCGCGGAACGAGTTGCCGCAGACCCGGATGGCGTCCTCGGCCGTCCCCATGAGGGCGTAGGCCAGCAGGTAGGGGATGTGGCTGACGCGGGCCACCTTGAGGTCGTGGTCGCGGGGGCTCTTCATCCAGGTCGGCCGCGCGCCGACGCCGGCCACGAGCCGCTCCAGCAGGGCGCCCTTCCGGCGCTCGCCGATCAGGACCCAGGGCCGGTTCTCGAAGACGTGCTCGTCGCAGCCGTCCAGGCCGGCCCGCTCGTTGCCCGCCATCGGGTGGCCGGCGACGATCGTCGCGCGCGTCCCGGAGCGGCGCAGCGCCTCGACGATCTCGGTCTTCGTGCTCCCCACGTCGGTCAGGATCGCGTCGGGGCGCACCAGGGGGGCGACCTCGGGGATCTGGCGCAGCAGGGTCCGGACCGGGGTGGCCAGCACGACGACGTCGGCCCCGCGGATGGCGCCGAGCTCGGTCCCGGCCTCCGCGAGGATCTTCATCCGCAGCGCCCGCCGGGCCGTGGCGGGCCTCCGCGTGACGCCGACGACGCGCGCCAGACGGCGCTTCGTCAGGGCGGCCGCGAAGGAGCCCCCGATCTGCCCCAGCCCCACGATCGCGACGGTCGGAATCCCCATGCTAGGCTCGAACGACTCTCTGACTGGCCACAGAGCCCTCCGAGCCCGCAGAGAAGATTCCTCTCTGAGGGCTTTGCGGGCTCCGTGGCCAATCGGTGAGGTTCATGGGTGGTCCAGAAATCTCACTTCGAGGACATCTCGAGGCCGACGGCCTTGGCGATGGGCTTGAGCTCGTGGATCAGGGCGTCGAACATCTCGGGCGTCAGGCTCTGGGGGCCGTCGCAGAGGGCCTTGTCCGGGTGAGGGTGGACCTCGATGAGGACCCCGTCGGCGCCGACCGCGACCGCCGCCTTGGAGAGCGGGGCGACGAGCTCCCGGAGGCCCGTCGCGTGGGAGGGGTCGATCACGACCGGCAGGTGCGAGAGCTTCTTGAGCACCGGGACGGCGGAGATGTCCAGCGTGTTGCGCGTGGCCTTCTCGTAGGTCCGGATGCCGCGCTCGCAGAGGATGACGTTCGGGTTGCCGCGCGAGAGGATGTACTCGGCGCTCAGGAGCAGCTCCTCGATGGTGCCGCTCAGGCCGCGCTTGAGGAGGACGGGCTTGGGCTGGCGGCCGACCGCGTCGAGCAGGTTGAAGTTCTGGGAGTTGCGGGCGCCGATCTGGAGGATGTCCGCGAACTCGGAGACGAGCGGGACGTCCTCGACGGTCATGACCTCGGTGATGACGGGGAGGCCGGTCTCCTTGCGGGCTTCCGCCAGGATCTCCAGGCCGTGGCGGCCCAGGCCCTGGAACGCGTAGGGCGACGTGCGGGGCTTGAAGGCGCCGCCGCGGAGCACCTTGGCGCCGCTCTTCTGGACCTTGCGGGCGCACTCCATCGTCTGCTCGGGCGACTCGACCGCGCAGGGCCCGGCCATGACGGTGAAGGTGCCGCCGCCGACGCGGACGTCGTGGCCGACCTTGACCACCGTGTCCTTCTTCTGGAAGTCGCGGCTGGCCAGCTTGTAGGGCTTCAGGATGGGGATGACCTTCTCGACGCCCGGGAGCGTCGTGAAGTTCGCTGCATCGAGCTTCCGTTCGTCTCCGATCACGCCGATCACGGTCGTCTCCTCCCCTTTGGACATGTGCGGCTTGAAGCCGTGCGCCTCGATCTGCTTCAGCACCGAGCTGACCTCTTTCATGGTCGCGGCCGATTTCATCACGATGATCATCACTTGGCTCCTTTGGGTCCTTTCTGCGCCAGGTCGGGCCGCAATTTCGGCGTGTCCCCGAGGTACTGGTGCCTAATTTTCGACGAGGGGGTATCGGAGTTCACGAGCAGCAGGACGCGGATGACCTTCTCCATGGCCTCCGGCACGTCGAGCTCCCGCGCGCACATGAGCGGCACGTCCCGCCAGCCCAGCTGCCGCGCCGCGTAGGCGGGGAAGTCGGCGTTCAGGTCGGGCGTGAGGGTGAAGATCGCGCAGGCGATGTCGTCGGCCTCGATCTTGTTGGCCTTCAGGATCGCCTCGAGGAGCTCCCGCGACTTCGAGAGGATCTCCTCCTTCGTGTTCGTGGCGATGTTGATCGCCCCGCGGATTCCGCGCACCGGCATTCTCAGGCTCCGAGCAACTCTTTGATCTTGGCCGTCGGGTCGGGCGCCTTTACCAGCTCCTCGCCGATGAGCGCCGCGTCGACGTTCATGTTCTTCAGCAGGACGATGTCCTCGCGCTTCGAGATCCCGCTCTCGCTCACGACCACCCGGTCGGCGGGGATCAGCGGGCGCAGGCGCGCCGTCGTCTCGAGCGTGACCTTGAAGGTGTCGAGGTCGCGGTTGTTGATGCCGACGACGGAGGCCTTCGCGTCGAGCGCCGCCTCCAGCTCCTTCTCGCCGTGGACCTCGACGAGCGTCGCCAGCTTCAGCTCCTCCCGGGCCAGCGCAATGTAGTCCCGCAGCTGGGCCTTGTCGAGGATGCGGACGATGAGCAGCGCCGCGTCGGCCAGCATCACCCGCGCTTCCCAGAGCTGGTACTCGTCGATGACGAAGTCCTTCCGCAGGACGGGCAGTCCGGCGGCCTTCCGGGCGGCACGCAGGTCGTCCACCGACCCCTTGAAGAACTGCTCGTCGGTGAGGACCGAGATCGCGCGGGCGCCGCCCTCCCGGTACTTTTGCGCCTGCTCGCCGGGGTCGAGGTCGGCCTTGAGGATGCCCTTCACGGGCGACGCGCGCTTCACCTCGGCGATGATCGAGACCGCGTCCTTCTGGCGGAGCTCGAAGGGCTGCAGCGGCGCGGCGTTGCGCGCCTTGGCCTTCAGGTCCGCGAACTTGCGGATGTCCTTGGCCTTCTTCAGCTCGGCCTTCTTCACCTGGACGATGTCGTCGAGGATCATAGGTCGAGGAAGTTCCTCAGGAGGATCTTGCCGGGCTTCGTCATGATCGACTCGGGATGGAACTGTACGCCCTCGATCGGCATCTCCTTGTGGCGCAGGCCCATGATCTCGCCCTCGCTCGTGTGGGCGCTGATCTCGAGGGTCTTCGGCAGGCCCTCCTCGCGGACGACCAGCGAGTGGTAGCGCGTCGCCTCGAACGGATTGGGCAGCGTCCGGAAGAGCCCCTTGCCGTCGTGGTAGATCTGCGACATCTTGCCGTGCATCATCCGGTCGGCCTTGTTGACCGTTCCGCCGAAGACGTGGCCGATGCACTGGTGGCCGAGGCAGACGCCCAGGACGGGCTTCTTTCCCGCGAAGGCCTTGATGAGGTCGTTGCAGACGCCCGACTGCGTCGGGTTGCCCGGCCCGGGCGAGATCACCAGATGGCTGAAGTCGCGCTTCTGCGCCTCCGCCACCGTGATGGCGTCGTTGCGCACGACCGTGAGCTCGCAGCCGAGCTCGCCGAAGTACTGGGCGAGGTTGTACGTGAACGAGTCGTAGTTGTCGACGAGGAGTACCTTCTTCATAGACCTTCCTCGGCCATCGCCACGGCCCGTTTGAGGACTTCCATCTTGTTGCAGGTCTCGGTCCACTCGAACTGCGGGTCGCTGTCGGCGACGATGCCGGCGCCCGCCTGCAGGTAGGCGCGGCGGCCCTTGACGATCATGGTCCGGATGGTGATGCAGGTGTCCATGTCGCCGGTGAGCGAGAAGTAGCCCACGGTCCCGCCGTAGGGGCCGCGCCGCGTCTTCTCGAGCTCCTCGATGATCTCCATCGCCCGGATCTTGGGCGCGCCGGTCAGGGTCCCGGCGGGGAAGGTCTTCGAGAGCAGGTCGAACTGGTCCTGCCCGGCCGAGAGCTTTCCCACCACCTCGGAGACGATGTGCATCACGTGGGAGTACTTCTCGATCGTGTAGAGGTCGGTGCAGTGGACGGAGCCGTAGTCGGCGCAGCGGCCGACGTCGTTGCGGGCGAGGTCGATCAGCATCAGGTGCTCGGCCCGCTCCTTCTCGTCGGCGAGGAGCTCCTTCTCGAGCCGCGTGTCCTCCTCGGGGGACTCGCCGCGGCGCCGCGTGCCGGCGATGGGCCGGATCACGGCCTGGCGGCCCTGGAGCTTCGCGTGGATCTCGGGCGACGACCCGACGAGCTGGTAGTCGCCGAAGTCGAGGAAGAACATGTAGGGGGAGGGGTTCAGGATCCGCAGCGCGCGGTAGACCTGGAAGGGGTCCACGTGGATCTCGCCCGAGGCCCGCTGGGAGAGCACCACCTGGAAGATGTCGCCGATCGAGATGTACTCCTTGGCCTTGAGGACGGCCGACTTGTAGTCGGCCTCGGGGAACTCGTGGACGAACTGCGCCTTCTTCGCCGACGGCCGGGGCGTGCTCCACTCGGCCGCGAGCGGCTGGCGCAGGAGCTCGCAGACCTCGTCGAGCTTCGCCTTCGGGTCCTCGGCCGCGACCGTGACGAGGAGCATCTTGTGCTTTACATGGTCGAAGATGACCATCGTCGAGGCCAGGTAGAAGTTGCAGAGCGGGAGCCCCAGCGGGTCGGGCAGACGGGAGGGGAGCCGTTCGATGAAGCGGACGAAGTCGTAGCCGATGTAGCCCACCGCGCCGCCGACGAGGCCGGGCAGGGAGTCGTGCTTGAGGGCCAGCGGGGCCATCAGCTGCCGCAGGACCTCCAGCGGGTTGCGTCCGCCCAGGGGAAACGTCTCGGCCTTGCCGCGCTCCTCCACGACCACCTGGTCGGGGAGGACCTTGATGTTGCGGAGGTAGTCGAGGCCGATGAACGAGTAGCGCCCGAGGTTCTCGCCCATCTCGACGGACTCGAGGAGGAAGCGCGCCCCGTGGCCCTTGAGCTTGAGGAAGGCCGAGACCGGCGTCTCGAGGTCCGCGGGGATCTCCCGCACGGTCGGCTTCAGTTCCAGCTTGATCGTCGTCATTGGTTCACGCCGCTTCAGGGACAACAAAAAAACCCGCCCGGGTTGGGGGCGGGTTCTCGCGAATCTTTTGGTGAAGTCTCGCTGCGACCCGCCTCAGCGGGGATACCAGTACCAGTAGTACCGGGCAGCGAAGGTCTTCATGAGGTTCCTGATTGTAGCGGTCGGTGGAACGATGTCAAGGACCAAAGAACATCAGGAGGCCGGCGCCGGGGCGTCGATCCCGGCCTGGGCCCGGACCGCCACCCCCTGGCCCTGTCCCAGGGGCCAGATGTGGAAGCCACCGGTGGAATCCCCCGGGATCTCCCAGAGCCCCCAGATGCCCCGGTTGTCGCGGTATCCCTTGAGGAAGGCCTCGTGGCTGCCCGGATAGGTGACGGTGGCGTGCATCTCGTTGGCCTCGGGATCGTAGCGGCCGGCGAGGCTGAACTCGCCGACGGGGGTGACGCCGCCCCCCGTCACCCGGCCCTCCTTGAAGGTCAGCGACAGGTCCACGCGCTCGCGCTGCCCGTTCCACTCAATGTAGAACCCGGTCCAGGGGCCGGAGCAGAAGTCGTCCTCCACGGTCCCAGTCTAACGTGCATCAGGAATCTCCTCAACAAGCGCCGCCGATGCGTTTTGTTGACAGCGCCTCGTCACGTCCCTAGAATCCGTCCATGCCCGAGCGTCCCCCGCCGATCTATCCGCTTCGCTTCAAGGAAATCTACAAAGAGAAGATCTGGGGCGGACCCGAGCTCGCGAAGGTGATGGGCAAGAAGGGCGCCGGCAAGAAGACCGGCGAATCCTGGGAGCTCTCCCAGCGCGACAAGAGCGTGAGCGTCGTCGTCAACGGCCCCTACAAGGGCTGGGGCCTCGACCAGCTCATCGAGAGCTACCGCAAGGAGATCCTGGGCGACGAGCACTCGATGCGCTTCAAGCGCTACCCGCTGCTCGTCAAGTTCCTCTGCTGCCACGACAAGCTGTCGCTCCAGGTCCACCCGACGGACGACTACGCCCAGCGCTACGAGGCCGAGGGCGTGGGCAAGATGGAGGCCTGGTACATCCTCCACGCGCCGAAGGAGGCGCGGGTCATCCGCGGCGTCCTGCCCGGCACCACGGTGGCGGAGTTCAAGCAGCACCTGGCGGCCGGCACCATCGAGCAGTGCCTCAACGTGATGGACGTGAAGGAGCAGGACGTCATCTTCATCCCGCCCGGCACGATCCACTCGGCCTACGGGGGCGTGGTCTTCCTCGAGGTGCAGCAGAACTCCGACACGACGTACCGCCTGAGCGACTGGGGCCGCGTCGGCTCCGACAAGAAGCCCCGCCAGCTCCACATCGAGAAGGCGATGAACGTCACCGACTTCTACTCGATGGGCGTCTCGAAGTACAAGGCGTCGCGGATCCCCGGCTTCTCCTACCGGCGCAAGCTCCTCATCAAGTGCGAGAAGTTCACCATGGAGACCATCGAGCTGGGCCGGCAGCGCGTGACCGAGAAGGCCAACGCCGCCCGCAGCGTCGTCCACACGATCGTGGCCGGCAAGGGCAAGTACCAGTTCGGCGAGAAGAAGAAGACCTCCCAGCCCTTCAAGAAGGGCGATACCTTCCTCATCCCCGCCAAGATCGGCGAGTACGACATCGCGTCGCAAGGCGCCACCGAGATCGTCGTCAGCTACGTGGAGTGATCCCCCGCGGCGTAGAATAAGTACGTGAACTGCATCCTGCCGCTGCTGCTCCTCGTTTCCCTCCAGGACCCCGTCGACGCCGAGGGCGATCCGCTGCCCCGGGGCGCCGTCATGCGCATCGGCACCCTGCGGCTCCGCCACGACGACACCGTCACCTCGATCGCCTTCGCGCCCGACGGGAAGACCCTCGTCTCCTGCGGCCACGACGGCTCGCTCCGGCTCTGGGACGCCCAGACCGGGCGGCGCCTCTCCAGCGTCGAGGGCCATCGCGGCCGCATGTACTCGGTCGCCTTCTCGCCCGACGGCAAGCGGATCGCCTCCACCGGGCAGGACAAGACGGTGCGGCTCTGGGAGGCGGGAAACCTCCTCGAACGGAATAGCTTCTACGGGCACGACGAGCACGTCTGGGCCGTCGCATTCTCCGCGGACGGCGCGAGCGTCGCCTCGGCGGGGGCCGACGAGTCCGTCATGGTCTGGGAAACCGCGACGGGCAAGGAAAGCACCCGGCTCCGGGGCCACGAGGGCAACGTGCTGGGCGTCGCGTTCTCGCCCGACGGCAAGCTCATCGCCTCCGCGGGGCTCGACGGCACCGTGCGGCTCTGGTCGACCCTGACGGGCCGCGAGACCCGCCGGATCCGCGACAGCTCCTCCTCGGTGAACACCGTCGCGTTCTCGCCCGACGGGAAGCGGATCGCCTCGGGCACCTGGGGCGGCGCAGTGCGGCTCTGGGACGCGGCCACCGGGAAGTCCGCCGTCCCGCTCTCGGGTCACTCCGGCGTGGTCTACCGCGTGGCCTTCTCGCCGGACGGCAAGCTGCTGGCGTCGGCCAGCAAGGACAACACCCTGCGGCTCTGGGACACCGCGACGGGGAAGGAGATCCGGCGCACGACAGCGGCCGAGATGGCCGTCTGGTGCGTCGCCTTCTCGCCGGACGGCAAGACGGTCGCCTGCGGGACGGGCGACCGCACGATCCGCTTCTTCGACGTGGCCACCGGCGACGAGCTCCTCCGCCGGCAGGGCGGGGGCGGCGTGAGCGCCGTCGCGGCCTGCGCGCCCGACGGCAAGTCGGTCGCGACCGCCTGCGCCGACGGGACGCTGCGCGTCTGGGACGCCGCGACCGGCAAGGAGCTGATGGCGCTGAAGAACGCGGCGGCGGGCGAGGTCGGCGCGCTGACCTATTCGCCCGATGGCGCGAAGCTCGTTGCGGCGGGCGCGGACGGCAAGATCCGGATCTGGGAGAGCGCGACCGGGAAGGAAGCGGTCACGATGGTCGCGCAGGACAAGGTCGCCTGCGTGTCCTTCTCCCGAGACGGGAAGCGCCTGGCCTCGGGCGGGGCGGACAAGACCCTGCGGCTCTGGGACCCCGAAACGGGCACCCTGATCGCGAAGCTCGCCGGCTTCGGCGAGTCGGTCCGCTGCCTGACGTTCTCGCCGGACGGCAAGACGCTGGTCGCCGGCGACTGGGAAGGCTACCTCTGCTTCTGCGACGCCGTGACCGGGAAGGAGATCCGCCGCCTGCGCTCCGGCGACCTGGTCGTCCACGGCGTCGCCTTCTCGCCCGACGGCAAGACGATCGCGTCGGGCGGCGCGGATCAGAACGTATCGATCTGGGACCTCGAGACCGGCAAGGTCGCGCGCAAGCTCTACGGCCACTGGGGCGACGTGCAGGCGGTCGCGTTCACGCCCGACGGCCGCCGCGTGCTCTCGGTGAGCGACGACAAGTACCTGCGGGTCTGGGACGCGGCGAGTGGCCGCGAGCTGATGCCGCCGGTCGAGGGCCACGAGGACAAGGTGGTGACGCTCTCGATCTCCGCCGACGGCAAGCGCGCCGTCACGGCGAGCCGCGACGCCACCGCCTTGATTTGGGACCTGACGAAGCTGGAGGGGCGGAAGTGAAATTCCTCGGAGCCCTTCTGCTGCTGAGCCTGGCGTCCTGCTCGGCGCCCCGAACGCGCGCGATGTCGATCGAGGGACCGGCCGAGGCCGTCGAGCCGACGCCCGATCCCGAAGCGGAACTCCGCCTGCAGCGACACCTCGACGGACCCAGGCCCCTCAGGGTGGAAGGCATCCTCTGGGACCAGGTCATCCACATGGGCGGGCAATGGGAGACCGATGCGCCGAAGCAGCGGACCCCTCTCTTCGGTAAAGGCGACTACGGGCTCTACGCCAACCCGATCCCCTAGGTCCTGCACGAGATTCGCGATTCTCGTACGGGGTCTAGGCCCGCCTACTCCGCCGCGACGAATCGGTCCTTGCCCGCCTGCTTGGCCTTGTAGAGCGCCTGATCCGCCGCGCCCACCATCTGGGCGATCGACATGTCGGGCTTGAAGAAGGCGACCCCCACGCTGATCGAGAGCGGCAGCCGCTTGCCCTCGAAGACGACCTTACGCTCGCGGACGGAGGTCACGAGGCGGCGCACCACCGACAGGCCGCCGGCGGACCCGGTCTCGGGGAGGATGATCGCGATTTCGTCGCCGCCCGTGCGCGCGGCGAAGTCTTCGTGCCGCGTTGCCGCGCGGATCACCGCGCCCAGTTCGGTCAGGGCGAGGTCGCCCGCCTGGTGGCCGAACTGGTCGTTCAGGTCCTTGAAGGAGTCGACGTCGAGCATGACGAGGCCCAGCGGGCGGCCGTAGCGCTGCGCGCGGTGCAATTCCGTCCTCAGCGTCTCCTGGAAGGCGCGGTAGTTGCGCAGCCCGGTGAGCGAGTCGCTGCGGGCCTGGTTCTGCACCTCGCGGAAGAGCTTGCCGTTGCGGATCGCCATCGCGAGTACCCGCGAGAGGTGTTCGACGGCGGGCACGTCCGTCGCGGGGTCGAAGGGGCCGCCTCCCTGCTTGTCCGCGAGGTTCAGGACGCCGACCGTGTAGTTCCCGGTCAGGAGCGGCACCGAGAGGCAGGTCTCGGTCTCGTACTGCGAGGCGAACGACCGTTCGAGCCGCACCTCGTGCGCCTTCTCCCATTCGCGGAAGCCGTCGACGACGACGGTCGCGCGATCGCTGAGCGCGCGGTCCATGACGGAGTCGCGGTGCGCCTTGAGGGCGATCCGTTCGGGCAGCGGCCGCGGGTGGGTGTGCGAGGCCAGGACGAGCTCCCGGGATTCGTAGTCATAGAGAAAGAGCGAGCTCAGCCGTGCCCCCACGAGTGACGGGATCCGGCGGGTGGCCGCGCCGGCGATGCGGTCGAGGTCGAGCGAGTTGAACTCCTCGACGATTTCGGCCAGCGGCAGCCGCTCGGGGGTCGCGAGGCGGGCGCGGAGCCGGCGGTTCTCCTCCTCGAGCTCCCGGAGGCGCGCCGCGAGATCCCCGGATTTCCGCGGGGACTTCCTGGGGGCCGGTCGCTTGGGCATGGAGGCCCATTCAATCAGCCTTGGAACGCGGGTTCAAATCAAATCCGGGGACGGTTTGCTTTGACCCGGGGAGCCGACTACAATTCCTCACGAGAGAGAGGGGACATGTCCCGAAACCCGCTGGTTCATCTCGTCTTCGTCGTCGTCGCCGTCTGGCTGGCGTTCTTCGTCCACACCTGCACGGCGGGCCGGCCGGTCAAAGACCGCATGCACGTGGGCGAGATCGACGCCGCCCCCCTGGTCCAGATCGGCCTCGGCCGCTGCCTGCGGGACTCGATCGTCCGCATCGCGGTCCGCGGTCCCTACCAGGTGCGGGGGAAGAGCGAGACGCTCGCGAAGGGGAGTGAGCTCCCCTGGGTCGAGGTGAAGGCGGGCGAGACGCTGTCCATCGGGGACAAGGTCTTCGCCGAGAACCCCGTCACGATCGTCCCGGAGGAGGACGGCAGCATCGAGGTCGAGTACTCGCGCGACTCGCGGGGAAACCCGGTCCGCCCGGGAGGGGTGCGCTACAAGGGGACCCTGATCATCCACCTGCTCCCGGACCGCAAGCTGGCGCTCGTCAACGAGCTCGACCTGGAGGAGTACCTGAAGGGCGTCGTGGGGAAGGAGATGAACCTGTCCGAGGGGGTCGAGGCCCTCAAGACGCAGCTCATCGCCGCGAGGACCTACGCGGTGAAGGAGCAGGGCCTGGAGCGCGTTCGGCGGGTGAAGGGCGAGAAGTTCGACCTCTACGACGACGAGCGCTCCCAGATGTACGGCGGGCTGGAGCGCGCGACCTCGTGGGCGGAGAAGCTGGTCGACGAGACCCGCGGGATGTTCCTCGTCTACGAGGGCAAGCTCGTGCGCACCTTCTATTCGAGCGCCTGCGGCGGCCATACGGAGCCGGCCTGGGAGGTGCTCGGCGAGGAGACCGAGAAGATGGCGCCCCTGGCGGGCACGGCCTGCGAGTACTGCCAGCGCCGCTCGGTCTACCGCTGGAAGGAGCCCGTGCTGATCTCGAAGAAGGAGATCGCCGAGAAGTGCCTGCCGAAGGATCTCCAGGACAAGCGGATCAAGTCGATCGACGTCAGCAAGACCCTCCCGGGCGGCCACGCGCTGGAGCTGAGCGTGACGCTCGAGAACTCGTCGCGCGTCGTGAAGCTCCACGCGGTGAACGACTTCAAGCGCAACGTCGCCGCCCGGATGCGGAGCACCCTCTGGGACCGCATCGAGGACAAGGGCGACTCGATCTCGATCATCGGCCGCGGCTACGGCCACGGCGCCGGCCTCTGCCAGGTGGGGGCCTACGAGATGGCGAAGGACGGCAAGTCGGCATCCCAGATCCTGGAATACTATTTCCCGGGAGCGAAGGTCCAGAAGCTATACTGACGCTCATGCCCGGCGACTCCGAGATCACCCCGGCCCTGATCCGCGAATCCAAGCGGCGCCTCTACGACGAATCCCTTCCGCGGATCCGGACCTGCCTCTCCCAGATGAGCGTCGACGAGATCTGGGCGCGGCCGAACGAACAGACGGTCAGCGCGGGGAACCTGGTGCTGCACCTGTCGGGCAACGTCCGCCAGTACATCGTCGCCACGCTCGGCGGCGTCCCCGACGCCCGGGAGCGCCAGGCCGAGTTCGACGAGAAGGGGCCGCTGCCCACGGCGGAGCTGCTCGGGCGCCTCGAGAAGACGATGGCGGAGGCCTCCGCGGTGATCGACCGGCTTGAGGCGGCGGCCCTGCTTCAGTCCTACCGCGTGCAGGGCTTCGTGGAGACGGGCCTGAGCATCCTGGTCCACGTGGTGGAGCATTTCTCCTACCACACGGGCCAGATCGCCTACATCGTCAAGTCGCGCAAGAACGTCGACCTGGGCTTCTACCGCGGTCGCGACCTGAACAAGCGCGGCTGATAAAAAAGCCCCCGGGTTTCCCCGGGGGCTTTTCTTGATTCTCGCTTCTTGCTTCTTACTTCTTACTTCACCTCTTTGAGCCACTTGTCGACTTCGGCCTTCCAGCGAGTGTTCGCGCCGTAAGTCTTGGTCAGCTCCTGGAACATCTCGATCGCGCGGCCCTTGTAGGTGCCCTTCTTGGTCGCGTCCTTTTCGGCGACGGCGAGCTTGGAGCAGGCGATCGACGCGCGGGCCAGGGAGGCCTCGTGCTCGGGGCTCGTCTCGCCCTTGCCCAGGACCATTGCGCCCTGGAGGTAGTTCAGCAGCGACTCCTTGATCTTGCCGGCCTTGTCGTCGACGTCGCCCTTGCCGTTGTAGGCGGCGATCAGGAGGCGGGTATTGAAGTTCTTCTTGCCGGTCGAATCCTTGATGATCGCGTCGGCGCGCGAGCCGAGCGAGGGGAAGTCCTGCACCGCCGTGAGGCAGCGCATCTCGCCCAGGGTGGCGTCCTCGCCCACGTCCGCGTCGCGGCTGTACTTCTTGTAGGTCTGCAGCGCGGCGCGCGAGTCGCCCTTGCGCTCCGCGAGGCCCGCGTCCATCAGCTCGCCCGACTTGGCCCACTCCTGCATGCCGGCCGTGTTGGCCAGGTTCTTGAAGGCGACGATCGCCGAGGACGCCCCGCCGGTGTTCCCGCCGGCCAGGTGCGCCTTCACCTCGAGCTCGAACGACTCCTTGATGTAGAAGCAGTCGGGCTTCTTGTTGCGCAGGGACTGGGAGGCCCCGATGACCCCCTGGATGTTGCCGGCGTAGTAGTAGCAGCGGACGATGTTGATCATCGACATCTGCTTCATCAGCTCGCTGGCGCGCTGGTCGCCCACGACGCGCTCGAAGCGCGAGATCGCGGTCGGGAAGTCGTTGTTTGCCATCGACTCTTCACCCTTGGTGAAGTCGAAGTGCTTCTTGCTGCCGGGGATGATGTCGACGACGTGGCGCGCGTCCGCCGGCTGCTTCGCGAGCGTGCCGCCCACGTTGATCTCGACCTCGATGAGCTTGTAGGTCATCGAGACGATGTCCCCTTCCATGTCCGGGTTCTTGCCCGGGTCGCGGAACTTGATGACGTCCTGCGCCTGGAGGGACGTGGCCGTCGCCGCGAGGGCGAACGCGATCGCGAGTAGTTTTCTCATGCATCTCATCTTATCTGCCCTCGACGTCGATTCAAGAGTTTCCTCTTTAGCGCAGCTTCCGCAGCGCCTCCTCGATTTCTACGCGGAAGCGGGAGTGGGGATAGTATTTCCTCAATTCCTCGAGCATGTCGATGCCCTTCCCCAGGAAGGACTCCTTCTCCCGGCCCTCGCCCTCGGCGGCAATCCGGAGGCACGCCAGGGCGCTGCGGGCGATGGAGGTCTCGTGCTCGGGGCTCGTCTCGCCCTTCGCGAGGGTCAGCGGCCCCTGCAGGTACCCGAAGAGCGCGGCTTTGACCTTCCCGCCGTTGAGGTCGACGTCGGCCTTGCCGGTGTAGGCGGCGATCAGCAGGCGCGGGTTGACGGTCGTCTTCCCCGAGGCGTCCTTGAGGATTCCTTCGGCGCGGGCGCCCAGGCCCGGAAAGTCGAGGATCGCGGTCAGGCAGCGAAGCTCCCCCAGGGCGGCATCGTCGGCCAGCTCGGGATCGCGGGCGTATTTCCGATAGGTCGCCATCGCGCCGCGCCAGTTCGTCTGGAGTTCCGCGAGGCCCGCGTCGAGGAGGTCCGCGCTCCGGGCCAGCGCCTGGATCCCCCGTCCCTGGGCGAGCGCGGCCAGGGCGGCGATCGCGGCTTTCGCGCCCGGGGCGTTCTTCGTGGCCAGCTGGGACTTCACTTCATAGTAAAACGACTCGCCCACGTAGAAGCTGTCGGGCTTTCGGGCGCGCAGGGCCTGGGCGGACGTGACGGCGGCCTCGTAGCGGCCGTTGGAGAACTGCGCCCGGACGATGCTGATCGCCGCGTGCTGGCGCAGGAGGGCGCGGGCCTTGGTGTCGCCGACGACCCGGTTGAAGCGCTGGACCGCGCTGTCGAGGTCGCCGTTGGCCAGTGCCTCCTCGGCTTTGGCAAGCTCGACGCTGCTGCGGAGCGGGATGAGGTCTTTGATCTCCCGCGGGTCGACGGGCTGCTTCACCGTGCCGTTGCCGGCGATGACCTCAATTTCCACGAGGTCGAAGGCCAGGCTGACGATCTCGCCTTCGAGGTCCGGGTTCTTCTTCGAGTCCTTGAACTTGATGAGGTCCTGGGCGGCGAGGGGGGAGGCGGCCGCGAGGCCGAGAAGGAGAGCCATCATCGTTTTCATGGAGCATTGGACGCCGGGAAGGCGCCGCTAATGCTTGCGCAGGAGAACGTGCCAGAAGCCGTTCAGGCCCTCGTGCTCCTCGAGCTGGGTCCGCACGCCGAACACGGGCGCGAAGGCCCCGCGGATCTCCGCGGGCGTGAAGAAGTGGTCGTAGTGGTTCCGGTGGACGAGCCAGTTGCGGGTGCGCCGCTCGTCGGCATGGTGCTTGAACTTCATCGAGAAGACTGAGAGGAGCAGATGGCCGCCGGGCTTGAGGACCCGGGCGATTTCGCGCCGGTAGCGGGGCCAGTCGCGGGTCACCACGTGATGGAAGCAGCCGTAGTCGAGCACGAGGTCGAAGGAGGCGTCGGGGAACTTGAGGTCCAGCGCGTTCCCGACGACGAAGTCCGCCCGGAGGCCCGCCCGGCGGACGTGTTCCCGCGCCTTGCGAAGCGCGAGCGGCTCCAGGTCGAGCCCCGTGACGCCGTAGCCTTGGCCGGCCATCAGGATGCTGTGGCGACCCTCGCCGCAGCCGAGATCGAGCGCGGTCCTGCCACGCCCGCTGCCGAGGCTCTTGACCAGCCTGGCGACGTGGGGCGTGGGGCCGATCTCGGGCCATCCGTGCTGGCCGGTCTCGTAGGCCTTCCGGAAGAACTTCTTCTGCTTGGCGTAGATCTCGGGCATCTCAGTAGGTCCTCGCGGGCGTTCGTTTGCATTTCCAGGCGGCGTCGAGCAGGGCGTCCTGCAGGTCCTTCGGGACGTTGACGCCGAAGACGACTCCGGTCTTCGTTCGCGCGGCCGGGGCCGTCAGATCCGAGTCCGGCGGGAGCACGCGCTTCATCAGCCGGAAGACCTGGGCCTGGAACTCGATCGCGTCCTCTTCGCCGTCCCACTCGGTGAGCCAGAAGACCAGCGGCGCCGCGCCTTCCTTGTCGAAGACCAGCAACTGGTCGCCGCCCCAGCCCTCCGACACCGAGCTCAGATCCTCGCGGGGGAAGTGGGTCTCCAGGACCATGGCGACGCCGAGCTCGCCGAGCACCGTGCGGTAGACGGCCTTGTAGCCCTTGCCGGCCAGGAGTTCCTCCACGGGGCCGGGATCGATCGCGATCGGCCGCTCGTCGGCCCGGTACTTCTCGGGGTGGAGCACCTGCTCGGTCGAGACCGGGGGCTTCGCGTAGGCCTGGTCGAGCTTGCCGAGCGTGAACTGCGTGAGCGCGAAGACCGCGCCGCGGCGCCAGGGGAACTCGGCGCTGCGCACGAAGAGGCGGGGCGCCACCGCGCTGGCGAGCTTGCTGTCGCCCTTCTCCCAGGCCGCGGTCTCGTCGGCGACCTTCTTGACGGTCTCGTCCGTGATCTTGCTCGAGGTCCAGATCAGGTGCTTCACGACCTCGGCGTCGCCCATGCGGAGCGCCGCCCAGGCCATCTGGGCGTCGAAGGTGGACGCCGCGGGCGGGGCGAAGTGCTGATCGACCAGCCCCAGGTCCATCTTGTTGAGGATCCACTCGTCGCCGGCCTTGGGGTCGAGCAGGATCACCTCGCCGCCCGTGCAGAAGACCTTCGCGCCGAACCCCGCCTGCGCAGTCAGGGCGACCTCGAGCCGCAGCTTGGGCGGGAGGAGCCCGAGCGCCTTCAGGCCCTTCTCGGCGGACGGGAGGTCGGCGCCGTAGACCCGGCGGGCGTTGTCCAGGACGAAGGCGGCGTACTCGCGGCGCGTGCCGTCGCGGAGGACGAGCGGCGTCTTGAACTTGAGGCCGCGGAGCGTTTCGAGCTTCGACGCGAGCTCGTCGCGGCGCTTGTCGTTGTCCTGCGCGAGCAGGACCGCGAGGGCCAGGACGGCAATCGCGCGCACCACTTACTTATCCGGGTTGAACTCCTTGCGGATCACGCGGGCGGCGACCTCGAGCTCGTCGACGATGTCCTTCTCGGTCGTCTTCTCGGGCAGGGCGCTGAAGCCCCGGGTCTTCTCGTCGACCGCGCCGTAGTACTCGATGTAGATCTGGATCTTGGAAGCCCGCTCGTCGCTGACCTGGGCCTTCATGAGGCGGAGCGACTCCACGACCTCCTCGTACTTGGGGCGGCAGGGCTTCTTCTCCCGGACGCCGGTAAGGAGCTCGACGTGGGCCGCGGACCAGGCCTTGTAGAGCAGGCGCAGGGACGCGTCCGACCTGGCGGGCTCGGCGGGCTTCGGCGGGGCGGGCTCCGCCGGGGCCGGGGTCTTGGAGACGGGCACCTCGATCTGGTCGGGGGTGAGGAGCGGGTCCGCCGGGCGCCGGGGCTCGGGCTTCTTGGCGGGCGCGCTGGGGAACTCGGCGAGCAGTTCGGTCCCCGCGGGGTTGAATTTCGACTTCACTTCGCGCTCCGTGCGGTCGAAGTCGGTGAGGAATGAGCCGCCCCAGGTGCCGTTGTCCAGTTCCTTCACCCAACCGGCGTAGCGGACGAGGTAGGGGTCGAAGGGCGCCTGGCCGGCGGGCACGACGCAGGTCCGCATCGTCTCGAGGCAGCCGACGATCTGCTTCATCGCCTCGCGGGCGCCGTACTGGTTCTGGCTGCGGCCGTCGAGGTTGCGCCGGACGTTGTAGTGGGCGCGGGTGAGCTGGGAGTAGGCGTTCTCGTAGGCTTCCGAGGGGGTTTTCGCCGTGCCGTTCATGAGGCGCGCGCCGCCGGCGCCGCCCAGCTCGAGGGTCGGGATTTCCACGGCGCCACCGCCGCAGCCCCAGGCGAGGCTCACGGCGAGCGCGATCCCCGGCAGCTGCCGTTTCATGAAGGACTCCGTAAGATGGCGTAGTATAATCCCGTCAAAATAGACGGTCAACATGATCATCCCGATAGGCGACGTCGCGAAAACGAAGCACACAGCCTGGATCAATTGGCTGCTGATCCTCGCCAACTGCGGCCTCTACGCGTGGTACGGGTTCCGGCAGGATCGTTACGAGAGCACCATCAGCACCTATGCGATGGTTCCCAACCAGTGGCAGCACTGGCAGACGCTCTTCACGTCCATGTTCCTGCACGGCGACCCCGTCCACCTGCTCGGGAACATGCTCTTCCTGTACATCGCGGGCGACAATGTCGAGGACCGCCTGGGCCACCTCGCCTACCTGGTGTTCTACCTGCTGGCGGGCCTGGCGGGGGCGGCGGCGCACATCGTCTTCTCGACGCAGTTCGGCAACGGCGGCGGGACGCCGACGATCGGCGCGTCGGGCGCGATCTCGGGCGTGATGGGCGCCTATCTGATCTTTTTCCCGCGGATCCAGATCAAGTTCATGATCTGGCTGATCATCTTCATCCGCTTCTTCACGCTGCCGTCCTGGGGCGTCATCACCTTCTGGGTCGCGTCGCAGGTCCTGATGGCGCGCGCGCAGTGGCACGGCGTGGCCGGGAAGGAAGACGCGATGGTGGCCGTCTTCGCCCACCTGGGCGGCTTCGTCTTCGGTGCGGTCCTCGCGCTCTTCGTGCGGATGTTCGGCAAGGCCCCGAAGAAAGCGCAGCGCGACTGAGCGGTGACGAGGGTTGGAATCGTGTCCACACCCGCTTCCCGCGATCCCTGGCTTGCCGCAAATCTTTCCTGGTCCGTCCCGGGCCTGGGCCAGTTCTATGCGGGTCAGCGGCGCCTCGGACTCGCTTTCCTGAGCGTGGAGCTCGGGCTCTGGACGGCCTGGGTGGGCTGGGCGCTGATCCCGTCGTACTCTACGGTCGTCTATTTCGCGGTGGCGGTACTCCATCTGCTGCTCTGGATTGTTGCCGCGATCGCGGCCCACCGGTCGATCGAGAATCCGGCGCCTCCGGGAACCAAGAACCCATGGAAGTCCGTGTTTTGGACGCGCTTCCTTCCCGGAGCGGGACAATTCTATGCCGGCCGACCCTGGCGCGGCCTCTTGAACGTGGCCGCCGTGCTGGCCTGCCTCGTGCTCGTTCCGGATCGGCCTCCGCTCTATCTGGGATGGCTGGCCTACTCGCTCGTCCGGACCCTGAATCTGGGGGACTCGTTCTTCGTCCTCCGCGGACAGAATCAGGCGTCCCGTCGCGCGACGGGGCTGGCATTGGCCCTGATCCTGGCAGGCGGTCTGAATTGGGCCCTGGTGCATCTGGTCCGAATGAACGTCGCGGAAGTTTTCAAGATCCCCGCGAGTTCCATGGAGCCCACCCTGATGGGCGACCAGGGCAAGTACCATTCGAAGAGCTCCTGTCCGTTCAGCGATTACCACCAGTCTCCATCCGGCGACCGAGTCCTCGTATCCAAGCTGTCCTACGCGTTCTCCTCGATCCGGCGCTTTGACGTCGCCGTCTTCCGCTTCCCGCTCAACCCATCCAAGAACTTCGTGAAGCGCGTCGTGGGCCTCCCGAACGAGGAGGTCCTGATTCATCGGGGCGACCTCTACGTCCGTCCGAAGGGCGAGCCGCGCTTCCGGATCGTGCGAAAGCCGCCGGAGATCCAGGAGGGGATCTGGATCCGGCCCCACGAAGGCCTCGACGACGCCGCCGACCTCGCCACCCTCGAGAAGCACTGGAAGGTCGATCTGAAGGAGATCGCGAGCGGGCCGGAGCGCGGGCTGCTCTGGCCGAGTGGCCGGATGCTGGGTTGGATCCATCTCAAGGAGCCCCTGGACGACGGCGCGGGTCAGCAGGTGCGGGACCAGAGGGTCGTCTTCGAGGTGCGCGCCCCAGGGGAACAAGACGAGTTGCTGATCCGGATGAAGAACGGGCACGGGCAGTTCGACCTGAAGATCTCCACGCTCTCGAAGGGGGAGCTGCGGCTCCGCCGCGGAGGGAAGGACGTCGCGTCGGTGCCGCTGCCGACCTTGCCCCGGAACCATTGGTGCACGCTCGACCTGGCGGTCGCCGACGGCGAGGCCGTGGCCCGCCGGGATTCGGAAGTGATCGGGCGCTTCCCCTTTCTCGAGTTCCTGGAGGACGACGCCGGCGGCGAGGATCCCGAGAGCACGATTTCGTTGGGCGCGCGCGGGAACGGCCTGGCGATCCGCTCCCTTCAGGTCGGACGCGACATTCATTACCGGGGCAGGAACTTTAGGGAAGATTCCGTGAAGGATGACGTCGCTGTCTCGATCCCGGAGGGCCAGTATTTCGTTCTGGGCGACAACGTCGCGAACAGCCACGATTCGCGCGCCTGGGTGAAGCGCACGTTCGAGCTCAAAGATGGACGCAAGATCGTGTGCGAGTCGCAGCAGGTCAACCAGGGCCGTAGCGACTTCAGCCTGCGCCTCCAGGAAAAACTGCGCCTGCCGGACGTCCCGGATTACGCCATCGAGGGCGACCAGAACGGGGCCGAGGTCGGCTTCATGCGCGACCAGGTCGTCTCCGAAAGCTCGGAGCCCTTCCGCTTCATCGACCGCAAGTTCTTCGTGGGCAAGGTCGTGAAGATCTGGTGGCCGCTCGTCCGCCAGGGCCCGGTCCGCTGAAGGATCGTGACAGCCCCGGGGGCTTGTGCTAAAATCTCCCGAACTCATGGCCAAGGTAGACCCCCTGGATCTGCGGGGCCTCAAGACCTACTCCATCGCCCGTCGCCGGAACCTCGTGAACATCCGCGACTTCGGGACGCTGGCGGACGGTCGGAAGGCTGCCGACTTCATCAACTCGCTGCCGTCCATCTACGCGGCGCGCGACCTCCGGACGCTGATCAACGATATCGCCCGCGCCCACCGGAAGAAGAAGACCGTCGCCTGCGCGATGGGCGGGCACGTCATCAAGGTGGGCTGCGGCCCCGTGCTCGCCGACCTCGTGGAGCGCGGCGTCATCACGGCGATCGCGATGAACGGCGCGGCGGCCATCCACGACTACGAGCTCTCCCTGATCGGGGAGACCTCGGAGGACGTGGCCGAGACGCTGCAGAACGGCAGCTTCGGGATGGCCCGCGAGACCGCCGAGGCCTTCGCGGAGGCGGCGCTGGTCGGCGCCACCGGCGGCGGCCTCGGTCGCGCCATCGCCGAGAAAGCGCTGAAGAACAAGCACCGCAAGATCTCGCTGCTCGCCGCCTGCGCGCGGAAGGGCATCCCGATTTCGGTGCACCTGTCCATCGGGGCCGACATCACCCACATGCATCCCCAGGTGTCGGGCCGCGACCTGGGCGAGAGCTCGCTGATCGACTTCCGGATCCTGGCGGGCGTCGTGGCCAGCCTGGACGGCGGGGTCTGGATGAATCTCGGCTCCGCCGTCATGATGCCCGAGGTCTTCCTCAAGGCCGTCTCGGTGGCGCGCAACCTCGGCCGCCCCCTCAAGGAGTTCACCACGGTCAACCTCGACATGATCCAGCACTACCGGCCGAAGGCGAACGTTCTGGCCCGACCCAAGGGCAAGGCGATCGCGATCACCGGCCACCATGAAATCCTCCTTCCGCTGGTCCGGGCGGGAGTGGTGGCGGCGCTGGAGGGCCGCGCGATCCGCTCATGAACACCCGGCTTATCGAGATCGTCGGCCGGCTCAAGACGCCCCGGGTCTTCGTCCTCGGCGACCTCATCCTCGACAAGTATGTCTGGGGCTCGGTCTCGCGGATCTCCCCCGAGGCGCCGGTGCCCGTCGTCAACGTGAAGGGCGAGGAGTACCGGCCCGGCGGCGCGTCGAACGTGGTGACGAACCTCGCCGCGCTGGGGGCCCGGGTGGCCACCGGCGGCATCGTCGGCCGGGACGAGGAGGGAGCCCAGCTGCTCCGCCTCCTCCGGGCGCGTGGGGACGTCACGGCCGTCCTCCGCGACGCCGGAAAGCCCACGCCGCTCAAGACCCGCATGCTCGCCCACCATCAGCAGATGCTGCGGGTCGACCAGGAGCGCGTTGACCCCATCGGCCCCGCGACGCAGTCGAGGCTGCTGGCCGCGGCGCTGCGGCAGGCCGCGCGCTCGGACCTCGCGATCATCTCGGACTACAGCAAGGGCACGCTTCCGCCGGAGCTCTGCCGGAACTTCATCCGCCGCGCGAAATGCCCGGTGCTGGTGGGCCTCAAGAGCCACGACCACCGCAAGTACGCGAAGGCCGCCGGCGCGTCGCTCAATCGCGGCGAGCTCCGGCTCCTGACGCACGAGGACGACGTCGACCGGGGCGCCCGCAAGCTCCTGAAGCAGCTCTCGCTGCGCTTCCTCGTGGTCACGCTCGGGGAGAAGGGGATGCGCGTCATCTCGCAGGACGAGCCCCCGATTACGCTCCCCGCGGTGGCCCGCGAGGTCTTCGATGTGACCGGCGCCGGCGACACGGCGCTCGCGGCCTTCGGGGTCGCGTACGCGTCGGGCCTCCCGCTCGAGGAGTGCGCGATTCTCTCCAACGCGGCGGCCGGGATCGTGGTGGGCAAGATCGGCACCGAGACGGTCACGCGCGAGGAGTTGATCGCCGACGGGCACCGCAAGGTCCTGCCGCTGCCCGCGCTGCTCAAGGCGCTCCAGGGCGAACGGAAGCGGGGCCGCCGCGTGGTCTTCACCAACGGCTGCTTCGACCTCGTCCATGCGGGCCATGCTTCGTCGCTGGAATTCGCCCGCTCCAAGGGCGACGTGCTCGTGGTCGGTCTCAACAGCGACAAGTCGGTCCGGGGCCTCAAGGGCCCGGGACGGCCGCTGGTGCCGCAGGGCGAGCGCGCGCGGCTCCTGGCGGCGTTCGAGGCGGTGGACTACGTCGTGGTCTTCGACGAGCCGACCCCCGCGAAGCTCGTCCGGAGCGTCCGGCCCGACGTGCTGGTGAAGGGCGACGACTACCGGGGCAAGGAAGTGGTGGGGAGCGACCACGCGGGCCGCGTCGAGCTGGCGCCGCTGGTGAAGGGGATCTCGACCTCCGAAATCATCCGACGGATCCGACAGCTATGAACTTCCGGAAGAAGATCGAAGACGGCCTGGCCCGCAGCGCGTACGTGAAGCTGCTGCTGATGCAGCGGCAGGCGGACGTGATCGAGCAGATCGGCGTGCGGCTGGCGAAGGTGCTGAAGGCGGGGCGGGGCATCTTCATCTTCGGCAACGGCGGCAGCGCGGCCGACTCCCAGCACATCGCGGCGGAGCTGGAGTCGCGCTTCATGAAGGAGCGGCGCGCGCTGCCCTGCCTGGCGCTGACGACGAACACGTCGACGCTCACGGCGATCGGCAACGACTACGGCTACGACCGGACCTTCGCGCGGCAGATCGAGGCCTACTGCCGCAAGGGCGACGCCGTGATCGCGATCTCGACGAGCGGCAACTCGGTCAACGTGCTGGAGGCCGTCAAGCGGGCGAAGAAGGCAGGCGCCGTGACGATCGGCTTCACGAACGAGAAGGGCGGCAAGCTCAAGGGGCTCGTCGACCTCTGCCTTTGCGTGCCGTCGACGGACACCCAGCGGGTTCAGGAGTGCCACATCACCGTGGGCCACATCGTTTGCGATATCATCGAGTCGTCGATGTTCGGGTAGGGGCGTATGGGCTTGTGGTCGTGGCTGCTGTACCTGTTGAGCAACTGGTACTTCTGGCCGTTCATCGGCGGCATCCTCTACACGGTCGCCTGGCCCTTCATCAAGGTCGTCCGCCTCTGGCAGATCAAGCGTCGCTTCATCCGGACGCAGGGGGCGAGGCTGCTGAACCCGCAGAACGCCGACGCGCGCTTCCAGCTGGCGAACATCTATGCGGAGGGGGGGAGTTGGACGAAGGCGCTGCAGTATGCGCAGCTGGCGGTGAAGGTGGCGGAGGAGAATCCCCTCTACGAGGGGCAGGTGCCGTACCACTTCCTGCGGCTCCTCGGGGACACCCTCTTCCGCAAGGGTCAGTATGATGACGCCATCGCGGCGTACCAACGGGCGCTGAGTGCGAAGTCGGACCTGGGACACGCCGACGCGAAGTTCGGGCTGGGCAAGGCGCTCCATCGGAAGGGCGACCTGCCGAAGGCCTTCGAGATGTTGAATCTGGCGACCGAGGACAACAGCTCGAACCTCGAGGGGTACTTCCGGCTCGCGCAGGCGGCGACCGACATGGGGCGGCCCGATCACGCGGACAAGGTGAAGAAGGAGTTCTGGCGCGTGGCGGCGGCCTTGCCGGTCTTCGCGGGCCGCCACCGCTTCCGCTGGCGCCTGGCGTTCGCCTTCTTCCCGATCACCCGGTACTTCGTATGAAGGCCGTCTTCCTGGACCGCGACGGGACGATCGTCGTCGAGAAGGGCTATATCACGATCGCCGACGACATCGAGCTGATCCCCGGGGCTGCCGAAGCGATCGTCCGGCTCCGGGCGGGAGGCTGGAAGGTCTACGTCGCGACCAACCAGGGCTGCATCGGGAAGGGGATGATCACCGAGGAAGAGCTCAGCGTGATCAATTTCCGGATGGTGTCGATGCTCGGCGCGGAGGGCGCGGAGCTGGACGGCATCTACTTCTGTCCGCATCACCCGAACGGCACGGTCGAGGAGTACACGATGGAGTGCGATTGCCGCAAGCCGCGGCCGGGCCTGCTGGAACGCGCGGCGAGCGAGAACGACCTCGACCTGTCGCAGTGCGTCATGATCGGGGACACCATCCGCGACTTGGAAGCCGCCCGCAGCGCCGGCGCCCGCGCCATCCTGGTCCTCACCGGCCACGGCTCCGACACCGCCGCCCTCGAGCACGGGGCCGAGCACGTCGCTGCCGACCTCGCCGCCGCCGTCCGCTGGCTCCTCGACAGCACCGCGAAGTAACCTGACCGCGAGAAACCATCCTGGTTGTTTTCTCGCTTGACTTTAGTGATAATTGGATATAAATAGATCTTATTAACTTCAATTATCTATGAAGTTGCTGAGCAGCGACGAGGCGCAGGAGAAACTGGGGATCAGCCGGCCGACCCTCTATCTCTGGGTGCGGCAGGGGAAGCTCACGCCCCAGCGCGCCGGTCGCGGACTGAGATTCGAAGAGGACCAGGTTCTCGGCCTCCTTGGGAAGGGCCCCCAGACGGCGGCGTGGATCCGCCGCGCGAGAATCGAGGACGCCCGCCGCGAGGTCCGGCGATCGGTCCGCGCGAACGAGCGGCCCACGCTGATCCTCGAGTACCAGGCGGCCCCGAAGGCGGACTTCATCCGGGCGCGGGTGCTCTCGGCCGGCGACGGCGGCTCCGTCCGCCCCCCGGGCCCGGGAGGCACCCTGTTCGAGTCGCTGCTCGACTCGATGAAGCAACGCGACTACGTTTTCATCAGCCACGAGAATTCGATCTGGTGGATTCACGATGTTCGCGCGGAGACGAGCCCCGCGGGCGAGTCCTACATCGCCATGGAGTTGATGCGGCCATCCGGCCCTGGGGAGGGGGACGATCGGGACCGCCGCCTTCGGGACTTCGTCGGGACGCTGCGAACGGGAATCTACACGGGACGCGTGAAGGCGTGGACTCGGGACGAGCTGCATGAGCGGGGTACTGGTTGACACCGACGTCCTGATCACCGCGTACCAGGCGGGCGAGGGAGATCCTCGAGCGCAGCGCGCCAAGGACGCGCTCGAGGATCTCGCCCGACGTGGCGACGGGTACCTCTGCGTCCAGAACCTCGAGGAGTTCGCCCGCATCCTGGGGACGAGACTCGCGACCCCCGTCCCGCCGGTCCGCGTCCGCGAAACCCTGGCGCAACTCGAACAAGTCTTCGCCGTGCTGCGCCCGTCGGCTCGCAGCGTCCAGGCCGCGCTCCACGCGGCGGAGAAGCACGGCCTTCCGTTCTGGGACTCGATGGTCTGGGCCGTGGCCCACGAGAACGGCATCGACGAGGTGCTGACCCAGGACGTCCCGCGCCGCCCGGAGATCGAGGGCGTGCGCTACCGGAATCCCTTCGCCTGATCCAACACTTCCGCGCGTCGCCCGTCCTTCTTTAGTCATGAAGTTCGTCGCCGTCGCCCTCCTCGCCTTCACCGCCGCGCAGGAGGACTCGGGCAACGGGCCCCGTCGGGCCCCGCCGCGCTGGACCGAGGTCGACCACGTCCCCCAGGGGTGGATGACCGACGTCTTCTTCCTCGACGAGAACCGCGGCTGGATCCTGAGCGCCGAGGGCGCTCTCTCCGCCACGACGGACGGGGGGCGCACCTGGGTCAGCGTCCGAGCCGCCGCCCGGGGGGAATACTGCCGGAGCGTGTGCTTCCTCGATTCCCGGCGGGGCTTCATTGTCGGCGGACTCCGAGGGTGTTGCGATACCGTCGCCCCGGCGAAGCTTTGCGCCACCGAGGACGGGGGCCGCACCTGGACGGATCTCACCCACGGGCTGCCGGACACGGACAAGGGGGACTTCGACAAGATCCAGTTCCTGTCCCCCACCGAAGGCTTCATTTTCGGACGGCAGCTGCTGGCGACCCGCGACGCCGGGAAGACCTGGTCGGCGCTTGGACCCGACTGGTTGCACGTGTCCGGCTGGAATTCCTGCTTCGCGACCCCGAAGACCGGATGGGTGGTCTACGACGACAATCTGTGGCGCAGCGAGGACGGAGGGAACAGCTGGCAGCCGACCGGCGCCGTCAACGCGCTGACGGACGAGGAGCGCGTCCATAGCGGCCTTCGCTATCCCTCGTTCCAGACCGAGCAATTTGGATGGGTGCTCAGCGAGCGGGGCACGATCCTGCGCAGCGAGGACGGCGGCCTGAGCTGGAAACGGCTGGAGGGCTTTCGCGGAGAGCGCCTGCATCAACTGGTCGTGGTCGACCCGAGCAACGCCTGGGTGCTCAGCGCACGCGGCGACGACGTCAGCCGGATCCTGCGGACGACGGACGGCGGCCGGACCTGGAAGGAATCGGTCCGGACGCAGCGCCGCCTGCAGCGGATCTTCTTCCTGCGCCCGGACTTCGGCTGGGCGGTCGGCGACGGCGCCATCCTGCGCTTGTCGGCGAACTGATTTCTTTAATCAACCCGAGGCCATCCCGCCATTCTCCTCCCAGGAAGGAGGCCCCGCCGCGGAAAGGTTCCGCGGGGGCCGCCCCGACCGGAAGGAGGACCCGATGATGATCGAGTGGACGCGCGCCCTGACCCTTGGAGCCGCCTTCTCCCTGGGCCTCGGCGCCGCGGCGCTGGCGCAGGACGGCGCCAAGGACCGCATCGAAGACCGGAAGGAAACCCGGGAGGACCGCCGCGACCTCCGGGAGGATCGCCAGGACGTCCGCGAGGACCGGAAGGACATCCGCAAGGATGAGAAGGACCTTCACGAGGATCGGAAGGACGCCCACGAGGACCGCAAGGAGGTCCGGGAAGACCGCTCCGAGTTGAAGAACGACATCAAGAGCGGCGACAAGGCCGCGGCCAAGTCGGACGCCAAGGAGCTCAAGGAGGACCGGAAGGATCTCCACGACGATCGGAAGGACATCCGCAAGGACGAGAAGGATCTGCACGGCGACCGGAAGGACCTCCGCCAGGATCGCCGGGACAAGGTCGAGGACAAGAAGGAACTCCATGGGGACCGCAAGGACCGCCGTGAGGACCGGCGTGAACGCCATCCTGGACGTCGGCGCTAGACCGCGCTTTCGACTCCGACTCGACATTGGCCAGCGCCGGACTTCGTTCCGGCGACTGGCCGATGTCGTTTTCTTCGGCGGCGAGGTAGACTTTTTCAAATGACGTCGTCCGACCGCCGCTTCCCGACGACCATCTGGGAGGACATCTCCTCCGCAAGGAAGGGAAGTTCCCGCGAGCTGGACCTCCTCCTCTCGCGCTACCGCGCCCCGATCGTGGGCTTCCTCCGCTGGAAGGACGTGAACGTCGAGGAAGCGGAAGATATCGCCCAGGAAGTCCTGATCCGGGTCTCGCAGCCGGACTTCCTGGAGAAGGTCGACCCCGCGAAAGGCCGCTTCCGCTCGCTGCTCCTGTCCGTGACGCGTCACGTGCTGTCCGAGGGCCGGCGCCGCGACCACGCCGAGCGGCGGGGCGGGGGCGTCCGGATCGTCCACGAGAGCGATCTCTCCGACGGGGCCACGCCGCTGCTGGAGAAGGCGGCGGCGAACGAGGACACCAAGTTCGACGAGCTGTGGGTCAGCGAGCTGGTGTCGCGGGCCCTGCGGGAGCTCGAGGAGGATGCAGCGGCGCGAGGATCGTCGGAGGCCGCCGCCTTCCGGCTCAAGTACCTGGAGGATCTGACCCAGGAGGAGGTCGCCGCCCGCCTGGGCTGCACGGTCTTCAACGCCAAGAACCACATCTACTACGGCAAGCTGAAGTTCAAGCAGCGCCTGCTCGCGTCGATCAAGGCCTACTGCTCCACGCCCGAGGAGTTCGAGCTCGAAGTGCGCCGCCTCGCCCCCTACTGGAAGGGAGACGAGGCGTGACCGGCACCTGCCCGTTCTGCGCCCGGGAAGGGGTGGAGATGGACGGGGCCGGCGACGTGCAGCTCTGCCGCGCCTGCGCGGCCCTGATCGATGTGCCCGCCGCGCTCAAGCACCTTCCCGACAGGCCCGACGAGGGCGGGGGACGACTCGGCCGCTACGAGATCGTGCGGGAGCTGGGACGGGGCGCGAGCGGGGTGGTCTATGAAGCCCGCGACAGCGACCTTCAGCGTCGCGTCGCCCTGAAGGTCCTGGACTCGGCTCGGATGGGGGCCGATCCGATGCGCCGTTTCCTCCGCGAAGGACGCCTGCTGGCGAAGCTCCGCCATCCCAACGTGGTTCAAATCCACGAACTGGGCTCCGACGGGGGCAAGGTCTTCATCGCGATGGAGTTCGTGGACGGCGTGCCGTTTCCCGGCACCGCCGACCGCGAGGAAGGAATCCGGCGGCTCGTCGCCGTCGCGAGAGCGCTCGATCATGTTCACCGGCAGGGCATCGTCCACCGCGACCTCAAGCCCTCGAACATTCTCGTCGAGCGGAGCGGCCGGCCGGTCCTGATGGACTTCGGAGTCGCCCGATTGGACGACGGGGCCACGGCGGCAGCCACCGCCACGGGGGCCGTCCTGGGGACCCCGGGCTACATGGCCCCCGAGCAGATCCTCGGCAACATCCGGGACGTCGATGCCCGGAGCGACGTGTATACGCTGGGCGTTCTGCTCTTCGAGCTGGTGGCGGGGCGCCTTCCCGTGGAAGCGGCGAGCGTCGTGGAGTATGCGGAACGTCTGAAAAGCGGCCCGCCGCCGGCGCTTCGGTCGTTGCGCCCGGAGGTTTCCGAAGTCCTGGACGACTTGTGTCGGAAGGCGCTCGCAGTGAAGAAGGAAGGCCGTCCTCCCAGCGCGGGAGCCTTCGCGGCGGCTCTGACGGACGCGAGTACGGCAGCGCCGTCCCTCCTTCGACGCGTCGCCTTGCGGCTGGTGGCGGCGCTGGCGGTCGCCGCCCTCGGCGCCGGCGTGACGGCCTGGGCCACCCGGAGTCGGCCCGCCGATCCTCCTCCGGCAACCACGGGGAAGGAAACAACCACGGCGGAGGCCTGGGTGGAAGAGGCTTCCGGCCGGAGGGCCCGAGCGCATTCCGGAACCCTTACCTACGACGCGGCGATCGTGGAGATCTTCGCCGCCGAGGCTCTCTATCAGCGGGCGATCAAGGCCGACCCGGAGTGCATCCCGGCGATCGTCGGTCTCGGGCGGCTCTACGCGGATCTTGGACGCGCCGCGGAGGCGCATCGCGAGTTCGACCGGGTACTGGCAAAGCAGCCGTCGAATCTGGAGCTGCTCCGGGCCAAGGGGAATCTGATCATGACCGCGCAGCTGGCAACCCTGTTCGATCGGAAATCGTTCCCCAGGGTCTCGAAGGCGCTGGCGGAGCACGTGGCGGGGACCCAGGGCAGGGCGCTGGACGACCTGCTGAAACGGCTGCCGGCGAGCGGAACGGCGACGGCGCTGGCGCGGACGTATCGGGCGATCGCGCGGTCGGAGTTTGAAGAGGCCAAACGTCTGGCGGCGCAAATCCAGCCTTCGGAGGAAACCCCGTACTTCGACCTGGCAATCCAGACGCTGATCGAGCAGGGACGGCCGGTTACGGCCTTCCAGGCCCGCCCGGAGGAGGAGGGCCTTCCGTTGAGAGGGGAACCCGCCGTGTGGCTCGCGCTCATCCGCCACCTGGATCGGCGGCTTCAGCGAATGCGTGCGCCGTCATCGCTCCCGATTCAGCGCACGCGGGTCCATTCGATCCTGCAGCGGCTCGAAGCCGGCGTCTGGGAGGCGCGCGGAGAGCGGAGCAAGGCCGTGGAGGCCTTTGCCCACTCCGTGGCGGCCGCCCCCGACAATCTGCCGTCGCGGCTGCTCTATGCCCGGATCCTGAAGGAGCAGGGCGACAAGGAGGCCTCGGCCCGCGAGCTGGAGGCGGCGGAGCGCTGCGCGACCGCGTTGGGGCTCGGTCCGGCGGCCCTTCAGGAGATCCGCTCCGGCCCCTGAGCTTCCTACTTCAGCGTCAGTTTCCCGACCCGATTCGCCTGCAGCGTGAACCAGATGTTCCCGTCCGGCCCCGCCGCGACGCAGAAGGGCTGGCCGTTCTTGGTCGGGATCTCGAACTCCGAGATCTTGCCGTCGGGCGCGATCCGGCCGATCTTGTTGGCCTTGAACTCGGTGAACCAGACGGCGCCGTCGGGGCCCGCTGCGATCCCCACCGGCTGGCTCGCCGCCGTCGGGATCGCGAACTCGGCGATCTGTCCCTTCGGCGTGATCCTCCCGATGCGGTTCCCCGAGTTCTCGGTGAACCAGAGGTTGCCGTCGGAGCCCGCGACGATCTCCCGCGGGAACGACTTGGGGGACGGAAGGGGGAACTCGGTCACGACGCCGGTCTTGGGGTCCAGGCGCCCGATCTTGTCGACGCCGCTCTCGGTGAACCAGATCGCCTGGTCCGGCCCGGTCGTCACGCTGTAGGGCTTGCTGTCGGCCGTCGGGATCGGGAACTCGGTGATGTCGCCCTTCGGCGTGATCCTCCCGATCTTGTTCGCCGCCATCTCGGCGAACCACAGGTTGCCGTCGGGCCCCGGGGTGATCTCGCGCGGCCAGCTTCCGGCCGTCAGGGGGTTCTTGTCCGCCGCGCCGGACGGGATCCGGAACTCGCCCTCGAAGGCGCCGGCGGGCGTCATCCGGCGGATCATGTTCTCCTCGCGCGAGGTGAACCAGATCGCGCCGTCCGGCCCCGCCGCGATGCCCTGGATCACCCCCATCTTCGTCGACGACGGCACCGGGAACTCGGAGATCCGCCCCGCGGGGGTGATTTTCACGATCTTGTGCTTGAGGACCTCGGTGACCCAGAGGTTGCCGTCGGGCCCCGCGGTGATCGCCTGGGGGCGGTGGCCTTCCGACGGCAGCTCGAACTCCACGATGTCGCCCGGCTTGGACGCGCAGCACAGCGCGACGAGGACGGCGGCGATGCGGATGCTCATGGCGGCTCTCCCTCTACTGGACTCGCCGCTACGTGGAGGGGAGGGCGGAGAAACGTACGAAAATCACGACGACGCGGAGGCGTAGGCCTTCACGGCCCTCGACCAGAACCAGCGCATGACCAGGAAGGCGGCGACGGTCACCCCCGCGATGTGGACGACGATCAGCCAGGGCCTCCCGCCGAAGAGCAGCGACGTCGGGTAGGACGCGATGAGCGAGAAGGGGAGCAGGGAGAACAGGACGCGCCGCACCCAGCCGGTGAAGATGCCGTCCGGCCGGTCCCGGTAGCGGTCCAGCGACCAGAAGATCTCGCGCAGCCCGCCCGAGGTGTGCAGCCAGAAGACCGGGACGATGAAGAGCATCTGCATCGAATAGTGAAGGACGCAGCCCAGCAGGAGGAGCGCCACGTAGGCTGCGACCGCGCCGGCGCCCAGGGTGCCGGGGTAGCGGGCCAGGCTCCAGGTCAGCAGCCCGACCGCCATCAGCAGGTTCACGAAGGAGTTCGCCGCGAAGTCCCGCAGGCTCACGAAGAAGAGCGGCGACACGGGCCGCACGAGGTAGTAGTCGAGGTCCCCCTTGTTCACGTAGATCGGCAGCATCCACATGTTGTTCGCGAGCACGGTCATCTGGATGGCGTCGACAAAGAATACCCCGCCCGCGAAGACGATCATCTGGTCCAGCGTCCAGCCGCCCAGCAGCGAGGTATGGCGGTACACCACCCAGAAGAACACGAGGTGGTGCGCGTACCACAGCGTGTCCATGAAGATCCGGAAGAAGAAGTCCAGGCGGAACTCCATCGCGCGGCTGAAGGAGAAGCGCATGAAGTGCGCGTAGAGGCGGAGGTATCGCATCAGATCCCCACCCCCGTGTACTGCAGGGTCCCCCGGCGCCAGACCAGGGCGGTCAGGACCGCCCCGGCGGCGCACCAGCCCAGCGCGATCCCCAGACCAGCCGCGTACTCGCCCGGCGTCAGCCGGCCCAGGAGCGCGTCGACCGGAAACGCGAACATGTATTTGAAGGGGAGCGCGTTCATGATCGGCTGCGACCAGGCGGGGAAGAGCGTCAGGGGCAGCAGGAGGCCGCCGAAGACCATGACGACGAGCCGGTGGGCCACGAGCAGGCTCCAGCAGTTGTCGGCCCAGAAGGCCACGAGCTGGATCGGGTACACGGTCAGGAAGTGGAGCAGGTTCGCCACCAGGATCGCCCCGGCCGCCATGCAGGCGCTTACGGGCGTCACGTGGAGGCCTTCGGGGACGCCGAGCACGAAGGGAACCCACGCTCCGAACAGGGTGACCTGGACGATCGCCGGGAATAGCGCCCCGATCTGCGTGGCGTACTTCATCACGCCGTAGGAGACCGGGTAGAGCAGGTAGCGGTTCAGCGCGCCCTGGTAGATGTCGTCCGAGATCGCCCACTCCAGGTCCGCCGGGCGGACGAGGCGGGCCGTGAGGATGACGGAGACGTAGTAGAGCAGCATCCCGTTCCGCGAATATCCGCCCATCCGATCGGAAGCGCCAAACATCGCCAGGACGAGGAAGTAGGCGACGCCGAGCTCGGTGACGAACGCCACGATCGAGTTGAGCCAGAAGTCGGTCCGGTAGGCCATGCGCTTGCGCGCTTCAATGCCCGCGATCTTCCAGAAGAGCCTCATCGGCGGACCCCCGCGGTGTCGGCTTCCTTCCGGGCCCGGATGATGCGTTCGATGATCGTGCCGACGTCGACCTCCTCGATGGACAGGTCGGCGACGGGGTAGCGCTTGAGCAGCTCGCCCGCGACCTCCGCCACCCGCGGCCGCGGGACGCGCAGCTTGATCATCACGTCGTTGCAGGCGTCGACCTGCCCCAGGGCGCGGAGTTCCGGCGTCTCGAGCACGGGCTCGGGCCGCTTGTGCAGGTGCGCCGTCACGACCTTGTGGTCGGCGTAGGTCTGCACGACCTGGTCGAGCGAGCCATCGAAGACGAGCTCGCCCTCGCGGACGATCAGGATGCGCTTGCAGAGCCGCTCGATGTCCTCCATGTAGTGGCTCGTGAGGATCATGGCGGGGCGGTGGGTTTCGCGGTAGCGCAGGATGAAGTCGCGGATCGCGCGCTGCGCCGTGAGGTCCAGGCCCAGGGTCGGCTCGTCGAGGTACACGATCCGCGGGGAGTGGAGCAGCGCGGCGATGAGCTCCATCTTCATGCGCTCGCCCAGGGAGAGCCGGCGCACCTGGATCGTGAGCTGCTCCTTCGCGTCGAGCACCGAGACGAGGTAGTCGAGGGCCTCCCGGAATGTCGCGTCCGGGATCTGGTAGATCTCCTTGAGGAGCAGGAAGCTGTCGGCGGCCGGCAGGTCCCACCAGAGCTGGGCCTTCTGGCCCATCAGGAGCGCGATCTGTCGCGTGAAGTCGCGCGCGCGCTCCCAGGGGCGGAAGCCCAGGACCCGCGCCTCGCCCGAGGTCGGGTGGATGATCCCCGCGAGCATCTTGACGAGCGTCGTCTTGCCGGCGCCGTTCGCGCCCACCACGCCCACGATCTCGCCCTCGTCGATGCGGAACGAGACCTCTCTCACGGCGTGCTTGTCGATCTTCTCGCGCACGAAGAGCGACTTGAGGGACGCCTTGAGGCCCGGCTCCTTCTTGTGGACCGTGAACGTCTTGGAGAGCTTCTCGACTTCGATCATCGGCGCCGCATCATAACCGAATTGCGCTCGAACACGTCCGACGAAGCGGTTATAGTGAATTCCACTCATGACGACGTCCGAGCCCGTCGCCGGATTCCGGCCCACGCTCTGGACGGTCGTGCTCCGCGCGAAGGATCTCGCCGCCCCCGACCGCCGCGACGCGCTGGAGCGCCTCTTTCAAACGTACTGGAAGCCGATCTATTTCCTGATCCGCCGCACCCACGACGCGGAAGCGGCGCAGGACATCGCGCAGGGCTTCTTCACCGCCTTCCTCGAGAAGGACTTCCTCAAGTCCGTGGAGCGCGAGAAGGGGAAGTTCCGGACTTTCCTCTGCGTCGCGCTCCGCCACTACATGGCCGACGAGAAGGACCGCGCCCGCGCGCAGAAGCGGGGCGGGGGCAAGGCGCCGCTCTCGCTCGACTTCGCCCGGGCCGAGACCGAGATCTCGCGGGTCCCGGCCGCGAAGGACGATCCCGAGAAATACTTCCAGCGCCAGTGGGCCCTCGAGGTCATCAAGCGCTCGCTCCAGGCGCTCCGCGCCGAATTCCAGGCGTCCAACCGCCTGACCGAGTTCGAGGCCATCAGCCTCTACCTCAGCGCGGGCGGCAAGGAGGCGCCGTCGCACGCCGACCTCGCCCGCCGCCTCGGCATCAGCGAGTCCGACGTGAACAACCGCGTGCACCGGCTCCGCCAGCGCTACCGCGAGCTCATCCTCGAGGAGGTGCGCGCCTACTCCGAAAGCGAGGAGGAAGCACAGCAGGAGCTGCGCGACCTCTTCTCCGCCTTCGCCTAGAGGAGATGCGCCCGGGTTCCATCTCCTTGTCGACCAAGGCGTTAAAATTCGCGACGCGATGCAACGATTTCCCCCCGCATCCGTCAAAATAAACCTAAAGCTCGGCCAGGTTCCTCCTCTCTAGGATGCGGGAGGATGATCGGGAGACCATGACGACGCAAACGGCACGCTGCCCTCGCTGCGGGGACTCCTTCCCGGAAGGGCTCGACGCGGCGGATTTCGAAGGCATCTGCCCCAACTGCCTCGCGTTCCTCGCGGTCGACAAGGACGCGGACGTCCTCCCAAGCGCGGCGTCCGAGGATCCCCTGAGGCTCGCCGCGAAGGACCCGCCGCCGCTCAAGCGCGGTGCGACCTTCCACGGCATGGAGCTCCTGGAGGTCATCGGGCAGGGCGGCATGGGCGTGGTCTACAAGGCGCGGCAGATCGAGCTCGACCGCCTCGTCGCGCTCAAGATCCTCCCGCCCCGGCTCGCGGCCGATCCGGAATTCCCGCGTCGCTTCAACCGCGAGGCCCAGGCGCTCGCTTCGCTCGACCATTCGAACATCGTCCGGATCCACGACGTCGGTCGCGAGGGCGAGCTCTACTTCATCGTGATGGAGTACGTCGACGGCATGAACCTGCGCGACCTGCTCGTGCAGAAGAAGCTGTCGCCCGAGCAGGCGCTCCGCGTCGTGCCGCAGCTCTGCGACGCGCTGGAGTACGCGCACTCGCGCGGCGTCATCCACCGCGACATCAAGCCCGAGAACATCCTGCTGTCCCGCGCGGGCGTCGCCAAGATCGCCGACTTCGGACTCGCCAAGATCGTCAAGGACGAGCGCGCCGAGACCTCGATCACCCAGACCAACGTGGTCATGGGCACCGCGGACTACATGGCGCCCGAGCAGCGCGACAAGACCAAGGCCGCCGACCACCGCGCGGACATCTACTCGCTGGGCGTCGTCTTCTACGAGCTCCTGACGGGCGAACTTCCCGTCGGCCGCTTCGATCCGCCGTCGCATCGCAAACAGGTGGACGGACGCCTCGACGACGTCGTCCTCAAGGCCCTCGAGAAGGATCCGGAACGGCGCTACCAGCGGGCCAGCCATCTGGGCCGCGACGTCGATCGGATCACGTCGTCGTCGCCCGCGACCCCGCTGGAATGCCAGGTCGTGGACTTGCATACGGGAAAGCGCATCGGCAGCGCGCCGGGCCAGCGGCTCGCGATCCACGCGATCGCCTGCCCGCTCAAGGTCGTCGGCTGGCAGCAGCCGCACATCGGCCTCGAGATCGACGGGGACTATCTCTTCGAGGGAGAGTCCTCGACGCCCATGCTGCAATCGCACGTCGAGACTCGTTCGATCACGCTGAACGTGCCGAAGGGCGTCGAGATCGATGCCATCGTCGACGAGGGCGGCGCGGAGGTCGACAGCGTCACCGGCCATGTGATCCTCAAGGTCCCCGACGGCTCGGTGCGCGTCGTTCGGCACGACGGGGCGCTGCGGATCCACGGCGGCGAGGGCAGCGTCCATATCGACACGCTGCGCAGCGAGTACTTCGAGGTGCGGGCGCGGAGCGGGTCGGTCTCGATCGTGGGCCTGGAGCTCGCGCGCGGCCGCGGCCAGGTGGAGACGGAGGGCGGCTCGGTGACCCTGGAGGCCAAGGGGACCTCCTCGTTCCGCTACTACCTGGAGACGCGCGGCGGGTCCATCGACGGTCCCGCCTCAGGCCAGGTGGGGGCCGGCACGGGCTGGCTGACCGTGAGGACCGGCGGGGGCAGCATCCGCTTCAACGCGACGGCGTCGCCGTTCCCGTTCCTGGGCGCCCGCGACTTCGTCCAGCAGCTCACGGCCAAGCAGCTGGAGAAGCTGGGCAAGTACGTGATCGTCAACATCGGCCTCTTCCTCTTCTTCATCTTCGTGGCGGGCACCGCGACGCCCGCGATCATCATCGCGATCTTCTGGGGCATCGCCCTGGGCCTGGAGCTCTGGAAGGGCTACGTGCGGCAGGGCCACCGGGGCGCCGTCCCGGCGGCGATGCAGAAGGTCTTCAACCTCGTTCCCACTCCGCTGCCGGACCCGCCTCCGCCGACGCCGCCCGCGCGCTTCAGCGCCCTGTCGGTGCTCGCCCTGCTGGGCGCCATCGTGGCGCTGCTGAGCGCCGCGGGCTCGGGGATCACCATGATGGTGGAAGGCGGCGCGGCGACGCTTCAGATCACGGACCTCCAGCTCGGGGAGATGCGCCTCGGCGCCTTCGTGGCCGCCGCGGCCGCCATGGCGCTCGCGATCCCCTCGCTCCTGATGGGCTGGGTCGCGTCCTCGCACATTCGCGAATCGGGCGGCCGCCTGAAGGGAAGGGGACCGGCCCAGGTCGCCGTCTTCTTCACCCTGGTGGCGGGCTGCATCGTCTTCGCCTATGTGAAGCCGCGCCTGCGGGCCATCCAGCACGACGCCGCCGAGGCGCGGCAGGCGGGGCGCGCCTTCGTCGAGAAGCTCCGGGACGGGAAGACGGACGAGCTTCGCGCGCTGCTCGCCGACCCCGTGAAGGAGCGTTATCCCGACGCCGACCTGAAGAGCCGCATCGACCGGATCCGGGCCCAGAATGCGGAGCTTCTGCCGCAACTCCAATACGAGCGCCTGCGTCTGGAGGCAGGAGGAACGTCGGCGCATCTGCACTGGACCCTGATGAGCCAGAAGGGCGCCGTCGAGCCCGCTCTGCTGCTGGAGAAGCAAGGCAGCTGGAAGGTCAGCAACCTGGATCCCTTCCTCAAGGCTCTCGGAGACTGAATCGATGGATTTCACGCTGGCCTTCGTCATCTCGATCTGCATGGGCGTGCTCATGGTGGTCGCCATCGTGGGGATGGTGCTCGACCACGAGAAGAAGAAGAGGCAGAAGGGCTCCGAGCTGCCGCCGCCCTCGCCGTTGCGGACCAGCGTCCTGGCGGGCTTCAGCTTCTTCAGCGGCGTGATCGCGATCCTCCTGGTGACGGCATCGTCCATCATGGCGGCCTGCACCTCGATGAACGAGATCACCGGGATTCCAGAATCGGTGAAGGCACCGGTGGACATGGCGGCGAGAATCATCCTCTACTGCAGCCTCCTGCCCGCCGTGGGCGCCGGCGCGCTGGCGCTGGGAGCGCGCGGCTCGATCAAGGAGAGCCGCGAGACCCTGGGCGGCCGCTCGCTGTACCGGACGGGGCTCTTCCTCTCGATCCTCTCGGCGGTCCTGGTCCTCGACGCCAAGGTCGTGAATCCCGCCAGCTGGGGCTCGGCGGGAGGCAACGGAGGCGCCGGCGGTTCGGGCGGGATCCTCTCGTTGGTCCGGGGGAAGGACACCGCCAACCACGGCTATCTTGGAATCGACCACGAGCCGGTCGCAGGCACCAACGTGGTGCGCGTCGTGCGCGTCCATCCCGGGACGCCCGCGGAGCAGGCCGGTCTCAAGGCGGACGATGTGATCTCCGAGGTCGACGGGGTATCGCTCGCCCTGGGGAGTTCCCTCGCGGATCGGATCGGCGCCCTGAAGCCCGGGACGAACGTGACCCTCACCGTGTCCCGACTGGACGGGAAGCATCACCTGACGGCCGTGCTGGCCCAGCCGTTCTCGGTGCTCCTGGAAGCCTTGGAGGATGAGAGTCTCGACTCGTCGCGCCTCGCCGTGTTCCGGGCCGCCGGGACGGAACGCCGCTACACGGCGGCGGAGCTTCAGCAGATCTGCGAGGCGTTCTCGTTCGATTCGTCCCGGGAGGAGGCGGCGATGCTGGCGTTGCCGCATCTCATTGATCTGCAGAATGCCTACCAGATCCTGCCGGCCTTCAGCTTCGGGTCGAGCAAGGAAACGCTGAGCCGCCGGATCGCGGACCTGATGAAGTCGAAGAAGTGACGGCTACTTCTCTTTGGCGGCGAGCCTTTCGTAGAGCGACTTGAGGCGCGGCCCGACGTCGGCGTTCGCCGGATCGATCCCCCGCGCTTCCCAGAGGGACGCGACCGCGTCCTCGAGCCGGCCCTGGCTCTCGTAGAGCTTCGCGAGGCGCACCCAGAGCGGGGCGCGGTCCTTGATGGAGATTAGGGCCCGTTCCAGCAGGAGCATCGCGGACTTCAGATCGCCGACCTTCTCCTTCGCCTCGGACGCGGCCAGCAGCGTGGCGGGGTCGTTGCCGTCGGCCGCCACGGCCTTGTCGTAGGCCGCGACCGCGTCCTGCATGGCGCCGCGGCGGGCAAGCAGGCGCCCGATGCCCGCGTGGGCCGACGCGCTCTCGGGCTCGATCACGGCGGCGGCCCGGTACGCCGCGAGGGCACGGTCGAGGTCCCCCTTGCGCTCGTAGTACACGCCGAGGCTTTCCTTCGGGAAGGCGCTGTGCGTGTCGGCCGCGGCGGCTTCCTCGAGCAGCTTGAGGGCCTCCGCGTCTTTTCCTTCGTCCTCGCGGATCGCCGCCAGGCTCACGCGGGCCCGAGCGTTGTCCGGGTTCAGCTTCAGGACCTCCAGGTACTCGCGCGCCGCGTCGTTCTTGTTGCCCTGGTCGTGGTAGGCGACGGCGAGGTTGTAGTGGGCGCGGTAGTTCTCGGGGTTGTCCTCGATGGCCATCCGGTATTCGCGGATGGCGTCCGGGATCTTGCCCTGGTCGTAGTACTCGACGCCCTTGTTGTAGTGGGTGTCGAGCGGCGTGTAAGAGCCGCATCCGGCCAGCACGAGAAGGAGCAGGGCCGCCCGCTTCATTTCGGGTCTTCCTTGTCGTAGCGGCGGGCGCGGCCCTTGAGGCGGAGCTCGGTCTCGTCGGCCTTGCGCAGTTCCTCGGGCGTCTCCTGACCGCCGAAGAGCACGATCGACGGGTTGGCGCGGATCCGCTTGGCGGCGAGCTCGAGGTGATGGGTCATGTCGCGCAGGCCGCGGATGGTCTCGTAGAGGTTCTTGTTGTTCTGCACGATGAGCCCGTCGCTGTCCTTCAGGAGCTGGTCGAGGTTGTCGGCGGTCCGGGAGAGCCGGTTGGTGAGCTCGTCCAGCGTCTTGGCGATCTTGTCGGTGAGCAGGTCGGCGTCCTTCGTGAGCCGCGCCGTGAGCTCGTCGGTGTTCTTCAGGGTTTTCGTGAGGGGCTCCCGGACGGACTTCACGGTCTCCTGGGCCTCCGTCACAAGATCGCCGGTCTTGTTCAGCGTCGTGCCCAGCTTCTGGATCTGATCGTTCAGGTTGGTCATGAGAACGCGGGCCTCGCTGAGCGTTCCCGAAACGTTCTTGCGGAACTGCTCATCTCCGAGGATCGCGTTCAGGTTGTCCAGGAGCGTGTTGACCCGGTTGAGCGGCCCTTCAAAGGCCGGCCCGAGGTCGACGAAGGCCGTCGGCGTCACGCCCGGGAGCGTGGTCCCGCTGGGAGCCCGCTTGGCCGCGGACGTCCCGGGGGAGAGCTCGAGGTACTTGGGCCCCAGGATGCCGTCCTGCTTGACCGTGATGATGGAGTCCTCGCGGACGGGGATGTCCTCGTCGACGTCGACGGTGATCTTGACGTAGCCGTGGCGGTCGGGCGCGACTTCCATGGTCTTGATTTCGCCGATCTTGAAGCCGCCCCAGGTGACGGGGTCGTGGGTCTTGAGGAACTTGGCGTTCTCGACGTAGGTGTAGTACCGCGCGGCGCTTTTGAAGCGCGCCCGGAAGTTGCCCACGGAGAAGATGAGGATCGTCAGGGCCACCACCGCCAGGACGACGAAGATGCCCGAGCGGATCTCGGTCGATTTCACCGCCATGCCGTTCCCTTCAGTCTAACCCATGAAGCCGGGGGTGCCACGGAGTCTCCGTGGTGAAAATCAAATATTGAGGAGGTCATTGTAATAATCGCCTTCCGAGCTGCGGATCTCCAGCGGTCCCGTGGCGCTGCCGGTGATGAACTGCCGGACCAGGGGGTCCTCGTTCTGCAGGATCTCCGAGACCGTGCCCTGGGCGGCGATCTTGCCGCGGTGCAGCAGCACGACGTGGTCGGCGATTTCGAAGGCGCTCTGGATGTCGTGGGTGATCACCACGTTGGTGAGCCCCATCTTCGTCTTCATGTCGTTGATGAGCTGGCTGATCACGGCGGTCGCGACGGGGTCGAGGCCGCTCGAGGGCTCGTCGTAGAAGATGATGAGCGGGTCAAGCGCGATGGCGCGGGCGAGCGCCGCCCGCTTGCGCATGCCGCCGGAGAGCTGCGAGGGGAGCTTCTTGTCGGCCTCGCGGAGCCCCACCAGCTCCAGCTTCATCTTCACCATGATCTCGATGGTGCGCGGGGGCAGCTTCGTGTGGTAGCGGATGGGCAGGGCGACGTTCTCGCCGACCGTCAGCGACCCCAGGAGCGCGCCTTCCTGGAAGAGGACGCCGAACTTGCGCCGCGCCGCCGCCATCTCGGATTCCGTGGCCTTCGTGATGTCGGTGCCGTCGAGGTTCACCTCGCCCGAGTCGGCGTGCTCGGCGCCGATCATGATCCGCAGCAGGGTGGACTTGCCGCCGCCCGACGAGCCCAGGATGACGAAGGTCTTGCCCTGCTCGACGGTGAAGCTGACGTCGTCGAGCGCGACCTTCTCGCCGAAGGTCTTGCGCACGTGCCGGACGTCGATGAGCGTCCCCATCAGAGCACCGCGTTCAGGAAGGCGGCCACGAAGCCGTCCACCACGATCAGCAGGACCAGCTGGGTCACGACGGAGACCATCGTGTTGCGGGCGAGGCCCTCGGGGCCACCCTCGACCCGGAAGGCCATGTAGCACGACACGATGCAGATCACCACCGCGAAGAGTCCCGACTTGGCGACGCCGCTGATGAGGTCCTGCATCTGGAGGAAGTTGGTCGAGTCCGCGATATAGGCCCAGGGGTCGATGCCGAAGGTGAGGCCCATGGCGCAGCCGCCGGCCATGCCGACGATGTTGGCGAAGATCGTGAGGCAGGGGAGCATGATGAGGATCGCGATCATGCGCGGCGCCACCAGGTAGCCCACGGGGTTGATCGACATCGTCCGCAGCGCGAGGACCTCGTCCGAGATCTGCATCGTCCCGATGCCGGCCGTGAAGGCGGCGCCGACGCGGGCCACCAGGACGATCGCGGTCATGAGCGGGCCGAGCTCGCGGGTCATCGTGACGGCCACGAGCCCGGAGACCTGGCGGACCTGGCCGTAGCGCTCCAGGATGTAGCCCGTCTGGATGACGAGGATGACGCCGATCAGGAAGGCCACGAGGGCGACGATCCCGAAGGACTTGTTGCCGATGGCCTCCATGAGGGGGAAGGCGTGGCGCCGGTGCTCGGTCTTCTCCCGGAAGGGCGCGAGGAAGGTCCAGTAGAGGGTCTGGCGCAGCAGCAGGTACATGCCGCCGGTGTTCTCGAAGAAGAGCCGCAAAGTGTGCGCGAGGCCGGCCAGCCGCGACGCGAGCATAGGCTACGCCCGGGGAGGGAGGTAGTTCTTGCCGGAAACCTGGAAGAGTTTGTCGACGCGGGCCATTTCGAGCACGGACTGGGCGGCCTTGCTCACCTCGGCGAGCGAGAGGATGACCTTCTCCTTGCGGGCCTCGTTGATGCCCTCGATGAGCACGGCGACCCCGGCGCTGTCCATCCGCGTGACCTGGGACAGGTTGATGATGATGACCTCGTAGCGCTTGGCGATGGCGGCCTGGATCTGTTCGAGGAGGATGGGGGCGGAGTTGACGTCGACCTCGCCGCGCACGTCGATCCGCTTGCTGCGGATGTTGTGCGAGGAGGCCTCGAATTCTACTTTGCTGTCTTTCTTCGCCACGGGTTCTCTACCGAACATGGCCGTCCTCCGCCTCGCCCGGGGCAGGGGAGCGGCCCGCTGGCGTAGCGTAATGCGCTCCCCGGGGGATGTCAAGGATGGGTCGGGCCGTTCCAACCCGCTTGAAACCCTCCGTGAACCGTAGTACGGTCGGCGGGGTCCGCCGTCCCTGCAATTCTGAAATATTTCATGCCCCCGTCGGGCAAGGTGGAGACCATGGCCGATGAAGGCGCCCCGCGGCCGGAGACGCTCAAGCTGTTCCGGAAGAAGTACCCTCCCGGCCTGATCGTGCTGGCGGCGCTCGTCGTGCTGGCCGCGATCGCATTCGCGGCGTGCATGATCTACCAGGCCACGCTGCCCCCGGACATCCCCGTGCCCCCGTCCGCGCACTAGCGGTAGGGACGGCTTGACCCCGATCCGAGGCGGGGATTACAATTCAAAGGAATGACCTCCTTGCGACACCTTGGGCTGGCCGGTCTGGCGGGCCTCGCGGCGCTGGCCTTCCTGACGATCGCCGAAGTGTCCGACCTCTCGCAGCAGGCGTCCTCTTCGGCTCCGGCCGTCGCGTCACGGGACGGCTCGAACCCCAGCATGGATGGGCCGAGCCCGTCGTCGGCCTTCGTCGTCCAGGAGCCTGCGCGGCTCGGACCCCCTCTGCCCGGAATCGCAGCGACGGCGGCGAGCAGCCCGTCGAGCGCCTTCTGTGCTTCGCGCCTCACGCCAAGTAGCGAGCGACTCTCCGTTCTCGTGAACGCCCGGATCCACGAGAAGTACCGCTCCTTCCAGGAATCCCTCCGCACGCCTTAGCGCCTCGTCGGCAAGTCGTCCCCGCGCGTGACGTCTGATTTTCTTTCCATTGCCGATCGAGGAGATCTTATGACTCGTCTGCTGCGCGTTCAGTTCCTTGCCGTGGTTCTGCTGTCGCTGCTCGCCCTCGCCGTCGTGGCGCCGTTTCCGGGGAAATCGAGGGTCCCGGTCCTCTCCAGTTTCGGGATCAAGCGGGGGATGGATCTGGCCGGCGGGGCGGAGCTCCGATACACGATGCTGTTTCCCGCGGAGTTCCACGGCAACCGGGAGGAGGTCACCCGGATGACCGCGGACGTTCTTCGGCGGCGCCTGGAGTCGAAGCTACTGCAGGAGCCGAAAGTCTATCCCCACGGAAGCGGGGACATCGTCGTCCAGCTGCCGGGAGTGGATGCCGAGGGCCTGGAGGACTGCAAGCGGCTCCTGAGGAAGAGCGGCCAGCTCCGGCTTCATGCGACCGCGCCCGTCGAGCTGCAGGAGCGCTCCCAGCGGGATGGAGTCATTCCCGATGGCTACTCCCGGGTCCTGGATCGCCACGGCGTGTCCTACCTGATCGAGACGACCCCGGTGATCGAGGGTAGCCACATCCTGGATGCCGAGCCGCGCCCGGACATTGCCTCCGGGGCGATCCACTGGGTGACGACCTTCGACCTGAATGCCGAGGGGGCCAAGCGCTTCGACGACGCGGCGGAGCGGCTCTACCACCGGACGCCGCGCGGACGCCTGGTCATCATCCTCGACGGCGAGGTGCAGTCGGCGCCCGTCGTGAACTCGCCCGCCTTCCACGGCCGGGGCCAGATCACGTCGTCGAGGGAATAGGGGCTGGGCTTCCGGTTCTTTGAGCCGAACATGGGGGAATGGTATGCCCGAGAGGACTTGAACCTCTAACCTTCTGGTTCGTAGCCAGACGCTCTATCCAGTTGAGCTACGGGCACCCGTCCGAGGTGTAGGGCACAGTGTATCCGCCGGCCCTTCATTTTCAAGGACTTCTTCCGGTGCCCGTCGTTCCTCCCCTCCCTCCGAGGGAGGGGCAGGGGAGGGTGACCGGCTCTTCTGTTTCCTGCTTCCCGTTTCCTGTTTCCTGGGAGGGCGGGGCCCTCTTCCTGTGTACTGGATCCTGTTTCCTGGCAACCCATAGGTCCCCCCATATGGGTATTTCGTGCATAAAATGCACTTTTGATCTTGACTCGGACCTCGGGCAATCTAAGATGGGTCCGGGGCGAGAGATGGGGGGCAAAATGGGTATGACTGGGGATACGAGCAAGCGTCTTGCCTCGGCGATGACGTGCCCGTCCTGCGGCGAAGTCTACGACTCGCCCGAACGGGTCACCGAAATCCTCCGCAACTCCGGCTTCTGCGTCAACCTTACCTGCCTCGAAGACCTCACCATGCTGCCCTTCGACGCCATCCTCTCGCGCGAGAGCAAGGGCACCCGCCGTGCCGGCGACCGCCGCGCGGTCTAGTCTTTTTCCTTCCGGCTGCGTCATATCCTGTCACAGTCTCCGAGTACTTTTCGTACGATGGGGAGAATGCACCTCGTGACCGGGGCGTTCCGGCCGGCGCTGGAGTCCGCCTTCCGGGACACGTTCGGGCGGCTGCGACGCCAGGACCCGCTCGCGCCCCTCGCGGTCATCGCGCCCTCGAAGCGGCTCGCCGACCGCCTGAAGGAGCTGGCCCTCGAGGCCGTCCCCGAGGGCGTCGCGGGCGTCCGCTTCTTCAACCTGTTCTCGTTCGCGCGCGCCCTGTATGACGAGGCCGCCCCCGCGGGCTTCACGCTGCTGCTCGACGACCTCGTCCCCGAACGCCTCCTGCGCGCGATCCTGAAGCGCCATTTCGCGGAAGAGCCGTACCTGTCGCGGGCCTCCATCGCCCCCGGCGCGCTCCTCGGGGCGCTCCACGAGCTCAAGGCCGGCGACGTCGACCCCGCCAAGGCCCTCGTGGCGCTCGCGGAGGAGGAACTCGGGCTCGAGGACGCTGGAAAACTGGCCGAGATCCTCTCGCTCTACAAGCGCTACAACGACGAGCTCCGCCGCCGCAAGCTGCACGAGCGTTCGGACGTGATCCGTACCGCCGTCGAGCGGGCGCCGCGCTCGGCGCTGCTGGGGAGCTTCACGCAGGTCCTCTATTACGGCTTCTACGACCTCGATCAGAACCAGCTCGACCTCCTCCGGGAAGTGCGCCGGCGCGTGCCCTGCACCGTCTTCTTCCCGTACCTCGAGACGCCCGGCTACGCGTACGCCAAGGAATTCCTCGAGACCGTCATGGTCCCGATGGCGGACGAGGTGCAGCGGCTCCGGGACGAAGCGCCGCCGCACCGGGCCGTGCGCTTCGCGACGTCGGGCGCCCACGACGAGGTCTGGGCCGTCGCGAAGGAGATCGTGCGGCTCTCCGACGCCGGCGTTCCCTACGACCAGATCGGCGTCGTGGCCCGCACGCTCGACCCGTACCTTCCGCTGATCGACAGTGTCTTCCGCGAGCACAAGATCCCGTTCCAGTCGAGCGGGCAGCACAAGCTCGGCCGCGACCCGAGGGTCAAGGCGGCCCGCCTGCTCTTCACCCTCGACTCGTTCGACCGGGCGGACCTGCTCGACCTGCTGCGTTCGCCGGTCGTCCGCGAGAAGGGCGGCGACCGCGAGCTCTGGGACCTGGCGTCGCGCCACATGGGCATCGGCCACGGGGCCGACGAGTGGCGCCGCCGCCTGGGCGCCTGCGCGGGGAAGGACTACGCTCACGACATCGGCTCGCGGGCCGGCGGGAAGAAGTTCGTGCTCCCGCGGGCGGAGGTCGACCTCTTCTGGGGCGCCGTGAAGGCCCTCCTGGATGCGCCGCCGCCCCCGTCCGTCGGCTGGAAGGACTACGCCGAGTGGGCGCTGGACCGCTACCGGACCTTCCTCGACCCCGACCCGCGGATCGAGTCGGCGATCGGCTCGCTGTCCGCCCTCGAGGGCTTCGCGCTGGAGGAGCCGCGCGAGGCGCTGCTCGACGTGCTGTCGGGCCTGTCCGAACCCGCTGGGGGAGCCGGTGGCGTGCGCGTGTACGACGCGATGGCGGCGCGCGGCTGCTCCTTCCGGGCCCTGATGCTGATCGGCATGAACGAGCGCGTCTTCCCCCGCTTCATCCTGCAGGACGCGTTCATCCGCGACGCGGTGCGCTCCCGCATCGAGCACCGCCTGGGCAACCGGATGCCCCTCAAGCTGAAGGGCTACGACGAGGAGCGACTGCTCTTCACGCTGCTCCAGGGCTCGGCGCCGGAGATCGTCTATGTCCACCAGCGCTCCGACGAGAAGGGCAAGCTGAAGATCCCCTCGAGCTTCCTCGACTCCGAGGACCACGAGCGCATCGCGCGGCGACCTTCCCTGCGCCTCCAGCAGGCGGACTTCGAGCTCCTGACGCCCCGCGAGGCCTCGCTCCGCACCGGCCAGGGCGAGGCGCTGGGCCGGGCGCTGGGCTGGGACGTTTCCATGCTCGTCCAGGCGACGACGTTCCTCTCGCAGATCGAGCGGCGCGGAGCGCTGACGAAGTTCGACGGCGTGGTCGACACCCGGACCTACTGGCCCTCGGTCGCCGGCTTCGGCCTCTCGCCCACGGCCCTCGAGCGGCTCGCGGACTGCCCCTTCCGCTTCTTCGCCCACGGGATGCTCGACCTCGAGGAGCTGGACGAGCCGGAGGGCGAGTCCGCCATCACGCCCCTCGAGGTGGGCGACCTCTACCACGACGTCCTCGAGCAGTACCACCGCCACGGCGACCTGGAGAAGCGGATCGCCGAGGGCCTCAAGCGCTTCGAAGCGACGCGCTCGATCCGGTACCCCGTCCTCTGGGGCGTGGAGAAGGAGCGGATCGCGGCGGTGCTGCGGGCCTTCGTGGACGCCGACGACTGCTCCGTCTACAAGCCGAAGGACTTCGAGGTCGAGCTCAAGGCGGAGCTGCCGATCGAGGTGGGCGGGCGCAAGACCGTCACGTTCCGCGGCTACGCCGACCGGCTGGACGTCGCCGCCGGCGGCGCGTTCCGCGTGGTGGATTACAAGCGCAGCGGCAAGAAGTACGACGGCAAGATGGAGACCAACGTGTTCACGAAGGGGAAGTTCCTCCAGCCGCCGCTCTACTTCCTCCTTGCGCAGAAGATCCTCAAGGCGCCCTCGGTCGACTCCCGCTTCGTCTACTACTTCCTCGAGGAGGTGCTCGAGGAGAAGACCTGGGAGAAGGCCCTCACGGGTGAGATGTGGGAGCAGCGGCCGGCCTTCGAGGCGCACCTGAAGCGCTACCTCGACCGCATCGCCCGGGGCGAGTTCGTGATCCGCCCCGGCGCCAGCTGCGGCTACTGCGACTTCAAGACGCTCTGTCGCAAGTCGCACCGCCCGAGCGTCCTCCGCGCCGAGGAGGCCGACGACGCGACGGCGACGGAGGAGGCGGCCGAATGAAGCAGCGGCCTCCGCCCCCCGACAAGGCCGAACGCGACCGCGCGCTCGACTCCCGGGCCAGCTTGGCCGTCACGGCCGGCGCGGGCACCGGGAAGACCACGCTCCTCGTCGGGAAGGTGCTCCGGAAGGTGCTCGACGAGGGGGTGAAGATCGACCGCATCCTCGCGCTGACCTTCACCGAGAAGGCGGCGAACGAGATGAAGCTCCGGCTGCGGCGCGAGCTGCGCGAGCGCGGCCACGCCGAGCTCCTCGAGCCCCTGGAGCGCGCGGAGATCTGCACCATCCACAGTTACTGCGCCCACATCCTGCGGCAGTTCCCGGTGGAGGCCGGCGTCTCGCCGGATGTCGAGGTGGACGAGGGCCCCGTGTTCGCCCGCCGCTTCGAGGAGGCCTGGCCCCGCTGGCTGGACCGCGAGCTCGGCCCCGCCGCGCGGCGGCCGAAGCAGTGGACGGAGCTGCTCGCCAAGGTGAAGCTGAGCGAACTCCGCGAGCTGGCGGAAAGGCTCTGCTCGTTCGGGGTGCCCGACGAGGGGCGCGGGAACGGCGAGTCGCTGATGGCGGGCCACGTGAAGACCCTCTCGGCCAAGGTCCCGAAGCTGGCGGCGGCGCTGGCGGGGAAGGCGGAGCCCCAGAAGACGATCAAGGGCGGCTTCATTGAGAAGGCCGCGCTGCGGCTTGCGCACGACATCACCAAGATCGACGAGCCGCTCGTCCGCCGGGCCGTGGAGCTGGTCGAGGACTTCGCCCGCGAGTTCCGTCGCGACTACCTGCGGGCGGGCTACGTAACCTTCGACGGCATCCTGTCGCTCGTGCGCCGGCTCCTGGAGAGCAAGGAGTTCCCGGCCGTCCGGGAGATCCTGAGGGAGGCCCACGACTACATCCTGGTCGACGAGTTCCAGGACACCGACCCGCTGCAGAGCGCCATCATCCGGAAGCTCGCGGAGGACGCGAAGGGGAGGCTCATCCCGGGGAAGCTCTTCATTGTCGGCGACCCCAAGCAGTCCATCTACAGCTTCCGTGGCGCCGACATCATTGCGTACGAGGGCCTGCGGCAGCAGATCCTCGACGAGGGCGGCGAGAAGGTCATCCTGCGGACGAACTTCCGCAGCCACGGGAAGCTGATCGAGTTCGTCAATGCCTCGTTCTCGCGGCTCATCGTTCAGAACGGCCAGCTGCAGCCGAAGTACCACCCGATCGAGCCGGCGGCGGACGCGGAGCAGACGTACCCCGGGCCCGCCATCGAGGCGATCCTCATCGAGAACGCCAGCGCGGAGGAGTCCCGCGACATGGAGGCGCAGGAGATCGCCGACTGGATCGAGAAGCGGCCGCCGGAACTGTCCTACGACAAGATCGCGATTCTGCTGCGCTCGCTCGTGAACGTCGGCACCTACCTCGAGGCGCTGCGGTCGCGGAACATCCCGTACGTGGTCGACGGCGAGAAGTACTTCTACAACACCACGGAGGTCATCGACTTCGTCAACCTGCTGCGCGCGGTGGCCAACCCGCACGACCGGATCGCGGTCGCGGGTCTGCTCCGCTCGCCCTACGGCGCCGCGAGCGACCAGGAGATCTACGAGCGCCGGAAGGCGCTCGACTACCGGAGCTCCGCGCCCTGGCCCATCTTCCGCTTCCTGAAGCGCTGGAACGAGCGGTCGGGCGCCGTCGGGGTCACCGAGCTCATCGACGGCATCTTCGAGGAGAGCTACGCGCTCGAGATCGCGCAGTCGGGCTACCACGGCGAACAGGCCGTCGCGAACCTCCTCAAGCTCCGGCAGAAGGCGGCGGACCTCGAGGTGAAGGGCGGCTGCACGCTGCGGGAGTTCCTCGACGTCGCCCGGACCGCCGTGCGGGAGCTCGAGGAGGAAGGGGAGAGCCCGCTGGCCGACGAGACGCTCGACGCCGTCAAGATCCTCTCGATCCACAAGTCGAAAGGCCTCGAGTTCCCGGTGGTGATCCTGCCGGACCTGCATCGGGACAAGAAGTCGTACGAGATCCCGGTGCTCCGCTACGACTGGCCGTCGGCGACCCTGGGGGTGAAGCTCGGCGAGGCGATGAACACCGGCGCGGCGGCGCTGGGGCATCTCGACCGCGAGCGGGAGCGGGAGGAGCGGCGCCGGCTGCTCTACGTCGCGCTCACTCGCGCCGAGGACCGGATCCTGCTGCTCGGCAGCGCCAAGGCGCTGGACAAGGAGGAGAGCTTCCTCGGGATGCTCGGGCCCGACCTCGAGGCTCACGCGCAGGTGACGACGAAGCCCTACCGTCGTCCGCCCTTCGTGCCGCCGAAGGCGCCGGGGGAGCGGAAGACCGTGGACTGGGAGCCGTTCGTGAATCGCTGGCGCGAGCGCGAGAAGCGCGGCGTCGTGACGGAGCGGATCACCAGCCCCTCGAAGCTCGAGGAGGCGGGAGTCCTGGACCGCGTGCTGTTGACCAGCGAGGTGCCCGGCGCCGCGTCGCGGGCGACGGAGGTCGGCACGATCTGCCACGCGGTCCTGGAGCGCCTGGACTTCAAGGCGCCGGAGGTTCCGGACGGGACCGACCCGGAGGCGGCGGAGATCCTGGCGAAGTTCTTCAAGAGCGCGCCCTTCAAGGAGCTCGCGAAGGCGGAGATCCTGGCGCGCGAGCTGCCCTTCCTGATCCCGCGGGGCGAGCAGATCGTCCAGGGCGTGATCGACGTGGTCTACCGGGCCCATGGAAAAGTGTATGTGGCGGATTACAAGACGGATAAAGTGATGCAGCCCGACGACTACGGGCTCATCCGGGATGTCTATACGGAGGCGGTCCGGCGGGTCCTCAAGGTGGACCCTGGGTTCAAGCTGATCTACCTCCGGCAGGGGAGAGCGGTGGACGCATGATCGAAGCAGTCTATGCGGCGCTGGCCTTCACGGTGGGCTTCGCGGTCGCCTGGCTGATCCGGCGGACGCGCGAGCTGCCCGATCGCGTGAGGCTGGAGACCCAGCTCGCCGAGGCGCGCAAGTCGCTCGAGGAGCAGAAGAAGCTCCTCGAGGAGGCGCAGGCGAAGCTCGAGACGGCCTTCAAGGCCCTCGCGGCCGACGCGCTCAAGAGCTCCAACGAATCTTTCCTGCGCCTCGCCCAGGAGACGTTGCAGAAGCACATCTCCCAGGCCTCGGGCGATCTCGACCTCCGCAAGAAGGCGGTCGAGGACCTGGTCAAGCCCATCGCCGACCAGTTGAAGGCCTACCAGGAGAAGGCGGACCTGATGGAGAAGGAGCGCCAGACCGCCTACGGCGGGCTGACGAGCCTGCTCACGACCGTGTCGCAGACGCAGGACAAGCTCAAGCAAGAGACGGGCGCGCTGGTGTCGGCGCTGCGCCGCCCGAACGTCCGCGGCCAGTGGGGCGAGTTCACGCTGCGCCGCGTGGTCGAGCTGGCGGGGATGACCGAGCATTGCGACTTCAACACGCAGGAGACCGTCTCCGGGGAGGATCAGCTCCAGCGGCCGGACCTCGTGGTGCGGCTCCCGTCGAAGCGCGACATCGTGGTCGACTCGAAGGCGGTGGCCGAGGGCTACTTTGAGGCCATGGAAGCGCAGACCGACGAGGCGCGCAAGGCGGCGCTCCTCAAGCACGCGTCCCACCTGCGGGAGCGGATGAGGGGGCTTTCGACCAAGAAATACTGGGAGTCGTTCAAGTCGGTGGACTTCGTGGTGCTCTTCATCCCGGCGGAACCGATCCTCGACGCGGCGGTGCAGGTGGATCCCTCGATCATCGAAGACGCGATGCTGAACAAGGTGGTGATCGCGACGCCGGCGACGCTGGTGGCGCTGCTGAAGGCGGTGGCCTACGGCTGGCGCCAGGAGAAGCTGGCGGAGAACGCGGTGAAGGTGGCCGACGAGGGGAAGAAGCTGCTCGACGCGGTCAACGTGTGGGCCGGCCACTTCCTCAAGCTGCGCGGCGCCGTATTCGACGTCGTGCAGCACTTCAACGCCGCGCAGGGCTCGATGGAGCGCAATGTGCTCCCGAAGGCGCACCGGATGAAGGAACTCGGCGTGGCGACGCTGAAAGATATCCCCGCGATTGAACCTGTAAGCGAAGTCCCCAGGGCCGTTGAGCTTCCCAAGGAGTAAAGGGAAACGGGAAGCAGGAAACAGAAGACGGGATCCTGGGGGAGGTCAGTGCGGACGGAAGACGTTCGTGTACCGGTAATAGACCTCCAGGGTCAGCTGCTCCAGACTGGTCTGAAGGATCGACTCCTCGACGGTCACCCCGCTCAGCGACCCATCCTTGTCGAAAAGCGGCAGCAGCTTCTCCCTCACGACCGGGTTCCACGCGCCGTATTCCGGACCGGGCTTGTAGTCATACCATTCCTTCCCGCCGCTGCCGTCGTAGGCCCACATGGAGAGGGTGGCCAGGTACCACCAGGCGACGTCCGTGCCCTCGTGCTCGCGGGCCTCGTAGAGGATGGGAAACACCGCCGTCTTCGCGTCGCTCTTCCCGAGGACGCGGGCGAGCGATTCCCCCGGGTGTCGCGGAAGTCCGGGAGCGAGGGGCACGCGCCGGATCGCCGCCGCGTCGACGCTCAATCTGGAGAGCTCGGCCGATCGGAGGGCGATGATCGCCCAGGCGCTGGGGCCCGCCGCGCCCCAACTGCCGTCCTTCTCCTGCATCTTCAGGAGGGCGTCGACGGCGCGCTGCGCGGGTTGTTTCCAGACGGCTGCCTCCGTGATGCCGTAGACCTCGCTGAGGGCGAACGTCGCCAGGATCTGGTCGAAGGTCCCCTCCGCGGCGGATCGAAACGTTCCGTCGTCGCGCTGGTCCCGCAGGAGCCACTGGAGCGACGTCTGGACCTCCTTGCCGAGATTCCAGTCGCCGCCCTCGAACGGGTAGACATCTTTGCTGTAGGGCAGGAAGCCGGCGCCCATGAGGGGCAGGAGGACGAGCGACGTCAGCCCCGTCTTCCCGAGCGGCTCGGAGTCGAGTTGGACCGGCCCGTTGCCGTAGCTGCCGTCTTCGTTCCGTCGCGCGACGAGCCAGAGCAGCGTCTGAATCAGCGGGTTGATGCCTCCCCCGCAGCCCGGGCGTTCTTCGTAGAACTCCACCCACGGCGCGTGGGGCGGGGGCGGCGTCGTTTCCTGGGGGGCTTCGGGCGGGGGCGGCAGCGGGGAGGGGTGGAGGGACCAGAGGACGATGGCGGCCGAGATCGCGCAGCCGAGGGCGACGACCGCGGCTTCCTTCCTCACCCAGCATCAAACGGATGCGGCGGGGATTGGTTCAGCGCTGGGGTGGGAGAGATTTAATACGCCGCGCAGCCTCTCTTCGAACGCCACGGCGGACAATCGCTGCGAGCCGCCGGCTCCCCGGACGGAGACCCCTGGACACGAAAGATATCGGCTACCGTTGCTGCCTTCCGGCCCTGGCGGGGTTCACCGCTCTTAAGTTTCAGAGGTCGCCCGGATCAACGCCACGTACCCGTGCGCTCTGTACACCGGACGCCCTTAGAGAAGCGGTCGACCCCTCTGAAGCGGGTTGAGGCACCCTTTCGGGCGAAGGCACCGCTACCTCCCTGGTCCAGCGCGGCAGGCGCAGTATAAGCAAAATTCGGGGGGAGAATCGAGAATAAAGAATAGAGGGCAGGGAATCCGAAGGCGGCTTCCGGGAAACACTCGTTCAGCGACGATGAACGTCTTTGACGTCGTGCTTGGAACCGCGCCTGACTTCCCCTAACGGCGGCGGTAGAGCTTCAGCTCGGTGGACCCGACCTGCACCGCGACCAGCGCGGCGTTCTCCGTCAGCTCCGCGTGGATCGGGATCCCGGCCCTCCGGTCCGCGATTCCGTTGTCCCGGTTCGGGCGCAGCGGCTTTTCCACCAGCGTGATGCTTTGCGCCGCTTCGAGTCCCTGCGCGCGCAGGATCTGGAGGGTGCCGTCGCTCAGTCCGACCGCGAGCCAGCCCCCGTCGGGACTGACGGCCAGACAGCTGATTTGCGCGTCGTCCGCTCCCACCGTCCGTCGCTGGAGCAGCGCGCCGGTGGCCGGGTCGTGCGCCAAGACCTCGCGCGCGGTGGCGAGGAAGAGGCGCGACAGACCGCGGGGGGCCACGAAGGCGCGGAAGGCCTCCGTGGCCTCGATCGAGCCGATGGTCTTGACCTTCCAGCTCTTGGAGTCGATCCACTGAAGCTCCGCCGCCCGCTTCGGATCGCCGTGACCCAGCCCCAGAATCGCCGTCCCGCTGGGCGTCGCCACGACGGGATGGGCCAGGACCTTGAACGTCCCCTTCTCGAGCACGTAGACGCCGGAGCGGTCTTCCGGGCCGCTGTAGAGGATCGTGCCGCCGGCCAGCGGCGTCATGGACATCGCCCGGCCGCTCACGGCTCCGTCGAGGGTCTTCATGGAGAACTCTTCCAGCACGTTCCCTTGCGAGGCGTCGAAGACCCCGAAGCGGTAGGATTCGAGGACGGCGTAGACGCGCTTGCCGTCGGCGCTGAACGCGGGAATCGGGGAGGGCAGGCTCTTGGCCCGGGTCGGAGCCGACCAGGCCGCTTTCCCCGTCCTTGCGTCCTGGAGTTCGAGGCGCCCCGCTTCGGGGTAGAGGCAGAGGAGGGAGCCGTCCGGAGAGAAGCGGAAGAGGCCGGCGGAAGCTTGCGTTCGGACCGGGTCGAACTCGCTCTCCAGCAGGTCCAGGAGTGCTTTGGCGCGGCTGCGGGCTTCCGGGTCGGGGGAGGAGAGCGCCTGCCGGAGCGCCGGTACAGCGTCACGTCCGGCCTTCGCGAGCCGATCCTGCGCCGAGCGCCGCACGGCCGAGTCGTCGTCGCCCAATTGAGCGACCCACGCCTCGATCTCGCCCGGCCGCGGGCGGGCGGGCGCGTCGGGGCCGGCGACGTCCTGGGCCCGGAGCGTCGTCCCCAGAAGGAGGAGGACAAGGGCCGCCATCCGTCCCTTCGCCCGGGCCCGGCCCGGGTGCTGGATCCCGCCGGAGCGCACGGACGTTCCTCCCCGCTGCACCTGCTCTTTATTAGGCTGAAACGGCGGGCGAGTTGGCCGAAAAATGAAGAATAGGACGTTCATGCGACGAACAGGAAGTCCCGGCCCTCGGCAAGCGATTCCTTGAGGAGGCGCGCGCGGATCAGGTCGCGGGCGCCGCGGGCGCCCACCGCGCCCAGGATGAGGCCCGTGCGCCGGGAGAGCGCCTCGTCGGGTGATACGACCTTCACCCGGCCGTTCGAGATCGTCCGGCCGATCTTCTTCGGGTCGATGTCGATCACGTACGGGACCTCGATGCCCGCGCGGAGCAGGTCGCGCGTCCAGTCGCGGCCGATCGGGCCGGCGCCCCAGACCGCCACGGGGCTCTTGCAAAGGGGGTGGCGGCGGAAGAAGTGGAACTTCGCCGCGTAGAACTTCTGCTCCGCGTACATCGGGTGCGTCCGCGTGAGCCGCCGCTCGCCGTCGCGCCAGGCAAGCAGCGTCCGGGGAAGCTTCTCGAAGCGCGCGCCGCGCTCGCGCATCCGGTGCCAGAGGTCGAAGTCCTCCGCCCAGCCCGGGTCATGGTAGCCGCCCGACCGCTCGAAGAGGTCGCGGCGCATCAGCACCGACGGGTGGGCGATCGGGCTCTCGACGAAGAAGTTCGTCACGAGGTCGTCGTGGGAGATCAGGCCGTTCTGCCACTCGACGTAGCGGCGCATGCCCTCGCCCGTCGTCCCGATCGAGCGCACCCGCGTGGCCAGCACGTCGACGTGCGGGGGCGAGTCGAGCCGCGTCACCTGGAGGAGCAGGCGGCGGGGGTGCATGACGTCGTCCGCGTCCATCCGGGCCAGCAGCGGCGCCGTCGCCAGCGACGACGCCGAGCGCAGCGCCTCGACGATGCCGACGTGCGCCCCCGTGAGGACGCGGATGCGCCGGTCCTTCTGCGCCGCGCGGTCCAGGATCTCGAGCGACGAGTCGTTCGAGCCGTCGTTGACCGCGACGAACTCCCAGTCCCGGAAGGCCTGGGATTGGACCGAGCGGAGGGCCGCGGGCAGGGTCTCGGCCGCGTTGTAGACCGGCATCAAGATGGAGACCAGCGGCATCGTTCTACCCCCGCCAATAGTATAATCATTGGAGGCCGATGAAGATTCGCGCGGCGCTCGTCGCGATCCTGGCGATCCTGGGGGCCCAGGGGGTCCGGGCCGATTCCTCCCGGCGCCGCGAGGTCGTCGACCTGACCCGCCTCGAGCTCCTCCGCACCCTCGGGAAGGGCTACACCCACAGCCTCGCGCCCGGCGGCCAGGCCTACGCGGTCTACGACGCCAACGTCGTCCGCCTCATCGACACCGCCGACGGGAAGGAGATCCAGACCCTCAACGGCCACGCGGGGCTCATCCACGACTCCGGGTGGAGCCGCGACGGCCGGCTGATCGCGACCGCCGGCTACGACGCCGCGGTCCACGTCTGGGACGTCTCCACCGGCAAGTCGCAGCTGCGCGTCTACCCGCACGCGGGCTACGCGTGCTCGGTGGCCTTCTCGAGCGACTCGACGTGGCTGGCCACCGGCGGCAGCGAGGACGGCCTGATCAAGATCTACGACGTCGCCAGCGGCCGCCTGGTCCGGACCATCCCGACGCCCGACGTCTCGATCTACGCGATGGCGTTCACGTCCGACAGCCGCTACATCGTCGTGAACCACTCGCTCGCCAATCGCGCCGACAGCAGCATGCGGATCTTCAAGACCGGCGACGGCTCGGAGGTGAAGAACCTCATCACGGGCGTGGTCAGCGCCTTCGCGCTCTCGCGGGACGGGCGCCTGCTCGCCTACTCCAACGCGCGGGGCTCGATCATCCTGCTGGAGACCGGCGGCTGGACGGAGGTCAAGCGCCTGGACGGGCACCCGATGGGCGCGTCGTCGGTCGCGTTCCACCCGATCAGCCGCTATCTCGCCTCCACGGGGCGCGACGGCGCGGTGCGGATCTGGGACGCGGACACCGGCAAGGCCGTCAATACGCTTCAGGCGAAGGGCGAGACCGATTCGCGGCTGGTGTTCGGGGCCGACGGGCTGACGCTGGTGGTGGCGAGCAGCGACGCCACGGTGCGGGTCTACGGCCGCCCGGCTGGCGGCTACTCCCGGGTCAACGCCGCGCCTCCGCCGCCGGCGCCGCGCGAGAAGTGAAGGCGCCGGAATTCCGCGACCAGTGGTAGAGGTACTGCTGGGCGACGCCGGCCAGGTCCCCCCAGCGTTCCGAGGCGAAGGCGCGGATCGCCCGGTCCGGCACCTTCCGGCCCTTGAAGAACATCCGGATCATCACCTTCCGGATCCACGTGTCGACGGGGAAGGCGTTGAGGCGGCCGTAGGCGAAGAGCAGGACGCAGTCGGCGACCTTCTCGGCCACGCCGGGAATGACCATCAGGGTTTCCTTCGCGTCCTCGTAGGGCAGGGCCGCGATCTCCTCGAGGATGCCGCTGTGGGCCAGGCGGGCCGCCTGGACCAGGTACTGCGCCCGGAACCCGAACTTCATCTTCCGCAGCGCGTACTCGTCGTCGACCTGGTCCGGCCGCGGGAACGTGTGGAGCATCGTTTCGCCCAGCCGGAGAGGGGTGCCGCAGGCCGCCGAGAGGTCCTCGATGTTGCCGGTGATGCGCGGGATGTTCGAGGCGATCGAGGTGATGAAGGCCGCGGTGCATTCCCAGGGGTCCTGGCGGAGGATGCGCAGGCCCGGGTACGCGTCGAGGGCCTCCCAGAGGCGGCGGTCGCGCCGCAGGGACTGCTCGATCGGGCCGTAGTCCTGGTCGAGCGCGAAGAACTCCTTGAGGAACCAGGCGTCGCCGCCGTCGTAGTGCAGGGTCTGGCCGTCCTGCCTTGCGCGGATGAGGCGGTGGCCGCGCACCAGGGTGTAGGCGCCGCCCTTCTCGGTCCAGCGGAAGAACTGGCCGCTCTCGAGGCAGTGCTTCAGGCTGAAGCGCGGCGCATGAAGCGAACAGGACGTCATTCGCGGTCGCTCCGTTTGAAGGTGCTATTTTGAAGTTGGACACCGCTGAAGTCAACCTTCGTGGGGCCCTCGCGACTCTGGACTCCGGGCTCCCTTTTGTGGTGTAATTCCGCGCCGTGAAAAATCTCTTCATCACCTCCACCCGGCACAACGAAGGCAAGACCCTGGTGACGCTGGGGCTGACCTCCGCCTTCGCCAAGCGCCTGCGGAGCGTGGGCTACATGAAGCCCGTCGGCAAGGGCTCCGTGGAGTTCGCGGGGGAGAAGATCGACCACGACGCGGTCCTCATCAAGGAAGCCTGCCGCATCCCCGCCTTCGTGCGCGACATGGGGCCGGTCTGCTACGACGGCTTCCCGACCTCCTGGATCTCGCAGGAGGGCCGCGACGCCGTGGTCAAGAAGATCCGGACGAGCTTCGAGCGCGCGGCGGCGAACCGCGACCTCATGATCATCGAAGGGACCGGCAACGCGGCGGCCGGAGCGGCGTTCGGGCTCTCCAACGCCTTCATGGCCAAGATGCTGGACGCGAAGGTCGTCCTGGTCGCCTCGGGCGGCGTGGGCCAGCCCACGGACGAGATCTTCCTCAATAAGAACTTCTTCGACAAGGCCGGCGTCGAGGTCGTGGGCGCGATCGTGAACAAGGCGTTCCCGCACGAGTTCGAGCGGATCAACCACTGGATGCGCCGCGCCCTGGAGGCCATGGGGGTCCGCCTGCTCGGCGTGATCCCCTACGACGACGACCTGGCGCGCGCGACGATGCTCAACCTCTTCGAGCGCTTCCGCGGCAAGATCCTCAACGGCGAGGCCGCGATGGGCCAGCCGCTCGGCAAGGTGGTGCTCGGCGCCATGAGCGCCGGCAGCGCCCTCGAGCACCTGAGCGGCCACGTCACGCTGATCTGCCCCTCCGACCGGGAGGACGTGCTGATCTCCGCCCTCTCGGCGATGTACATCGGCGGGCGGAAGGATTTCGCCCTCGCGTCGATCGTGCTGACCGGCCCGGACAAGCTGTCGGGGGCGGCGCTGCAGATGATCCGGCGCACCTCGATCCCGGTGCTCCATGTCGAGCCCGACGCGTTCTCGGTGGTGGCGGAGGTGCACGCGGCGAACTTCAAGATCCTGCCCGAGGACGAGGGCAAGATCCGGCGCGCCATCGAGACCGTGCAGGAACGAATCGACTTGAATGTGCTTCTCGACTCTTTGAGCGGATGAGGACCATGAAGATCGCGATCAACGGCGCCTGCGGGCGCATGGGACAGGCGGTGGCGAAGGCGGCGGCGGACGCGGGCGTCGAGGTCGCGGCGCTGATCGACGTCGTGAAGGCGCCGGGCGTGACGCGGACCCTGGCGAAGAAGGTCGACGCGCTGGTCGACTTCTCGACGCCGGAGGCCGCGCTCGAGCGGCTCGCCGAATGCGTGAAGTCGAAGACGCCGGCCATCGTCTGCACGACGGGATTCACCGACGTCCAGAAGGCCGAGATCGCGGCGGCGTCGAAGAAGATCCCGGTCGTCTACTCGTCCAACATGAGCGTCGGCGTCAACCTGCTCTTCAAGAAGGTGCCCGAGATCGCCAGGACGCTGGGCGAGAGCTACGACATCGACATCATCGAGACGCACCACCGCTTCAAGAAGGACGCTCCGAGCGGGACCGCCAAGACGCTCGCCGAGCGGATCGAGACGGCGACGGGCCGCAAGCCCAACGTCCACGCGGTGCGCTCGGGCGACGTCGTCGGCGAGCACCGCATCGTCTTCGGCACGCTGGGCGACTCGATCGAAATCATCCACCGGGCCAGCACGCGCGACATTTTCGCCAAGGGCTCGATCGAGGCGGCAAAGTGGGCATCGAAAGCCAAGCCCGGCCTCTACACCATGCTCGACGTGATCGAGTAGGGGGCGTCCCCCTCGGGGGGGGGGAAGGAGGGCGGACCTTCCTCTGCTTCCTGTTTCCTCTCCGGAAGTCGTTGTAATGTCTTGACGCTCAAGGGTCCGTGGAGTTAAATGGGCCCGTTCATTTCCCGGGAGACGCTGTGGGCGGCACGCTGACGAAGAACGACATCGTCCGAACGCTCGCCGAGAAGTACGAGCTCGAAATTGCATCCACCCGGCGCGTGGTGCAGGGGACCCTGGACATGGTCCTCGAGGCGCTGCTCAAGGGGGACAAGGTCGAGCTCCGCAACTTCGGCGTCTTCGAGGTCATCGAGCGCAAGGGCCGCATCGCCCGCAACCCCAAATCCAAGCAGGAAGTGTTCATCCCCGAGCGCAAAGTCGTCAAGTTCAAGCCCGGCAAGGTGATGGAAGACAAGATCACGACGCCCAGCATGAAGGGCGGAATCCAACCCGCGCCCGCGCGGAAGAGGGAAAACGCCAGTGAACCTCCACGAGTTTCAGGCGAAGGAAGTCTTTCGTAAGTACGGCATCCCGGTCTCCAAGGGGTTCGTCGCCGAGACGCCCGAACAGGCCGCCGAGGCGTTCACGAAGCTCGAGGGGCCCGTCGCCGTCGTCAAGTCGCAGATCCACGCCGGCGGCCGCGGCAAAGGCACCGTCTACGAAAAAGACCTGAAGACGGTCCGCCTCCAGGGCGGCGTCAAGCTCGTCAAGAGCGCCGCCGAGGCCAAGGACATCGCCTCCAAGATCCTGGGCTACCCGCTGGTCACCAAGCAGTCGGGGCCCCAGGGCCGCGTCGTCCGCCGCGTCTACGTCGAGGCCGGCTGCGACATCGACCGCGAGCTCTACCTCGGCGCGGTGCTCGACCGCAAGGCGGGCAAGCCCGTCCTCATGGCGTCCACGCAGGGGGGCATGGAGATCGAGGAGGTCGCCCACAAGGACCCCAACGCGATCATCAAGGAGCACTGGGACATCGGCTACGGCCTCCAGGGCTACCAGGCGCGCCGCGTGGCCTACGCGCTGGGCCTCTCGGGCGAGACCTTCAAGCAGTTCTACAAGATGGTCATGGCCGTCACGAAGATGTTCGCCGAGAAGGACTGCTCGCTGCTCGAGATCAACCCGCTCGTCGTGACCAAGAAGGGCGACGTCCTCGCCCTCGACGGCAAGATGGGCATCGACGACCGCGCCATCGAGCTCAAGAAGCAGGCCGAGCTCGAGGCGATGCGCGATGTGAGCGAGGAAGACCCGATCGAGCACGAGGCCGGCAGCTACGGCCTCAACTACGTCTCGATGGAGGGCAACATCGGCTGCATGGTGAACGGCGCCGGCCTCGCCATGGCGACGATGGACATCATCAAGCAGGCGGGCGGCGCGCCGGCCAACTTCCTCGACGTCGGCGGCGGCGCCAACAAGGACCAGGTCAAGAAGGCCTTCAAGCTCCTGCTCGCGAACCCCGAGGTGAAGGCGCTCTTCATCAACATCTTCGGCGGCATCCTCCGCTGCGACGTGCTCGCGCAGGGCATTGTCGACGCCGTCAAGGAAGTGGACGTGAAGATCCCCATCGTGGTCCGGCTCGAGGGGACGAACGTCGAACTCGGCCGCGAGATCCTCAAGAACAGCGGGCTGAAGATCACCGCGGCCGCCGATATGGGTGATGGAGCACGGAAAGTTATCGAAGCCGCAGGACTCAAGAAGTAACGACGACGATCGGAACCGGAAGAACCAGTACACAGGACACAGTACACAGGAAGAGCGGAGCCGAGAAACCATGAGCATCCTGGTCGACAAGAATACGAAGATCGTGGTGCAGGGCCTGACCGGCGAGGCCGGCACCGTGCACGGCAACGGCATGCTGGAGTACGGCTCCGCGGTCGTGGCCGGCGT